>Ga0157365_10000772_pt1 | contig 13650 bp, 16 predicted proteins | sample AttsexASBM3_FD_111478 | JGI IMG/M metagenome (GOLD analysis project Ga0157365, IMG submission 111478) | Fungus gardens microbial communities from leaf cutter ant in Ribeirão Preto, State of São Paulo, Brazil - Atta sexdens ASBM3 | ecosystem: Host-associated > Fungi > Mycelium > Unclassified ... | reverse complement strand
GAGTTTATAGCCTGTATCTGACAGTCAAGATCACTGCCAACAAGAACCTGATCTTGATATTCTCAACGCCTATCATCCATCCTCGAACGAGCACGAGTCAGAATCAACGCCATTCCATGAAGACATGCCGATAGACTACCAAATCCCAACGAATACAGGCATGTCCGGCATTCAATCCTCCAGCATGATACCTGACGAAGAACTCAGAAAAGTCCTTGTCGCGTGCCCTCACATTATAGGCTCGTCCATATCAGCCATTGTAGAATCATGTTCTGAAAGAATACTAAAGAAATACAAGTGAATTCAGCTTGAAGTTGCGCGAGAACTGAGGATGCACGCTTAGAGTCTTGAGATATAAGAAAAAGAACAAGAAATCGTTACAGCCACAATTCTTGGGGGCAAAATGGAATGACGATGGAGTATTGGTGAGTCCGTTTTTAGCTGTCGTCATGGACTGACGTGGTTTGCATATCCAACATGTTCGAGGCTTGTTGAGCTGGAGTTGGGAGTTCTCCCTGAAATGTTTGTTTTTCTCAAAGTAGATGTACATTTCTATGCGGTATAGGGAGGTGCGCAAGTACGGCTTGCGTACTGCTCATGACGGACAGAGGATTCCGTCTGTTGTTGCGTCATTCGAAAATCTTAAAGCTATTGATTTGATAGTACAATGATATGCAAGTGCGATCAAATATCATATTGTAGATCGCACGTGCTAGCTCTAGCTCTAGTCTAGTTTTACTAGTGACCAATGTGCGCCAGCGAGATCCAGTCTACCCCACCTTCCTTAAGTCTGCATCATTTCAATCCTGCCTGCTGGTTCGGTACGATTCCTCCCAGATTCTGGTCTCAGCCCTGTCCTTAAAGCTTGGCACATTGTACGCCCTCACACACAATGCAGGTTTTGCCTCTTCCGGCACAGTTTCAGTCGTCACTGTCCCCAGCATTGTTTACAGGGCGCAGGAACTCTTCTGCTCTTCCAAGAATTCTGCTCCTGCCAGCCTCGTCATCACAAACCCCTGGTTGTCCATCATGCCCTGCAAAGAGCTCGTCAGCTGCTACTTTTCTTCCACTCCCGACAATCATAGCATCTCCGGTCAGCTCGCCAGAGCCAAGCTTTCGTTCGCTATCGGCAGATTTGCAGCCACATCAACCTGAGTCTGATCTATGCCGAGACTTAACGCCTGCGCAGAACGACGGGAGGCCACAGAATGAAACACCACCCAATTCACAGTTGTCACTGCACGTCTTGGTTACAACGCCTATGTGGATATCTACGCCACCTACTCCACCTCATAAGCATCCCCCATCATACCACTCTTGGAGACCCTCTAGCCCCGTCTCGCCCTCTGCCTCATTACCGGCCTTAATATCGCCGCATGCTATACCCGGCAGTCCCATAATCCGGCTAAAACGCTGCCTCTCCGACCCTGCCATGTCTCCACGCACCCAGGCAATCTCGGCTTCAACCCTGACCTCTGGTAAATCTTGCTTTTCAGAGGCATTGGCCCGTAAAACGAACCCTGGTCACCGGCCCCTGCACCCGAAACCCGTTTTCCACTTACCTAAGGATGTCGACGATTACTCAAGCGCAGAATACAGCCCCTCTGTGGTCGAACTCAGCCCTGTTGAGAGTTGCGAGGGACATCGTTTGACCACCGACGTACCCACGCGAGAAGTCAAGGATGCGATGCGGATTTTCCATTCCTTGCAGGAGTTGTTGTCCACTGAGACGGATTATGTCAAAGACTTGCGGATATTGATTCTAGTGGGTATCTCGTTCCATGAGTCTTAAAGGTGATACTCATCTGGCGTTTTCAAAGGCATATATCCAACGTCTGGCAAGTTTTGAGGTGCGCACTTCGGCTTTTGCTCGGGCTTCCGCCTCCCTCTCAGCAGGGCCATGGGCCAATGTACATCCTGGTCAGACTCTTTTACCAACTGATGGAGTTGTACCATCCACTTCCTCCACTTCCATGCGGCCGGTTTTCTCTGAAAGCGAAATCAACGCCATAACTCGAAATCTGAGGGAAATCCTACGAATACATGAGGACTTGCTTTCTGCCTTGCGAAGAATCATGACATCATCTGGCGTACTTGACACGCTCGGCAAGAGTGACTCTTTGAGGCCCGAGCCAGAGGTTTTCTTATCATTGACATCTGCCCTCGAGGCTATATCGAAGAAGTTTATTACTGAGGTGGGTTCTGCCTGTCTACTAGGTTCCACACCCGCTGATATGACCGCAGGCTCCCAAATTTGAGGCGTATCAAACCCTTTGTGCTGGCCATCCTGAAGCAATAAGCATCATCAAGCGCGTAGCATCGCAGCATCCCGCAGAATGGGAGCTGTTTGAGCAACGATGTCGGTCTGCAACGGCAAAACTTGACGCACTTGCAGAAAGTCATCACATATTTGACCTCAGCCGGAATAGGGGTCGCAACTGTCTTCTTGATGTGTCTTTAGGAGAAAAGACGGGGCGAGGGCGGCGGCGCACGATAGCCGCAGTAACTTCAGCGTCCAAGCCTACCACTCAAGGTGCCAAGGAGGCAGAACGTCCAGCTGATTCTAAGCAACCTCGTTTGCACCTCATGGACTATTTAATTAAACCTGTGCAACGCATTTGCAAGTATCCACTTCTCCTTCGACAATTGATACTCAGGAGCCCCTGTGTTGAATTCAGTGAGGTCACTATGGTAGTCAAGGACGCAATCCAGGTTATGCGCGACGTAGCAAGTTCTGTTGACGAGGCTCGTAGGAAACGTGAGGCAATCACAAAGTCTTCTCTTATTATGTCTCGTTTCATTTTGCCTCCTATGTCACCTTCACTCAGTTCGAGTTCACCAGTTTCATCCACTTCCTCTCTACACATGCTGACATCAGCATTTCTCTTATCTCTTGGACCATGCCTTCTCTCTGGGTCGTTGGATGTTATGTACTATACCCCTCGACAATCGTTTGGTCAACTTCAGACCATTACAGCTAAATACTTGGGCATTTTCTTATATTCTGGAGGATATCTCATCCTCTCTAAAGTCCATAAGGGCAAGAGATATGAACCAAGGCATTGGTTCTCACTAGCCGACTTTAAGATTACAGGAGCCGATTCAGACGAAGGTCCGTTCCCTACTGATTTTCGGTATCTTTATTTTGATAATCATCTTCAAGCTATGCTCCCATGCTCTTTCCAGCTATCTACGAAAGCTATCCATTTTGAAATGGCCGCTGCTTGCCAAAGGGAGAAAGATATTTGGCTCGAGGCCATCTCAGACTCGAGGCTACAGGAGTCGACATGGTGCAATGAACCTCTTCCCAGCTTTAAGATTGCCGGGAAAGGAATGCGCTCAGCTGAAATGCGAGTAGACTGCCTCACGCCCGATATGACGCACCCAATTCTGGGGTCTTCAGATACTGAACTATCAGCTTCATCTATCCGTCGTAAGAAACTTACGCTGAGAAAAAGTGATGTTACAGCACTACAAGAAATATCCCGCCATCCAAATCGACGTTCCTCCACTGCTTCCATCAAGTCTATTTTTGCCCCCATGGCATATGACCCCGACTCAATTTGCATCAACCGTTCTTTGATCAGTGGTCGCCTTCAGACTGACCACGAGCTCGAAGACGTTACTTCACAGGTCTGCCTTCATGCCCGACTACAAGCACGACTGCAAGATGAGGTTTTGTTTCCTCAGCCTTTACAACAGTATAGCGAACGCTCCAACTTTTCACGTTCCAGTTCTGCAATCAGTGTAGCTGGTTTGGCGAGAAATCGCCTTTCAAAGCAGGAGAGTCTCAGGGTACCACGACGGAAGCCACGTTGCGACAGTATGACTACTCTTGAAGCTTCACCACCTCCTGAAGTACCACCTCTCCCATTATCTGTGAGAAGAAGTATGAAGAGATTTAGTCTTCAAGCATTGCCTACTCAGCGGGTGTCGGCTTCATCGACATCCTCCACAGCGAATAATGTACCATTTACGGCGTCATCTTGGTCGTCTGCGAGCACTAGTCCCCTCAGCCGAGAAAGTTCTCCATTATCGCGGAGTCATCGAGGTTCCAAGTCATTTGCGCGGACTGTCAAGGGCCTCTTCATTCGCTCTGGCCAACTGAGTCCCCAGTCCCCGACTCAGTTGAAGTTAGGTGACTTGAAGGTAGATCAACCTTCTCCTCTTTTGAGACGGTTGACACTGCAAGGGACGCTACGGATGAGCCTTCGACGGAGGGCACGACGCGTGGCACCTGATGAAGAGAAGCTCGCCTGAGGTAAAGTGCTAGCCTGCAGTACTCGTTGTGGTACTCGTTATGCAAACCTGGCAGATTTGACATGGTTATCATTTTCCACCTTTTTCATATTGCACAAGGTTATTATCATCGCCATTCATCGATTGCAGGTCTATTCTTCTCTATTCATTCATTCTTAGACTTGAATTATAATTATTATATCCTTATCCTCCCTTAGAAAATTTGGAATTCTTCAAGTATTCATAACCGATGGTGTTTTATAGACGACACACACACATAATAAATATTCAGTATCAATCAATGCGCATGGGTTACCAGATCAGTGGAGCGAAGTAGGTAAACACTGCATGATGTAGGTAAAGCAAAGGTCCGTAGGCCCTAGAAAAAACAAGAAAACAAAAATGTGTTGTCTGTGATGTACAGTAAAAATGCAAAATGATACAACAACAACAACAACCAACAACCAAAGATGAAGTGAGGAAAATGTCAGTCGTCTACGAGATCAAGCCATGAGCGCGGAGTAGAGAAGCCCATTCTTCCTGTTGTGATTGGAGTTCGATGATTTGGCATTTCAGTTGCCTATGGATCGCTTTTGATTAAGCCAACGCAAATGAGTCGTGTAAAACTTACGAATTCTCTCGATCGAGGCTATTTCTGGATTCCTTTGTCTTTTGTAGATCTTTGGCCACGGCCTTCCAGGCTTCGTCATTCGGGAGACTCACATCGTTGTACATGTTGTCAAGTTCTTCGTTGAAAGCTTCAAACATAATCTCCTTCTCCGTCGTCGCGTCGTCCAATAGGCTTTTGATCAGAGTACACTGTCTCTTGGAGTTTAAAAGATCGAGCTTGGCACGTTCCAATTCGATGGCTTTCTGTGTGTGTGAGGGGGGAATCTCAAAATCAGCAAGTCGACGACGACGACATACTTCAAGTAAAAGCGGGTGACGGACGAACCTCCCTCAACTGCGTAGACAACGTCTTAAGCTCGTTTTGTAGGGTCTCTTGATGAGACAAAGCTTGGACTAGATTTTTGTCCACGTCAGAAAACAAATCCTCTAGCTTGCGCGAGAACTCGTCCGATCCTCCTGACGCAGCTGGTAACACTCGCGATGTCGTTTCGCCAAATATGTTCGTTCGTTGTGCTCTTACAACAGGCAAAAGGTCCGCCGTTTGCCGTTTACCAATCAAAGCGCGCATTTCCTCCATTCGAGCTTGAGCCTCTTTAGTCTGTTGTGGTGAAAAACGCCATGAGATAGGAAAACCCCATTGAGGATCAAGTAGCTTTGTTTTACTCACCAGAGGCGCGTTTGGCGCACCGTGAGGTATACGTTGAGTCTTATCAGGCGAAGAAGGCCGCGAATGTGGCTCTTCATGAAGCGAACTCCGCGAATTTGATAGACGATGGCTTTCAACTTCCACCTTGATCTTCTTCACCACCCGCCTTGACACCTCAATCTATTACGTTGTCAAGTTCAAAAATGAAAGACAAGTGGAGAAAAAACCGCACATCCTCTTTTGTCGACACAGCCAGCTGCGCCATTTGTTCTAATGTCTCCATATTGATACTCGGGGTGGACGATTGAGGCCCGCGCTTCGTTCTTTTGAACTGTGGCGATCGATGCTTAGGAGAAACCACGCGATGATTAATAGGCCGACTCAACGGCGAATTTCGGACACTACCCTTCCTGGTGAGAGGCGAAGTATGAACTGTTGATGATCGTACAGAATTCTTCTTCTTAATCGACAGTGGCTCAACATTCCCGTGAGTCGCACCCGTTGCACTACTACCACCACCTACCACAGTAGGAAATGCAACAGCAACTGGAGCAGTGGATGAGGGACCTGGGCCTGAACTCGAACCCGAAGCTCTAGGCGTCGTCTCGGTATTATTCTGGTACGGCTGGGGACGTAGGAACGGCTGGCGCTTGCTTCGAGGTATAGGTGTTGGTTCTAATGACACAGAGAGTGATGACGTTGAAGAAAATGGAGTCGGTTCAGGTGAGGCTCTCGGTGAAGCTTCGGAATCAAGGTCATCAGAAAGATAAGGCAGTTCACTAGCGGTTTCCGGACTCCTGGGTATAGGGGAAGGGGAAACACTTCGAGGTCCCATGGGTCTGCGATCAGATTGTCTGGAAAGAGGACGGGAGGTGTGTTCGGGAGATGTTAGCGAGTCGGACTGGGGCATTGATGACCTGTGATTGCTAGTCCCAAAAGAGGACGGGCGTAGTGATGACGGTGGATCCTCTTCAAAGGTTTGGGTCAGCTTGTGCGGTTAATTGGACCTGGAACTATAAGAAATTACAGACCTTCATAGATCGTCTCCTCCACAGGTATGCTTAAAGACAATCCGGGCTTTGCAGGTTGATTCAGACTATTCTGCCTGGCCAGTTCCAGTTGCATAGCAAGATTATAATCTGAAGTATCGATATCTCTGATCTTATCCTGTATCGTCCCATCTTCATCCTCGAAGTCACTGTACCCCGGTCCCACCTCTTGAGAGGGCACCGTCAGGGATCCAGCACGAGAAACAGGTCTACTCGAATCTCTCTCCGATTCGGCTGTCGATACGGATGTAGCTGGAGATCTTGCTCGACTAAACAACTTTCTCGGACCTGCCTTGGAGGACTTTGAGGCGAAGAACGACATATCCTCATCAATCGAATAAACCGTTGTTGGAGCTGTAGAGTTTGACCTGGACGAAAATTTGGCCAAACTACCATCACCACAGGTACTAGTGGTCTGAGTGTAAGTTGAGGATCGACTGAGTGTTGACGACTTTCCCTTCCTGTGACCGTTGATTGAACCAGTGAAAAAATCTATAGCGGTAGATCCGGGGCGACCGTTGAACAGATTTCGGGAGAGTGCATCAAGGCCGAATCTAGCGACGCGAGAACGATGTATGGGAGTCGAAGGCAAAGAGTTCTTTCCCGTCCTGAACTCGAAAAGTCCAAACTGATGAACTAACGATGCCGTGAGTGGTTGTTACTACTTTAAAGTATAGTAGAAGCTCACTGGTTTGGATGATACGGGTCGGGATGCGTTCTGTCTGTACAATATCCTCCTCGTGTTCGTCATCTGGGTCATTCGATGATACAGAGTACCGACAAAGTCCTCCTGCTAATGGTTGGACGCGAATACGGGCGAAAGGTGGTGCTCCCATGCCAAATGGTATCGGATCGGCTGATCCCAAGGGGTCAATGTGAACTACCATCTTGGTCTAATAGACCCAAAACTTCAGCAAAATTCAAGACGCACAAAATATCAGATCACTACACCTTCTTCGCCTCTTGAAGGAAAGCAGTACGCTGATAGACGTTGAAGTAGGCACGAGCGATGGTAGTCTTCCCGGAACGGCATTCTACTTCTTGTTCATCGGAAGAAAGAACGACAGATTGTCCGGCACGAGAGCGATACATTGCTTGGACATGCCACAGGTTTCCAAGAAATCTTTGTTTGTCTGATTCTGTCCCATAACCTGCAGGCAGCCGAGGATTTACAACAGTGAATGAGCGGAATGGACGACCTGACCATCGTTCTGTTTGGTTTGATGGTGGATTCTCCAGATAGAGATGAAAATCTGGTGAATCATTGTCAAGACTTCCGGTCAAAATAAATCAATCACCTACCAGCTCCGCCCACGTCTGTCGCAACAACATCTGTGACATCTACAACTCCCTTACACGACAATCCGCTTTTCTTCTTTGCCGTCGGGACCCCACCTTTGGTTACTTTGTCCAACTCATCTAACCCTGTCAGCGCTTTGCCACCTTTATCACTGCTTCCTGGCCGTTTCACAATAACGAGTTTGTCGTCAAAAAGGAACAATGTACAGTGAAGCAAAGTAGGTGATACATTTGGCGAGGAAGCTCCTAGAGATGTGGAAGGTTCAGAAATCACATCTTCTACATCGACGCAGTCAATGAATTTGCGCGAATTAGAGAATAAGTCGGGTGGAAAGCCATCAATAGTCGTGGTTAAACAGTAGAAAACAGCCGCCCGTTTAGTTTGCTCATCAGCTTCTGCAAGTGCGATCTTGCTTGCTATCTCGTCCGCTTCGATGATCTTGGCTCGTTGCGGGTCATCGGGTGCCATATGTTTTAACATCGTCCGGAAAAGCAAGGTATATCGCGGCATTCGCTGGACAGGCTCCATAAGAAGCTCTCGTAGGCCCACACGGTTCTTTGGATCAGTGGCTTGGTATTTGATATGCTGATAACGCATCAGTGAATCAACACGCAGGGAGATAATAAGCACGCGCACGTCGATATAAGCAGCAAATCGCGAGGACCTCTTGGAAGCCTCGCGTTCAAAGATGAGTTGAGCATCTTCACGCTTGACGTAATATTGTTTATACTGATCGAATCCTCTGAGGTCTTTAAGATGTCGTAAAGCCACATCGCCTACACCCCCCACTGTCTTTGCGCCATTTGGAGCTAACATCTTTTCCAAATCCACCAAGAAAGCTTCATTGACTGGCAATAGATTATCGATGTTGCCGAAGAGGGTTTTGGCTTCATATGCAGGGATGATGGCGGTTTCTTTGCTACGTGCAAAGCTTCGTAAAGGATCAGCGTAGTCGTTCTTCAGAATTTGTAGCCGTTTGACATATGTGCGTTCACTTGTGACGAGCTCGGTGACGACGGCGGAGAGGGCAGAAGTATCTGTCAACTTGCGTTTGCGAGGAGCTATTGCATCCTAAAAGCCGTGATCACGAAGCCATCAGTGTGCTTCAGCGGAAACCATCGTGGAGCAAGTACGAATTTGAAGATTGGGCTTACAGGATTAGATATGGATGCGGCGGAAGCCGAAAACATTTCGCTAGTGGATATTGAAACGGGTTGTCCCAATGAAAGAACAAGATCCTGTATTTCTGCGACATTGTTGAATATACAAGACCAACAAGGCAACCGTGAACGCACCCTCAGAGAGTCTTCTCCCATTTTCGGAGCCTTCTACTACTACCCCACAGTAGAAGACGCGCCTGGTGACAGTCTGGATCAGAGATCTTGCGCGGGGTCGAGAATCATCGGCAGGGGCCAAAGGAACAGTTTTTCGTGGGGAAGTACTGATAGACATTGTATTATAGATTGAGGCGGGACTGCATGGGGTATCTCTGGCTGGAGTGAAAGTCTTGCCGCCGCGAACCAAAGTAAGATGCGATCACATGACCAGCGCGATCTGAAGTCCTAGCCGTGGCGTTGGACCATGAGACTCCTGCGAAAGCTTTGCGGAGGGGGTAGATCTTGTACAAAAAACAGAGCTTAACACAGATCGGGATACGTACTTCGGCTGATTGCCTGCCGTCGATCCGCTCTTGACAAACTCAATTTCTTTTCGAAATCTGATCGGGAAAACAAATCTATTTCTCAGTATACGAAATGCCATGTGACTTTGATACAGCTTGCCGTCCTTTTGCTTTGGCTCGATGCCTCCAATGTTTATCACTTACTAAAACCATTCTACTTGGCATCATTCACTGTTGATGGAAAATTTCCTCTTCTTCGGGATTCCACGAAAGAACTCTTTCTTGTTGTCAAGGCCATATTGCTTTACTTTAAAGTGGCTGGAGGTCTTCTCCACATGGACAGTCCATGGTCCTACTAATACTTGGAAGGCACTTGATGCTCACATGGGATTCTAACCAGTAGTGAGAAAGAATATACCAAGTTTAGACGTACGCATAATCATTGATCGGTAGGAGGACATAAACCTTCTGTGCCAGTCGACGAAATCAGTCATGCTCGCGAACTCTCGCAGTCACTGTTTCGTATTAGAATGTGTCGAACAATCAGATTTGCCTCCTTGGTAGTTAACGACTCAAGGACTCACTTTATATCATGTTTTCCAACACTATTTGTTGCGCTTGGGAGTTTCCTTCTTGCAACTGGCGTTTTTGATGTTTTTTGTCCACGTTCCCGGTAGAGACCCATGTATGTTCTGCATCAAGTTGAAGGCGCAGACATGAGTGGGCAGTCTTGAGTGACCTATACCTAGTTCATCACCGTCACTGACACTAGGGATAAAAGATGACAAGATGCCGACAATAGTGGCTCGGCCCGAAGCTGATGTATAATTAGCGTCCAGTTATGAGTTGTAGTACTAAGCAGTCCATAGTATCATTTCCAGGCCAGGAAAACAGCGCATCATCGATTAGCTCAATTATTTAGACTACCTCGGCCCCTTGTTCTCCTGACCATCTTCCTGTCTGCCATTCAATATGATAAGTATCCCCTGCATTACCTGTTACACTGCGCTAACCTCTGTCTGCCGCATGTCCACACCAACCCGAACAAACGACGCATCGAGACGGACGTAATGAAGTTGTATGCTCTTCTCTCCCCTATTATGATATGTCCCATAGCTCATGTAGCTTCAACAGACTGATTTCAGATTACCAGGTCAATCTCATCAACGATAACATGCAAGAGTTCTATGTGCATTTCATTGGCCCATCAGAAAGTGCGTCTCTCCCCTTCTAGTTGACTGTAGCGGCTCAACTATGGTGTCGTCCTCCAGCACCGTTTGCAGGAGGAGTATGGAAGATTCATGTGGAATTGCCAGACCAATATCCTTTCAAGTCGCCCAGCATCGGTTTCATGAACAAGATCTTCCACCCCAATATCGATGAACTGTGCGTCCTCTCTCTCATGCCTACTTCACTCTGATGAAACCACTCAGGAGTGGCTCCGTGTGTTTGGATGTTATCAACCAAACTTGGTCACCCATGTTCGGTTTGTTTTCAACGTCTCTTGCAATGTTTTTTTTTCACCTCCCAGGCCTTTTGGGTGTTGGATAGATATGATGAATATATTTGAGGTGTTCTTACCACAACTGTTGCGGTACCCGAATCCCAACGATCCCCTCAACGGCGAGGCTGCAGCATTGATGATGCGTCATCCGAAAGAGTATGAATCAAAGGTTAAGGGTGCGTCATGTTCATTCTGAACTCGAGGCTTCCATTTATATCGATTATCCAGAGTATGTACAAAGATTTGCCACCAGAGAAGCAGCCGATGCAGCCGATGGTAAAGATGACAAGGATGAAGACGAGGAAATGAGCGATATTGGGAGTATCAGTGACAATGACGGGTGAACGCTCTTGGCTCGTTCGATTCCACCTTTTCTTCGTGTACTTCTGGATCACACATTGGGATACATTTCTGCTGGATCAGCTGAGTCCGTAAAGTCATCCGCTGTGACTGTAACTGAATCGCGGAGTCTCCTGGGATGTTAGTCCTTTCGTGGTTTGTATGATACAACTACCATTAAGTAAAATAAGATAAACACAAGGTAAAATGGGATAGCAAGAAATGAGTTAAACTGTAACAGGATTGGAAATTGACTCTGCAGGGGATACGAGCTCAGCAACCTTCTTTTTTGTCTCCAATGCAGTCTATAGCGAGCATCAGAAAAAGCAAGAAGTAAATGCGTCGTAAGGAACATCACCTTCATAAGAGTGTCGGTGAGGGCATTGACAGATTCCATTGTGGCAAGTTTCGTCTTGTTCTCTTTGAGCAATTCTTCTTTTTGTTGTGCAAGTTCTTTCCGCCGTTGGTCAAGCCTATGCAGGATATAAGCGGAATTTGGTGAACAGACACACAGGGGCGCACCTTTGACGCTCCGCAAGCTCAAAATTGAGACGGCTGAGCATCAGCTGATGCTCGTCAGCAAGTATCTGTTCTGTGCGATTTTCTTCTTGAGCGAGCTCTCTGAATTCATCCAGAGCATAGAGAGGTACATCTTGGTACACAGACCTGTAGCGGAATCAGCGACCAACACAGCCCACAGACGACGTGCTCCTCACGCAAACTGCCGACACCTCTCAATTTCGCGCTCGAGATGGCGTTTCTCGTACAGTAAATTTTGCAAATGAAGATGTGACTGGTCCATGTCGTGGCGAGCTTCAGCGGTGATGTCTTTGTGCATGCGGGTGGCATTGTTAGCGGCGCGGTTGAGAGATTTGAGGTTGGCTATGAGGGCCATGGCACGGATACAGACTGCAGGAGTATCGTTGCCACTGGATGACAGCTGAACGAGGTCCCTGAGTTTGTCGATGACATCGTCTGGAGATGGTGGAAGGTCTGGTTTGGAAGACATCAAGGGAAAAGCGGGCCGGGATTATTTAGACATACTCGGGGTCAGACTAGGGTTACAATCTTTCCTCCATCATGCCGCGCGAACGCTCTCTCTCGGGCACCATCCCCTCCATGGAGACCAGCCATGAGGAGCTCAAGGACAATACCATCGTCATCGGTAGGTCTTTGTCTCGTCTCGCTCTACTGCCCTCTCACCCCTGCAGTCCTTGGTGCCTCTGGTGATCTCGCAAAGAAGAAGGTGTGTCCTAGCACCCTTCTCCAGTACCTTGATATCTCATCGTTGCTTTGCAGACTTTTCCTGCTCTCTTCGGTCTTTATCGCCAGGCATTTCTGCCTCGCGACGTGAAAATCGTCGGATATGCAAGGACAAAGATGGATCAGGACGAGTTCTACAAGCGTCAGACCTCTTACATCAAGAATCCCAATGAAGACCCAGAGATCGCTAAATCAATTGAGTCATTCAAAGGCTTCTCATCCTACGTTTCTGGTGGATACGAAGACAGCGATTCCTTTGCCAATCTCAACCGATATCTCGAGGAGATCGAATCAAAGTATCAATCAAAGGAACGTAATCGTATCTTCTATCTTGCCCTTCCACCCAGTGTTTTCATCCCCGTCGCCAAAAATCTCAAAGAACAATGCTACATCGCTAAGAACGGCGTCAATCGGATCATCATTGAAAAGCCTTTCGGCAAGGACCTTGACTCTGCTCGGGAACTTTTGAGTGCCGTGAAACAGTACTGGACTGAAGATGAGACCTTCCGTATTGATCATTATCTCGGCAAGGAGATGGTCAAGAATATTCTTGTTTTGCGATTTGCAAATGTCGCGATGGGTGCCGCTTGGGACAAGAACTCAATCAGCAACGTTCAGATTACCTTCAAGGAACCCTTCGGTACAGAGGGCCGCGGCGGATATTTTGACGAGTTTGGTATCATTCGTGATATATTACAGAACCGTCAGTCACTCTTCAGCTATCATCGTCCACTTGCTGATGCCGCTGTGCCAAGTTAGACTTGTTGCAGGTTCTGAGCATCCTGACCATGGAACGGCCCGTATCATTCTCTGCAGAGGATATCCGAGATGAGAAGGTACTTAGTACATTAACTCTTGTAGCCCATGTCAAATTGCGTTTTCATTTTGACAGGTCAAGGTACTACGTGCTATTCCTCCTATCGAGCGAGAAGATTGCTTGTTGGGCCAGTATGTTGCTGCAAATGGCAAGCCTGGCTATCTCGACGATGACACTGTCCCTCACAACTCGGTTTGCCCGACCTTTGCTGCTACCACGCTTTGGATCCATAATCCTCGCTG
>Ga0157365_10000771_pt1 | contig 13653 bp, 15 predicted proteins | sample AttsexASBM3_FD_111478 | JGI IMG/M metagenome (GOLD analysis project Ga0157365, IMG submission 111478) | Fungus gardens microbial communities from leaf cutter ant in Ribeirão Preto, State of São Paulo, Brazil - Atta sexdens ASBM3 | ecosystem: Host-associated > Fungi > Mycelium > Unclassified ... | reverse complement strand
GACTGTCGGGCATCATCGATTTCTATTTCGCCTGCACGGACTGGTATGCCTACGATCTGGCGATTACCATCAATGCCTGGTGCTTTGATGACGACATCCGTTTCGTGCCCGCGCGTGCCCGCGCCATGGTGGAAGCCTACCGCCGCGTACGCCCGCTGGAGGATGCGGAGGACGTGGCCCTTGCCACCCTTGCCACCGGGGCTGCCATCCGCTTCACGCTCACGCGGCTGTACGACTGGATCAACACCCCCGCGGATGCGCTGGTGACGCGCAAGGACCCGCTGGATTACCTGGCGCGCATGGAATTCTTCGCGTCCCGCATGGATGAAGGGTTCCTGTGATGAACGAGGACGTCGCTCCCGCTGAAAACGCTCCCGCCGCCACCGACCTGGTGGAAATCTGGACCGATGGGGGGTGCAAGCCAAATCCCGGACCTGGTGGCTGGGGCGCATTGCTGTGTTATCGGGGGCAGGAACGCGAACTGTCGGGTGGCGAGGCGGAAACCACCAATAACCGCATGGAACTGACCGCCGCTGCCGAGGCGCTGGAGGCGCTCAAACGTCCCTGCCGCATCGTGCTGCATACCGACAGCGAATACGTGCGCAATGGCATAACGCGGTGGAGCACGGGCTGGGTGCGGCGCAAGTGGCGCAATGCATCCGGTGATCCGGTGGCGAACATGGATCTGTGGCGGCGGCTGCTGGATGTCAGCGCGAAGCACGACATCGAATGGAAATGGGTCCGTGGCCATTCCGGTGACGTGAACAACGAACGCGTGGACCAGCTTGCCACTGCCGCGCGCGATGCGATGGGCATTCCCTATCCCAGGCGCGGGAAATGAGGGGTGGGGCCCTGCCCCTCATGGCCACGCGGCTATTCCTGCCAGGATGTTTCTGGTGAAGCTGTTTTCAAAAAGCTTCACCAGATGCCCTGTTTTTGAAAAAAGACGGCCATAAAGGCCTTTGCCGTTCCTGTCGGCGGGCGGCGGGTCCGTGACCCTGTAATGACAGTCGCGATATGTGGATGTTGACGGAACTGTTGTAACACGTCACCACGATCGGTAATCGCGCAACCCAATGCAGGACGGATGCTCATGACACGCCCCATCATTCTTGACCTGACACCCGGCGCGCAGGGAATGGCGACCCTGCTGGCGGCGCTGCAGGTGCCAGACCATGTGCGTCCGGTGCTGGTGCTGTTCAGCGGCGGGGCGGCCGAGGTCACGGTGGCGCTGGCCCACGCACGCGACCTGTTGCACCAGTACGGGCTGGAGGATGTGACGGTGCATGCGGGCTGTCCCGGGCCGATGGTGCAGGACGGGGGTGCAGGCGGTGATCTGCCCGCGGGGCAGGACGGCCTGGGGGCGCTGCATCTGGCGCAGGCCGTGCGTGCCTGTCCTCCGTACAGCGTGAGCATCTGCTGTTCCGGTCCGCTGACCACGCTGGCCCTTGCGCTGGTGCAGGCGCCCGATATCGGCACGCACCTGCACGGGGTGATTGTGGATGGCGGGGCATTTTACGTGCATGGCGACGCCACGTCAGTGGCCGAGCGCAACATCGCGGCCGATCCGGAAGCGGCAGCCACGGTGCTGGCGGCGGGCGTGCCCGTTACCCTCGTGCCGCTGGACTGCACGGCGCGCCTGAAGGCGGATGCGGTGTGGATGGAACAGCTTGAACCGATGGGGCGCGTGCCGGCTTCGGTCGCGGGCCGGGTGCATGCGGAACTGGTGGCGGCACGCAACGGGGGCGCACGGGGCAGCGGGGTGGACGTGTCGCTGCGTGCGGTGGCCCCGCTGCTGGCGCTGCTCGGCCCGGGGATTTTCAGCGGCCATATGGCGCATGTCGATGTGGAATGTCGCGGAGCGTTTACCCGTGGCATGACCGTCGCGCGGCGCATGGGACCGCCGGGCGTGCAGCCCAATGTGCTGCTGCTGGACCGCATGTCGGTCGATGCGGGGCGCGGCGTGCTGCGCGACCTGCTGCTGAGCGCGCGGAAATGACCGGCGCCAGCCATCGGAATTGCACAAAAATACAACGATCTGGTGCAAACTTGGGCTACAGGCGATCATGACGGTTGCAGAACCGCCGCTCCGTCCAGTATTGGTCCCCGCATTCCGGTGCGTCCGTGGGCGCGAGTGTTGAGAACAGTGAAGCGTGTGGCGGCGCGGAGGTCTTCTGTATGGATCGGTCTGCAACATCCCCTTCAGCCCTGACGGGGGTGGTGAGGGGAAACGGTGACGCCGTATTCGCCGCCATTGTGCGTTGCGCCGCCGCCCTGATCCTGCTGGGGCTGGGGGGCATGGTGGCCGTCATGGCGTGGGGCGCGCGCGGCGCGTTCGCGACGTTTGGCCCGGCCTTCATCGTGGACAAGGCGTGGAATCCCGTTACCCAGCATTTCGGCGCCGCCGCCCCCGTATTCGGCACGTTGGTCACGGCCCTGCTGGCCATTGCGCTGGCGGTGCCGCTGGCTTTTGGCATTGCGGTCTGGCTGACGGAAATCGCATCGGCCCGCATTGCCGGTGTCATCGGCACGCTTATCCAGCTTCTGGCGGCGGTACCGTCCATTATTTTCGGCATGTGGGGGTTTGCCGTGCTGGTGCCCTTCATGGCGCATTACGTGGAACCGTTCGCCAGCCATACGCTGGGGCGCGTGCCGGGGATCGGCCCGCTGTTCCGGGGCGCGCCCTATGGCACCGGCTTCCTGACGGGGGGCATGATCCTTGCGGTCATGATCACGCCATTCATTTCCGCCGTCATGCGCGACGTGTTCCTGTCCATGCCCGCCGTGCTGAAGGAAAGCGCCTACGGGCTGGGCATGACGCGGTGGGAAGTGGTGCGTCGCATCATCCTGCCCTGGTCGCGCACGTCCGTGGTGGGAGGGATCATGCTGGGACTGGGCCGCGCACTGGGGGAGACGATGGCGATCACGTTCGTCATCGGCAATGCGAACCATATCGGCTGGTCGCTGTTTTCGCCCGGTAATACCATTGCATCTCTGATTGCGCTGGAATTTCCCGAAAGTGCTATGGGAAGTCTCAAGTTTTCGTCGCTGATGGCCGCGGGTTTCCTGCTTATGCTGATTTCACTTGGAACACTGGTCTGTTCGCGGCTGCTGCTGCGCACCCGGGCGGCGGGCCGATAGATGGCTGGCCGGGAGAATACGGCAGCCGTGGCGACCTCCGCGCCATGTGCCTCCGGCCGGTGGCAGGGCGACAGCCTGTCCGACATGCGCCGGCGCATGGTGGACCGGGTGGCGACGGGCCTGTGCTGGCTTGCCACGATCCTTGTGCTGCTCATGCTGTTTTCCATCCTGTTCGTGCTGGTGCGCAACGGGCTGGGTGGGCTGCGCTGGGTTACCTTCGTGCATGTCACCCTGCCGCCGGGGCAGGGGGGCGGTCTTGCCAACGCCATCGTGGGCAGTCTGATCCAGACCGGGCTGGCCGTGCTGATCGGTGCGCCGGTGGGGCTGCTGGTCGGGATCTACCTTGCGGAATTTACGGCCACGGACGGGCGGTTCATCAACCTGGTCCGGTTCATATCCGACCTGCTGCTGTCCGCGCCGTCCATTCTGGTAGGGCTGTTCATCTACATGATCGTTGTGGTGCCGACAGGGCATTTTTCCGGCATGGCGGGGGCGCTGGCGCTGTCCATGCTGGTGGTGCCGGTCGTGGTGCGCACAACCGAGGACATGCTGCGTCTGGTGCCGCTGTCCATGCGTGAGGCGGCGATCGCGCTGGGCGCGCCACGGTGGCGGGTCATCCTGTTTGTCTGCCTGCGCGCCGCGCGTGACGGGGTGGCGACGGGCATCCTGCTGGCCCTTGCCCGCGTATCGGGCGAGACGGCGCCCCTGCTGTTCACCTCGCTTGGCAACATGAACTGGTCGGTGTCCCCCGCCGCCCCCATGGCCAGCCTGCCGGTGACCATCTACCAGTATGCCGGCGCGGCGTACGAGGACTGGACCGCGCTGGCGTGGACCGGGGCGCTGCTGATTACGGCAGGTATCCTTATGATCAACATAACCGTGCGGCTTGGGCTGGGACGTAACAGGAAATGAACATGACAGTGGCAGAAAAACAGCCGGTGCCAGCCGCGATTTCAGTGCGTAATCTCGATTTCTATTATGGCGCGAACCATGCGCTCAAGAATATCTCGATCGATTTCCCGCAGGGGCAGGTGACGGGCATGATCGGCCCGTCCGGGTGTGGCAAGTCCACGCTGCTGCGTGTGCTCAACCGCATGTACGACCTTTATCCCGGCCAGCGCGCGACGGGGGAAGTCATTTTCGATGGCTGCAACATCCTTGGTCCGAAGGTGAACCTGAACGTGCTGCGCGCCCGGGTCGGCATGGTGTTCCAGAAGCCCACGCCGTTTCCCATGTCGATCTATGACAACATCGCCTTTGGCGTACGGCTGCATGAACGCCTTGACCGTACCGCCATGGATGCGCGGGTGGAGGATGTGCTCAAGCGCGTCGCCCTGTGGTCCGAGGTGCGCGACAGGCTGCACGATTCGGCAGCGGCGCTGTCGGGCGGGCAGCAGCAGCGCCTGTGCATCGCGCGGACCATCGCGACCCGGCCCGAAGTCGTCCTGCTTGATGAACCGACCAGCGCGCTCGATCCCGTGTCCACCGCCCGGATCGAGGAACTGCTGGATGAACTGAAGGCGGATTTCACCATCGCCATCGTGACCCATAACCTGCAGCAGGCCGCGCGCTGCGCCGATCAGGTGGCTTTTTTCTATATGGGGGAGGTGGTGGAAGTCGACAGCGCCGACCGCATGTTTACCGCGCCGCGTGAAAACCGCACGCAGGATTATATTACAGGTCGTTTCGGATAGGGCTGCATGCCTTACATTTTGTAGCAAGGTTTGCACACATTGAACATGTCCGCTGGTGTAGCGTTACGCTTACAGGCCTTGCATGATGACCGCGCGCCATGCAGGGTAGAGGGTAAGTTATAACAGGAGTAGACTAGGTCCCCATGATGAAGAAAATGATTCTGGCCGCCACGATCGTTGGCGGTATGGCTGCAGGTTTCTCCGGTCAGGCCGTCGCCGCGCATCACCATGCTCCCCCGCCGCCGCCGGGTGGCTGCGGCATGATGGGTGGTCCAGGTGCCCCCGGTGGCTTCGGCATGCCGTTCCTTGGGAACGTGCAGCTGACCTCCGCGCAGCACAAGAAGCTGAAGGCCATCCTGCAGGACAGCCATCCTGATTTCCGTGCCGACATGGAAAAGGAGCACCAGCTCCACAAGCAGATCCAGGACCTGCTGGTCGTGCCGGGCAAGGTTGATGAAGCCCAGATCGTCAGCCTGCAGCAGCAGATCACCGCGATTCACCAGCAGCATGAAGCTGGTCGCCTGCAGACGGCCATCCGCATTCATGACATCCTGACCACGGACCAGCTGAACCAGATCCGTGACACGCAGGACAAGGTTGCCAGCCTGCATGAGCAGCTGCGTGCGCTGACGGCCCCGCCGGCGCCGGAAGATGCCAAGAAGTAAGATGCTTCGCCTGCTTCATGCAGGCTGAGGGTCGGAAAGCGGCTGCCCGGTATGTCCGGGCAGCCGTTTTTTTATGCCTGTCCCGTAATGCTTGACATGGCAGGGGGACAGGGGATAAATCCCACCAACAATCAGGCACGTCACTTCGCGAGGGTTCGCGCAGTGGCGCGTCCTCTTTTGGGGAAATACGTTGTTCGAAACCCTGTCAGGCAAGCTTTCCGGTGTGTTCGATGGCCTCGCCAAGCGCGGAGCCCTGTCGGAAGCCGATGTTACGGAAGCCATGCGCGAGGTGCGTCTGGCCATGCTGGACGCCGACGTGGCGCTGCCTGTCGTCAAGGATTTCGTCAACAAGGTCCGTGAACGCGCCGTGGGGCACGAGGTGCTGGACAGCATCTCCCCCGGTCAGGCCGTCGCCAAGATCGTCAATGACGCGCTGATTGATGCGCTGGGCGGCGCAGGCGCCGTTCCCCTCAACCTGAACGCGGCCCCGCCCGTGCCGATCCTGATGGTCGGCCTGCAGGGGTCGGGCAAGACCACCACATCGGGCAAGATCGCGCGCCGCCTGGCGCAGCGTGAGCGCAAGAAGGTGCTGCTGGCCAGCCTGGATACCCAGCGTCCGGCCGCACAGCTGCAGCTGGCGCAGCTGGCTGAACGTGCGGGTGTGGCGTCGCTTCCGATCATTGCGGGGCAGACCCCGGTCCAGATCGCGCAGCGTGCGATGGATACGGGACGGCGCGAGGGGTATGACATCGTCATCCTCGATACCGCCGGTCGCCTGTCGATCGACGAGGCGCTGATGGATGAGGTCCGCGCCATCCGTGCCGAGACCGATCCCGCTGAAACCCTGCTGGTGGTCGACGCCATGACCGGGCAGGACGCGGTCAATACTGCCAAGGCCTTTAACGAGGCCGTGGGTGTGACCGGCGTTGTCATGACCCGTATGGACGGCGATGCCCGTGGTGGCGCCGCCCTGTCCATGCGCGCGATCACGGGCGCGCCGATCAAGCTGACCGGTTCGGGCGAAAAGCTGGACGCGCTGGAGGAATTCCATCCCGAGCGTGTCGCAGGCCGTATCCTGGGGCTGGGCGATATCGCAGGCCTGGTGGAAAAGGCCGCCGATACCCTGGATCATGAGGAAAGCGAGAAGCTTGCCCTCAAGATGATGCAGGGCAAGTTCGATCTTGACGATTACGCGGCGCAGATCCGCCAGATCAACAAGATGGGCTCGATTTCCGGCATCCTCGGCATGCTGCCCGGCATGGGCAAGCTGAAGGATGCGCTGGGGGACAAGGAACTTGATACCTCCGTCCTCAAGCGCCATCAGGCCATCATTTCATCCATGACCCGCAAGGAGCGGCGCACGCCCTCCATCATCAAGGCGTCACGCAAGAAGCGCATCGCCGCCGGGTCGGGCACGACCGTGCAGGAGATCAACCGTCTGCTCAAGCAGTATGACTCCATGGCCTCCATGATGAAGCGGTTCAGCAAATTGGGGGTGAAGGGCCTGATGCGTCAGGGTCTGTCAGCCCTCATGCCCAATGGGGGGCGGCCCCCCGGTGGCGGCGGGCGTCCGCCGTTCGGCTGATCCCATAACGTCGTTTCCGTTTTCTCTTTTGTCTTTTTTCTGTCTGGAGAAGTCTTAAATGAGCCTCAAGATCCGTCTCGCCCGCGCCGGTGCGAAGAAGCGTCCCTATTACCACATCGTCGTGGCTGACAGCCGCTCCCCGCGTGATGGTCGCTTCATCGAGCGCGTAGGGTCCTACAACCCGATGCTGCCGTCCGACCACGCCGATCGCGTGCGTCTGGTTGCCGAGCGCATCACCCACTGGCTGTCCAACGGCGCGCTGCCGACCGACCGCGTGGCCCGTTTCCTGGGTAACGCAGGCCTGGCGCCGAAGCCGACCTGGAACGAGCAGCCCAAGAAGTCTGCGCCCAAGAAGCGTGCGCAGGAACGTGCCGCCGCCGCTGCTGCAGCAGCCGCAGCGTAAGGTTGCTGGCGCGATAGACAGGCAGGAAAGGCAGGCAGTCATCCCATGAACCGCGATCATGTCCTGATGGGTGTGGTGGGTCGTCCGCATGGCGTGCGGGGGCTGGTGCACGTGCACAGCTACACCGCCGTGGCGGAAGACCTGGCCACCTATGACGGGCTGGTCGATGACCTTGGTCGCCCGTGGCGGCTGTCATGGCATGGCAACGGCATTGCACGGCTGCATGACGCGGCAGGCCATGCCATTGACAGCCGCGAAGCCGCCCGGAAGATGGTCAACCGCAAGCTGTACGTGCCCCGCGGCAGCCTGCCCGAACCCGATGAGGACGAATTCTATTTCGCTGATCTGGTCGGGCTGGAAGCGCGCGAACAGGGCACGGATCGCGTGGTTGGACGTGTGGCCGCCGTACATGACTACGGCGCGGGCACCAGCCTTGAAATCGATGGCCCGGGTGGCAACATCCTGCTGCCATTTACCGAAGGCTGCGTGCCGGTGGTGAATGTTGGCGCGGGATGGATCGCCATCTGCCAGCCTGATGAGATCGAGGTTCCCGTCGAATGCTTTCCCGGTGCCGCAGGGCAGGGGGACGCGCCATGACATGGCAGGCGACGGCGCTGACGCTGTTTCCCGACATGTTTCCGGGCACTCTGGGCCATTCACTGGCCGGACGCGCGCTGGAGCGTGGCATCTGGTCGGTGGAGGCGCGTGACATGCGCGACTACGGGCTGGGGCGGCATCGGGTGGTGGATGATACGCCGTTTGGCGGCGGGGCAGGCATGGTCATGCGCCCCGATGTCGTGGCGAGCGCCATTGCCGATATTGACCTGGCGGGGCGACCGCTGGTCTATCCCACGCCGCGTGGACGGCGGCTGATGCAGGCGGACATCCGCCGGTATGCGGCGGGTCCGGGTGTCGTGGTGCTGTGTGGGCGGTACGAAGGGGTGGATGAGCGCGTGCTCGAAGCCTCGGGTGCTGAACAGGTCTCGATAGGGGATTACGTCCTGTCGGGCGGGGAAGTGGCGGCGACCGTGCTGCTGGATGCCTGCGTGCGGCTGCTGCCGGGCGTGATGGGATCGGGCGAAAGCGCGGTCGAGGAAAGCTTTTCCAACGGTCTGCTTGAATATCCGCTTTATACCAAGCCGGCACAATGGGACGGGCGCGACGTGCCCGAAGTCCTGCTGTCCGGTCATCATGCCGCGATCGCAAAATGGCGACGCGCGGCATCCGAGACGGTGACGCAGGCGCGTCGGCCGGATCTGTGGGCCGCCTATCAGGCGGGCGCAGGTCAAGACATTCCCCGGGTCGCAGGCATCCGTGCCGATGCGGACCGGCTGAACTGAACATGAAATCCTATCGAACGAGGACCGGATCATGAACATTATCCAGAAGTATGAGGCGGAAGAGATCGCCCGCCTGACAGCTATCCGCGCGGTGCCGGAATTCGCGCCGGGTGACACCGTGCGCGTTGGCGTCGAGGTTGTCGAAGGCACCCGCAAGCGCGTTCAGGCCTATGAGGGCGTTGTGATCGCACGCTCCAACAAGGGCCTGAACAGCAACTTCACCGTGCGCAAGATTTCCAACGGTGAAGGCGTGGAGCGTGTATTCCCGCTGTATTCCCCCACCATCGCGGAAATCCACGTCGTGCGTCGTGGCGTTGTCCGTCGCGCGAAGCTGTATTACCTGCGCGGCCGTCGCGGCAAGTCCGCCCGTATTGCCGAGCGCAAGCGTGAGGTTGCAGCACCCGCCGCGACCGCCGCTGCCGAGTAATATGCCGACCCTTCGCCCGTTTCATGCCTTATGGCGGAAGCGGGCGAAGCTTTTTGCCTGAGAATTTGCGGCTGCCTGTTGCGTGCGTATCGCGTGCGTGATGGCGGCCTGTTTCCGTCCGGGAGAGGAAAATAGAATGGCCCCGCGTACATTGTTCGACAAGATATGGGACAGCCATGTGGTCGAAACGCTCCCGGACAGGACGGCCATTCTTTATATCGACCGTCATCTCCTGCACGAGGTCACAAGTCCGCAGGCATTCGAGGGATTGCGCCTGAGCGGCCGCAGGCTGCGTCACCCGGAGGCGACGATTGCGGTTGTGGATCATAATGTTCCCACATCTGACCGGACCCTGCCGATTGCCGAAGCCGACAGCCGCAACCAGATCGAAACGCTGGAGCGCAACGTAAAGGAATTCGGCGTACCGTATTTCCCGCTGCTGTCCGCGCGGCAGGGGATCGTGCATGTGGTCGGACCGGAGCAGGGCATTTCCCTGCCGGGCATGACCATCGTGTGCGGTGACAGCCATACATCCACCCATGGCGCGCTGGGGGCGCTGGCATTCGGTATTGGCACGTCCGAAGTCGAACATGTAATGGCGACCCAGACCATCCTGCAGAAGCCTGCGAAGAACATGAAGGTGGTGGTCGAGGGGCAGGTTGGCCCCGGTGTGACCGCCAAGGACATCATGCTCGCCATCATCGGGCATATCGGCACTGCGGGCGGTACGGGGCATGTGATCGAATTCGCGGGTTCCGCCATCCGCGATCTCGACATGGCGGGCCGCATGACGGTGTGCAACATGTCCATTGAGGCCGGTGCGCGCGCGGGTCTGGTGGCGCCCGACGAAACCACGTTTGAATATGTGCGTGGCCGTCCCTTCGCGCCGAAGGGTGAAGCGTTTGATGAGGCGGTCGCCTACTGGAAGACGCTGGCTGCCGACGAAGGCGCGCATTACGACCGCGTGGTCGAACTGCGGGCCGAGGACATCACGCCGGTCCTGACCTGGGGCACCAGCCCTGAAACGGTCATTTCAGTCACCGGCAACGTGCCCGACCCGGCGGCGGAAGCCGATCCGTCACGTCGCGCGCAGATGCAGCGCATGCTGGACTATATGGGGCTTGAGGCCGGCCAGAAGATCGCGGGCACGCCCGTCGATGTCGTGTTCATCGGGTCATGCACCAATAGCCGGATCGAAGACCTGCGTGCCGCGGCGGTAATCGCGTCGGGTCGCAAGGTGGCTGACGGCGTGCGTGCGATGATCGTGCCCGGTTCGGGCATCGTGAAGGCGCAGGCGGAAGAAGAAGGGCTGGATAAGATCTTCCTCGATGCCGGATTTGAATGGCGTGAGGCGGGATGTTCGATGTGCCTTGGCATGAACCCCGACCGGCTGACGCCGGGGCAGCGTTGCGCGGCCACATCCAATCGTAATTTTGAGGGCAGGCAGGGCCCCGGTGGACGGACGCATCTGCTCTCGCCCGCCATGGCCGCGGCGGCAGCCGTGACCGGGTGCCTGACCGATGTGCGGGAGCTGATCTGACATGGATAAATTTACGGTTCTGACCGGTATCGCGGCGCCTCTGCCCGAAGAGAATATCGATACCGACAAGATCATTCCGGCGCGCTTTCTCAAGACGACCAAGCGTTCGGGACTGGGCGAGCATGCGTTCGACAGCATGCGCTATCTGCCCGATGGATCGGAAAACCCGGATTTCGTGCTGAATCAGGAGCCGTATCGCAAGTCGGAAATCCTGATTACCCTTGATAATCTGGGCTGTGGTTCGTCGCGTGAACACGCGCCATGGGCGTTGCTGGATTTTGGCATCCGCTGCGTGATCGCGCCGTCCTTTGCCGATATTTTCCATAACAACTGTTTCAAGAATGGCATCCTTCCCATCGTGCTGCCGCGCGCGGTGTGCGAGGAACTGATGGAAGACGCCCGCATGGGCGGCAATGCCCGGATCACGATTGACCTGCCGCGTCAGGTGGTTGTCCGTCCTGATGGCAGCGAAGTGCCGTTTGAGGTTGATCCGCTGCGCAAGCACCTGCTGCTGGAAGGGCTGGATGATATCGGCCAGACCCTGCAGCATGAACAGTCTATCGAGACCTTTGAAAAACGCCGTGCGCAGGCACAGCCATGGATTCCCGGTATCGTCCTTGATTAAGGGACCGGGTGGCCGTGGCCGCCCGTATACGGGACTGATCAATTAACAGACAGATTATTCGGATGGGAAACGTCATGTCCGCACCCAAGAAGCTCCTGATCCTGCCCGGAGATGGCATCGGCCCTGAAATCATGCACGAAGTCCGGCGCATCATGGACTGGATGGCGCAGGCGCGTGGCATCCGTTTCGATGTGAGTGAGGATGTCGTGGGCGGCGCGTCGCTTGCGGTGCATGGCCAGCCCATCACGCAGGAAGTCATCGACGCGGCGCGTGCGGCGGATGCGGTGCTGTTCGGTTCGGTGGGGGACCCGAAATGGGCATCCGCCGGGTTTGACCGCAGGCCGGAGATCGCGATTCTCAAGCTGCGGCAGGAACTGGGCCTGTTCGCCAACCTGCGCCCCGCCAAGGTGTTCGATTCACTGGTTGATGCCAGCACGCTCAAGCCCGATGTCGTGCGTGGACTGGACATCATGATCGTGCGCGAAACGGTGGGCGGCATCTATTTCGGCACGCCGCGCGGGATCGAGACCCTGCCGGATGGTTCGCGTCGCGGGATCAACACCGAAGTCTACACCACGGCGGAAATCGAGCGTGTCGCCCGCGTCGCCTTCGATCTGGCCCGCAAGCGCGACAACCGCGTGTGTTCGGTCGAGAAGTGCAACGTGATGGAAAGCGGCCTGCTGTGGAAGGAAGTCGTGACCGACCTGCATGCCCGTGAATACGCGGATGTGGAACTGACCCATATGCTGGCCGATAACTGCGCCATGCAGATGGTGCGTAACCCGCGCCAGTTCGACGTGATCGTGACGGGCAACCTGTTTGGCGATCTGCTGTCCGACCTTGCGTCCATGCTGACGGGCAGCCTTGGCATGCTGCCGTCGGCAACGCTGGGCGCGCGGGGCGAAGACGGGCGCATGCCTGCGCTGTATGAACCGATCCACGGCAGCGCGCCGGATATCGCGGGGCAGGGCAAGGCCAACCCGCTGGCGCAGATTCTGTCGTTTGCGATGCTGCTGCGTTATTCCTTCGACATGCAGGAAGATGCGGCCATGATCGAGACGGCCGTCTCCAGCGTGCTGGACAAGGGGCTGCGCACGCCCGACATCATGAGTGCCGGTCGGACAGAAGTGAATACGGCAGGCATGGGCACGGCGGTAGTCGCGGAACTTGAACGCCTGAACGCAGCCTGACACGGCTTCTTGCCACAAGGTGGAAATGAAACGGGCTGGCACGGAATACCGTGCCAGCCCGTTGTGTTTTTACAGGCCGGGCTTCAGGACGTAGCCCTTGCCCCGGACTGTCTGCAGGAAGCGGGGTTCGCGCGGGTCGGGTTCGATCCGGCGACGCAGCCGCGTCACCTGCACGTCCACGGCGCGTTCGCCAATTTCTTCCATGTCCAGCGTTGTGGCGATGTCCGTGCGGGACAGGATCTCGTTCGGGTGCCGCGCCAGAACGGACAGTAATGCCGATTCGCCGCCCGTCAGATGGACGACATTGCCCGCACTGGATAACAGGCCACGCACCGGGTCGAATTCCAGATCCCCCAGCCGCACGATACGCAGGTTGCTGCTGGGTGCGGGCGGCACGAAACGACGCAGATGCGCCTTCAGCCGCAGCAGCAGTTCACGCGGCTCGAACGGCTTGGCCAGATAATCATCGGCGCCCGCTTCCAGCCCGATGATCCTGTCTTCCGGTTCACCACGCGCGGTCAGCAGCAGGATGGGGAAATCCAGATTCTCGCGCCGCAGTTCGCGCGTCAGTTCCAGCCCGTTTTCCCCCGGCATGGTGATGTCGAGCACAAGCGCGTCAGGCTGCATGAAGCCCAGAACCTGCCGCGCTTCCTGCGCGGAGGAGGCGGCGCTGACACGAAACCCCTGTTCGCTCAGATACCGTTGCAGCAGGCGACGCAGGCGTGGATCATCATCAACCACCACCACGTGCGCATCCACGATCATGCTGTCATGGGGCAGGGATGTGTCGCACGCTGTCTGGATCATCGGGAACTCCGGTCGGGAGAAGAAAAGGAATCGGTGGATACGCCGGGCATATCCGATTCGTCTATCAGGCCACGCATGACGCGGCGAAAGCCATCAACCGCCTTGCCACCCGCCTTGCGGTATACGCGTAACAGCACTTCACGCTGCAGGGAAAACAGGTGGCTTTCAATCTCCGCCCCATGCGGGCTGAGGTAAAGCCTGCGTTTGCGCCTGTCCTCCGGCGCGGTTTCCTGCCG
>Ga0157365_10000770_pt1 | contig 13661 bp, 13 predicted proteins | sample AttsexASBM3_FD_111478 | JGI IMG/M metagenome (GOLD analysis project Ga0157365, IMG submission 111478) | Fungus gardens microbial communities from leaf cutter ant in Ribeirão Preto, State of São Paulo, Brazil - Atta sexdens ASBM3 | ecosystem: Host-associated > Fungi > Mycelium > Unclassified ... | reverse complement strand
TAGCGTTTCAGCGCCTTGCCGGGCGTGAGGCCGATCGGGCCGTTTTCCTCAATATAGTCGATCGTCAGCAGCGCGGCCTTCAGGATGAGGGCATGCGACAGGGGGAGGTCGGTGTCGGGCGAATGAAACGGATTCATTACATAAACAATGAACCAGATCGGTGCGAGTTGCCAGTCTGGCTTTGCGACGCAGGGACGATCTCCGTCCCGCATCCTTCATTGTAAAGTCGGTTATCGCCCTGATTGTGTTGAAAAACCTTTGTTGTGATTACTGACGAAAGCACCGTGGGATCGGCCTGATTTGTCTCATCACCCTGCTGCCATCGCCGCCCGGAGTGGGACGAGCTTGGTCATCTTGCGGAGGTTCTGGGCGGTAGCGGCGAGGAGGAATTCGTCGTGAGCACCGTTCGGACCGCGTAATCGCAGGCGTTCCAGTTTCAGGATCCGCTTGAGATGGGCGAACAGCATTTCAACTTTCTTTCGCTGTCGACGTGCCGTGACATAGGCGTCCGTCAACGCGAGGTCGCGAGCCAGATCCCGGGCACCCTCATGGATCGAGCGCATAATTTTGCGGGCTGGCGTATTCGGCGTGCAGCGCTGTCGAAATGCGCAACCGTCGCAATCGCTCTTGCTGGCACGGTAGCGAATGAACCCGTCCTGATCGACTTGCGAGCGGGGCACTGCAGAGTTGCGTTGTGATGGGCGTAATTCTTTGTTGGCCGGGCAAACATACCGATCGCGCTCGTGGTCAAACTTGAAATCACACCGGGCGAACGTCCCATCACGGCGGGCGGATTTGTCGAACACCGGGATATGCGGTTCGATACCGCGTTCGTCGACCAGCCACGCCAGGTTTGGCGCGTCACCATAGGCGGTGTCGGCTGCCAGTCGTGCGGGTCAGACATCGAACCGCTCCTGCACGCGCTCGATCATGTGGCGCTGCGCAGTAACCTCGGCCTGACGCACGGCAGTCGTGGCCTCGACATCCATGATGACGGCGTGATCCAGATCGATCAGGTAATTCGTGCTGTAAGCAAAGAACGCTCGTTCCGGTGTCGCAGCCGTGAAGCGCGCAGCCGGATCGGTCGGAGCCAGCTTCTTCGGCACGACGGGTGTTGAGCCGCCAAAAGCTGCATCATCCAGTGTTTCCAGATATTCCCTGACCGCCCGACCAGCAGCATCGGGCGGTAGCCCCTCGTCTCCGGGCACAGCACGCTGCCGGTCGACATCGGCGCGGATCAGGCTGGCGTCAACACCAAAGCTCTCGCCGCCCACCAGTTTCTCGGAGATACAACGGCGAACGGTCATCTCGAAAACCTGACGAAGCAGGTCGCTCTCACGAAAACGGCCGTGCCTGTTTTTCGAAAACGTCGAATGATCGGGTACGGTGCCGTCCAGACCAAGACGGCAGAACCACCGATAGGCGAGGTTCAGGTGAACCTCCTCGCACAACCGCCGCTCGGAACGGATGCCCATGCAATAGCCGATGATCAGCATGCGGATCAGCAGTTCGGGATCGATAGAGGGACGGCCAGTATGGCTGTAAAACGGCTTCAAGTAATTTCGGACCGCCGTCATGTCCACGAAACGATCGATCAGGCGCATCATATGACGTTCGGGAACATGCTGCTCAAGACTGAACTCATAGAACAGCGCTTCCTGCATCCCTGTCCGCTCGCCCATCATCCGCATCGCCCTCCAACCTGTTGCGATACTGAATCAGTAGAAAGCGATTGCCGCAAGGCCGCGTTTTTCAACACAATCGCCCTCATGGGAGACATCCAAACAGTGCTGACCATTGCCCGAAAGCTGACATTGCTAAGCGCGCCCTGATGAACAGAGTTTGAGACAAAACTGGCATTCGCAGTTCTTTCCGGTGACGACCGTTACCGGTCAGACAGGACATTTGGACGATTACCAAGAATGCACTTGGGTTAAACGCTGGATCGCAGCACCGAGAGCCTGCAACACGTCGCCTTACTTACTGCCCTTTAGCTTAAATCTTTGGTAAAGGTAGATCTTATGAGCGAAGCCGTACCTAATTTGGCAGATTTGGCCGATATTCTTAGCGCGAGCGACGATTATCGCGTTCAGCGTCGTCTCATGCCGCGCTCGACCATTACGCGGCCTGATGGAACGCCGACAAAGACCGCGATTCTCATAGATGTAGAGACGACGGGCCTAGATCTTCAGAACGATGAGATAATCGAGCTGGCTATGATCTCCTTCGCTTACTCTCTCGATGGAAGAATTTTCGAAATCGGCCAGACGTTTCAGCATTTTCAAGAGCCCAGTCGCCCAATCTCGGCCGAGATCACCCGGATCACGGGGATCACCAATGCCATGGTGGCCGGTCATAAGATTGACATCGCAGAGGTCGCAGCGTTTGTCAGTCCAGCCGCTCTGGTGATCGCTCACAATGCCGGGTTTGACCGTCGCTTTGCGGAGCGGTTGAGCGACGTATTCACCACCAAGCCATGGGCGTGTTCGATGTCCGAAATCGATTGGGCATCTGAGGGTTTTGAAGGCACGAAGCTGCATTATCTAGCTGCTGGCGCGGGCTTTTTTTATGACCGGCATCGGGCGGAGCATGATTGCCGTGCCGTAATCGAGTTGCTCGCATCAGTCCTACCGGTATCGAACAGAACTGCACTGGCAAGCCTGCTCGACCGGGCGCGTCAGTCTACGTGGCGGATCTGGGCAGAGAATGCACCTTACGATCTGAAGGAAGTGCTGAAAGCACGCGGATACCGCTGGAATGGCGATGGCAATCCAAATCCGCGTGCCTGGTATATCGATGTCGACGATGTGCGCCGAGAAGCGGAGATCAGCTTTCTTCGTAAAGAAATATATCTGCGCGACGTCGACCTGCTCGTGCACCGGATGGATGCTTATAACCGCTTCTCGGACAGGCAGAATTAACAGGCTCAGATTTAAACGGGGGGATGTCGTTCGTGCATATTTCAAGGTTGCAACTGGTCAATTATCGGAATTTCCAGCGTGCGAATATCGTCTTCAACAAAGGCATCAACACGATCATCGGCGAAAACGGGTCGGGCAAAACCAACCTGTTCCGGGCACTACGCCTTCTGCTTGACGACACGCTACTACGCTCGGCATATCGGCTTGACGAGAAGGACTTCCACCGAGGCCTTGGCGACTGGCGTGGTCACTGGGTGATCATCAGTCTCGAGTTCGATGAGGTGTCCCAAGACGAGGCGATCCAGTCCCTCTTCCTGCATGGGACCGGCAACATAGCCGACGGCGAGATCCGCAAGGCGACCTACAATCTGATATTTCGGCCAAAGGCGGCAGTCCGGCGGATCATGGCCGACCTTGCCGTCGGTGATGTCAGCGGCCTCGCCGAGGCACGTTCGAAGATTACTATCGCGGATTATGAAACGATCTTCACCGGTAAGAGCGCCGCGGATTTCTGCAACCCCGACGCCTATAGGCAGTTGGTCGGCGACTTCGATGCGGTAGACTTCCCTCAGGAACTAACGAACCCCGCTATTGGGGGCATCATCCCGGGCATGCTTTCGATCTCGCGCGAAGTGTGTTTCACCTTCGTGCAGGCACTGCGTGATGTGGTCGCCGATTTCCAAAATAACCGTACCAATCCACTGCTTACCTTGCTCAAAGGCCGGAGTGGCGAGATCGATCCGCAGAGCTTCGAGCCGATCAGCGCACTTGTCAAAGGACTCAACGACGCGATTGAGAGCCTGCCCGATGTCGGCATCATTCGCACCGATATCCGCGATACCATCACCGATGCTGCAGGAGGGACCTACTCACCACGATCGCTTTCGATCCGTTCCGACCTGTCCGATGAGGCCGATCGCCTGTTCCAGTCGCTCAAACTGTTCGTCGGCGAGAGCGAGGAGCAATATGAAGGAGCGATCCACGAATTGAGCCTGGGTGGCGCAAACCTTATCTATCTGACTCTTAAGCTGCTCGAGTTTAAATATCAGAAACAGAAAGAAGCTTTCGCCAACTTTCTTGTGATCGAGGAGCCGGAAGCGCACATTCACACTCATATCCAGAAGACGCTATTCGACCGGCTAAACTATGACGACACGCAGGTCATCTATTCGACCCATTCAACTCACATTTCCGAGGTGAGCAACGTCGAAAACATCAACATTCTCGGCCGACAGGGTGGACGATGCGAGGTCTTTCAGCCGTCCGCAGGGCTCGACACCGGCCAGATCGGCAATATCCAGCGCTACCTTGATGCGGTCCGCAGCAACCTACTCTTCGCCAAGAGCGTAGTGCTGGTCGAGGGCGACGCCGAGGAGATCCTGATCCCGATACTCGTGAAGAAGGTCTTCGGGCTCAGTCTAGACGAACTGGGGATCAGCTTGATCAACATCCGCAGCACCGGTTTCGAGAATGTGGCAGTCCTCTTCCACGACGATCGCATCCGCAAGCGCTGCGCGATCATCACCGACCTCGACCGCGCCTTCTTCGATACGACTGAGGATATGCACGATAATGACGATGAGGCAGCCGCGAAGAAAAAAGCGTTGGCCTCACAAGCCGCAGGGCTCCGTCGCGAAGCGGCACTCAAGCTGCTGTGCCGAGGCAATCCCTGGCTGACGGTGCATTTCGCTGATCACACTTTCGAGGTCGATTTCGTCTCAGCTGGCAACGCCAGCACAATCGTTTCGGTGCTGGGCGACGTTTATAAGGACGCAGGTACCATCGCGACGTCCAAGGCGGAACTGGAATCGGGCGATATCGCTCTCTTCGGCACGCGCGTGCTGACGATGGCGCGTAACACCGGCAAGGGCTGGTTCGCGATCATCCTCGGTCGCATGATCACTCCTGAGACCGTCATCCCGGATTATATCCTCGACGCGATTTTTGAGGTGCATATTCCGGTCTCGAGCCAGACATGGGCGAGCGTGCTGGACTACCGGCTCTCGGTAATCGCAGCGTCCCAGCTTCACGCGTCCGCGAACATCGCCGCAATGCGCGCGCAGATTGGTCGCTACCGTCGCGGCGAGATCGACTTTGCCGGGGTCAGGGCCGAAATGCTTCAGGCCTTCCCGGCCGATGGCATCAACGTGATCCTAGCGAGCTTTTGAAATGTTCGTCTGGGATAGGAAGGATCTGAACAACGCCCAAGTTGTGGCCATCGAACATCCCGGCAGCGTTTTTCTCGTCGCATGCCCGGGAAGCGGGAAGACGAGGACACTCACCTACAAGATCGCCCGCCTGCTATCGCAGCTCAAATCGGATAAGAAGCGCGTCATCGCGATCACGTACACACATCGGGCTGCGGATGAGATCCACGAACGGATCGAGCAACTCGGCGTTGACACGAGCCAGCTGTGGATCGGCACTATCCATTCCTTCTGCCTAGAGTGGATACTCAAGCCCTATGGGATATATCATCCGACGCTCAAGCATGGGTTTCGCGTGATCAACGCCCACGACACCGAGCGTATGCTTGAGGAATTGTGCAGCGCAGTGCAGGGCACCAAGCTCACTAGCTTCGACTGCGCTTATTATTTCAAGCCGAGCGGCTATGTCCTGACCAGCCTCAAGTCGGACAAGCATGAGGCGATCAAGGGAGTCTTGAGGGCCTATTGGCGGACGCTTCGCGCTGATCGACAAGTCGATTTCGAACTGATCCTTTTCTATGCTTACCAATTGATCGAGAAGAACCCCTCGATCAGCGTGCTGCTCGGGTCGATCTTCAAATGCGTGCTCGTTGATGAATTTCAAGATACCCGGGAGATCCAATATGCGATCCTCGCGTCGATCCTGAAAGCGTCGAAAGGCCAAGCGTCCGCCTTCGTCGTTGGAGACCCTAATCAGGCGATCTATGGCTCGCTTGGCGGCTATGCGATCACGGCGGTGGACTTCGGGACGCGTTGCGGGATCGTGTTCAAGGAAATGGACCTATCGGACAATTACCGGTCGTCCTCTCGCATCGTAAGCTATTTCGGCAACTATAATGTGTTGCCCGCGAAGATCGAGGCAGTCGGGAGGGACAAGAATTATGCAAGTGTGGTGTCGTTCGACCAGAAGACCCGCCGCGACGCGCTGGAAGATGAACTTGTAAGACTCATCAAATTCAACGTTGAAACGCTCGGCATCGCTCCGCACGAGGTCTGCATCGTCGCACCTTGGTGGGTCCATCTCGCAAGCATGACGCGCCGACTAGTGGCAGCTTTGCCTACCTATTCGTTCAACGGGCCGGGCATGGTGCCCTTCGCGCGCGATGTCGATAATTTCTGGTACAAGCTTGCGCGGATCGTCCTGACGGAGGCGTCCCCCCAGCTCTATGTGCGCCGGATGCGATGGGCGGGCGAAGTCATTGCTGGGCTCAGCGAAGTAGGCATCGAGATTCCGGGCTTGGACCGCAAGGCGCTATTGCGCACCTGCAACGCTATCACCATCACTGAGACCGATGGCTTAGTCTTCCTAGGGGCGTTCTTCGACCGACTATGCGCCGTTCTCGGCATAGACTACCTCGCTTGTGCCTCGCTTAAGGAACATTACGACGCTTTCTTCGAAAGTTCGCAGAAGCGCATTGACCGGCTCATCAAGGAGGGCTCCGAGGCGATCGCGGAACTGGCAATGTTTAGGAAGGTCTTTGCAGGCCGCACTGGGATCACCGTGTCGACGATCCACGGGGTTAAGGGCGCCGAGTATGATGCTGTGATCGCCTATGGGCTGCTGGAAGGCATGGTCCCACATTTCAGCGATCCAGATCCGGTTGAGACAGCAAAGAAGCTTATATACGTGGTATCGTCTCGGGCCAGAAAGAACCTGCACCTGATCTCGGAGCGTGGCCGAACCCGAGGGTGGAGTGGAGACTATCAACCGACCGAAGTCCTCACCGGATGTGCATTCCAGTACGACCAGCTTTTCATCTAAAGTAGAGCTTTGCCCGCGCGATTAAGGGTTACAAGGATGCACTTTCACGAAGTGCTCCGTAGCCAGGGCTTTATTGGACAGCCCACAGGTTTACCGTTTTAAAACCGTCAACGAGAGAAACGTGTTAGCGGCGGGTTTTGATCGGGTCTGTCGTTCAATTCTGGATAGCCAATTACAGGAACTGGTCGACACCTGTTACAAGCGTAAACACTCGAATGGCTGCTTTCGGTCGCACCTTTTCGATAAACGACTTTCTGTTCCCCCCAAAGCTCCCTGTCGGCTCAACAGCAATAGAGCAGGCAGGCGGCAATCGCCTCATCCCGGCCATCAATCTCCTTCGCATTCAATCAGAGAGCAGACTTTTCGCGTGTAGATATAGTTGGAACGATAGAAATAGATACATTCTACGCGTTCCCATTATCGATATTGTTAGAGGAAATTTTCACTGAATTGTCAGCGCCATGCATATTCGTTAATTCTGGCATATGCGTTTTCTTATCAAGAAGATATTTAACATTATCACTTTTCTCATTTGATGCAAGTAATCGCATATCAGACTCAAGTCTCGAAAAAATTAAATCTTTTGCCTTAGGATCTTTTATTTTACTAATTTTTTGAGCCAGATCCACCATGCTGTGAGCATTTTTTAAAATTTGATCTTGTCTTTTGGCTTCCACTTCAAGGCGCGCCAATTCTGTGCCTGCTTCTAGGCGGCCAAGGAGCGCATCTCTTCCTCGGGCATATGGAACAGCACAAACATATAAAAGAGCTTTATAAGTAGCTTTCGACTTGGCGATAAATGATATCCACAAAGAGCCTGGGATAGCCTCTTTAACTAACAGCTTATCATTTTCTGATATTAAATCTCGTTCGATATCTCCAAACTTGTCTTCTTCTAAAAAAGACGCGAGTTCGTTTTCTCTTCCGTTTTCTACCAAGAACGCAATAGCGTATATTTGTCGGACACTGTGTAGTCTATGCTCCAGTAGTTCGGCAGTAACGTTCTCTCCATCTTCGATAATTTTCATTTGAACTGGAGGAAATTCACGCGCTGACAACGGAATTAGCATTATCTGCAAGGCTTTATTATATGTCGAAATTCGTAAATTAAACATTTCGCTTATTCCGAATTCTATAAAATCTTCTCCCTTGCTGCCCTTCCCACGCGCAGCTGCGCTAGATATGCGACCTCCTTTTACCAAACCTAGGAAATCCTCGAAATCTAATGGCTGGCGTGTTTGATTATCGAAATTTAGTAACGAAAATTTTGGCATTTTACGTTCTCGTTTATTATGAATAATAAGCTATCATATAATGAATATTTCAACGATCCCAAGGATGTCTTCCGCTCACTCAAACTGTTTTTTAGATAAGCCTCGCACCAAACTGGACATTCAGCTTTCCCCCCATCGCAGTCGTGATTTCCGATAGGTGAAGGGAGCGCGGTGTTCCGGGATGAGGGGCTGGGTGTTTCTGTGGTTGGAGGGGATCCCGCGTGGGAAGTGGTGATCACAGGAAGAGGGTGGCTTCGCCTTTTTGTGCCGAATAACCGGCATAAGAGGAGAGTTTCCCATGACCACCATCCTGTCCCCCGCGTCCCGTGGTGCCGCTTCCGGCGGCTTCCGTATCGACCCGTCACGCGGCGAACGGAGCGCCCGCGTCTCGTCCGAGTGGTTTTCCCGCCCCGATGACGAGCGGTACCTGTCCCTTTCCGACCTGCATGCGGCCACGCTCGCCCGTGCGGACCGGGCCACCGCCCGCACAGTGGAAAGCCGCGCCATTCGCGTGGAAGCATCGCGCGACAATGCTGAACGCCTCACCCTGACCGTGCCGGGGCAGAATGACCCGATTGCCCCCACACACTGGTCGTTCGGCCAGATGTGCAGTCTGGTCAGCGCACCATCATCCTACCTGCGGAACCTTCCGGCTCCGCTGGCGGCGATCAATCTCCAGCACGGCCTGCTGTCACACCGGGCCGAACTGGTGAAAACACTGGAAACCGAGGACGGCCGCGTCGAACTGCGTGCCGTGACCGGCCCCGATTACGGCCGCATCTGGGACCACGAACTGGTCGGCGCGGTGCGGAAAATTGCCGGTGACGGCACAGGCGATACCAACTGGAAGGTGCCGGGCGTCATCGACTGGGCGACGATGACCCATAACCCCTATGTCGACATCACCAGGGAAACGACCACGCTCTACGCATCAGATCGTGATGTTTTCCTGTTCCTCGTGGACGACACGCATCCGATTGAGGCTGGCCGCCTGCCCAACGGTGATCCCGATCTCTATTTCCGGGGTTTCTATGCCTGGAATTCTGAAGTCGGCAGTAAAAGTCTCGGCATCGCCTCCTTCTATCTGCGTGGAGTGTGTCAAAATCGTATGTTGTGGGGCGTCGAAAATTTTGAACAGATCACGATCCGGCATAGCAAGTTTGCAGCATCCCGCTTCGTGCATCAGGCGACACCGGCGCTCCGGAATTTCGCCACGGCCAGCCCGGCCTCGTTTGTTTCCGGTATCCAGGCTTCGCGTCGGGCGCTGGTGGCCAGAACAGACGAGGATCGCGAAAGTTTCCTGCGTCGTCGCGGGTTCTCGAAACCGGAAACCACCAGGATCATCGAAACCGTGCTGAACGAGGAAGGCCGGAAGCCCGAGAGCGTGTTCGACTTCGTGCAGGGGATCACGGCGCTGGCCCGCACTAGGGCCAATCAGGATACGCGGCTGGATATGGAAGAGAAGGCCCGCAGGCTGATGGAACGGGCTTCCTGAAAGCCGCTTTTCTGTCTTTCCGCCAATACGTTTTTACGAGCCCGGCCCCTGCGCCGGGCTTTTTCGTTTCGGGAGTTTTTCCGATGGCTGATTTCTTCACGCATTTTTCCTGCGTGCTCGACGTGGGCACGGTGGACAATGCCGCAAAGGCGCTCGACCTCTACAATGAATTCATGGACGAACTGGCGGCGGAAGATCCACCCTCTGACGGTTTTGTCCTGTCGATCGTGCCTGAATATGGCGGCACGAAACTCTGGATGCACGACGAGCAGACCGGCGATCCGCATCAGGTCGTGGAATTCGTGCTGCGCTGTGCACGGACATTCCGGCTGCGGGGCCGATGGGGATTTCAGTGGGCCAATACGGCATCCCGTCCCCGGATCGGCTCGTTCAGCGGCGGCGCGCATCTGCTTGACCTTGGCAGGCGCAAAACGATTTCATGGATGACCACCGATCGCTGGCTGGCGATTGCCCTGGACGGAGGTAATCACGACACAGGAGGGCAGGACGATGGCGGGGCATGATGCAGGCGATCTGGCCCGCCGTCTGGCGGAGAACGCGGAGGCGGTCTGTCGGCGGTATCTGTCCGCCGGTCGCCGTCACGGCAATTACTGGCTGGTCGGTGACGTACGCAACACCCCCGGTCGGTCGCTGTTCGTCCGGCTGCACGATACCGCCAATGGGAGGGCCGGTAAGTGGACCGATGCGCAGTCCGCCGAACATGGCGATCTGCTGGATGTGATCCGCGAAAGCCTTGGTCTGCTGGATTTCCGCGACGTAGCAGATGAAGCGCGCGCCTTCCTCAGTCTGCCGCATTTTGATCCGGTGCTGCTGTCGCGGGATCGTCCGGTTCCGGAACGCGGCCCCGCCAGTTCGTCGGAAGCCGCGCGACGGCTCTGGGCCATGTCCGGGCCAATTGCGGGTACGTCCGTAGAAACGTATCTCCGCAGACGCGACATTATGCTTTTGCACGGAACCGGAGCCCTGCGCTTCCATCCGCGCTGCTTTTACCGCCCGGACGAGCACAGTCCGACCGAGACCTGGCCCGCCATGATCGCCGCCGTCACCGACCTCGACGGCGCGCTGACCGGCGTGCATCGCACCTGGCTGGCGGCGGACGGGCGCGGCAAGGCCCCGGTTGATCATCCGCGCCGTGCCCTGGGCGGTCTTCTCGGTCATGCCGTGCGCTTCGGGGTGGCATCCGACGTGCTCGCCGCAGGGGAAGGCATCGAGACGGTGCTGTCGCTGCGGCAGGTTCTGCCCGATCTGCCGCTGGCAGCGTGCCTGTCCTCGGCGCATCTCGCCGCCCTGATCTTTCCGCCGCTGCTGCGCCGTCTCTACGTCCTGCGCGATGATGATCCGGCCGGGGATCAGGCTCTGGCGACGCTGCGCGCCCGCGCGAGCGATGCGGGGATCGAGCTGATCGGCCTGTCACCACGGCTGGGCGATTTCAACGACGATCTCCGTGCCCTTGGACGCGGTGCGCTGCGGGCAATCCTGCATCCGCAACTCGCTCCCTCGGACGTGGCACGGTTTCTGGAGAGCATTGGCACCTGAGCAGGCCGGGAAGGGGAGGTGAGGTTCATCATCTTTCCCGTATGGTGCGGGGCTGTCCTGTATCCGGATGGGGCGCGCCCCGGCCTTTCTGGAGGGGAGCGGGCGTCAGCCGGGCCGGGCCTTCAATGGCGGGACCGGCTATTTTCCGTCGCGCCCCAGTGGGGGCGCTTTACATCGCGAAGCAAAATAGCCGGCCCCCTGCCATCCTTCGCTGCGCTGCGGCCGCGCACAAGTGCGCGGTTCCGGCCCGTCCCTGGTCTGCCGCTATCCGCCCCCGGAAAGGCCGCGAAGGGCGCGGCCGGTATCCCGGAGGACAGCCCCATGACCCGCGTGACAGACGATTTCGAACCCGCACACGCCACCTCTTCCACCGCCCATGTGTTGTCGGAACTCCAGATGTATGGCTACCGTCCCTTCGAGGACGAGCCGGACCCGAGGCCGCTGCCCGAAGCTCCGCGCATCGGGGGCGCTGTAGCCGACATCTTCGACGCCATCGCCGCGACGCTGACCGAAACCCGGCTCGAACCCGACCTCGAAACCCTTCTCTGGTCCACGGTCAACATCTTCCACCGCATGGTCGGACAGGTGGAGCGTGAACTTGACCGCAACGAGCAGGCGCAAAAGAACAGTCAGAAAGAACAGGACGGCAGCGAGATCCGCTCGGTGGAACTGGAACGCCTCATCGCCGAAGGCCTGACCCTGATCGAGCGCCGCAACGCCTACGAGATATTCCGCGACGAGGCGCAGGAGCAGTTCGAGCGCCTCACCATGTCAGCATGGCGGCCGAAGGTCGGTTCGCTGGTCTCCCGTCGCACCATGACGGCGTCGATGATCGACAGCCGCGACTTCCTCAACGCCCGCCGCAAGGCCGAGGGTGAGTTGCTGGTGCCGCCCGGCCCCAGGGTCGTCGTGACAGGCGGTCTCGACTTCGACGACCATATCCTGATCTGGGACCGGCTCGACAAGGTCCGGGCCAAGCATCCCGACATGGTGCTGCTGCACGGGGGCTCACCGAAGGGCGCGGAGTTCATTGCCTCGCGCTGGGCCGATCATCGCGAGATTGTTCAGATCGCCTTCAAGCCGGACTGGTCCAGACACCGCAAGGCGGCCCCGTTCCGTCGCAACGATGCGATGCTGGACACAATGCCGATCGGCGTCATCGTCTTTCCCGGCACGGGTATCCAGGAGAATCTGGCCGACAAGGCGAAGAAACTCGGCTTTCCGGTCCTGCGGTTCGGAGGCGGTGCGTGAGCACCGTCTTCAGTCCGGGTCGCCCGCAACCGCGATCCGGGCGGCACGGGCATAGAAGGCCAGTTCGGTATCACCGGGAACCAGCAGGTCGAGCAGGCCTTTCATGTCCTGCATGTCCGAATAGGATTGAAACGGCCCTGGTTGCCGTTCGATCGCCAGCACTGCAATGGCGAGTGCTTTTTTGACCAGATGCAGTTCCCGTCCCCTGATTTCCGCCATGAGATTGTCTCCCTGAACAGCCCCACGATGCACGTTCTTGTGCCGGACGCCAGCATGATTTTCATTCCGTCGACAGACCATTTTCGCTATGATGGGGGTTGCGCCGTGGTGGTGGTGGCAGGCGCGACCGTCAGATCATGTCATCTTCACGGGAGCCGCCACCATGGTGATCTTCGCACCGTTCCTGATCGTCGCCGGCATTGGATTTTTCTGCTGGCTCATCTTCACGCTCGCGGTCTTCGCCTTGCCGTTTGCCGGCGGGCTGTATGCCGGGCTCTGGGCGTTCCATACCGGCGCCGGAGTGATCGGCGCGCTTATCGTCGGCGTGGTGGCGGGTATTGCGACCTTCACGGTTGGCCAGATCGCACTTGCCTGCACACCGTGGATCTGGCTGCGAGGGCTGATCGTCCTGCTCTATACCGTGCCCGCCATCATTGCCGGTTATAGCGCCACGCACGGTCTCGCCCAGATCATGATGCCGTCCGCCGTCTGGCAGCTCTTCTTTTCGGTGATCGGCGCGATCGCGGTCGGCATCACCGCGTTCGTCCGCTTTACCGGCATGGCCCCGCCCGAACCGGCCAACGGGAGCATCGCGCGGGTCTGACGGTCGGTACGGCAGCCCGTGAGTAGGCCTGGATCAGGCTCGGCCTGTCTGCCTTCGTCATCAAGAGGCGGGGAACGAGGAACGGCGAAGCGCGGATGGAACGCTCTGACCCTGATACGGCTCGCCTGTTGAAGGATCCGGACTGGCGCTCTGATTGTCCGCAGGCCGATCGCAACGGGGAAAGCCGGGGATGTCCTGCGAGGCGCTGTCCCGGAACGGGCCGGTTCGATTGGCTGGTATGGTGGGAGGATGACGCCGTCATTCTGGTTGCCGCCGGATCTCGTGTGCTGTGCGGGTCGCCATGGTCTCCGTGATGTGTGCCCTGTCTGGCCGCGCATCCATGCTGCCTCTCAAGATGGCTGATCTAGCCG
>Ga0157365_10000769_pt1 | contig 13667 bp, 14 predicted proteins | sample AttsexASBM3_FD_111478 | JGI IMG/M metagenome (GOLD analysis project Ga0157365, IMG submission 111478) | Fungus gardens microbial communities from leaf cutter ant in Ribeirão Preto, State of São Paulo, Brazil - Atta sexdens ASBM3 | ecosystem: Host-associated > Fungi > Mycelium > Unclassified ... | reverse complement strand
CGGAGACAGGGAGTTTCGAAAGCAACGCACGAAGGATCTGGCCAAGTCCGCATCCGATCTCGTATGAACGCGACGAATTTATCCACCACCCACCGGATATTCGATTTTGTAACAAGCATGATGGGGATGAATTTGCGCCTCAATATCTTCGAGGGGTTTCCGGTTATTTAGGCGACGACGAATATGGAAAGTGACTTTCGATCGTTCCATTTCTGGATATTGCGAGAATCCGATTAGATATTCTGCTCGGCCACCGAAGATACGCGCAGCCTTCTCTGTTCGTAGACAGTGAGATTGAGATTGGTCAGATCGAGAATCGGCGTGGCAATCTGATGCGCGCGGGCCCGCTTCACGAGGGCGCCAATGATCTGTGTCGCCTCAATGGGAGCGCCCTGTGACAGATCACGGAACATGGACGATGTCAGGGACGATTCCTTCGCGGTTAGCAGCCGGACGATACCGCCCAGGGTCTCCTCGGTGAGCGGATACCCGGCCGCCGCCGCGATCGAAGCGCATTCGCCGATCGTCGCCCGCGCGAAATTTTCTCCCGCGGGCGCGCTGGCCACTTCCCCCACGGTAGCTCGCATCAGGCAGCATACGGTACCCAGCGATGCCAGCAGAGCCCATTTGTTCCACATCTCCTGAACGATGTGGTCCGACAATACAGTCTCGAAGCCAGGACCGGAGAGAGCATCCTTGAGGTTCCGGATCGAAGAATTATCGTCACCGGATCGTACGCCAAAGGTCAGTTTGGGGAGTGATCCCACTTGAATGACCTGTCCTTCAGAATCCAGCTTGCTGACGATGAAACATGTCCCGCCCAAGACCTTCCGATCTCCGAAACGCTCTGCCAGCACATCAATATGCTGCATCCCATTGAGAAGCGGTACGATGCGCGTATCCGGGCCAGCGGCGGCAGCGAAATCGTCCATCGCGGACGCGAGGGAGTATGCCTTTACGCTGAGAAGAATGATGTCATAAAGGCCATCGATGCCGTCGGATGTCACCATTTTCGGCGCGAGGCTGGCATCTCCCAGCGGACTGACCAGCCGGAGCCCCTCCGTGCGCAACTGCTGCAGTCGGTTGGGACGCACCAGGAACGTGACGTCATGTCCCGCCGTCGCCATCCGGGCCCCAAAATATCCCCCAACCGCACCTGCGCCGACGATCAGAACTTTTGGATTCATGGTGTCGTTCCTTGTTCCGGGACTGCTGCGCCGCGAGGGCGGCGACGCAAGTCTCGCCGTTGATACCATCAATGCGCTCTTATCATGAACAGGGACATTGGAAGGGGGAAGTCGCGGCGAGAGGGGGCGTGTGGGAATGGGGTGCCGCCCACCCCCGGACGAACGCGACGAACTTGCCGATCACCGGATCTTCGCTTTCCGGGCGCCATGCCAGACTGACCGGCAGACAGGCCGTGTCTTCATCAATGGGGATGAAGGCCAGACCGGGGAACTTCAAGGCGGAATAGGCCTGGGCGGCGATTGTGATACCAAATCCCGCGCGCACGAAGGCGAGCACGCTCAGGATGCTGGCTTCAAGGATGTGTAATCGGGCACCCGGCAGCCGAGCCATATAGAAATCCCGGCAGATGGCCCCCTTGCCCGAGGCGCCGAGCAGAAGGATCTCGTTCTCCAGACTCGCCCAATGCAGTATATTTTGCCCAATGAGGTGATGACCCGCTGGTAGCACGGCCACCAGAGGTTCTGCATAGACCCGCACGGCCGTTTCATGGTTCTGCAGCAGGCAATCCGGAATCAGGGCGACGTCGACCCGGCAGCCCGCCAGGACCGCGTGCAGGCTTTCTTCGCCAAATTCACAGGGTACTACGATGACGCCCGGATAGGACGTGCGCCATTCCCGCAGCATGGCCATCAGAACAGGACTGATCGGCGGAAGATGCAGGCCCAGGCGGATCTCGCCCGTCTCTCCGACACTGCCGCGGGCCAGTGTGTCCTTCATTGCATGCGTTTCATGAAGCACACGGCGGATATAGCGTGTCGCCAGTCGTCCCGACGCGGTGGCCCGGATCCCGGCCGGCGTCCGCTCCAGGAGTGTCACGCCCAGCCTGTCTTCCAGCCGACTGATGGCACGGCTGAGTGTCGAAACCTGGAGGTGCAATGACTGGGCGGCCCGACCGAAACTTCCAGCTTCGATAACCGTCAGCAGATAACGGAGTTCGGTCAGATGCATGAGTCCGGTCACCGTTGGCTATGAGTAATGCCGATCCTCAATCAGCATCCAGCTTATGACCGCTTCCAGAGCATATTTGCGGACGCTGACGCTCCTCCCTCATTGCGGCGCGGCGGTCAGTCGCGCTCGGGGGCAAGATGCACCGCGAAGCCCTGCGCTCCGGGGGGCACCAATCCGGGCAGCAGTTCCATAGTCGGGATCTGGTAGTCACCGTAATTCTGCTTGCGGTAAGGAATCGGCGCGATCGTTTCCAGACTCTTCATCCGCTCGCGCAATTGTTCCGCGAGAAGCGTGAATTTCGGCTCGTCCATCCGATCGACACGATAGGCCACGAAGGGCGGCAGGACGGTAAAACCGGGATAGAAAAGGATCCCATGATTGATCGGGAACAGCAGATCGTCGATCGGGCCATTGATCCCACGGTCCGAATAATGTTCGGGCCACCCGCCTGCGGTGACCATCAGCATCGCACGCTTGCCTTCCATGACCCCTTCGCCATACCGGTCGCCCCAGCGCTGCTCGCTGTGTTCGCCCACCCCATAGGCGAAGCCGGAGGCATAGACCCGGTCCACCCAGCCCTTGAGGATGGCTGGCATGGCGAACCACCATAACGGGAACTGCAGAATGACCGTATCGGCCCACAGCAGTTTCTCCTGCTCGGCCTTCACGTCCGGCGTCAGCGCGTCCGCCGCAAATCCGTCATTGGACGCTTTCCAGACCTTCAGCGGTCCGTCGGACGACAGGTCGGGAAAATCGTCTCTGTCAACTGCAGCCTTCCAGTGCATGGCATACAGGTCCGATACCTGCACGTCATGTCCCTGGGCCGTCAGTTCAGAGATGGCGACGTCAAGCAGCGCGCCGTTGAGCGAGTGTCTTTCCGGATGGGCGAAGACGATCAGAACATTCATGAGCGGACTCTCATTGCGTGGAAAATTTCGTTTCCCAACGAGATTACGCGTTAGGATATTCTTATCCCATATGGCGATGGCGGAAGGGAGAATGCCGAAATATGGAACAATCGTCAGTCTCACTGGACCGGATGCGGACCTTCGTGCGGGTCGCCGAACGTGGCAATCTGGCGGCCGTCGCCCGCGAAACCGGCGCCGGGCAATCGACGATCACGCGGCATCTGCGCGAGCTTGAAGAGGCTCTGGGTGTGTCGCTGCTGACGCGGACGACGCGCCGTACGGCGCTGACGGACGAAGGAACGCGTTATTACGCGCATTGTGTACAGATCCTCTCCCTCGTCGAGCAGGCAAGTCAGGAGATGCGCGACACGCGGCAGGCAACGGCCGGGACGGTGCGTATCTCCTGCACCGGCGCGTTGGGCGTCCTGCACGTCAGCCCGCTCATTTATGCCTTTCAAGACCAAAATCCGGGAATACGGGTGGAATTCGGCCTGACGGACGAGCGGATCGATCTGGTGCGGGATGGGGTCGATATCGCCATCCGTCTCGGTCCCCTGAGCGATTGCGCGATGAAACTACGCTCCCTGGGGGAAAGCGAGCGCCTTCTGGTTGCGTCGCCCGAATGGCTGCAGCGTACTGGGCCGGTGCGGCGACCGGAGGATCTGCGTGACCGCGAAGGGGTGCGCATGTCGCGTGTGCATGGGTCGGATCGGCTGGTCCTGCGGAGCGTCAGGGGTAGAACCCATCTCGTGCCGTTTCATGGCCGTTTGATCGTCGATCATGGTTTGGCGGCGCGGGAGGCGTTTCTGGCGGGAAGGGGTTTCGGCCCGGCCCATCGTTGGCTGGTGGAAGACTGCCTGCAGGACGGTCGACTGGTGCCGCTTCTCCCAGACTACACGTTGCCGTCGGTGCCGCTGAGCATGCTGATCGCGCCTGAACGGACGACGCTGGCCAGGATCCGTCTCTGCGTGGAGTTCCTGGCCGAACGGGTCGGCGGGATACCAGGCATCAACCGGTGATCGCCGGAGAATTGGTGCGGCTTTCCGCCTGCTTTCGCACGGAGGCCAACATGCGTCTTCGGATCAGTCCACTGACCGGACGGATGAGACACCAGTAGGGGGCGAAGTGCCGCCGCGCCGTGAGCGTCGGGCAGAAGACGCTTGTCTCGGTTGTCAGACGATTTGTCCTGCGCGTGAGAGGATGGAGCGTGTAGGATAACACAAGCTTGCAGGCGTCGTGATATGCGCTGGTCAGGAAATCCTCCGCCGAGTGGCACGGTATCAACCCATAATCGGCTTTCCAGAATTCGCCGATAAGTCCGAAGGCGAGGGCGGTGTCCCCCTTGCGTCCCAGAAAGGTGAAATCGTCCCGGTCGAATGGCGGCCGACGGCTTCGTCCTGATAGCCGTGAGGGCAACTCCCGTACTCCAATGGCGAGACGGACGAGCGGGTCGTCTTTCAGCCGGTAGTTCATGGCGCAATCAAGAATAAGTCCGGCGGACGCTGCGATATCGATGTTGTGTCGTTCGCGAAAGTCCGCCCGAGGTAGAAATGTCTCAATCCAATTCACGGCTGACACCGGGGAGGAGACGTGTGTCATCCGCGAATACCTGGCATCGGCGTGAACTTCGGCGAGGTGCGAACGCGGTTGAGCCATCCTGCGAGCGCGGGAAATGGGGTAACGTCGATGCCGCCCTCATGCGCCAGCGCAAGATAGGGAAACAGCGCACAGTCGGCGATGGTCGGACGGCCGAGCGCGAACCACTCAAAGCTGGTCAGATGTCGGTCCAGCAGCGGCAGAAGCCGCTGCGTGACGAGAAGCGCCCGCTCGATCGCGAGATCGTAGCCGAATTTCCGGATCAGGCGGGCGGCATTGGGACCGTCACGAATCTCGCTCGAGGCGATGCACAGCCATTGCACGATCTCTGCCTGGGATGTCGGGTCTTCGGGCCACCACGCCCTATCCTGGAGTTGGCCTGCCAGATACACGAGGATTGCCTGGGAATCCCGCAGCGCGGTCTTTCCATCGACCAGAACTGGCACTTCCTGAAACGGATTCAGGGCCGTGAACCAGGGGGTATAGTGCTCGCCAGCCGCGAGGTCGACGGGAATGAGTTCAAGGTCAATGCCCGTCAGGGCCGCGAAAAGCCGGACCTTGTAGCAATTGCCAGATAGGTCGAGATCGTAGAGTTTCATGATCATTTCCATCCAGCCTGTTTGACGTTATGAAAGCGAACGACTGATCGTAAGTCAAAGGGACGATGCGCATGGTGGTTTCTCTCCGCGTCATTGTGATGGAAGCCCGAGAACTGTTTCGTGAATATGGCTATGGGGGAGCGTCGATGCGCGATCTGGCGGATCGGGTAAACGCACACAGTGAATTTCGCTGTGATGATATTGCATCGGGAAACATAGGATGATCCGCTAAAACAGCCTATGCTGTGCCCATGACTGTTCCGATCTCCTTGCCACGCCTGCCGCGCTCCTCTCTGGTCGATGCGGCGCTCGCCGCGATGCGCGAGCGGATCACATCCGGCGAGTGGCCCGTTGGCCAGCGTATCCCCAAGGAAGCAGAACTGGCCGAAATGCTCCAGATTGGCCGCAATACAGTGCGTGAGGCCGTGCGCGTGTTGTCTCACGCCGGCATGATCGAGGTGCGGCAGGGCGACGGGACCTATGTGCGCGCGGTGCATGAACCCGCATCGATCATGACCCAGGTGAGCCGCGCCAGCCTGCGCGATCATTTCGAACTGCGCGTCATGTTGGAGGTTGAGGCCGCGCGACTCGCCGCCGAACGGCGGTCGGCGCGTGACCTCCGTGCGATGGAAAAGGCGCTCAAGGCGCGCGGCGACTGGAGCGAGGGACGCGACATCGACGAGTTTCTGGAGCACGACGCGGCATTCCATCTGGCCGTCGCCAAAGCCGGGAGGAACGGCGCGCTGACGGAGCTTTATCGCTACTTTCTGACCGTCGCGAGGCAGGCCGCGCGTTCCGCCATGATCGAGCATAATGTCGCAGAACCCGGATTGGCGCTGCATGAGCGCCTGTTTCAGGCCATCGAGGCCCAGGATAGGGCACAAGCGGCGCGAGCGGCCAAGGCCGTGCTGCGTCCCTTGATCAAAATGCTATCTTGAGGTGACGATGCTGTTTGCGAAGCTGACGGCTTTCGCCCTCTGTTCGGATGACTCTAGGCGTCACCGCTTTTCCGCGAAGCGGACATCGTCCATGCATGCCGCCAGACGCTCGAACGCGTCCGAGCTGGTCAACTGCGCCACGTTGACCCGCATGAACCCTGACATCGTGCTGCACACGCTGAATACGTCGCCCGGCGCCAGCAGCAGTCCGGCCTTCAGGGCGTGGCGCGCCAGATGCGTCGCATCGACCCCGTCAGGCAGACGGCACCAAAGATAGAACCCGCCGCGCGGCAGCAGCCAGGGTTCGACGCCGACGGACCGCAGCCGCCCTGCAACACTCCGTCGCGCCCGGGTAAGACGACGGCGGATGTCCTCCATGTGACGGCGATAACCGCCGCCACTCAACACGGCGTGGACGATCCGGGTCGCCATCGGGCTGACACCGCCGAAGCTTGTCGCCACCTGCAGGTCCGTCAGGGTGTCGATCAGCGGCAACGACGCCGCGATATAGCCGCAGCGGATCGAGGCCGAGAGCGTCTTGGAAAAGCTCCCCACCCGGATCACGCAGCTCAACCCGTCGAGCAGCGCCAGTCGTACGGACGGCTCCGGCTCGAAATCAGCGAAGATGTCGTCTTCCACGATTGTCAGATCGTGGGCGGCGGCTAGCGTCAGCAGGCGATGCGCGACCTGGGGCGCCATCGTAGCGCCGGTCGGGTTGTGTAGGGCGGAATTGGTCAGATACAGGCGCGGTTTCTGCGCGGCCAGCACCGCCTCGAATTGCGTCAGATCCGGGCCTCCCTGCGTGTAGGGCACGCCTTCGACTTGCACCCGATGCGCCTGCAGCAATGCCCGAAAATTGAAATAGCACGGATCATCGACCAGCACCGTGTCGCCCGGTCGCAGCAACAACCGGCAGATCAGGTCGATCGCTTGGCTGCCCGAGCCCGTCAGCAGGATTTGTTCCGGCATGACGGGCAGGCCCTCGCGTCCGAACTGACGGGCCAGGAACGCTCGTAGCGACAGCTCGCCTTGCGAGGGGCCGTAATCTGTCAGGAGCACCCCGTCCGCGCGAGCGAGTTCCCGCAACGCGCGCCGAAGGGCTGCTTGCGGCATCCAGTCATCGGGCAACCAGCCGCAGCCGGGTTTCAGCATGCCGGCATCGGCATCGAGTGACTGCCGCGAGACCCAGAACGGATCCACCGCCCGGTCCTGCCGTGCCATGTCCATCGGTGCGACGCGCGGCAGGCCGATCGCGTAAAACCCTGAGCCCGGGCGGGAACGGATCACACCCTCGGCCGCCAGCCGGTCATACGCCTCCACCACGGTCGAGGGCGACAGCCCGCGCTGGGCCGCGAAATGCCGCACGGATGGCAGTCGGTCGCCGGGGCCGAGCGTCCCTTGCGCGATGCGGGCGCGAATTTCGGCCATCGCCGCTTCAGTGCGGTTCATCGCGCGCATGACTGTCTCTCGCCGTATGCCTGCGACCGACCATACAGATCGCATGGACCGTATGGAATTGTATGTGTCTCTTGGCTGCGTCAGCGGACATTCTCCAGCCCACAAGGAGGTCGCATGAACACGACGAAGGGTTATGGCAGCGGAATACTCGGGGTTGCGATCTTCAGCGCCTCGCTTCCGGCAACACGGATCGCGGAGGTAGGCTTCACCCCACTGTTTCTGACTGCGGCACGGGCGGTGTTGGCGGCAACAGTCGGGCTATTCCTGTTGCTGGCACTGCGCCAGAAGCGTCCGGCGCGGCACGATCTGGTGGCGCTCGCTATCGTGGCGGCCGGGGTGGTGATCGGCTTTCCATTGCTCACAGCGCTGGCTCTGCAACGCATCACGGCCGCGCACTCGATTGTCTGGACCGGGCTGTTGCCGCTGGCCACCGCTCTGTTCGGCGTGCTGCGCTGCGGAGAGCGGCCCGCGCCAGCCTTTTGGGCGTTCTCGGTGCTGGGCGCGGTGACGGTGGCGGGATTTGCGTTGCACGACAGCCACAGCGCTTCACCGCAGGGAGACGCGCTGATGCTGGCCGCGATTGCGCTGTGCGGGCTGGGCTATGCCGAAGGGGCCGCGCTGTCCAAGCGCCTGGGTGGCTGGCAGGTGATCTCTTGGGCGCTGGTGCTGGCGTCGCCGGCCATGGGGGCGTTGGCCATCCTCGACCGGCCGGCGGTCTGGCACGGAATCGCACCCTCGGCATGGGTCGGGCTGTTATACGTGTCCCTGTTCAGCATGATGTTGGGCTTCGTGTTCTGGTATCGCGGGCTGGCGCTGGGCGGCACCGCGCGGATCGGCCAGTTGCAACTGCTCCAGCCGTTCGGCGGCCTGGCGCTGTCCGCCGCGCTGCTGGGCGAGCCTGTGCCGGGCGCGATGGTGGCCGTCACCGCAGTCGTCGTGGTGTGCGTGCTGGGGGCGAAGCGGTTTGCGTGACGGCGGTTGTCGCTATCGCCCGCATCCGAGACATGCAGAGGCTCCCGGACGTTTCTGAAAACGAGACATACAAAACGTCATCCACTTATACGAAAATGCTGGCAGCCTCTCTCCTTTAAGACGCGGCGAGAAGAAGGTGGGGCTTTATTAAGAAGGTGCATCGGGCGGATAGGTCTTGCGACAAGGTTGCCACCACAGTTAGGACAAACACCTCCCAGAACATCCTCCGCGCAAGTTACACAAAAAGTGCATTCAAATGTGCAGATGCGCGCACTGACACTTGAAGGAGGAAGATCCTGATCGCAGCATTCGCAATTAGGTCTAAGCTCTAACATGGAAGATTCTCCAGGCACACTTGTTCCGCCTATGATATGACGTAAGCATTTCATGGGCAATCTCTGTAAACGGACATTCCGCTCACCCCCCAACGCCGAAGTTCTTGTAGACGCCTCGGGCGCTCAGTGGCGCGTCGTCTTCCCTCCGAAATTTAAAAGGCCAACCGGACGTCACGCTTGGATCGACAGCCCGATATCACCGGACACCGAAGGCCCATCGAACGACGGCGGCCGCTTTGGCCCCATGATCTGGACGACTTTCTGTCGTAGCCATTGATGGAGTTGATCGGTGTCGTGTCGAGGATGCCAGGCCTGGAAGATCGTCACCGGCTCCAGATCGAGCGGCAGTGGAAAGCCATAAAGACCCAGCCGGTCGAGCATCGCCGCGTCGGTCAGGATATCCGGTGCCGGAAGGATCAGATCGGTCTGTGATAGCCCTTGCAGCGCGGCATAGAAAGAGGTCAGCAGTAACGCGACAGTGCGCTCGAGCCCATACTGATCCGCAAGGACCTCGTCGATCGGTCCCCGTCGTCGCCCCCGGCGCGAGACGGCGACATGATCGTAGGCCACCAGCGTCTGGGGTGTGATTTCACCCAGCAGGATCGGATGACCGGCCCGCACCACACCACGAAAGCGGCTTTCGAACAGGGTCTGGCGCATGATTTCGGGCCGCAGGAGCGCCGTCGCGCCGATATAGAGATCGATCCCGCCCTGCCGCAGGAAATCGCTGTCGTCACTGTTCGATTCTGCCGTGAAGATCAGCGTGGTGTCCGGACAGTCGGCGCGCAAGGCGCGCAGCAGCACCTCGGCGTAGGGGCCGATCACCACATCGGCGGCCCGGATCCGGAAGGTCGGTGTCAGGCCGGTGAAATCCAGGGCATGCCGCGGACGATACAGATCGCTGATCGCCGACAGGATCTGGCTGACGCGCGGTTGCATCTGCAAGGCGCGCGGCGTCGGCACCATGTGCCGGCCCGACTGCACCAGAATGGCATCGTGAAACGTCTCGCGCAGGCGGGACAGGGTGCGGCTCATGGTCGCGGCACTCACCTGCAGCCTCTCAGCCGCGCCCGTGACGCTCGATTCCTCGACCAGCACATTCATGGCCTGCAGAAGATTGAGATCGTAGCCGCGCGCCACGTGTGCCATCCGGTCTTCCCTTGTCATGCGGCTCAGGCTCGGAGGTGCCAGACAAACACCCAATCATAGGATGAATCGGCCTCGAGTAGCTTCCGCCTCGGCCAACGCTGGCAGAGACGTCATTACGTCGCAACCGGAATCTGACATCCGACCGTTCCAGATCTGCTTCCCGACGATTTCATAATTGAGCGTTCCCAAACATAGGATGTTTATCCAAGACTGCCGCCACGAGATCAAACGATGCTGTTGCGAGGTGTCCCGTGGACCACGCTGATACGCTGACGCGGCCGCACTCCGACGGGCTGCCCGCGCCCGTGCTCATGGAACTGGAGTCACCTCCGGCGCCGCCGAAGGCTGCGATGTTCGGTCCGCGCCTGGCCACGGGGCTGGCGGGCGTGCTGCTGGCCGTCCTGCTGGCGGGGTTCAACGAGCACACGACAGAGGCTGGGCTCGCCGATATCCGGGGCGCATTCCATCTCGGGCATGACGAGGGGACCTGGATCACCGCCCTGTTCGAGGCGTTCAACATCGCCGCGATGGCGTTTGCGCCCTGGTGTTCGGTGACGTTCTCCATCCGACGCCTGACGATCGCGATGACGGGGCTAGTCGGCGTGCTGGGTACGGCGGCACCCTTCATGCCGAACCTGTCATCTCTTCTTCTGCTGCGCTGCGTGCAGGGATTGGCTTGCGGTAGCCTGCCGCCAATGCTGATGACGGTGGCGCTGCGATTCTTGCCGCCCAATATTAAGATCTACGGTCTGGGCGCCTATGCCCTGACCGCGACTTTCGGGCCGAATATTGGCGGCGCGCCGCTGGCGGGATTCTGGTTCGAGTATGTCGGCTGGCCGTTCCTGTTCTGGCAGATCGTGCCGCTGTGCCTGATCTCGATGGTGTGCGTGGCGTGGGGCCTGCCGCAGGACCCGATCCGGCTGGAGCGTTTTCGCCAGTTCGATTGGCGTGGCCTGCTGACCGGCTTGCCTGCGATCTGCATGCTGGTGATCGCGCTGGAGCAGGGGGACCGGCTGGACTGGTTTCGCTCGCCGTTGATCACCCACCTCTTCTTCGGCGGCGGGTTCCTGTTCGTGCTCTTCATCGTCAATGAATGGTTCCATCCGGTGCCGTTTTTCCGCATCCAGTTGCTCAAGCAGCGCAACGTGACGGATGCGCTGCTGACGCTGGCGGCGGTTCTGGTATTGGGGGCGGTCACGGCGGAAATCCCTGCGGTCTATCTGGAGGAGGTGCGCGGCTATCGCCCGATCCAGATCGCGCCGGTCATGCTGATCCTCGCGCTGCCACAAGTGCTAGCGCTGCCGCTGGTCTCGGCCCTGTGCAACATCCGCCGGGTGGATTGCCGTCATGTGCTGATGGCAGGCCTTGCGATCCAGGGGCTGTCCTATTTCCTTGGCACCTGGATCGATGCTGACTGGGTGCGCGAGAACTTCTACGCCATGCAGCTCCTGCAGGTGGCCAGCGAACCGATGATGGTCATTGCGATCCTCATGTTGGCGACGATGGGCCTGGGTCCGGCCGATGGACCGTTCATCTCGGGCATGTTCAACATGACCAAGGGAGTGGCCAATGCCATCGCGGCGGGCGTCATTTCGGCCCTGCTGCGCCGGCGCGAGCAATTCCATTCCACCATGCTGCTCGACACCTATGGCACCAACCATACCGCGTTGCAGTCCTGGGGCGACCCGGCGCAGGCGCTGCTGGCGCCGCACATCGTGGATCCGGCCCGGCTGGACTGGAACATGACCGTCCTGCTGCACGGCGAGGCGTCGGAGCAGGCGCTCATTCTGGCCTGTGCCGATATCTACACGATCATGATCGGCGTCTGCGCCGCCCTGTTCATGCTCAATCTGGTTCTGCCGCAACGGGTTTATCCGCCCCGCGCGCCGTCCACCTCCGCTCCTGCACGCTGACGGAGACAGACAGTATGTCATGTGAGACCAATATGAAGACCAGTTCGTATCGGGATACGCGCCGCGTGCGGCATCCAGACATCCTATCATCGGATCAGACAGGCAACGCGACAGCACCGAGGTGGACGCTGCGCGACCGCATCGAGGGCTACTTCGTGGCCCTCGTCGTAACGATCTACCTGAAGCTGACCTGACGGTCCCGCGCAATCCGCGACAGTCGATGCGGCCGCCGGGGCCGCCAGAGGGAATATTCATGAACGGAACAACGAAGGCGCTGCTGCTGGCGGCTGGCGTGGTGGTGCTGGGGGCCGCGGCCTGGGGCGGCGACCGCCTCGTAATCGGAGACGGCGTACGGGTCGAGACCAACGACGCCTATGTGTCGGCCTATTCTTCGGTCGTCGCCCCCAAGGTCAGCGGCCGGATTGATGCCGTGATGGCGCAGGACAACGAGCAGGTCCGGAAGGGCGAGGTGCTGGCCCATATCGAGGATGACGACTACCGCGCGGCGCTCACCGTGGCGCGGGGCAATCTCGCAGCCGCGCGCGCCGACATCGCCAATCTGCAGGCGGAATTCACCCGGCAGGACGCACTGATCGCGGCGGCGCGGGCGGCGGTGCAGTCGGACGACGCCCAGCTCGTTTTCGCGCAGCAGGACGAGGCGCGCTACCGCAACCTGGCGGCTGGCGGCGCTGGCACGACCGAGCAACGCCAGCGCACGGCGGCGCAGACCCGCGAGGCCACGGCCGCGAAAGCCCGCGACGAGGCGAGCGTGCAGGCCGCGACCCAGGAAAAGGACGTGCTCGCCGCCCAGATCGACCGCGCCAAAGGCAACCTGACCCGCGCCGAAGGCGAGGAGCAGCGGGCAGAATTGGATTTGTCCTATTGCACTATCCCGGCCCCGGTGGACGGCGTGGTCGGTGCGCGCGGGGTGCGCGTCGGCAACTACGTCAATCCTGGCAGTGCGCTGATGGCCGTCACCCCGGTCCAGGATGCGTTCGTGGTTGCCCATTTCCAGGAGACGCAGCTCACGCACGTTGTGCCGGGGCAGAAGGCGACGGTGTGGGTCGACACGTTCCCGGGTCAGCCGCTCCGCGCTCATGTGGACAGTATCCCGCCGGCAACCGGCGTCGCGTTCGCGCCGATCCAGCCCGATAATGCGACCGGCAACTTCACCAAGGTGGTCCAGCGTCTGCCGGTGCGCATCACCTTCGACCCGGGGCAGCCACTTGCCGCGCGCGTCAGGGTCGGCATGTCGGTGGAAGTCAGGATCGACACGGCCTCCCGTCCCGAAGGCCCGAAGGCGGACGACCCCCGCTATGCTTGGCGGTGAGGGGCGGATCATGATCACACGCCTCAACCGCCCCATGCTCGCTCTGGCGAGCGCGCTCCTGCTCGGCGCCTGCACGGTCGGGCCCGACTATCACAAGCCGGATCTCGCCAGCGCGCCGCACTGGCGCCGCGGTATGGCGGATGCCGAAAGCCACCCGGTGGAAAGCCCGGCCGATCCACAATGGTGGACGATCTATCGCGATCCGGTGCTGACCGCGCTGGAACAGCAGGTCGCGTCGGCCAATCTGGATCTGCGGGCGAGCGCCTATCGTCT
>Ga0157365_10000766_pt1 | contig 13691 bp, 15 predicted proteins | sample AttsexASBM3_FD_111478 | JGI IMG/M metagenome (GOLD analysis project Ga0157365, IMG submission 111478) | Fungus gardens microbial communities from leaf cutter ant in Ribeirão Preto, State of São Paulo, Brazil - Atta sexdens ASBM3 | ecosystem: Host-associated > Fungi > Mycelium > Unclassified ... | reverse complement strand
TCGCCGCCAGGTCCCCTGATCCACCCCACAAAAACACCCCACCCACGCGGGGTGGAGCAGCCCGGTAGCTCGTCAGGCTCATAACCTGAAGGCCGCAGGTTCAAATCCTGCCCCCGCAACCATGAATTCCGTTTAATATCAAACGCTTAGGCCGCCTATCGGGCGGCCTAAGCGTTTCTGCTCCACGCACAGGATGCGTATAGGATGCAAATGGGAGTGAAACTCCAGCGTAGGTTGGTTGATTTCACGTGTGCGTGAACGATCAGAATGAGGTTTTTCAGGGAGGCGACTCAAACCCGAACCGCAATATCGTGGGCAAAGCTCTGGCGAAGCGCCTCGGTCGTGATTGACGCCATTCGGTATCCGTTCGCCGGGTTCTTCAGATACGCAAGGTAGGCACCGGCCCGACCTCCATCGCTGCCGTCAAGGTCAGCACGGTCGCTCACGACGATGCCGCCACGTCTGAGCCTCGGTTCGAGCAGGAGCAGAATATCCAGATAAAGCCCTTTCGAGGCATCAAGCAGGATCAGGTCGATTGGCTGCGGCACATCCTGGGCAAGCGTCGTTATGGCGTCGCCAACCCGAATCGCAACCAGATCGTCCAGTCCGGCTTCTCGCAGGTTGGCCGCTGCGCTTGCGGCTTTCTGTGCGACAAACTCTGTTGTCACCAGCCGCCCGCCGCCATTGTCCCGCAGGGCGGCTGCCAGGAAGATCGTTGAAACCCCGAACGACGTGCCGAACTCGACAATGTGTCGGGCACTGCTGCTGCGTGCCAGAACATAAAGCAGGGTGCCAAACTCAGGTGTGACTGGCATTCTGGCTCCGGACATGGCTTGGTAGAAACCCTGTTCTCCATCATGGTTCAGTCCTGCGGACTGCGTTTCCGCACGTCGAATGGGATCCTGTTCAATGGTCTCGGAATAGAGGCGATCAAGAACCCGCTGGACAGGCGGTATGAATTGCGGACGAAAGAGGTGATCGGTCATGGTAACTCCGCATACAAGACTGGATACAGATAAAAATAGTCTACCTTCTTATGCTGACGTTACTCGCATTTTCACCGAGGATACCGGCCTTGCTCTGGCCCCACGAAAATGGCCATGTCAGGCACGTTCCAGGGCGACGGTGGATGCCATTCTGGAAGCGACTGCTCTGCTTCTGGAGGAAGGTAAACCCTGCAGCACCAACGCTATTGCGGAGCGTGCAGGTGTTGGAATTGCCACTCTCTACCAGTATTTCGATGGCAGGGACGGGGTCATCGCGGCGCTCAGCCGTCAGGTGCGGGCAAGGCTGGCGCACACTGTCGCCTCAGCGCTGGAGACTGCGTGCGGCCAGTCATTGCGCGAGGGAGTACGTTCTCTGGTCCTGGTCGCAGTTCAGGCGGACACTGAGCAGCCCCTTCTCGCCGCGCGCCTTGATGAAATCGAAGCGAAGCTGCCGCTCGAGACTGACCATCGCCGGATCATGACTGAACTCTGTGCAGCGGTAGCGGCGTTTCCTGAGCGCCAGAATGTTGTTCATGGGGTGAGGGCGGAGACTCTTGCAACTGATCTCTGTACAATCGCAGGAGCGCTTATCGACGCGGCACGAGGGCGTACCGGGACAATAGAGGGAGACCAGCTTGCTCGTATCACAGGCCAGTTGGTGGTAATCATTCAGGCTGAAAGGGAACGATAGTGCTCCAAAGCAGGCTAGGGAGATCGACTGTTGACAGGAGAACAGAAGAACGATTCAACAGTAGCGAGCCGCTATAAGAGTCCTGCGACGGCTCTTATGGAGGGCAAAATGTCGCGACGTCTGCGTCTTACGAAATTTCGTAATTTGTCGATTGAAGATCCCTTTTTTGATAGTTTAAAAAAGGGGTACCGAGAATTTCCCCAATGGTTCTCCCGCAAAGCGGATGAAGATCTTTACGTTGTCGATGACGGTAAAGAACTTAGCGGGATGATTTATCTCAAACGGGAAGATGGTCCGGTCAATGATGTGGTGCCGCCATTGCCAGCAAAAAAATGGTTAAAGGTTGGGACGTTAAAAATCATCGCGAAAGGTACAAAACTAGGCGAAAGAGTTATCAAAAAAATATTTGATACAGCTTTGGATCAAAATGCTGAAAGTATTTATGTCACGGTATTTGAGGTTCACAACAGTCTTATTACGCTTTTCAAGCGGTACGGTTTCCAGCAAAGCGCCACCAAGACGACCGATAACGGCACCGAGATCGTACTGACTCGGTCCCTAACCGATTTTACGGGTGATCGCTTGAAGGATTATCCTTTTGTACACGTTGTTGGCCATTCATATTGGTTGCTAGCAATTTATCCGGCGTATCATACGCGTCTGTTACCGGATTCTATTCTACGAAATGAGGCACAAGAGATTGTCCAAGATGTGTCGCATAGTAATACAATACACAAGGTGTATATATCTGGCTTGCCACTACAGAGAATGTCACCAGGCGATGTTGTGATTTTTTACCGTACCACTGATCGGCCCGGGCAGGCCTACTTCAGATCCGTCGTTTCCTCGGTCTGCGTAGTAGAAGAAGTTAAAACGAAAAAAGAGTTTCCGAATGTGGAGGCATTTCTGGCTTACACTAAACCGCGAAGCGTATTTTCTGAATTGGAGTTGCGAGATATTTTTACTAAGAGGAAGCGATTAAGTGTAGCAAAAATGACTTATAATGCTGCGTTTAACCGGCGCATAACGCGGGGTGCCCTAATCGATGATGGTATTATGTCAGTACAGCCTAGGTGGGATTTGCGCGCTTTGACCCGTAACCAACTTCTAAAAATTCTCGATATGGGGAAAATCAATGCGCGTCTTATTATCAATCAATCCCGTTCACGTCTCAAATATTATGAGGGGAATAAAAAAATTTGAATTTCGAAGAAGGATATTTGCACGAAAAAACATAACGACTGTTGTTATTTACTCTACGATGCCAGTGGGAAAGATTGTCGGTGAATTCGATATCGAAGAAATTTATGAAGATGAACCAGAGCGGCTATGGGAATCAACAGAGCAAGGATCCGGCATCAGTAAAGATTTTTTTGACGCCTATTTTGATGGGCGTGAAAAAGGATATGCATTGAAAATTGGCGAACTGCGTATTTTTGATGAACCAATAGTGCCGAGCGATATCATCGAAGATTTTACGCCGCCCCAGTCCTACATGTATATTACGGGGTATGGTAAGGAGATTCGGCGACAGCAGCAGTGGAATTTGTTATGAGTACGAATTTTGCCCCTTTGATTATGGTCTTTGGTATTTCAGGAGTAGGTAAAACTACGGCTTGCGAGGCTTTTGTAAAAAGCAACCCCATATACTTCTATGATCGAGCGAGTGCCATCATGCAGCGGGCCCATAGAACCGTAACAGAAGCATTACGGACTACGGATTCAGAATCAATTAGGTCGAATCAAGGAGTGCTTCCCCCCGCTGTAATGGCTCTAAGAGAAGCTTTTCCTTACAAAATTATGTTATTAGATTGTCACGCGATTATCGATAATGACAAAGGTCTGGTAGAGGTTCCTCTGGAAACTATTAAAGATCTTAAGCCGGATGGATTTATTTTACTTGAAGCTGACGCCGCCGTTGTAAAGCAAAGGAGGGAAAATGCGGAAAGGGTCCGGCCTAACCGCACAGTCGATCAAATCGAAGCCGAACAAATAGCAGAGCGACGAACCGTTCGTTCTTATGTCAATAATCTTCACATTCCTCTAATAATTGACAACGCATCAATAAATTATGACTTGTCATCAGCCATCTGTCGTTTGGACGAGAAACGGTTTATCGGGTAGGATTTTCTTTATATTTTTCGGTTTCCACTCATTAAAGCCCACTTCTACTGAAGACGGCAAGTACAGTCCCTCTGTATGCGAAGTCAAATTAAATCCGTAATACTCGAATATTCTTTCAAACATGGGAAGTTTATTGTCATTTACGGTTAAAAGTGGTTTATCTTCATCAAGCCACTTTAGAAGGCTATCAAAAATCCGAACACCTATGCCACGACCTACGTGAGAGGGTGCCACTCTTACAGTGCAAATTTTACGCTCGTTGTCTTCCTTTTTTGCAATGCCGAGCCCCACTAGGCCGCCTTGCCTTTCAACCCGCAAAAGCGTCCTTGATCCATCCCGCAGACCCGGCACGACCTTCGTCGAAAACCATTGTTCAATACCTGGATAGTCAGTCGAAAGAGGCAAAAGAAAGCTCAGAGCTTCCGCCTCGAGCGGTTGCATCGTAATTTCGGTATCTTTAGGCCTACTATTCTGGTCAAAGTGCATTCTGGACATGGACGAAATTTTCATCCTCCGTTTCTTACATTATCCGTTGTTCTGGTTGCGTCTTTATTTCCTTTTTTCTCAAGGAGAGGCATCGCGCATCCCGTCTTCGTCAACGTATCTTTGTGCCGGAAGTTCGATATATATGTCGTGCCGTTGTCGATGCCTTTTTGCGCATAATTAGCCGCGATATTACCCCCAATCCCGAGCACGAACGCAATGCCCAGATAAATCAACCATACCCGTCGACTGCATCGATGCGTAGTTAATTTCACAAACGCCGTAAAATCGTTGATTTCTGTAGACGCAGAAGTCAAAGCGGTTTGCGTACTGGCGGGCGCTTCCTCTCGTTTCCAATGATAAACCATCATCCCTTCCGGGATACCGCCTACGATATAAGTATTCCATTGATTATGTTCCAATAGCCTCATTTTATGCGAAGGAGTATTCGCAACTGAGATATCGGATTGCATCGGTATAGCAGTCAAAAATGCTACAACCCGCATTTTTATGGCATCCCCATTTTCTTGGCGCATTTGGCTTTCAAGCAGATCTGGAAGAGTCCGCGCTTCATTTACGCGAAAATCGAGGTATTCTATTTCATCGTAGCTACTTTGTAGAAACTTATCTAATTTTGGCACGGCGCGTACTATTGGATTGTTTTCTCCCTCACCGACAGCCACTCGCAATCTAAAATAAGCGGGGCTTCCGTCTGTAAATAATGTCCTTGCGTCGTTGAGGATTGCATCCTCAATGGACAACAATGTTCCATCCTGTTGATGCGAAATATTAAGATGTTGAGATGCAATGTTTTGATTATCTATCGCAAATACCATAACTCTAGCGAAGACAGAGTGGTCAATTCTTGAGAGTTGAATGCATCTTGGTCCAGATGTAGAGGGTCCAGATCCTTGAAGCACCTCGTTAAATATTCCTTGAGATATGTCAGATCTACTGAAATAAGAAGAGCAATCTGAAATGGAATTTATGTCAATAGTAATTGGTAAAAATATCCTAATGCATTCAATATCTCTTGGATCATCAACCATAATTCCTATTTCTATTATATCTTTTACTGGATTTCGATCATTTCTTCTAAATGAATTGTCTCCGTTTAAATACCAATAATTGAAATGCGCTTCTATTTTCGAAGTCGCACCGGAGATTTTCGGCTTGCACCAAACGGCAAGGCTCACGTTGTCTGTCAATTTCTTAAAACTCTTTAAATGTGTTTCTTCTGGAGTATTTGTGGACCATAATTTCTAGAGAAAACACTCCTCGAAGATAAAACCAGCCCTGCATAAAATGCTCATTATCAACGGATGTATGGGCCCGTTGACGAATGCCTAAGATTACCGATTTAGCGGTTGATAGATAGTCGTTCCAATCAAAATTTTTTTCGCCGAGAAAGTGTAGAGCGTGCTGGCTTGGGTGTAACCGTCAGAGTCAGAGGGCTGCGCGAATTTTCGTGACGGGTTGAGAGGGTGGGAGAGAGTCTCCCGTCCGCCCGTCATGGAGTGTTTCGCCATGGCGACCGCTATTCCCAAAATCACCCTCAGTTCCTCTTGTGACATCCCGTTCAACCGGTTGGTGCCGTCCCAGTCCAACGTGCGGCGTGTGAAGTCCGGCCTGTCGATCGAGGAACTGGCCCGCGATATCGAGCGCCGCGGGCTGCTGCAGAGCCTGAACGTCCGCCCCGTTCTTGACCGCGAAGGGGCTGAGACCGGCACCTATGAAGTGCCTGCTGGCGGACGACGTTTTCGCGCCCTCGAACTGCTGGTGAAGCAGAAGAAACTGGCGAAGACGGCACCCGTGCCGTGCGTCGTGCGCGAGGCCGGATCGGCCATTCTCGCCGAGGATGATTCCCTGGCCGAGAACGTCCAGCGCGTGGCCCTGCATCCGCTGGACCAGTTCCGCGCCTTCCGTGACATGCTGCAAAAGGGCATGTCCGAGGAGGAAATCGCCGCCGCGTTCTTTGTCGCACCGGCCGTGGTCAAACAGCGTCTGCGGTTGATGACCGTTTCCGACAAACTGCTTGAGATCTACGAGCAGGACGGCATGAAGCTGGAACAGCTGATGGCTTTTTCCATCAGCGATGACCATGCCCGCCAGGAGCAGATCTGGGAGATCGTGTCCCAGAGCCACAACCGCGAACCCTATGTCATCCGCCGCATGGTGACGGAAAAAACCGCGCGGGCGTCCGACGCACGAGCCCGCTTTGTCGGTCTGGACGTCTATCTTGCGGCTGGTGGTCCTATTATGCGCGACCTGTTCGAGGCGGATGACGGCGGCTGGCTGCAGGATCCGGCCATTCTGGACCGGCTGGTCATGGAAAAACTGCATATAGCCGGAGAAGATATCCGCGCCGAGGGCTGGAAATGGGTCGAGACGGCCCTGTCATTTCCATGGGGGCATACCCGGCATTTCGCTGAGATCAACGGCAGGGAAGTGCCCCTGTCTGATGAGGAGACGGCCCAGCTTGAAGCCCTGCGTGCCGAGCAGGAAAGCATCGAGGCTGAATACGCTCAGGCCGATGAATACCCTGACGAGGTTGATGCACGGCTGGGCGAGATCGAACAGGCCATCCTTGCCCTGGAAGAACGGCCTCTGGCGTTCGATCCCGCTGACGTGGCGCGGGCAGGGGCCTTCGTCAGCCTTGCCAGCGATGGCACATTGCAGGTGGAGCGAGGCTTCGTGCTGCCCGAGGACATGCCGGCTGAGCCGGAAGAGACCGATGATGCGGGCAGCGCCGATGAATACGGTCATCATCCGCATGATCGGCACTACGACGATAGCACAGGCCAAGGTTATGAGGACAGGGATGACGGCAGCATCTCTCCCCACGTCGAACCCGAAGAGGAAGATGGGATCAAACCGCTGCCTGACCGGCGTCTCACCGAACTGACGGCCTGGCGCACGCTCGCCCTGCGAGACGCGTTTGCCAGCAACCCGCACATTGCCCTGACGGAACTGCTACACACGCTGGTGCGGGATGTTTACTGGCAGACACCGGGGGCTGACTGCCTGGAAGCCTATGTCCGGGAAATCTCCCTACCGGTCTATTCGCCCGACATGCCGGGCAGTCTGCCGGTGCATGCGCTGCGCCAGCGCAACGAGGGTTGGAAGCATGATCTGCCCGAGGACGAGGATGCGCTGTGGCGCTGGATCGACGGGCTGGACGATCCCAGCCGCATGGCGTTGCTGGCCCACTGCCTGTCCTTCGGGGTTAACGCCCTCTACGAGCGCATGCCCGCCTACGGCGCGGTGCCCCAGCGCAGCGTGACCGAGCGTCTGAAGCGTGCAGATCGTCTGGCGGCAGCCCTCAGCCTCGATCTGGTCGAGGCTGGCTGGCAGCCCACGGTCGAGAACTATTTCGGGCGGGTGACCAAGGCGCGCATCCTGCAAGCCGCGCGGGAGGCACGCGGCGACGAGGCGGCCGAGCGCATCGCCCATCTGAAGAAACCCGACATGGCGCGCGAGGCCGAGCGGCTGCTGGAGGGTTCGGGCTGGCTACCCGAAGCGTTGCGCACGATAGAGCGGCCAGATGACACATCTGCCGATATGGCGGTAGCGGGCGAAGACGTGGAGGCCATCGCCGCCGAATAAAACGATGGGTTTTGGAACTTTAAGACAGCGGCTTCCGGTGCCCGGAAGCCGCTTTTTTCATGTCCGGCGTCCCGGAAAGAGGGAGAGGGCGGCTTCGCCTTTGGTGCCGAATAACCGGCATAGAGGAGAGTTTTCCATGACCGCAACTACCATCCTGCCTCCTGCGTCCCGTGACACCGCGTCCGGCGGCTTCCGGATCGATCCTTCGCGTGGGGAGCGTAGCGCCCGCGTCTCGTCCGAATGGTTCTCGCGTCCGGATGACGAGCGCTACCTGTCGCTGTCCGACCTGCATGCCGCGACCCTGGCGCGCGCGGATCGGGCCACGGCCCGCACGGTGGAAAGCCGCGCCATTCGCGTGGAGGCCTCGCGCGACAATGCCGAGCGCCTGACGCTCACCGTGCCGGGGCAGAGTGAGCCGATCGCGCCCACGCACTGGTCCTTTGGCCAGATGTGCAGTCTGGTCGGCGCGCCATCGTCATACCTGCGCAATCTCCCGGCTCCGCTGGCGGCGATCAACCTGCAGCACGGGCTGCTGTCGCACCGGGCCGAACTGGTCAAGACGCTAGAGACGGAAGACGGCCGCGTCGAGTTGCGCGCGGTGACCGGCCCCGACTATGGCCGCATCTGGGACCATGAACTGGTTGGCGCGGTGCGGAAAATTGCCGGTGATGGCACAGGCGATACCAACTGGAAGGTGCCGGGTGTGATCGACTGGGCGACCATGACTCACAATCCCTATGTCGACATCACCAAGGAGACTACGACGCTCTACGCATCGGATCGCGATGTGTTCCTGTTCCTCGTGGACGACACGCATCCGATCGAGGCGGGCCGCCTGCCCAATGGCGATCCCGATCTCTATTTCCGAGGTTTCTATGCCTGGAATTCGGAAGTCGGCAGCAAGAGCCTCGGCATCGCCTCCTTCTATCTGCGCGGGGTGTGCCAGAATCGCATGTTGTGGGGCGTGGAAAATTTCGAAAAGATCACGATCCGGCATAGCAAGTTTGCCGCCTCGCGTTTCGTGCATCAGGCCACGCCAGCGCTAAGGAATTTCGCCACGGCCAGCCCGGCGTCGTTCGTCTCCGGCATCCAGGCCTCGCGCAAGACGCTAGTCGCGAAAACCGATGAAGATCGCGAAAGTTTCCTGCGTCGGCGTGGGTTCTCGAAACCGGAAACCACGAAGATCATCGAAACGGTCTTGCACGAGGAAGGGCGCAAGCCCGAGAGCGTGTTCGATTTCGTGCAGGGGATCACGGCGCTGGCGCGGACGAAGACCAATCAGGATACGCGGCTGGATCTGGAAGAGAAGGCCCGCAGGCTGATGGAGCGTGCTTCCTGAAAGCCGCTTCTCTGTCTTTCCGTCAATACGTTTTTGCGAGCCCGGCCACTGTGCCGGGCTTTTTCGTTTCGGGAGTTCTTCCGATGGCCGATTTCTTCACGCATTTTTCCTGCGTGCTCGATGTGGGCACGGTGGAAAACGCTGCCAAGGCACTCGACCTCTACAATGAATTTATGGACGAGCTGGCGGCGGAAGATCCGCCCTCTGACGGTTTTGTCCTGTCGATCGTGCCCGAATATGGCGGCACAAAGCTCTGGATGCGCGATGAGACAACCGGAGATCCGCATCAGGTGGTGGAATTCGTGCTACGCTGTGCGCGAACATTTCGGTTGCGGGGCCGATGGGGATTCCAGTGGGCCAATAGCTGTTCACGTCCTCGGATCGACGCCTTCAGCGGCGGTGCGCATCTGCTTGACCTTGGCAGGCGTAGGACGATTTCGTGGATGACCACCGATCGCTGGCTGGCGATGGCCCTGAATGGGGGCAATCCCGACACAGGAGGGCAGGGCGATGACCTTGCATGACGCGGGCGATCTCGCGCGTCGTCTGGCGGAGAATGCGGAGGCGGTGTGCCGGCAGTATCTTTCCGCTGGTCGCCGTCACGGCAATTACTGGCTGGTCGGGGACGTCCACAACACTCCCGGGCGGTCGCTCTATGTCCGCCTGCATGGTGGACCGGACGGGCGTGGCCGCGCGGGCAAATGGACGGATGGCGCGACGGGACAGCATGGCGATCTGCTCGACATCATCCGAGAAAGCCTCGGGCTGCTGGATTTTCGCGATGTCGCCGACGAGGCCCGGCGCTTTCTCTGCCTGCCGCAGTCCGGGCCACGATCGGCCCCTGATCGTGGTCGTTCTCATGCGTTCAGCCACGATACTTCCGGGCAGGCATCCGGCACCGCAGACGCCGCACGTCGGCTCTGGTCCATGTCACGCCCGATTGCGGGCAGGTTGGCGGAAACCTAGCTGCGCCATCGTGACCTTACCCGCCTGACGGGTCTGTCGTCCCTGCGTTTCCACCCCGACTGCTACTATCGCGCCGATACCGACAGCCCGACCGAAACCTGGCTTGCGCTGATTGCCGCCGTGACCGACCTTGAGGGCCGCGTGACCGGCGTCCATCGCACCTGGCTGGCGCGGAACGGACGCGGCAAGGCCCCCGTCGCCATGCCCCGTCGGGCGATGGGCGACCTGCTCGGCCACGCCGTGCGCTTTGGCACAGTGTTCGACGTTCTGGCAGCGGGCGAGGGGATCGAGACGGTGCTCTCGCTCCATGAGATCATGCCCGATCTGCCACTGGCCGCCTGCCTGTCCTCGGCGCATCTCGCCGCCATGGCGTTTCCGGCCACGCTGCGCCGCCTCTACGTGCTGCGCGATGACGACCCGGCCGGAGACCATGCGGTGACGACCCTGCAGGCCCGGACGCAGGAGGCCGGGATCGAGTGCCTCGTGCTGTCACCGCGTCTGGCGGACTTCAACGATGATCTCCGCTATCTCGGGCGTGGCGCAATGCGGGCGATCCTGCACCCCCAGCTTGCCCCGCAGGATGTGGCGCGGTTCCTGCATCCGGTCACGCACTGAGGTGGGCCGGGAAGAGGGTGTGAGATCCGTCTTCTTTCCAGTGTGGCGCGGGGGCTGTCCTGTTTTCCGGATGGGGCGCGCCCGCAGCCTTTTCTGGAGGGGAGCGGGCGTCAGCCAGGTCGGCCCTCCAATGGCGGAGACGGCTATTTTCCGCCGCGCGTGCCGCGCTTTGCATCGCGAAGCAAAATAGCCGTCTCCCTGCCATCCTTCACTGCGTTCCGGCCGCGCGTTGCGCGGTTCCGGCCCGGCCTTCGTCTGCCGCTGTCCGCCCCCGGAAAGGCCGCGAGGGGCGCGGCCAGAACCGGAGGACAGACCCATGACCCGCACACAGGACGATTTCGAACTCGCACACGCCACCTCTTCCACCGCCCATGTGCTGGCGGGACTCCAGCTTTACGGCCACCGTCCGTTTGAGGACGAGCCGGACCCGAGGCCCTTGCCCGACGCCAGCCAGATCGAGGGCGCGGTCGCTGACATCTTCGATGCCCTGTCAGCCACACTGACCGACACGCGGCTGGAACCCGATCTCGAACCGCTGCTCTGGTCCACCGTCAATGTCTTTCACCGCATGGTCGGGCAGGTGGAGCGTGATCTCGACCGTAACGAGCAGGCGCAGAAGCGCAGCCAGCAGGAACAGGATGGCAGCGAGATTCGCTCCGTGGAACTGGAGCGCCTCATTGCCGAGGGGCTGACCCTGCTGGAGCGACGCAACGCGTACGAGATCTTCCGCGACCTCGCCTGCGACCAGTTCGAACGCCTGACGATGTCGCCCTGGCGGCCACGCTCGGGCTCGCTGGTCAGCCGCAGCACCCTGACGGCGTCGATGATCGACAGCCGCGATTTCCTCAACGCCCGCCGCAAGGTCGAAACGGAACTGCTGGTGCCCCCCGGACCAAAGGTCGCAGTGACTGGCGGGCTTGATTACGAGGACCATATCCTGATCTGGAACCGGCTGGACAAGGTGCGCGAGAAGCATCCCGACATGGTGCTGTTGCACGGCGGTTCGCCCAAGGGCGCTGAATTCATCGCCTCCCGCTGGGCCGATCACCGGCAGGTCGCGCAGATCGCCTTCAAGCCGGACTGGAACCGGCATGGCAAGGCCGCCCCGTTCCGGCGCAACGACGCCCTGCTGAAAGTCCTGCCCGTAGGCGTGATGGTTTTCCCGGGATCTGGCATTCAGGACAATCTGGCCGACAAGGCGAAGCAGATGGGCATCCCTGTCTGGCGGTTCCGCAAGGATGGTGGCGCGTAAGCGCCTCCTCCGGATAAGAATACTGTTTCGGTATACTTTTGGCGGTCGTTCCCGCTCGACCACATGCAACGTCGGGAGGCTGATGCACTCTGCACGACGATTCGCTGCATGGCAGGACCGTCCCAGGCTCAAGTGTGATCTTCCGGTGAAGCCGGGGCAGGGAGTTGCTCAGCGGGGAGGTGAGGTGACGTCTGCTATCGCGTTGAATGCATCCGGTGTGACCGTCACCCCGAAATGTTGTGTGATGGTTTCGATCAGACGTGAAGCCGTTTCCTGCCAGCGATCGACGTCATCCGGATCGGGCGCGCGGGGAATATTGCCGCCGGGTGTCGCATAACGATAGGTGGTCGCATAAGCCGTCAGCACCTCAACCTCACGAAACCCCGGTTTCAACGGATTATCGTCGGGCAGGTCATCGAGAATGGCGCCGAGCTGGTGTTGATGCTGACGTCCGATATGGATCCCTTCCGCAGTCATGACGGCAATCAGGGCGGCCTCGACCGCGTAGAAAAGCTGGTTGACCGCATTTCGGCTGCCGGAAGCGTAGAGCAGACGCGCATCACTGAGGAAATTATTGGCCAGCCAGATCTGCGAGCCGATCTTTTTTGCAACGGGATCGGGCGTTTTAGCCAACGCGCACACCCTCACGGTGAAGAATATAGGACAATGTATTGGGCACGTTGATGGTCGAGCGGATCTCGGCGTCTCGTTCAGCGACGATATCCGCAATCAGGCCGGCCTCTCGACCAACGGCCCAGGTTTTTCCGGGACTGAGATCACTGTCACTGGCCCGGTCCGGAAGAACGAGGAAAATATCCCAGTCGCTATCAGGGCGATTTGTGCCGGTGGCCCGGCTCCCGAAAATCCAGACCTGCTTCGCCCCCAGCTTCTGCTTTGCCAGACGAACAATGGTTTTGAGCTTAGGTTCGCTTGCCAGTAGGGCACGCGTCCGATTGTTATGCCGCCAGTCTCGCGATCCTGCGGCTTTGCGGACAGCATCGACGGCGATGCTGCCCCCACCATTCTTGCTCGTCACCGTTGGCATCATGACAGCCCATTACTTGTTCAGCCTCTAGACGGTGCGTTCTAGCACAATTCCATCATGTCGTCGTCACATATCATGGGGCTGCGGACATGAACGGTCAGCTGGATTGCGACCATTTTGCCCGCCACCTCGGGCGCGGCGCGCCCGGAAGGCCCCGCCCGGAGAGACCGGGGGCGGGGCGTGACCTTTCGCCCCATTCCAACTGTGGGGACGATGGATGAGGGAGGCGATGGCACCCTTCCTCGTCGGTGAACAGGTCGAAACAGCAGCGGCGAAGGAGGGATCGTCCAACTGGCTCGCCAGCCTTCGCTGGAACGGCGGGTCCATAGGATGCGGCCCGAACCGTTCACAGCAGGGACGCGGCAGTCGGGGGCGGGTGTCTGGCCGCAGTCCGCGCCACCAGCATGAAAGACGGTTGCACCGGGCGAGCGCGATATCCTCCTGTGTCACACGTTCCCCATCTGACGGACCGGTCATGCCGGCATCATATCTCCATGGGGCTGGCGGGTCCGCACACCATGGCCTCTGTCGGATGGCTGATCTAGCCGAAGACCGGCTGCGCCTCGATCGGCTGGCCGCAACGG
>Ga0157365_10000765_pt1 | contig 13694 bp, 5 predicted proteins | sample AttsexASBM3_FD_111478 | JGI IMG/M metagenome (GOLD analysis project Ga0157365, IMG submission 111478) | Fungus gardens microbial communities from leaf cutter ant in Ribeirão Preto, State of São Paulo, Brazil - Atta sexdens ASBM3 | ecosystem: Host-associated > Fungi > Mycelium > Unclassified ... | reverse complement strand
CTTACTTATTTAAGAGGCCAAAAAGTTATTTTATTTCTTTTATTTTTTTATAGAGACACGGGCACGGCTTTAGACGGGCCATCCCTTAATAAAAAATTAGTGGGGTTCATGGGGTCCTTTAATCTTTCTTCTCTAAGTTAAAACTTAACTTTAATTTAAATATTAATAACATATTAGTTGGAGATGTAGCGAATAGTAGTAAAAATAATTTAAATCAATTAAATATTAATTACATATAACTAGTTAGGACAGCGATGCACTATTAAATCTTTATTTTATATTTTAAATATTTATTACATACAGCTTGGTATATAAACGTGTACTAATTAAACTTTTTATTCTAATTTTTTTAAATAAATTAATACTTAAAGCTTTGGCAGGAAATCGTATAATTATTAAAACTTTAATTTAAATATATTAAATATTAATTACATAAAACATGGATGAACAGCGAGTTATAGTAAACTTATCTTTAAATTACTTTAAATATTATTAATATAAAACTAGGAAGGACAGCTAAATCTAAATAAACTTATCATTAAATTAATTTAGCCCAAAATAAATAAATAATACTATGAAGGACAACGAAGATAATAAATCTTTATTTTCATTACTTGAAATAATAAGTACATATAGCTTGGAAGGGTAAAATAACTTTAATTAAAGTGTTAAAATTTATTAACATATAACTAGTAATGGCAGCGAATAGTTAAACTTAACTTTAATTTAATAAAATATTAACTAAAATAGTACTAGGTAAATAAGCGTTATCTTAAAGTTAAAATAGATACAATTATCTTAAGCTTGGATTGAAATCGAATATTAGTCAAACTTTAATTAATAAATTAAATCTTAATTACATAAAGCTTTTAATTGCAAGGGAGGTTACTAAATCTTTATTTTAAATAATTAAATAAACTTAAATACATAATACTTGGATGGTGAGCGAATACTACTTAAACTTTATAAAATATTAAATATTAAGTACATATAACTTGGACAGGCAGTGGTTAATAAATAAAACACAAAAAATATATTAATAATGATAAATTATTATACAAGGATGTAAAAATAATAGGGATTGCTACCTTTGTTGCCATTCAATCAATAAAAGAAATTATTGAACATTATGTTTAATTTCCTATAAATAATAATATATAATTCCAAAACTATTCAAGCCTATAATCCAAACACCTTCAGTACCTTCATTAAAGAAATAACCTAAAATCATAATATAAATATGGTAAATCTTAAACCACTAAAACTAATCTATATAAGCATAACAGCATAAACAAAAGTCTATAAATTAATTAATAGTTAAAATAAGATTAACTTAAGTGGACTCAAACCTTAATCCGAATTTCACATTATTAAAGGAATAAATTAAGCGAGGGACTATCACACCTACATTTAGTTGAGATTATGAGTTTTACCTTATAAGTAAAATTAACCATAATTAAGGGTGGTAAAGACTAAAATTTTAGTGGAGAGCTCTATTAAAGAAATAACAAACAAACAATGCCTTACAATTCTACTAAGTATTAAAATATTGATGATAAGAAGAATGAAATTTTATATAAAAATGGTCACTATATACACATCAAATGATGCTAAAATTATAATAAAAATATTGATTTACAATATCTATGTAATACTATATATATATGTTTATTTAAAAACACAAGAAATTTTCCTAATTTACAATATTTTTTTAATTAAAATAAAGATATTGCCAGTATTTCTAATAAGTTAGGTATTTCTATACCTTTTCAACATAAAAAAAGATTTACTTAATTTAAGTATTTACTTAGAAAATAAGTTTCAAACTATCAAAAACTAGAGCTTTTTTACCTAATTTAGTTAACTCTTTAAATGCAGCTAGTTTAGCTTTATTAATTGAAATTTAATTTAAGGAAGATAATCATAAAACTTTTTGTTTTTTCTTTTCATGATTGTTTTGCAGTTACTTGTAATAATGTTAATTTAATTAACAGAGTTGTTGAAATTAAGCTATTACAATATATATACTACAAATAATTATCTATTGAATTTTAATTTTTAAAGATAAGAGTTTCAGCTAACACTCAAATTACTGTAAGGGATACATAAACTAATAAAATAATAAATAAAGCAGATATGCCTTCTGGATATAAATATAAAAATAAATTATAAAATAGTTTTATTAAAGGATTATTAAAAAACAATCCCTGTGATAAATAAGCAAACAAAAAATAAATATATCAAATAAATTAATTAATCTGCTATACTATATTAACTATAATATTAGATTTTCTAATTTTACTTGTATCTATCTAATTATAGATTTTATATTTATCCTATGTAATATTATATTACAAATATGGCATTTAGATTATATAATCGATAGCTTTAATATCTTTGTTTCCAAATTTTATAATTGATTATTTGATAATAATATAAACCCAGAGTTTCGGAATATAACAGATAACAATTTAAATAAAAATGAATAATTAAAACTAGAATCTATGAAATGTAAGGAAAATAGAAATTAATAATACATAACATTAAGATACAGCTATTAAGGCAGAGTTTCCTTATATCAAATAGTCTAAACCTTAAATTAAAAATCCTTATATAATATGAATTACAATTTTGTTGTACCTTCAAAACCAACTAATCCTGTCCAACAGCCTCAACTTAAACATTAGTAAATATAACGTATAATCAATTTTTATAAATAAATTTAATCACGCTTTAGAAAGTATGTCCTATATATAACTTGATCCTTATATACCACATTTGGGTCATATTTTTATATATGCTATTGAAATACTAAGATTCTTGAGAGAAAAAAGTTGAGAGTCAAACATTAGATTATTATCTTTAATTATAAGAGCAGGGTGCTGTTTGCATTCAATAAAATTGAAAATTAAAAATTAAATATCTCCTCTATGTACTTACATAAGTCTAATTAAGCCACAAGCTAAACCAAAATGTAACCAAAAGCTGAGCTAATGAAGAGACATATTAAAACCAACGAATCCTCTCATACTCTGCTTCATAGTTTAGAGCAGCAAGCTGGAAGCTTTAAATCAACAATAAAAGTTATACACTATCTCAACAATTACCTTAAACAAAATAATTAGCTAGACAAAGGGATCGTAGCTATACACAAAACTTGAGTTAAACTATAGCTGGATTCTATCTTTTGTAAATTATCTATAAAGGCTATCAAGTCTTAGTGATCATCAAATTACTTTGTCCTTGTTTATTAGATAGGGAATAGAACCAATATTTAATTGCTTATCGATAAGTTTTTTTATAATTTAAATAAACCATCAAACCCCTATTTATACTTAAAATTAAAGCTAAAATATCTACTATTAATAAAATTAACAAGAACAGCTCAACCTCAACTAACCACAATAAATTATTAAAAACTATACTATCATTTGTGATAAAATTATCAATAACAGATAAACAGCTAAATTAGCTTCAACTCTGAGTTATTTGTATCCTCTCCTTCTCTATGCCTTCTACTAGTATCTCCAATCTATATATATATATTTTAATTTATTTAAAAAAACTACTAAAATTTCTAAAATTTACATAATAAAATTATTAATAAGCTAATGGAGGTTTGGCAAGAAAGAGATAATTTAACTTATTTTTGTTATTTTTTAATTTGTATTATTTTATTTTATAAGCTTTTACTACCTTGAATTTAGTTTATTTAATTTAAAATTAATTTTATAATTTTATTTTAGTTATTTATGGTTTTAATTTCTAGTATTTTTATTTTACTTAATTTATTAATTTGTTATATGCTTATTATTATATTTAAGGGTATTATTCCATATTTTATATATAACTTATATTTGTCTTGTGATAAATTATCTTTAAAATATTGTAAGTTTTTCCTATATTTTATATATTTCTAATTAAAATTTTTTATATTTAGTATTTATTTTGTTACATTTACTTTCTTTATTTTATGCTAAAAAACTTTATTTATGCTACTTATGGAATTTACTTCAATATCTTTATATTTTATCTTGATGTTTATTTTAAAAATTTTTATCTGATTAATTAATAGGGTTTATTTAAACTTTTTTTTAATATTATTATATAAAATATATTTCTTAGTTTATTGCTATTTTTTAATTGAGCCTGCGGTATTAATTTTATTGAAATTTATTGCTTTGAATTTAAGAGCTATTAATTTAGGATTATATTTAATATCCAATAAGAGAAAATTTTAAGTATAGATGATTTGTTAACTAATTAATTTTAATTTTTCAAAATATTAATTTTAGTTCTTATTTCTAATTATCTGAGAGTTAGCTTATTATTAGAGATTTTATAAATTACTGTTCCATTTAAATTATTTTTAGTTATATATTAATTCTCGTTTATTATCCTAAAAACATATAAAAAATATGAATCTCAATTAATCAACGTCTAAAAAATATTAGAAGAAAACATAGATAAATATTATCTAATACAATTCACCAAATTATAAAAAAGATTTATAAGTGAACAACAACTATTAACTAAATTAATTTAAAATAAGTAGAAAAGACGAGACGGATTTAGATTAAGTTAAACTTTTTTTAGCTTTAAGTTTTAAACTTTGGAGCTCAATTTTATTTGTACTGTTTTTAACAATTTTTGTTATCTATTTTTATCTACTTTATCTTCATGAAAAACTATTTTTTATTAATTTATTTTTTACTTGTTTTATACATGAATCTATATTTGTACCTTTGTTTATATACCACATATTTGATATATTTTTATCTTTTTATATTTTACAACTGATTTTAAATTTAACACGGTTTTATCACAAGAAGCATTATTGATTATTTGAATTTTAACTTTTACTGATTTTTGTAGTACATTTGCTTTTCAATTAGAAGTTTCCACCTTTATAAGTTTGAACTTTTACTAGTTAATTTGATTTTTAATAGCTAAAACATAATAAACATATAAAATTTACATAAAAATAATGAATATTGAACACTTTTTCCAAAAATTTAAGATTCTAAAAATTAGAAAATTTAGTTTCTATGTCATAATTAGTTATTAAAACTATACTCAATAAATAATATAAATATCTCTATTTTAAAATAATTAATAAGAACATATAAAATCAACAATTAAAACAATATTTATGAATACTTTGTCTTCTTTAAATTGTGTTTACCAAATAAACTAAACTGGCTAACAGAAATACCAACTTTGGTGTAAACTAGGCTTAAAGAGCATTATAAATTATACAATTATCCTTCGATATTTAAAGATTTATATAAGCTATAAAAAGCCTTTTAAGGATAAGAAACAGAAATGACTCACCACAAAATAATTAAGAAATTAAATCCATTAATTTATGGATGGGGTAAATCCAAATCCCTTTTCCAGGACAATCCAGAATGAGATCCTTCTTATACCATTTTATAATTCAAATTTGTCAAAAATGGTTGTACAACAAGTTCTACTCAATTAATGTAATTAAATTTTTTTTTAAAAACTGATTTTCCGGTAAGAGTTGAACTAGGATATAGTAAAATATAAATATATTAAGTGTAAAGTGAATAAAGGAGATAATTAACAATGCTTTTTAAAAACCATTTAAAGAATTGAAAGAATCAAGTATATTTGTTAATCCAACTTTATTCCAAGCCAACATAGACAATTATCAGTAGCAGCCTCAAAAGATGATTTAAGTGCAATTTTATTACTAAGACAAAATCTAATATGTCCCATCTTTAAATTAAACATTGCAGATAATAAAATGAGTTTACATTACGATATGTTAAACCCAGATCAAGTTTTAGATAATACTTTTTATTACCTATGACTCAAATAGACCATAATATTCCTAATGTTATTAGTTGTAACTTAATAAACTTAAAGGTAATTTAGCGATAATAAGGTATTAGTACCTACATAATGTAAAAAATTTAAAAGAAATTAGATTATGCTTCACTTTTTAATCTTGGCCTTTAAACTTGATTAAAAATAAATTTTAAACTTTTCTTTTTGATACAGTTTTAAGTATCTTTTATATTCTAAGCTTTTAGATAATTATATTGAATCACTATGTTTATTATAGGCTGAAAATCATCTAATTAATATTTTGAGAGTAATAGATACTATATAAAATATATTAAATTTTAATGAAAAGAAAGAAAATCAAACAAATAAAAAGTAAATAAAAGTCTTCAACCAAGATTTGAAAAAGAAAATTGTATTAAGCTTATTTTGTTTAATCCCAAGTATATACTTGTGCATCTAAATTTTAAAATGTGTATACTTAAATATTTAAATAGAAAATTATCTATAATAAAATATGAAATACCAAGTGAAAATTTCAGATATAAAGAAACAAAAATGGCAAAGGAAATTACTGGACCTTGTTTATGAAAACTTAGTAAAAGACAGAATACAAATAGAATTGAGAAGTTTACAATCCTTACTAGGTTTTTCACCTTGGATAGACGAATATGTACTATGAAGTTATCATCTATAAAACCTTATTTTGAATTTAAAGAATTAAGTATTTCAGAATTTATAAAAAGTTATAAAAATATATTAAATGAATTAAACGTGATATTAGAACCTGGATATCTAAATAGTCATAATTTAATGCTTTATCCAATAATAAATGAATTGATAATACATTTTTCAATAAATGATAATTATATCGATGAAATATTTACTCATGAATTCTATAAATAGATGTTTAATCTTATTCATATTACAATATATAGAGAGTTACTAGATTCTTAAAAAAATATTTAAAACAACTCCCACTCTACTAGCAGCAAACTTATAATTGTTATTAATAGTGTTATCTTTGATGATATTATAGGTCAACTATATAGTGTTTATATTATTGGTGTTACCGGTGCTGATTAGGCTATTGGTATTGTATTATTTTGTTTATTATCGGCTACGAGGTACTATTAAATTTCAAGAATATAACATAAAAATGTATCTATCTATACTACTACTAACACTATTTGCTACCATAATTTCTGCTATTCTATCTATTACTATTTATTATGAAGTAGGTCTATGTAATTCACCTGTTTCAATTAATGTTATAAGTTGAGTTGATAGTGGAATTCTAAATGTTTCATTATGTTTTCTATTTGATAGTCATACAGTTTCAATACTTATTCCAGTACTTATTGTTTCAACTCTAGTACATATTTATTCTATTGATTATATAAGTAGTGATCCTACTAATCAACGTTTGTCTCATATCTTTCATTATTGACATTTTGCTAGTACTTGTTACTGGTGATAATTATTTTATTCTATTTGTTGGTTTAGAAGGTATTTCATCTTATCTACTTATTAGTTTTATGATTTACACGAATTAAAGCAAATAAAAGTGCAATTAAAGCTATAACAATTAATCGAGTTAGGAGATATATTTCTTTAAAAATAAAGTAAAAGAAATTAAAATTAATAGCTGTCATTATTTTGTTTTTAATAACTCTGTACTATTGTTTACATCCTTATGTCATTAAGTAGTTTTAATTTATTCCTTCTCGCATTGAGGTAATATTCTAGGGAACTCCAGATCTTTATCTACCAAGTTGTAAGTCTTGTACTCTCAGTAATTATCTTCGTAAGTTTCTTAAACTAAAGCAAAACAAACAAAAACAAAACAAATAATAAAAAAACAAACAAATGTAGAAAATGTTATTAAAATAATCGCATCATTCGCTTTTTAATAAAGTAAAGTGTAAAATAATAGTAAAATAGAATGGATTTTTTTAACCTTATACTTGTTTCAATTATATAGCTTGACTGCTTGTTTTTTATAGCTATTACTTACCAGCTTTTAACATCAAATTAAGGGTTATTAATATTTGTTTTATATTGGATATTATTCTTTACTTGTTTTATCCATTTATTTTTATATTTTTTACTAATTTGTTAATCAGGTTTGGAGCATTTTTCTTATTTTTAATATTTTTATTTTATTAGGATAAATTATAGTTTAATGCAACAATAATCCGTATTTTACTTTTGTTTTATTTTAATTAATTTATTTTTATTTTACTTTAAATTACTTTTAGCCAATTAAGGTAAATTCTTAAAATTTTATGTGACTGTATTATTTCTTGTCATAATTGAGACTTTTGTATTGAGTTATTTTAAGATATTTTTAATAGTAATATTTTTTTTATTTAAGGAGCGATAAATTGTTGCCCTTGTCTGTGCATACTACTTATTGATGAATATTTTTGTTTGCTTCATTTTGTATTTTTTGTAATTTTTCACTCATCGTCAAGCTCAAGATTTTGTCATTTCAAGATACGATCTTTTGCATAATTTGGGTTTTATATTTTCTTACTTTGATTTTGAGTTGAGACGATTTACGTTATTTAGGTTAAATATTATACTTTGTTTGTGTAGTTTTATTGTTGGATTTGTTTTTCCCTTAGTTATTTTTAAGTAGGGCTTAGGCCTTTTTGTTTATTTTAGTTTTATCTTTCATATTGCATAAATTTTTATTATTTGATTATTTTTAATATGGTTGTTGTATTTGTAACTTTACTTTATTGTAATGAGATTCCCATTTTTGTTTAGTTTGGTTTTTATTTATTTTGTAGATCTTTAACTTTCTTCTCTGATATGCTTTAATAAAGAGTTGCCAAAGAGTTTTTATTTACTAATATGTGTTAAAGGGACGCGCAGGTACTACTATTTTTATTTATTTAAAAATTTACTTGAGGTACTTTTTGGAAGTTTGGATAATTATATACTCTTTAAATCTTAATTGTCGATTAAGGCAGTATATAGTTAAAATAGTACAACTTAGAAAATAAGTTATATAAATATTTTACTCTTAGTCTAATATAACTAAAAATCTTAATCTAATATAAGTCTAATATTACTAAAAATTTTAATTTAATATAAGTCTAATTTTACTAGAAATCTTCATCTAATATAACTAGTTAGCTTAGTCTAATAGAAATATTCATTATTAAATCGAAATCGAAGTCGAATAAGTTTTATAAATTTTATACCATTTTTATATTTTTCTTAGAATAAATAAGATAATTAAACTGAAATTTCAGTACCTACATATAAATATCCAAATAATTATGGGGCCCTATTATCGATCTTTGGTTTAAATAAGATAAGGCCGATATAATTTAAATCGCAATAAGTTATGAGGATTACCTAAAATTAATAAGGTTTTTAATTATTATTAATCTTGGTTTTGATTTGATTAGTAAAATAATACTAAATATAAGATAAATGCTTTCATATTCTTAATAATATTTGTTTTGTCTTTAAAAAATATAAATTAAACTCTTAAACTCAAATATAAGAGCTGATGTTTATACCATGGAATAGTATATTTTATATGTAGTTTATTTACTTGTTATTTTTAATATAAATAAAGATAGTTTTATTCTGTGCTGGAGTGGATTATGGGTAAGTTCACAATCAAATATTATTCTATTCAGCTTCCTTTTACCGCTTTAATATCCACAAACACTCCCCCGCTTGACTAATGATAATGCTATCGGTTACCCATTTTTTTGTTTTTTTTAAGATGAACCTTCGCTCTCGCTAAACTATGCACATTAGAAAATACAATTTTATTGTAATATTATACGTAACGATTAAGGAGCCCATAAAAATAATTTATACTTTTTTCGTAAGCTGGAGTTCTTACTCTATTTTCTATACCATATACCATACCCTCGTTTGAGTATAATCATTTTCCTCTAGATAATCCGCCACCTTTAATGTGAACAAGTGTGAGGGTTTTTGAACTACAGATAATGGTGTTGCTGTTGCTCTAAATATAGAGCCTTGCGGCAGGACTTTGGATTTATCACTGTCCATCTAACCGGACTTATGGAAATTCTTTAGCTTACTTCTAAGGGGTATTAGTGTCTGCGCTTATGTTTATCTCCGAGTGTACCCTTACTTTGTCTTTTCTCTCATCTGTAATTGTTGAGATGTTAACACCTGATTTAGGTTATTGCGCACATGTAATTAGGGACCAAGGACATAAGGATAAAAGTTAACTTGGCGAGCAAATAAATAGTTTATTCCTTAGTTTCCGTCGTTAATGCTGTAAATTTATATACAACCTTATTCGGTAGATATGCCATGTTCTTGGGTAGTTAGTAGATATAGGCAACCAAGTTCGTAATTACGAGTTTCCATCTCTCGAATTTATATTACGGTAGCTTGTCAAGAAGGTGATTATACTTGTCTGTATAGGCTATCAATACTAGAAGCCATTGAGTTATGGCGGTTTATAGTTCGGCGTGGAGTAGCTTTACCACTTTTCGTAGTTTAATGTTTTCTTTATTTTTTTAGCTTGCTTTTTGAGTGTCCAACTCGTTTAAGCAGTAGCTCATGATATCGGATACGCATGTTATATAGTATAATAATTAAGGGTAGCGCGGCGAAGCTGGAACTATTAAAGATATATGTATCTAGCTCTAGATTTTCTCCCTTGATGTTTATAAGTAAGGATCGAGGGGTTTATTCGCTTTTCACGACTCCACTAGCTCGACGTCTTAAATATATCCAGGAATACTCCACGTATGTCACCTCGTAAATATGAGGGTTGGTTAAGACCTCCTAGATATAGTCGACTAGTTACGAAGCCATGATATTTACCGCCAAATAATTAGATTAAGTTAGGATGTAGCTGTCGCACTCGATACTGGCTTTTAACTAATTACCCCGTTCTATCCTAATGTTCCGCTATCTTAGTCCTTCGAATGTAAATGCATAGGGTTTAGTGCTTTGGGTACCATTTTTACGGTTCCTTCTCGTTGTCGAGGGTGTAATATTTTTATATTAGGACTAGGGAAATTAGCTCGGTTAGCCATACATTATTGTATTTGATCCATCTACTTTTCTTTTCGTTTTATGCCTGTGCTGGGATGAAAAATTAGGACTTTGTAGGGCTCGAAGGATGGTCGCTGCCTGTAGAGTATCCCATCGCCGGCTATTGGTTTATTACCAGCTCTCCCGTTATTCGACTCATTAATATTTTATTATTACGTTGCTCAGAGTGGATTACTTAAGGGATCCTTTGGGATCGGTACACAGTGGTAATATTAATAAGTTATTATGTTCGTTTTATCGGATGATAGGCTAATTATAGAGACCCGTGGAATAACGAGCGGTTTCATGATAAAGACGATCTCGTATTTCTTATTGAGGGCTTCTGCATGTTAAGTCGTTCTTTCTTACTGGTTTACCTGTCCCTGGATCTAATGGCAAGCTTATGTTGATTTTTTCTATTTCGTCGATAAGAGATTCAGGATAAACCATCTCTCGTAGCGCATGCTTTAGATAATCTAGATTTATGCTGTAAAAGAGGTCGAATTTATAGTTGTATTTCCGTTGTAAGATTTTGATTTGGTTGGGAGTCCTAATAGACTATTGTTAAGGTGTCGGAAGTATCGATATTCTTCTCCGTTTAAGGTTAGGAGTTTTTACTATATATTGGATTTTAATTAATTTGAAAAAGACTTTTACCTTAATTTAACTAAAAAGAAATTAAACTTTCCACAAGCTGCTATTAAAAAGAAGTTTAGAGCTTACAATTATCTAAAGTAGTATCAGTTGATTTATTGGTTAATATGAAAGTAAGATATCACGAAAACGCATTAGAAGCTTTAAAACTCATGTGCAAATATTGGGATTAGTTCCGATCCTGCTACTACAATACAATTTAAACAAGTATATTGGTACTTATACAAAGAAGGATCTAGATTAAAATACAGATTTAGATTTTATGACTCCTGGGATTTAGATTTTAACAGGATTTTATAGTAAACTTTTAAGTTTAGATTTAACCTATGGACAATATAGTTTTAGTGCTATGTTTGCTAACACTTTTTACAATAGCAGCAGGATTAACAGCTTTCTATAGTTTTATACTAATAACTTTAGTTTTATTAGCTACAGCTAATGGCCTTTATTATTTAATATTTATTGAAGACTTGCATAGTAGTTTAGCTTTTATTTTGACGGTAATATATTTAATTTAGCTTTATTTAGTATTTTTGTTAATTTGTTGATAGTGATTTATTAATTGGAGTTGGACTTTAATTTATCTATAATTATTTTTATAGACCGGGAAATAAAACCAAATATAAGCATAATTCACTTTACCAATAGTTATTAAATTATTACCAACTATACTGAGTTTTATAGGTGCAAGAGCTGCTCTTTATTTATAACATATACAACCCTTAAATAGTTTAATTCATAATTATTTGCTTTGGATTAGTTAGTTAAATATTTGTATTCTTAATGACTAATTTTAAATTTTCTAAAAAGCAATAAAATAGATTTACCCTTGTACTTCGATCTTTGTGCTTTCTAAAACAAATTAGTTTAATTAAAAACTTTTATATAAAATAATTTTGGAGCCTATTAAATAATAATTAATATACTTTGTTAGTTAATTAATTCTATTAATTAGAGATATCGCCAAATCTAGGTATTTTAATATATCTGACCCTTAGCAATTAAAATTACCCATCCAAAAATGGTTTAAGGTAAAGTAAGTAACTTATCGCATTAAATTTAATGATTTTAATAATAAGTCCTTTATAACAATTTTAAGTTCTTAATTTAATTACTATCAATGCACCTTTATTAGGTTATTTAAATATAAGTTTAACTTATTTTCTTTATATACTATTTTAGTTTTATATTAGTAATAGGAATCCATCTTTTATTTAGAGCTAATCACAGTTTAGATAATAATTTATACAATACTTTACTTTATTCTATTGGAATATACTCATGTGTTACTAAATTCTTGTAATATGCTCGATCGGGAACAATTAGGATTAAGATATTAAATATATTTACCTTTTATTTAATGGGTCTTCTTTTTATAATTATTTAATTTTAATAGCTAATATACCTTATTCTTTACTATCACTACAAGTATTATTTTAAGTGTATGTTTAAGTTTTACTATTTTATAGGTGTAACAATATTAGCATTATATAAACATGGTTTACATTTTGTGTGTTATTTTTATAATAGGAGGTACACCTTTAGTTATAGTTCCACTTATAGTTTTAATTGAAGTAATAAGTTAATTATATTTCTTATTTGGTTAGTTGATCGTACTTCTATTTAATTAGTTTAGAACCTTAAGCTTATAATGTTTACCAATTTAAAACTAAATACCTCACCCTTAAACATATTCTTATTTACCTAATTATCTATACTTAGTTAAAACTAACTTACCGCGCATCTCAATATAAGAATAGTATAATAAGTATACCCGCTACTAAAAATTAATTATTTCAACTATAATCCCGTACTATTTAAGAATATCTTTCACTGTTTGCTTTGCTGTTTCCAATAAAAAATACTTTTATGCTAATATTTTTATTTCTAATATAATTTTAACAAAATACTTTTATTCACAAATTTCTTAAAGAAAAATAATTAACTAAAATACTTATATACACAGTTTTTAGAAAAGAAATAATTAGTGGGTTTAAAATAAATTAAAATTAAACAAAAAACAAAAATAATATTTATATTAAAATTAATAGGATTTTAGAAATTTTGTCCAGCATTAATAGTAATAGAGAAAGCACCTTTTCTATTTTTATGTGTAAATCTAGCCATTTCAGAATAATTAATTCTACCTTTAGCTGTAAATCCTTTTTCAAATTTTT
>Ga0157365_10000764_pt1 | contig 13695 bp, 11 predicted proteins | sample AttsexASBM3_FD_111478 | JGI IMG/M metagenome (GOLD analysis project Ga0157365, IMG submission 111478) | Fungus gardens microbial communities from leaf cutter ant in Ribeirão Preto, State of São Paulo, Brazil - Atta sexdens ASBM3 | ecosystem: Host-associated > Fungi > Mycelium > Unclassified ... | reverse complement strand
CTGACGAAGATCAGACGGCAGTGGTTTGCAAAGCGCAAGAGTATCGCGGCCATTGTCCGCGAAGTGATGACGAACGAGGCATCCGTTCTCGTGGACAATGACGCCGCCAATAAGGCCGCCGATGCCGATCTGGCGTTGCAATCCCTTGGAGCGGACGATGTGGGCCAAGCCTATATCACGGCGACCGTCACGGTCTGGGACGGTTCTGCCTCGATTGTTGCCGAGAAGTTGCTGCTGGTCGAGAAAATCATCCAGGGCCGCGATTTCACCTGCATGGCGGAGAGTATAAATGCGGTAGAAGCTTGGCTCGGCTCTCTTCCTGGCCATGTCTATGCCAATGTGCGCCAACCCCCGGTTTCGACCCTGAACCTTGCGCATATGATTCCGCTGTCCGCCGTCTGGGCAGGGCCGGAACAGGACGGCCACTTCAAGGCAGCACCGCTGTTCTACGGGAAAACGGCGGGTGCCACACCGTTTCGTTTCTCGCTGCATGTCGGCGATGTCGGTCACACCCTTATCGCCGGTCCGACGGGGTCGGGGAAGTCAGTACTTCTGGCGTTGATGGCGGCGCAATTCCGCCGTTACGCGGGCGCACAGGTCTTCGCCTTCGATTTCGGTGGGTCCATGCGCGCCGCCACGCTCGGCATGGGCGGAGACTGGCACGATCTCGGGGGCGGTCTGACGGAGGATCAGGCTGATGGTGTTCCCGCCGTCTCGCTCCAGCCGCTGGCGCGGATCGATGATCCCGACGAGCGCAAATGGGCCAGCGAATGGCTCGGCCAGATTCTCGCGGGTGAGGGCGTGGCGCTCACGCCGGAGGTCAAGGCGCATCTCTGGTCCGCCCTGAATTCCCTGGCGTCCTCACCCTTGCAGGAACGCACCCTGTCCGGGTTGGTGGCGCTCCTTCAGTCCAACGCGCTCAAGCAGGCCTTGGCGCCTTACTGTCTCGGTGGCCCCTATGGTCGCCTACTCGATGCGGACGCCGAACGTCTGGGGGACGCGGATGTCGTGATGTTCGAGACCGAAGGGCTGATCGGCTCCGGCACCGCTTCCCCTGTTCTGTCCCATCTGTTCCACCGCATCGAAGGGCGTCTGGACGGACGGCCGACCCTGCTGGTCATCGATGAGGGCTGGCTCGTTCTGGACGACGGCGATTTCGCAGGCCAGTTGCGGGAATGGCTGAAAACGCTGCGCAAGAAGAATGCCTCGGTGATTTTTGCCACGCAGTCCCTGTCCGATATCGCCAATTCCCCGATCGCACCAGCAGTGGCGGAAAGCTGCCCGACACGGATTTTCCTGCCGAACGAGCGGGCGATCGAGCCGCAGATCATGGCGATCTATCGGGATTTCGGGCTGAACGACCGGCAGATTGCTATCATCGCCCGCGCCGCGTCGAAACGGGAATATTACTGCCAAACCCAGCGCGGCAACCGCCTGTTCGAGCTGGGGCTCGGCCCGGTGGCGCTGGCCCTGTGCGCGGCGTCGAGTAAGGACGATCACAAGCTGATCGATACGGTGCTCGCGGAGCATGGGCGTGCCGGATTTTTGGCCGCATGGTTCGAGGCGCGCGACATAGCATGGGCGGCGGATCTGTTGCGGGAGGGGGGCGTGCCATGAAGCGTGTCTTGATCCTTGCTCTGTCCGTCGCCGCGTCGGCAGTATCGACCGCTCCCGCCCACGCGCAATGGGCGGTCTTCGACGGTGCGAATTTCGGCCAGAACGTGCTGCAGGCTGCCCGTGCGCTTCAGCAGATCGACAACCAGATCACGTCGCTCGCCAATCAGGCGCAGATGCTGGTCAACCAGGGGCGCAATCTGGCGACCCTACCTGTCGACATTGTCGACCCTGCAATCGACGATGGCCCAGACGACGTCATTGCTCTCGCAGGCGCAGAACATCGCCTACAGCGTCCAGTCAGTCGAGCAGCAATACCAGCAGGCGTACACGTCGATCTCGTCGGGGATGTCCGACAGCGCCCTGTTCAGCCAGGCGCAAACGCGCTGGCAGAATTCCGTCGGCGGGTTCGAGGATGCCCTGAAACTCCAGGCGCGGGTGGTGGGCAATATTCCAAGCGACAGCAGTGCTATGACGCAGCTCGTCTCCGCCAGCCAGACCTCCACGGGGGCATTGCAGGCCGCCCAGGCCGGAAACCAGTTGCTGGCGCTTCAGTCCCGTCAGCTCGCCGATATCCAGGCCGAACTCGCGGCCAACGGGCGCGCCACCGCCCTGCAACAGGCGCGTGACGCCGCGACGGAAGCAGAAAGCGACGCGCAATACCAGCATTTCTCGCAATACGACGCCTACAGCCCATCTTCCGTCCCCATGTTCGGCGGCAGCGGGAACTGACGGCGATGGCGACCAGCGATGTCGGCGTCATCGACAACTTCCTGAATGTCTTCACGACCACGATCGACAGTGGCTTCGGGCTGCTGAAGGGCAACGTGCTCTCACTCGCCGGATCCCTTTCCGTGCTCGACATCGCGTTGGCCGGGCTGTTCTGGGCGTGGGCGGCGGATGAGGACATCATCCAGCGTCTGGTGAAGAAGACGCTGTATATCGGCTTCTTCGCCTGGCTCATCGACGATTTCGATGCGCTCTCGAAGATCGTCTTTGACAGCTTTGCGGCCATGGGCCTGAAGGCGGGCGGCGGCAGTCTGGCGCTTGCGGATTTCTTCCATCCCGGGCGACTGGCCTCGACGGGGTTCAACGCTGCCCAGCCGCTTCTGGACTCTGTCCACAATCTGCTCGGTCCTGTCGCCTTCTTTACGAACTTCATCCAGATCTTTGTGCTCTGTCTGTCCTGGCTGATCGTGCTGGCGGGGTTCTTTATCCTCGCCGTGCAGCTCTTTGTCGCCCTGATCGAGTTCAAGATCACGTCGCTCGCGGGCTTCGTGCTGATCCCGTTCGCCCTGTTCAATCGCACCGCTTTCCTTGCCGAGAAGGTGCTGGGCAATGTCGTCTCGTCGGGTGTGAAGATCATGGTGTTGGCGGTGATCTCCGCTATCGCCTCCGTGCTCTTCGGGCAGTTCACGACGTCGTACGGGACGGATGTGCCGACCATCGGTCAGGCGACATCGGTGGTGCTGGCCTCGCTCGCGATCGTCGGCCTCTCCATTTACGGCGGCAGCATCGCCAACGGGCTGATCTCCGGCGCGCCCCAGCTTGGCGCTGGAGCGGCTGTCGGCACCGGCATGGCGGTCGGGGGCATGGGTGCTGCCGCCGTCGCCGGTGTCGGCGCCGCTTTGTCCGGTGGTGGCGCGGCACTGGCTGCGACGGCATCCGCCGCACGGGGTGGGGCCGCAGCGGCGGGCGCCGCTTCCACGGCTTATTCCATGGGTGCCATGAACGCTGCAGGAGGGAGTGCCGGCGCCCGTATGGCGGCGGGTCTGGGGGGTGTCGCCCGAGCGTCGGGCAGTGCTGCTGCGAATGCCGTGAAGAGCAAGGCGTCGGCCGCCGCGTCCTCAATGAAACAGAGCTATGCCGATGGTGGCCGCGCCACGTTCACCGCGACCGGGGGGCGCTTCACGGGCGGTGCGGACGACGGCCCAAATGGTGCGAGCGGCGGAAACGCTGCTCCTTCGGGCGGTGACGCTTCCGGGAACGCGGCCTCCGGCGCGCAGCCGCGCTGGGCTCAAAACATGAAGCGCCGCAACGCCGCGACCCATGCCGCCGAGGCCGCCCATGTCATCCGCTCCGCCGATGGCGGCGGCGGGTCCGCTTCCATCGATCTTTCGGAAAAGGAATGAGGACGATGTTCCGTCGCTCCACCACACGTTACGGGACCACGCTCGAGCCGGTGACGCCCTACCAGAAGGCGGCGCAGGTCTGGGACGAGCGCATCGGCTCCGCCCGCGTGCAGGCGCGGAACTGGCGGCTGATGGCATTCGGTTCGTTGGTCCTTTCCGCAGGGCTCGGGGCTGGCCTGGTCTGGCAGTCCGCGCGGGGAACCATCGTGCCGTGGGTGGTGCAGGTGGACCGGTTGGGTCATGCGCAAGCCGTGGCCCCCGCGGTCGCCGGCTACACACCGTCCGACCCGCAGGTGGCGTGGTATCTGGCGCGGTTCGTCGAGGATGTGCGCGGGCTCTCCGCCGACCCCGTCGTTGTGCGACAGAACTGGCTGCGCGCCTACGATTTCACCACCACGTCGGGCGCGCAGGCGCTCAACGATTACGCGCGTCTAAACGATCCGTTCTCCCGGATCGGACACGAACAGATCGAAGTGGACATCGCCTCAGTGATCCGCGCCTCGCCCGGCAGCTTCCGCGTCGCCTGGACCGAGAGCCATTACCGCGACGGCGCATTTACCGGCACCGAGCGCTGGACGGCGATCGTGTCTGTCGTGCTGCGCACGCCGCGCGATTCCGATCATCTGCGGAAAAATCCCCTCGGCATTTACGTCTCCGCCATTAACTGGTCGAAGGAACTCGGACAATGATCCGCATGCTCGTGCGCGCGTTGCCCTTGATGCTGCTCGCCCTGTCCGCCTGCGCGCAGCAGTACCATCCACCGGTCATTCGTTACGATGACGCGGTGCAAGCGACACGTCTGCCGGATCCGCCGAAACCGGTTCAGGTCGTGGAAGTGCCGCAGCCGCTGCCGTTGCCGGGGCAACTCAAGCCTTTGCCGTCACGCCGATACGGACATGTCGTGCCGGACGCCATCGATCCGACAGCGCGGGTGACCCAAGCCAATCTGGCGGCGCGGATCCAGCCGACGCGGGCCGGCTTTATCAATGCGGTGCAGGTCTATCCCTACAGTCCGGGTGCGCTCTATCAGGTCTATGCCTCACCCGGCGAGATCACCGACATCATGCTGCAGCCCGGCGAGAAACTGGTTGGCAGCGGGCCGGTCGCCGCCGGTGACACCGTGCGCTGGATCATCGGCGATACCACCAGCGGGGCGGGAACGTCGAAACGTGTGCATATCCTGGTCAAGCCGACGCGGCCGGATCTGACCACCAACGTGATCGTCAACACCGATCGCCGCACCTACCTCGCCGAGCTGCGCTCCACGCCCGCGACGTATATGGCCTCGGTGTCTTGGGATTACCCGGAAGATGACCTGATCGCGCTGCACCGGCAGGATAGCGACGCCGACGATGAAGCGCCGGTAGCAACCGGCCTCGATCTGGACGATCTGCATTTCCGCTATGCCATCCAGCCCTCAAAGGGCGGCGTGCCGCCGTGGTTGCCCACCCGAGCCTTCGATGACGGGAGGAAGGTCTATATCGCCTTTCCGTCCGGGATCGGGCAAGGCGATCTGCCGCCGTTGTTCGTGCTGGGGCCGGATGGCAATCCCGCACTTGTCAATTACCGTGTCCGGCAGAACTGGATGATCGTCGATCGCCTGTTTGCAGCTGCGGAACTGCGACTGGGGGACAAGACCAGTGAACAGCGGGTGCGGATCGTCCGCACCGATGGCCAGCCGTCATGAGCGCGGGGAAAGAGGCGGCGGAGCCGTCGGACGCTCCCACTCCGGTACCGCCGCCCGATTTGCGTCTGCGCGCCGAGCGGCCCCGCGTCGTGCGCCTGTCGCGCACTGTGGTCTGGGCGCTGGGTGGGGCAGGGATGCTCGCCGTCGGTCTGGCGCTGGGCTACGCGCTGGAAAGCAGACGCCAGGCACCGCCTCCGGCCGCGAGTCAGGACACGGGTACGTGGCCCGCGGCTGATGGCCTGGCCGGGCTGCCGTCTGACTACGTCGGCAATGATGTGCCGAAGCTGGGACCACCGCTGCCCGGCGATCTCGGGCGCGCGATCGTGCACGCGCAGGGCATGGCGGCGTCCGGCGGGGACGACCGGCGCGCCGCGCAGGAGGTCGAGGCGGCGATCGCCAGCAGGCTGTTCGTGCAGACCGGGGCAGCGACGCGGGATACAGTCAGCGACCAGCCCAATCCCGCCATGGGGACCGCCTCTGGCTCGCAGGGGCCAGCGACTCCTTCGGCGGACGCACAGGCCGACAACCGCGCCTTTCTGGCGGGGCAGCCCGACCGGATGATCGTCAGCCCTGATCGGATCATACCTCCGGCCTCGCCCTATGTGCTTCAGGCCGGGACGGTGATTGCGGGCGCACTCAATACGAAGATCAGCTCCGACTTGCCGGGCCAGATCGTGGGGCATGTGACGCAGAACGTCTATGACAGCCCGGTTGGCCGGTATCTGCTGATCCCGCAGGGCAGCACGTTGTTCGGTGCCTATAACAGCGGCATCTCATTCGGACAGCAGCGTATCCAGATCATCTGGACCCGGCTGATTTTCCCGGACTGCGAAAGCCTGGTGCTGGAAAAGCTTCCCGGCGGCGACGCCATAGGCCAGTCGGGGCTGTCCGACCAAGTGAACAATCATTGGGGCCAACTCTTCAAAGCCGCCCTGGTTACGACACTGCTCAGCGTCGGGTCGGAGGCCGGTACGAGCCAGAGCGAGAATAATCTGGCTCAGGCCATCCGCAGCGGTGCCAGCAACGGATTTTCCATGGTCGGCAACAGGCTGGTCGATCGCTCCCTCAATATCCAGCCGACGCTCACCGACCGGCCTGGGTTACCTTTTTCCGTTCTTATTCAACATGATCTTGTTTTGAAACCTTGCCATGAGAAGGAGGAGTGACAATGGCGACCTTGAAGATCACCAGCGTTATGGACGAGAAACCGGTGAAGCTGACGGTGGAACTGCCGGCCCATGTCTTTCGGGATTTGAAGGCGTACGCCGAGATCATGATGACGTCGGAGAAGGGCGCTTCGCGCGTGGACGAGCCCCATCTGGCTGCCCGCATGATTCAGCATTTCATGCTGGAGGATCGCGTCTTCCGGCGCGAACGCAAGCGCCAGATAGAACGCTGACCACACAGCCTATTGCTCCGATGGCAGCGTCGGTGTCCGTCCCAGGCGATATGCCTCCGATAATGCGCGGACGATTTTGAGCAAGGACCGCAGATACAGGTTTGTGTTCTGTCGGGACCAGAGCGCATAGAATGTGATCAGCAGGGGCGTTTCGCCGATCGACCGGAACGTCAGGGCAGGCAGCGTGAGGCCGCGCGTCGCCTGCGTGGTCAGTGCCACCGCGCGCCTGCGCACCACTTCGGTCAGAAGCGTATCCCGTCCGACATGCAGATGCTCGATCCGCCGGGGTTCTCCGGCCTGTCTTACCAGCGGCAGGGCACGGTCCATGAGATGCGGGCCGATGCCGTGGCTTCGCACCAGGAACTCGCGATCGGCCAGATCCCGCCAGAGCAGGTACGATTTGGTCGCGAGCGGGTCGTCCGCGCGCAGGGCCACGACCACCTGCTCATCTCAGAGCGGCAAGGCATCGAGCAGGTCGTGAGTGAGACGCTCCATGATCGCGCCGCAAGGAACAAAAGCGATATCCAACTTACGCTGGCGAACCCATCTAGTGAAACCGCTGTCGTTGATTTCCTTGCAGAGGAGCCGTGTTTCCGGCAGTGCGTCGTCAATGATCCTTAAGATCTCGCCCGAAGGACCCGCAGAAAACGAAGATTGAAGACCTATGCGTAAGATGCCCTTGCGGGCAGCGATGGGTGCATCAGAGACCGCGAGAGATTTACCGATCAGGTCGACGGCTTCCGAGACAAATTCAAGGAAGATCCGTCCGCGCGGCGTCAACCGCACACCCCGTTGTCGCTCGAAAAGCACGAAGCCAATCGTTTCCTCGAGAGCGGTAATACGATTGCTGATGGCGGACTGAACGATACCAAGGGCATCGGCAGCCTTACGAAAACTGAGCTGCTCAGAGACGACCAGAGCCTCTGTCAGAGAAAGCAGTGATAAGCGACCACTTGCGAGATATTTGTATAGTGTCGACTGGTCAATCATGGTTTATCAATTTTATCTTTGCAGCAGGCGTTGTTTTCTATTTTTTGTTCTGCGCAACTGTTGTGTGAACCCAAACGACATAATCTATGATAAGAATTGCAAGGGGAAGAATACGTCGCGGGCTTCGGAGTTGACGTGGTGGATACCAGCTAGGCGACCGATAATCGGTTTGATAGCGGCTGTCAGTCGTCCAGGGAGCCGAGCGGCGTCCACGCCGAGCTACAAGTGCCATGTCGCGCATCAGGCGAGCCACGCGGCGTTGGCTGTGCCGATGCCCTTTGCGACGGGACTGCGCATGCACGCGGTTCGCGCCATATAAGCCCCTGGTCGTTTCGAAGGTGCAATTGATTTTAACGCGCAAGGCCGGGCCGGCCTTGCGCGGGCCCGATTTACGGAGATCGCGGGCAGCCAGACGTATGAAGCCCGCAACGCTGGCGCCTACCACCCGGTACAGCGTCTGCACCGAGTGTCGACTGCGTTCCGCTTGCATGAAGGTGAAATTCGTCAAGTGGTCTTCCAGGCGAAGAAAGCTGTGGCTTTCTTCAGGATCGTGACCTCCTCTTCCAATCGTTTTACCTCGAGCAGCGGACTTAGCGTCTCCGCAAATCTTTGACGCGGCGTCTTCTATGTGATGCGTGCCTCCTTAGCAGAATATGCTCGTTAACAGACTCTCCACTCCAAGGTGGCAGGCTCATTTCCGCAATGAAGCCAATACTAGAGCCTGATGAATTCCTTGTGGCATGACAAATTCCCAATATGAGAATGTTTCGCATTTACACCTGTGCTCCTTCCCCCTATGGAATTGCGAACCATTATCAACTAAGGAGTGCTGTCGTGTCTTTCTCGCACCGGCTACGGAATGCCTGCTCATATCCCGTCCTCGCCCTCTGTCTTGCCGGGTTTGTTGGATATCCGTCTGCCCGTGCCGCGTCCGAGGTCTCACAGAGCAACGACAAACCGGAGAAAAAGGCGGCAGCGAAAGCGTCCGTGGACACCGCACCGCATGACGCGAACAACCACACATCAAGTGTGGAAGAGCATGTGACAGCCTGGGGTAAGGCGCATCCGCAACTGACCGGCACCTCGCCAAACCGAAAATTTACGGCGTCGTTGCTCGACACGCCCCGCTCGGTATCGGTGGTGACGCAGGAGCAGATGAAGCTGGTCAACGCGACCTCGTTCGAGGAGGCCATGCGAACGGTACCGGGCGTCAGTTTCCGGGCAGGCGACGCCTATGCGGTGCCGGGTGGCAATTACCCCGTCATCCGTGGGTTCGGTTCCTACAGCAACATGTTCATCGACGGGCTGCGCGACAGCGGCGTGACTCAGCGCGAGGTGTTCGATGTCGGCGAGATGGAGGTGCTGAAGGGCCCTGGCTCCGTTTATGGCGGTCGCGGTGGCTTGGGTGGACAGATCAACATCACCACGAAGAAGGCGCAGCTCGGCAATCTGACGTCGGGACAGATCGGTTTCGGCACGGCCGCGTATAAGCGCGGGACGATCGATATCAATCGTCAGATCGGCTCTTCCACGGCTTTTCGCCTGAATGCCATGGGCGACGACGGGAACACGGCAGGGCGGTCGCCGATCGGCGGCCACAAATGGGGCGTCGCACCCTCGATGTCGTTCGGGCTTGGCACGCCGACGCGATTGACGCTGGGGTATTACCATCTCTATTCGTTCGACATGCCGGACTATTCGGCGCCGTACAGCAAGACGACACACGAGCCGATCGACATTCCCCGCAACACGGTGCTCGGGCTGAAGGATCGCGATTTCGAACGCAACACGACCGATCTTGGACAGATCATTCTCGAGCGTGATCTCTGGCACGACTTCGTGTTTCGCAACACGCTGCAATGGACTAGCACGCAATACGACTACATCGCCACGAACCCGCAATGGCAGAGCACGTCGCCCGCCAACCAGATCATTGAGCTGGAAGCGAAATCCGGTCAGTTCCACACGGATAATTTCCAGGAACAGGCGATGGTGTCCGGCACGTTCGATACCGGCCCCATACACCATTCGATCAATACGGGGATCGAGGTGTCGCGCGAACGCTCCGCCCGTAACGAATACTACGTGAAGGACGCGGCGGGGAATAATCTGCGTAACGGTGGCCCCTGTTCCGTGGCCTATAATTGTGTCTCCGCTGGCAATCTGGGCAGTTGGAATCCCTCTAACCCCTGGACGGGATCCTATTCGGTCGGCGAACCGGGGATCGCGCCCGTCAATACCAACGTCGACACGGGCTCCGCCTACGCGTTCGACACCATGAGCATGCTGCATGACCATCTGCTGATCAATGGCGGCGTACGGTTCGACCGCTTCATGACCTCCGCCGTGCAGGGTAATGTGGGACTGAGCAACAACCAGAGTTTCATCAACTATCAGGCTGGCGCGGTCTATAAGCCGATCAAGCCGATCAGCCTGTATTTCTCTTATGCAACCGCCTCCAACCCTGTGGGTGTCGATGCGGGCGCGGACGGACAGATCGCCCTTTCGACCGCGAACAACAAGCTGGCGCCGGAAAACGGGAAGAACGTCGAAGTCGGCGCGAAGGCGGACCTGTTTCATGGACGCTTTTCGATCACCGGTTCCCTGTTCGACGGCAAGATGACCAATGCACAGGTGTCCGACGGGTTCGGCAACCAGATCGACGCGGGAACCCAGCGCGTGCGTGGGGCCGAGATCAATGTCGCCGGCAATATTACGCCGCGCTGGGAAATGTTCGGCGGATGGACGTATCTCGACAGTACCGTCGTGGGCGGCGGCCCGACGAATGCCAATGTCGGTAAGCGATTTCCTTATACGGCCGGAAATTCCGTGGCGCTGTGGAGCACATACCGTCTGTTGCCGCATCTCAAGGCGGGTGGCGGTGTGACATATATGAGCAAGCGCTACACCAACGTGAATGACTCCACATGGGTGCCGGAATATGTGCGTCTGGACATGGTGGCCGACTACCAGATCACGCGCGCGCTGGATCTTCAGGCCAACCTCCAGAACCTGACGAACAAACGCTATTACGACCGTATCTATACCAACTATTCCCGTATCGCGGCAGGACGGGCCGTAACGTTCCAGCTCAGCTTCAAGATGTAGTCGGGGGCGATGCCGGCAGGCTGATCTCGCAGCGCAGGCCGGGATTGTTGTCCAGCAGACGAATGGTGCCCCCATGCAAGCGGGCGATCGCCCGCACCATGCTGAGCCCCAGCCCCGTACCGGATAGGGATCGGCTCGCATCGAGTCGAACCATTTTCTCAAAAACCCGTTCGCGCTCATGCGTCGGGATGCCCGGCCCGGTATCGGCAACGACCAGTGTGATCCTGCCGTCATGATGATCGGCCGACAGGAAAATAACCGTCCGGGGCGGAGAATGGTTGATGGCATTCTCGATCAGGTTGGACAGCATCTGTGTCAATAGGACGCGGTCGCCCTCCAACGTCAGCGTATCCGCAGGTTGGGTCACCACGAGGGTTTGTCCGCGATCCTCCGCAACCGGTTGGTAGATGCCTACAACGGTGCCAAGGAGACGTGCGACGCTCAGATGTTGACTGGCGGGAATATGATCGCCCGCTTCGATCTGCGCGAGGCGCAGGAGAGAAGAGAAAATTTCCAGCGCGTCATGAAGGTCGTCTTTTGCGCGGATCAGCGCTGTATCTCGCGTCTCCGGTATGGATGCCGCTTGTGCCTCGTCCAGGTGCTGACTCAGACGCGCCAACGGGCGCCTCATGTCATGCGCGATGTCGTCCGTGACCTGACGGACGCTGGCGATCAAGGCTTCGTTTCTGTCGAGCATCGCATTGAGACTGCCGGCGAGATGATCGAACTCGTCGCCTGTCGTGTTTGGGGGAAGCCGTCGCGAAATATCGCCGCGCATGATGTCGCGGGCGGTCTGGCTGATGGCCTCGATCCTGCCAAGGACAAGGCGACTGAGAATGAAGCCGCCGCCGAGGCCGATCACGAGGAAGGCGCCACCGCTCCAGGCCAGCGTAAGCCAGAGATCGCGCCTGAGGGATTGAAGCGGTGTCGCATCAATACCAACAAAGAAATAGCCGCCGTCATGCAAGGCTATACCGTAACCAACGACAGGGTGGTGGTCGGGGGGCAGCGTGCGGTGCGTCCACGATAATTGCCGCCAACCTGCGACCGGTCGCAGGTGAAGCATGTTACCGATAACGACCTGCTCCCGCATGTCCTGTAGCAGGTAATAAAAGCCTGGTTCGTTCCGGACGAGTTCATTCACGACAGGCCGGAGATGAGCGATGTCCAGGCCGCGCGCTTCGGACAATGCCTCGTCGCGTTCGTTCGTGACAGCGCGCGCAATCTGCTGCGAGAGAAGTCGCTGACTGTGGTAGCCGGACTCGCCCGTCACCGCGATACCGGTCACGAGAAAACAGCCCGCGAACATGGCGACGATGCGAAAGGAGGAACTCCGCAGTACCGGCAGTCGGAGCGGAGAGTTTTGATGAGCTGCCGACATGCTACTGGCTCTTCAGCATGTAACCTTGCCCTTTGAGCGTGTGGATGAGAGGGCGCGCATCCCGTCCCAGACGCTCACGCAGACGACTGACATGCGTATCGACCAGATTGGTGCGGATCGGGAAGTCGATGTCCCAGACGGCTTGCAGCAGCATTTCACGCGTCAGAAGAGCGAGGGGACATCGCATGAAATATTCGAGAAGCTTCAGTTCCTGCGCCTGGATATAAAGCTTCGTTCCGGCGCGACGAACCTCTCGGCTCAGAAGATCGATTTCGACATCGGCAAAAATTAGACGCGTCTCCTGGGCGGCCTGCCTGGGGCGTCGCAGGAGATTGTCGAGCCGCGCGGAAAGCTCGGTTGCCGAGAAGGGCTTGACGAGATAGTCGTCTGCCCCGCTTTTCAGCCCCATGACCCGATCCCTGATTCCGTCCATGGTGGTAAGAAACAGGACCGGCGTCTGGACATCTGCCGCGCGCATGGTCGTCAGGATGGTCAGCCCATCCACGCCGGGAAGCCGCCGATCCAGGATGATGCAGTCCCACACGTCTTTCAGCGCCAGTTCACGGCCCCGCACGCCGTCCTCTACGATCGTGAGATCGACATGAGACAGCGCAGGGAATTGTTCGATATAGGTGGCGGTCTCGCGGTCATCCTCGACCAACAAGACGCGCGGCACGATTTCCTGACGGTCGATTGTCATGTTCCGGCCTCGGGTACGGCGTATGTGGTTGACGTTCTGCGCTTCAGGCGGCGTGAGAGCCTATCCAGTGCCAAATAGAGAACAGGCGTTGTGTAAAGTGTCAGTGCCTGACTGACGGCGAGACCGCCGAGGATCGTGATGCCCAACGGCAAGCGAAGTTCGGCGCCATATCCATGGCCGAGCACCAACGGCAGCGCGCCGAATGCCGCAGCGAATGTCGTCATCATGATCGGCCGGAAGCGTAGAGCGCAAGCCTGCCGAATGGCGTCCTCGGCGCATTGGCCTGAACGGTGGGCCGCGATCGCGAAATCGATCAGCATGATCGCATTCTTCTTGACGATACCAACAAGCAGCAGCAGCCCGATCATCGCCATGAGAGAGAATTCCTCACCGCATACCCAAAGCCCAAGCATCGCGCCCACGCCCGCCGATGGTAATGTGGACAATACGGTGATCGGATGGACATAGCTCTCATACAATATGCCAAGAATGACATAAATCGCGACGATCGCGCCCCCGATCAGAAGTGGTTCGCTGCTAGACGAACTGCGCAGTTGTGCGGCGTTGCCCGCGTAGGCGCCGTGGATTGACGAGGGAAGCCTGGTCTGGGCGACGACGTGGTCGACGGCGTCCATAGCCTGGTTTAAGGACACGCCGGGCGCAAGATTGAACGAGATTGTCGCG
>Ga0157365_10000763_pt1 | contig 13754 bp, 15 predicted proteins | sample AttsexASBM3_FD_111478 | JGI IMG/M metagenome (GOLD analysis project Ga0157365, IMG submission 111478) | Fungus gardens microbial communities from leaf cutter ant in Ribeirão Preto, State of São Paulo, Brazil - Atta sexdens ASBM3 | ecosystem: Host-associated > Fungi > Mycelium > Unclassified ... | reverse complement strand
CGTCAAAAAACAGAAAGGACAGATCCTCTTCTTGACCGCCCGCATAACTATGCCTGAAATAGCATCTGGCTGGGTCAATTCCTGATGAAAAACCCGGGTCAGTTCTCAGTGAAAATCAACAGCCACGACCTTACTGTAGTGGCCCTGAGATATGTTAAGGGCGGCCGCTACGACGGCTTGGCGTAGGCGAAGTCTCCGCCGCACCATCTCGGCACGCTCGATCAGGTCGGACATTGCATTGCTGATTCATGCATAATAAATGCATATATGCATTTATAAGGAAGGCGGCAATGCAGCAGGTCAGCATGCTCACCCCTTCGGGTCTCGCGACGCGTAGGATACCCGCGCCGGAGCAGCCCATTGGCATGGGGCTCATCAGATGGGGACGGCACGAAGAAATATGCACCCCCGCATATTGGGCCTCCCAAGGTTGGATGCTCGAGATGGAGGAGCCCGAACACTACAGGCTCGGCGAGACGCTGGCGGAGGAGACGCTGGCCTGCCTGCTCGGAGGCTATGGTATCCCGGCTGAAGTCGGTCTCGCCGCGTATCGCCGCCTCCGCGACGTGATGCGGGCGGATGCAGAAGCGTTGAAGAATCAGTTCGTTGTGGAACGGCTGTTGCGCGATCCACTCGTCGTGAATGGCCGGCCGGTGCGGTATCGTTTCGCGGCGCAGAAAGCGCGTTACGTTTCTACTGCGATGGTCGCGCTCGAGGATATTGATGACCGTATCGGCGACTGTGCCCTTCGGAATGCGCTCGTCAGCATTCCTGGCATCGGGCCGAAGACCGCCTCCTGGATCGTGCGGAACTGGCGCGGCAGCGACGAGGTATCGATCCTCGACATCCACATTCTCCGCGCTGGCGCTATTCTCGGCATCTTCCGCGAGGATTGGCGCGTCGAACGGCATTACCTCTTACTGGAGAGCGCTTATCTAGAATTCGCTCGAAGCATCGGCATCCGGGCATCGATCCTTGACTCCGTGATGTGGGCGTCGATGCGTGAGATACCCGCTGCCCTCCTGAAGTCCATGCTAGAGAAGGCTGATAGTGCGAAGACGCGGCGAGGAAATTCCTCCAAATTGGATGTGACGACCCAGTTGACCCTTATCTGATTACACGATCTATTATGAATCCAGAGGAAAGTTCTTAAGGGACAATTCTATGTCTGGTGGTGGTGGTGGCCGCGATGACGGTTACGTTGGAAGTATTCGTCCTGCAAGCAACGGCGGTGGTCCGCCAGGCGGTGGTGGCAGCGGAGGCGGTGATCCTGACCAGTGCGCGATTGCGCAGCGCGCTCCTCTGAACAGCCCGGTGCCCGCTGTGGTAGCCACGCTCAGAGTCGGCGAGGAGCTGGACATTGTGCTGGCGACATCAAGCGGTCGACCTATTCTCGAGGTCAGGAAAGGCGGCTCAGTAGCTGGAGCACTGACCCACCGTGGTCATCTCACGCTTATCCGCTGCATTGGGGACGGATGGACCTATAAGGCGATCGTCACAAGCATCTCCAGCGGGCTAGTCGAGCTTCGGATCCAGCCCGCATGACCACGGTCGTCGGCGGTGTCTATTTGGAGAGGTGCATCGAGCCCTTCTGGGACGACGTCTATGGGTCGGGCGGCAGAGCCGCAGCCGCGATCAGCGCGTCTGTTCCTGATGTCGGGTTAATGACCTATAGGGCGGTGCCGCTCCTAGACGGCGTCGCCAATCTCGAGGGTGTGTATGGCTTCGAGGCGCGGGGACCAGAAGTTCCCATCGGTATCGCGTTCGACTATTTTCACTCGCTGGCGACGCCAAGGATTTCGCCCCGCCCTGACGCGATTCAAAAGCATGATCCGCTCATCGTCGAAGATGATGTTGTCCTCCGCTTCGGCATGCTGGAGGGCACCGCGAGGGTCACGGCGAAGATTGCCGTATACGATCCGCAATCGGCATTTGATCCGAGGCCCTTCGGCGAGAATGGATCGACCGCGAAACGGCTCGCACTCATCCTGAATCGCCTCGAGGCGGGATGTCTGACCAACCGCACGGACCCCGACGAGATTGTCCAGGATCTGATCGAGACGCAGGGGGCGGAGGTAGTGGTGCTCAAGATGGGCGGCTACGGTGCTCTCGTCGGGACTGCGTCGGGGTGCGCCCGCGTTCCAGCCTACCGCAGTCCCACAGTTTGGAAGATTGGATCAGGCGACGTCTATTCCGCCGCGTTTACGCAGTTTTGGGCGGTTGAGGGACGCGATCCGGTCGAAGCAGCCGATCTCGCGTCTCGTGCGACAAGCAGATATTGCGCGACGCGGGTTCTGCCGATCTCAACCGCGGACGAGCTAGCATCTCTGGAGCTTGACCCGGTGGTGCCGGGCCACGGTCGTATTTACATCGCGGCACCGTTTTTCAATCTAGCTGAGCGGTGGATGGTCGAGGAGATCCGTACCCAGCTCGGGCATATGGGCGTCGAGGTGTTCTCGCCGCTCCACGATGTAGGGCCGGGGCCGGGAGAGGTCGTAGCGCCGCTCGATCTTGCTGGTGTCGACAGATGCCAAGCTATGATCGCGATTCTGAATGGCACAGATCCGGGCACAGTGTTCGAGGTCGGCTGGGCACGGGCGAAGGGCATCCCCGTCGTTGCGTTGGCTCAGAACATGCGTCCTGAGGATCTTAAAATGGTTGTAGGTTCCAGATGCCAGGTCGTCGGCGACCTGGTGTCTGCAGTCTATCATGCCGTCTGGGCACTGCCATGAGGGCGATCCTGCTCTCCGGCGGCATGGATTCGATTGCTCTCGGTTATTGGAAGCGTCCAGAGGTGGCGATTACCGTAGATTACGGGCAGCGGGCCGCTGAAGCCGAGATGAGGGCCGCTGCAAGGGTGAGCGATGAGCTCGGCATACGTCACGAGTTGGTCCGCATTGATTGCTCGGCACTGGGATCCGGCGACATGGCCGGCGTTCCGGCGCTCGATGCGGCACCGGTTCCTGAATGGTGGCCCTATCGGAATCAGATGCTGATCACTTTCGCGGCAATGCGTGGCATTGCAATAGGCGTCAACGAACTGATGCTCGGATCCGTTGCATCTGACGCCTCGCACGCCGACGGAAGGCCCGAGTTCTATGCAATGATGGACAAGATCTTGGTTGGGCAGGAGGGAGGCATGCGTGTCGTTGCGCCTGCGATCGGCATGACGACTGCGGAACTCGTTCGCGCCTCCGGGGTACCACGCTCACTCCTGTCGTGGGCCCATTCCTGTCACTTCGGCAATCTTGCCTGTGGTGCGTGTCGGGGGTGCGTGAAGCATTATCAAGTTGCCCACGAGATTTATGGCGATGCCTATTGACGATGAACCTTGTCCGCGTGACCTACCGCTCGAGTGGCGCCCGACAGCGGTGCCCCATACTGGCGCATACGCTCTGCCACGGGACATCCTGACGCCCTCGATTCCTTTCCTTGATGTTCTACGAGACAGGGTTTCGACGATCGGTGGTCCCGTCGCCGAGGTGGAATTAGCCTCGGTGCTCTGGCATTCGATGCTCCTGCGAGAGAGGCGCTCGGCGGGGCGCTTCGGTATCGGGTGGGAAAGTCGCAATACGCCTTCGGCCGGTGGTCTGCATCCGCTGCGTCTCCTGATCATCCCGATTGGCAATGGCGATCCAATTGGCGTCTATGAACCCGAGCGACACGCCATCCTTCTTTGCTCGGCTGATGAAAGGACGGTGCGGCGCGCGAACGAGGCCAGTGTCTCGGAGTTGACCGGCGCCAAGGCTGGGACGACTGTTCAGATTGTAGCGGATCCGACAAGGACGGGCGCTGGCTACGAAAACTCGGAATCGTTGCTTGTCCGTGATGCCGGTGCCTTAAGCGCGACGATCTGTCTCGTGGCTACGGCGCTTGGCTTAACTTCGTGTGCCATGGGTCGAACCGGCACGGAGATCTGCCGAAGAGCTGGTCTCTGGGAGCCGTTCATCGGGCTCGGCGCTGTGCACGTCGGTTCACGAATCTAGGACGCACAGTAGCGACCAAGTCTCGCTTCGTAATCTCTTGGCCGAAGAAGTCGGCCGGTTCAGCTTTAGCAGTTGGAAGGCGCTCGTACGGCACGCACCTAATTCTGGGCGTCACCGGTCGCAAGTGCTTCTCGGCAAGTGCAGGGCTACGTTTAGGCAAGGGCAACGAAGATGCAATTGAGGCTGTAATTTTCTTGCCAATTTTTGCCATAACGAATAAGGTGTCGGTATGAGTACGATGAACATCTCGCTCCCGGAGACCATGAAAAGCTTCGTCGACGAGCAGGTCGTCGGACGCGGCTTCGGGACCAGTAGCGAATATGTGCGCGAACTGATCCGTCGGGATCAGGACCGGCAGCACTTGCGTGCGCTGTTGATCGAAGGCGCTTCGTCTCCTGCCACAGTGCCGGCGGATACCGGTTATTTCGACCGGCTGCGCGAGCGTGCGCGCCGCACTGCTGGCAAGGAATGACAGGCCGACTGGTCGTTCCGCGCGGACAGGCTGAGCGGGATGTCGAGCTGGCGGTTGATTACTATGCTGCCGAGGCGGGTGAGGCCATTGCAATGGGCTTCATCGCGGCATTACAGAGCGCTTTCATGTTCATCGGAGACTATCCGGGTGCGGGATCGCTCCGTTATGCCTATGAGCTGGACCTGCCGGGACTGCGTGCCCATCGCGTGAAAGGTTATCCTTACCTCGTATTTTATCTTGAGCGTGAGGATCGTATTGAGGTCTGGCGCGTGCTGCATGCGCGCAACGATATTCCGCTCTGGATGAGCGGTCCAAATGCAGAAGATGTTTAGTCCTGTGAGCGGTAACGCTTCGGCGGAGGTAAACCGAGCATCTGTATTGATTTAAGGTGTTAAACTTCTGATATCGCGTAATTATATTACCGCCTGAAGTGAGTGTGGGCATCGGTGCTTGCGTGCCCCCGCAACCATACGTTAAGTGATTGATATCACACGCTAAACCCGCCCAATCAGGCGGGTTTTTTTGTGCACAAATCACTCCGCAGGAAACACATAGGAAACAGACGGAAAAGTAACAGGGCGGGATTTTGTCGGTTTTCACGTCTGCGTGATGAGTTCGCGAAGCCACTATGACACTGATCCGTTGCTCAACGCGCCCAGCATGCAGTCCAGGCTCGAGCGCTGGTTCTGCCCGTCGGGCAGCATCATCGGCGAGCGTGTGCCCAGCGTCCGTTTCCGATCGCCCCGCTTGCGGACGGACAGACCCTCCTCGCAGTACAGCCAAAACAGCCTCTTGTGGTTCATAGCGATCCCTTCTCGGTCGAGCAGGTTATGCACCCGCCGGTAGCCAAATCGCCGTCGATCCTGAGTCAGTTCGCGCAGCTGCCCACGCGCTGCGGCATCATCCGGGCGGCGTGACGCATGGCGCCAGGTCTTCGGGGCCATGCCAATGAGCCGGCATAGCCCGTCGCTGTGAATACTCTTTCTCCCGGATCGCCCAGGTCACGGCTTCCCGCCGCAAACCGGGCGTCACGAGTTTTTTTGCCAGTAGTTCCTTCAGCGTCGAGACGGCCATCACGCTCTCCGCCAGAAGCCGCTTCAGCTTCGCGTTCTCTTTTTCCAGAGCCTTGAGCCGCCGCACTTCCGACACCTCCATCCCGCCGTAGTTCGACCGGCAGGTGTAGACGGTCGCTTCACTGATCCCGTGCTTGGGGCACAGATCCGCAGCCGTCGCGCCCGCCTGATGCTCTTTCAGGACCCCGATAATCTGGTCCTGCGTAAATCGCGCTTTCTTCATCGTCTGTCTCTAGTGGACAGACCTTACTTCAATGCGAGGGCATTTCAGGGGGCAAGGTCACAGACAGTCCTGCACGCGTTGCGCTACCGAGCGTGCGGGTTCGCTGAATGCTGTTAAAAGGTAGTCTTACGAGGTGCGCGTTCTGCCTCAAGATCAGTTTTTACGCGATCAGGCTCATCTGCGTGAGGCATGTTGTCTTCATCCGCAATTCCATCGAGTGCGCCAGAACCGTCCTTTTTCAACGGTGCAAAAAGGGCATCCCAATCATTCTGAGGCTTTCCGCGTTCGGCCACCAGTTCAAATGTCTTCCCGGCAGCGGATGCCGACGTCAGCGCATGCACTAGGACCTCGGCAATCTGTCGGCGGGCAATCACGCCATCGTCTGGTGTTCCGGAACGCCTTTGATCTCCCTGTAAGAGAACCAATCGGTGCTCGTCTGATTTGTTGTAATCAAACCATCCTGGTCGAACGATTGCGTAGGGCAAGCCGCTGACACGGACCAGCCGTTCCGAACGGCGTTTCCAGTCATGGGCTTCCGTTCGCTGATTGTATGGCCCATTCCGTTCTGTCACACCAATGGATGTCATGAGCGAGATCCGTGCCTGACTGGGCCCCAAGGCGGCAAGGATGTTACGAACCCCTCCATAATCAACGACCTCGTTTGCTTCCTTGCCGCCATTGGAGCCATGAGTGAAGATAACTGCATCAATTCCTTGTACAGCGGCAATCAGCGTCTTCGCCTGGGTAAGGTCGCCACTTGCAAGCTCAGTTCCGGGCAGAAGCGTTCGCCCTCTGGAAGGGTCGCGCACAAGAGCGCGTACGCCATGCCCCTCTTCTCGCGCCACGTCTACAACATGCCGTCCTACGCTCCCGGTCGCACCAACGACAAGAATGTTCAGCCTGGTTCCAGTCATTTGCTCGCCCGTTATTATGTAAGACGGCGATACTCAAGACCGCCGCCGGCAATACCTGTCAACGACCGACCATGGTCTGAAGCTGGGCCGGGTAACGATCGCCTTCGATCTGGATTGCTGCGGCTGCATTCTCGATCCGTGTCACGTCGTCCGCCGTCAGGGCAATATTGGCAGCACCGAGATTTTCCTTGAGACGGTCCAGTCTTGTGGTGCCCGGGATCGGCACGATCCAAGGCTTTTTTGCCAACAGCCAGGCCAACGCGATCTGGGCTGGCGTCGCGTCTTTTTCGGTGCCGATTTGCTTCAGTAGATCGACAAGTGCCTGATTATGCGCCATGGCCTCTGACGTGAAGCGTGGAAGTATGGAGCGGAAGTCACCTTCACCCAGCTTCGTATCCTTGTTCATCGCACCTGTCAGAAAGCCCTTTCCAAGAGGACTGTAAGGAACCAGGCCGATGTCGAGTTCCTCACATAGCGCAAGAATCCCATTGGTCTCGACGCCACGTGTCCAAAGCGAATATTCATTCTGCAGGGCAGCAATCGGCTGAACGGCATGAGCGCGCCGAGCGGTTGTGGCACTTGGCTCGGACATACCGAAATGTTTGACTTTCCCTTCAGAAATTAGATCCCTGACCGCACCCGCCACATCTTCAATGGGCACTTCAGGATCAACGCGATGCTGGTAGAACAGATCAATCTGCTCGATACCAAGACGCTTCAGGGAAGCCTCGGCAACGGTCTTGATATGTTCAGGGCGGCTGTTCAAACCTGCCATTTTGCCATCAACGATATTAAAACCGAATTTGGTCGCGATTACGACCCGCTCACGGACCGGACGTAAAGCTTCACCAACCATTTCCTCATTTGTAAAAGGACCATAAACCTCAGCCGTATCAAAAAAGGTTACGCCAAGATCGACCGCTTGACGAATCAGGGTGATACCATCGTCCTTGCTCAGTTTATGGCCATAACTGAAATCCAGTCCCATGCAGCCATAACCAAGAGCTGAAACTTCAAGACCGGTCTTTCCGAGAATGCGTTTTTGCATGGTGAGAGTCCCTGTTGTTCGTCTTTATGTATTTGTCGAGTATTTAGAGAAAGTAGGTCGGTAGTCTCGGTGTGTAGGGTGCTTCCAGTTCGGCAACCTCTTCATCGGTCAGCTTGAGCTCAAGTGCCGCGACCGCATCTTCAAGGTGTTTTGGCTTTGTCGCACCGATGATTGGTGACGTGACGCGTGGGTTGTGGAACACCCAGGCCATCGCAACGGTTGCCATCGACACGCCATGGACGCCAGCGATCTTCTGGAGGACATCAATGATGGCCTTGTCACTTTCAAGAAAAAGCGGGCGTCCGGCAAAATCTGTGACCGGATTATCCTTGGCCCGCGTTGTGCTTTTCTCGCCCCATGGTCTGGTGAGCAGACCGGCTGCAAGCGGGCTCCAGGGCATTGATCCCACGCCCTGATCCGTGATGAGAGGGAACATTTCGCGTTCCTCCTCTCTCTGAACCAGGTTATACTGGTGCTGCATCGAGATGAAGCGCGTCCAGCCATTGAGGCTGGCAGCATATTGCATTTTCGAAAACTGCCATGCCCACATGGACGAAGCACCGATGTAGCGAACTTTCCCTGCCTTTACGATGTCATGAAGCGCTTCCATCGTTTCTTCGACCGGGGTGTTCGGGTCAAACCGATGAATCTGATAGAGATCAATGTAGTCCGTGCCGAGGCGCTTTAATGACGCGTCGATCTGCTCCATCACTGCCTTGCGCGACAGACCTGCACCGCCAGGACCATCGCTCATCGGGCCGAAGAGCTTGGTCGCCAGCACAATGTCGTCGCGCCGTGCCAGTCTGGCGAGCATCCTGCCGGTGATTTCTTCGGACGTTCCCTTGCCATAGACGTTTGCTGTGTCCCAGAAAGTGATTCCGAGATCCAGCGCGAGCCGGAAGATCGGTTCAGCGTCTGTCTCACTGAGTGACCATCCGCCGGAAAAACCACCGCTTCCGAAGCTCATGCACCCCAGAGTAAGGGGGCTGACTTTCAGGCCAGATTCACCAAGGCGTACATAATCCATCTTAATTCCCCCATTTCTGATGCTCGGGGCGGTCGAGTAACGCTTTGCCAGTTCGAGCAATTTCACGTTGATGGAAAAATGATACATGTTCAGGCGGGATGCGATTAGTCGCCTGATTCTGCATGACGTCATGTCAGGGGTTCATGAATGCTGGTTTTGTCTAGGAGCGCGGGCACGGCGATTCATGAATTATGGATATAACGGCAATCTGATTATACCGTCTTGTCCGGGCGGCCCATCGCCGATTACCAATGATGATGCGGCCAGTACATGTGAGGCGGAAGCCTAAAGCCGGTTATTCTGGTTTTTTGTCGACCTGCCAGCACCATCCGGTCGGATAGTCATAGAAATAACGCGCGAGGATTCCGATGACCACTTCCGTCAAGGCCGTTGGCACACAAGCTGCAGATCAACCACTCTCGATCATGCAGATCGCACGTCGGGATCTGCTTCCGGACGATATCAGGATAGAGATACTTTATTGTGGGATCTGTCATTCTGATCTCCATCAGATCAAGAACGATTTCGGGATGGCGCACTATCCTCTGGTACCAGGACACGAGATCGTCGGACGCGTTACGGGCATCGGCAGTGCGGTCACACGCTTCAAGGTCGGTGACATGGCAGCCGTTGGCTGCATCGTGGATTCCTGTGGTACGTGTTCTCCCTGCAGGCACGATCTGGAACAATTCTGTGAAGCGGGTGTGACATTCTCTTTCAACTCCCCCGACAAACACCTTGGCGGGATGACATATGGGGGCTTTTCGCAAAGCTATGTGTGCAAGGAGCACTATACTCTGCGTATGCCCGATACACTGGCCCCTGATGCCGCAGCCCCGCTGCTCTGTGCGGGGATTACGGTGTATTCTCCGCTGAAACACTGGAACGCGGGAGCCGGCAAGGTCGTTGGCATCATAGGGATCGGCGGCTTGGGGCATGTTGCCATCAGGATCGCCAGAGCAATGGGGGCACATGTCGTGGTGTTCACGACATCACCAGAAAAAATGGAGGACGCCAGAAGGCTGGGTGCTCATGATGCAGTTCTATCGACTGATCCTGAGCAGATGAAACGTTTTGCGTCCAAGGTCGATATGCTGCTCGACACGGTCTCCGCAAAGCACGATGTCAACATGTATCTCCAGTTGCTCGCGATTGATGGGAGCATGGTGCTTGTAGGTCTTCCTCCCGAACCGCTAGAAGTTGGTGCGTTCAATGTCGTCGTGGGACGCCGCAGTTTCTCCGGCTCCAACATCGGTGGCATCGCGGAGACACAGGAAATGCTGGAATTCTGCGCAGAACATCAGATTACTGCCGATATCGAACTTATCCGCGCTGATGAGATCAATGCAGCACTTGAACGGCTGGAGCGTAATGATGTGCGCTATCGCTTCGTCGTTGACATGTCGACGCTGAACTGATGGACGAAAACACCTTTATCTTCAGCCAAACCAGAACTGGAGCAAGGGATGCTTTGCCAGTTCGCCCCCGTCATTCATGAATAAACGGAACGTATCCTGACCTTGAGCAAGAGTGTGTCTGTAAAGGCCAGCATCACCGCACCAGAATGCAGGTCCAGTCGTGAGGCTCGCTGGTGGACTCTGGGGGTGTTGAGTCTTCTGATGGGCTTTGCATCGATCTCGACAGACATTTACCTGCCGGCCATGCCTGCCATGGGGCAGGCACTGCTGGCCTCTCCCGGAGCAGTCGAGTGGACCGTGTCCGGCTATCTGGTCGGGTTCAGCCTTGGGCAGCTCTTCTGGGGGCCTGTGAGTGACCGTTACGGGCGGCGTGTGCCGGTTGCGACCGGGATCGTGATCTTCATCATCGGTTCTGTCCTGTGTGCTTGTGCGGGAAGTATCGGCAGCCTGATCGTATGGCGGGTTGTTCAGGCTCTCGGGGCCTCCGCAGGGGTGGTGCTGTCCCGTGCGATGGTACGAGACCTGTATGAAGGCCATCACGCAGTCCGCATGTTGTCAACGCTGATTACCGTTATGGCCATTGCTCCGCTACTTGGACCGATCGTGGGGGCGCAGATCCTGTCGATCGGTGGCTGGCGGGCGGTCTTTGGCGTGCTGGCTATTGTCGGCATTGCCACGCTTGCAGCGATTTTCACTCTGCCCGAGACACTGCCGCCGACCAGACGTCACCACGAACCACTCTCACGCGCATTCCTGCGCTACGGCGAACTTCTGACGACCCCACGTCTTCTGGCTTATACGGGTGCTGGAGCATTTTTTTATGGCGGCATGTTCGCCTATGTCGCGGGAACGCCGTTTGCCTATATTTCTTTCTATCATGTGCCGCCGCGTTATTATGGTCTGCTGTTCGGTGCCGGTATTCTTGGAATTATGGCAACGAACATGCTCAATGCCAGACTGGCGCACAGGATCGGCAGTGATCGCATGCTCCGGTTCGGAACGTTTCAGGCAGCCGCAGCAGGCATACTGGTAGCACTCTCTGCGTGGGGCGGCTACGGAGGATTATGGGGGCTGGTTGTTCCACTTTTCATCTTTGCCTCGGCGACCGGTTTTATTGTTGCCAATTCAATTGCTGGTGCTCTTAACGTTTCTCCTGAACGATCAGGGTCGGTATCGGCGTTTGTGGGGGCGGCGCAATATGGGAGCGGCATACTTGGCTCCGGTCTGATCGGTTTTTTTGCCGATGGTACGCCCTGGCCTATGGGCTGGGTAATCGCGTTGACAGGAGGTTGCAGTTTTCTGTGTGCACTTGCGTTGCTCCTTCATCATGGTGGAAGCAACAGAGAAATGACCTGACCGCAGGTATTCAGGACGGATAGAATAGGAAGATTGGTCCAAAATTCTTTCTTCACATCACATCCGTCCGAATGGCATAGAGATTAGAGCGCAGTGCCACGCAGAATGATCGGCACGATTGTCGTGAAATTCTTTACGTCGTCCATGACAGCCGGTGTATGCGGAGACGCAAGGGCGGCCTGGAGCGCGCTTTCTCCTTCAAAAACACATTCGCAGATTGCATGATTGCCATTTGGTGCCGGGCTTGGAAAAAACGCTGTCGCCGAGATCAGGCCCAATGGTTTCCATACGCTGTTTACCAGCGGAATATGATGGGTCGTGTAATAGTCACGGTCGAACCCGGCATCAGCGCTCGCGGGGTAAGTCACAAAAAGTGTCGTCATATCTCTATATCCTCATGCAGGATCTGGTCTCTGTATATGTCAGGTTAGTAGGCGTTGAGGGCATCTGTATAGATCGGCGTGCGGTCATTTCTTTGATGTCTTTTGAGTTGTTTTTCAGAAAAGCTGCTGTGCCGAAGATGCCTACTCTGTTGAAAACGCGGTTATAGGATGTGGTTAATCAAAGGGGCGGACCGCGCGGGAAGAGTTTCCTCCCATCCTCCACCCAGCACCTTGTAAAGTGTGACGCTATTGGACATCGCCTGAAGCTGCGTCGTGATCGCTGCAAGTTGTGCGGAATAAAGTGTTCTCTGAGCCACGAGTGTTTGCAGATAAGGATCATATCCGCTTCGATATCGTGCCAGGGCCAGCCTGTATTGCCGATCGCTTGCGGAAACGAGCGCCGTCTGGGCGGCAAGCTGCTGCAGATACGTCTCTCGCCCGGCCAGCGCGTCCGCCACCTCTCGGAACGCACGTTGCACGGTCTGCTCGTAACGGGCGACCTCCTCGCTTTTGCGGGCATGCGCTTGCTTGAGCTGTGCAGTCAGTCGCCCGGCATCAAACAGCGGCAGCGTGATCTGCGGCGCAACATTCCACGCCCCCATACCGCTTTGGAACAGGCGGGTAATATTGTTGCTGGCCGTACCGTTCGCTGCCGTGATCTGGATCTTGGGAAAGAACTCTGCCCGTGCTGCGCCAATATCGTCATTGGCGGCGCGCAGTTCGTCCTCCGACGACAGAATATCCGGACGTCGGCCGATCATGTCGGAGGGCAGCCCCTCGGGCACAGCCGGAAAGCCGGTAATCTTGGCAAGATCCGCTTTCCGCTCCAACGCCTTCATTGTCGGCTCGGCGATCGACTCACCGACCAGCAGCGTCAGTTCGTCCAGAGCCTGTGCGCGCTGCCGGGTATAGATTTGCAGGTTGGTTTCGGCATCGTGCAGCGCCGCTTCGGCTTCCGCGACATCAAGCTGGGTTCCCGTGCCGACGTCCGCCGTCTGTTTGACCAGGGCGTAGGTGCGGCGCCGGTTTTCCATCACGTCCTGCGTGACGAGAACGGCCTGATTGTTGGCGACCCAGTTCAACATGGCCGTTGCGACACTGGAGACGATGCTCAACCGCATGCTTTCCTGGCTGAGCGCGCTGGCAAGGTAACGGTCGAACGAAGCGCGGGACGCGCTGCGGATGCGCCCCCACAGATCGACCTCATACGCGGAAACGCCGAAGCCGACCGCATACTGGCGCATGTAGATCGGATCGTTCGTCCGGGACAGGCTCCAGATGTGGGAGTTCATCTTCTGGATATTCGCGCCAGCTGTGCCGTCAAGGGCGGGAAAGAGCGCCGCGTTCTCGATGTCGAACTGCGCGCTGGCCGCAAGGACCTGCTGGTGTGCGATCCTCAGATCACGGTTGTTCTCCAGTGCCCGCCCGATCAATTCCTGCATGAGGGGATCGCGATAGAACGACTTCCAGTCGCCCAGCGTCGCCACCGCGGGCTCGCCCTGCCGTCCGGCTCCAGAGTCGGTCGGCCAGGCCGCACTGACCGGTTGAGCAGGACGATGGTATTCAGGGATCATGGTGCAGCCCGCGAGCAAGCCCAGCGCGGCGAAAAGGGTGCTCCGTGACAGGGGAATGGAACGCATCGTCATGCCCCCTTGCCATCGGCATCGGAGATGGCGACGACGCGGTCGCCATTGCGCAGGGACGACGGCGGATGAACGATCAGGCGGCTGCCTGTTGATTTTCACTGAGAACTGGGCTCTTCCGCAAAGTGTGTGGTGATTTTTGCGCTATGAGATTGGAAGTACACGTGCCCTGAGGAGTTCGAAGCCTGCTCTCCCGAACATGGTGCGCTTT
>Ga0157365_10000762_pt1 | contig 13759 bp, 15 predicted proteins | sample AttsexASBM3_FD_111478 | JGI IMG/M metagenome (GOLD analysis project Ga0157365, IMG submission 111478) | Fungus gardens microbial communities from leaf cutter ant in Ribeirão Preto, State of São Paulo, Brazil - Atta sexdens ASBM3 | ecosystem: Host-associated > Fungi > Mycelium > Unclassified ... | reverse complement strand
GGTGGCCTCCCTGCCAGAGATGCCACGTTTTCCCGCAACGCTTCCTTCGATCGTTGTGGCTAATCGGCCCGATATCCGCGCAGCCGAGCGCGGCTATGCCGAGGCGACGGCGCGTATCGGTGTGGCCGTGGCGCAGCTCTATCCCAAATTCTCGATCCCGCTCACATTCAACCCGAATGCCTCGGCCATGTATCAGGCCTTTCAGGTCAATGCCATGAGCTGGTCCTTCATGATGCTGGCGACCCTGCCGGTCATGCATGGCGGGCGTTTTACATCGCAGGTGGTCGAGGCACGTGCTCGCGCCGAAGCCAGCCGCCTGACCTATCGAAAGACGGTCCTCAATGCCTTCCGTGAGGTAGAGGACGCGATGACGTCATGGCTGCATAACGATCACTATGTCGCCCAGCTTCACCGGGCATCGCTCGATAGCGGCCTTGCCGCGGACCGGGCGCGGCGTCTCTACGCAGCGGGTCTGACCGATTACATCAACGTGCTCACCACACAGCGCACGCTGCTGGGCGCTCAGGATCGTGAGGCCATGGCCCGCACGGCGCGGCTGCATGATACGGTTGCGCTTTATACCGCCATGGGGGCGGGTTGGCAGGGTATCGCCCTGCGCGATACGGCCTTGCCAATCGATGCCGCCAAGCAGAGTATTCTTGCCAAGACGTTCTCTCGCTAGCGCTCTTGAAATACAGGGGCTGGACACAACATTAAACGTATGAATTCTGTAGTATTCACGAAAAACAGGGAGAAACTGGCGTGAAAGATCCTTATGCAGCGCTTGGCCTGACGCGTGGCGCCACGGATAAGGAAATCCGGAGCGCCTATCGCAAGCTCGCCAAGGAGCATCACCCCGACCATAACCCTAACAACAAGAAGGCCGAGGAAGCGTTCAAGGCGGTCGGTGCCGCTTACGGCATTCTGGGCGACAAGGAAAAGCGCGCCCGTTTCGATCGGGGCGAGATCGATGCCGAGGGCAATGAGCGGGGGCCTTTCGGAGGCGGTGGCTTTGGCGGGCAGGGGGGCTTTCATGGGGGTGGCCCAGGAGGCGCGCAATTCAACCAGGAAGATCTTGGCGCATTCTTCTCGGACATGTTCAGCGGTGGCGGCACTGGCGCAGATTTTGGCGGCGGTCCCTTCGGTGGGCGTCGGCGCAGCCGCCGCGGTGCCGATCGCTCCTACACACTGACCGTTTCATTCGAGGACTCTGTGCTGGGCACGACCAGCCGCGTTACCCTGCCCGAAGCGGGTACGGTCGAGGTCAAGATCCCTGCCGGGATTGAAGACGGCCAGACCTTGCGTCTGAACGGCAAGGGCGGCCCCGGCATGGGTGAGAACGCCCCGGCGGGCGATGCGCTGATCACGATCTCAGTCACACCCAGCGCAGTATATACGCGCGATGGGCGTGATCTCAGAGCCAATGTGCCAGTTGATCTCTCGACGGCCATCCTGGGAGGCAAGCTCGTCGTGCCAACGCCCAAGGGGCAGGTCACAATGAAGGTGCCCCCTCATTCCGATACTGGCACCGTGCTGCGTCTGGGCGGTCGTGGCGTGGGAGAGCATGGGTCGCACAAGGCAGGTAATCTCTACGTCACGCTTCAGGTACGCATCGGCACGGTTGATCCGGCCCTTGAGGCGTTCTTTGCCGGGCAGCGCGCCCAGGCGGAGCAGGAGGCCTGACCCGTGCCGGACAGACAGGGGTTCTTCGACTGGAAGCTCATCCTCACGCGTGAGGTGCTGGGGGTCATTACCGCCCTGTTCTTCACCATGCTGCTCATTGGGCTCTGCTATGACGGCATGCGGATCTCGGGGATCTGGTCCGGACTTTAGTCTTTCCATCACGGGGGAGTGTGTTATCTCCGGGCAATCACGTCTCTTTGCCCGGAACCCCTCTTCATGAGTGCATCCTCCCCAACGGAGCTTCCAACGCGACGACAGGCCTTCTCGGTCGTCTTCGCCATAGAGCTGTGGGAACGCTTCGGCTATTACGGCATGCAGGCCGTTCTCACCCTCTATCTGGTTCAACGGCTCGGGCTGAGCGACGTAGCGGCCAATGTCCTGATTGGCGCCTTTGTCGGCCTGACCTATATCACCCCGGTGCTTGGCGGTTATGCGGGTGACCGCATACTCGGACCGCGTCGGACCATGCTCATGGGGGCTTTTGCCCTCGTTTTCGGTTATGCTGCTCTGGCGATGGCCGATCAACATCGTACGCTGCTTTTCTTTGCGATGGCCCTTATTTCGGCAGGTAATGGGCTGTTCAAGCCCAACGCGGCCAATCTGGTGCGGCGCATCTATGAGGGGGACGATGCCGCTCTCGATGCGGCGTTCACGATCTATTATATGTCGGTCAACGTGGGCTCGACGGTGTCGATGCTGCTGACACCGCTTCTGCAGGATCGTTACGGGCCGGCCAGTGCCTTTCTGACCTGTTCAGGCGGGCTGGTCGTGGGGCTGCTCTACTATTTCTGGCGCCGTCGCTGGATCCATCATGCCGGGTCGGCGCTCGACAAGGGACCGTTCCAGACCAAGCCGTTCCTCATCGTGCTGGGTGGTTTCGTCCTGACTGTGCTGGTCCTGACCGGGATCATCGCAAGCCCGGGTATTGCACGCCTTTGTGTCTGGGCGGCCAGTCTGGCGATTGCGCTGCTCTGGGGGCGCCTCTACTGGCGTTCAGGCGCGGCTGCGCGCCCTGGGTTGCGCCTCACCTTCCTGCTTTGCCTCGAAAGCATGGCGTATCTGATCTTTTATCAGCAGATGATGACATCGCTCACCCTTTTTGCCCTGCGTGCGGTCGATGGTGACCTGCGCATCGGTGGGGTCACGCTCGTTCACCTGAGCGCTGGCCAGTTTCAGGCGCTCAATCCGATCTGGATCATGCTCGCGAGCCCGCTTCTGGCGGCACTCTATAACCGTCTTGCTGCGCAGGGCCGAGACCTGTCCCTGGCCCACAAGATGGTGCTTGGCTTCGGGCTTGTGACCCTGGGCTTCCTGATCTGGTGGATTGCGGCGGCGCATGCCCAGAACCTCGTCTCGGCTTGGGTCATGGTGCTTGGATACGGTCTGGTCTCCGTGGCGGAGCTTTTGACCATGGCGCTGGGCCTTGCCATCATCGCACGTTACACCTTGCCTGAAAGCAGCGGGTTCATGATGGGCTCGCTCTACCTGCTCTGGGGCGTGGCCATGTATGCGGGCAGCCTCGTAGCCAATTATGCGGCCGCAACCGGTGCCCCGATGACAGGGGCTGCTGCGGCGGCACTATATGTGCCGCTCTTCCGTGATCTGTTCGTAGCCGGGCTGATCCTGACCGGGGTACTGATTGCCCTGCTGCCGCTGGCCAAGCGTTGGGACCGCGCCCATGTGCAGGCCACCGGCCCCCACGCGACCCCTGCGGTTCCTCCGGCCATGCCGCTCGAGGTTGAGGGCTGAACACTGACCGAGTTTTCGAGGGGCGTCGGGCCGGGTTTTGCCAAGCGTCCCTCAAGCTGCCTATGATCCGGTGTCGCGCCGGACAGGTTTCCTGCTTCGGTGTTCTGTTTGACCCAGTTCAAGAGGACGAAGAGATGAAGCCGAATTCCCGTTTTGCCCTGGCAGGTCTGGCCCTGATGGCCGGTACGGCCGCTCTGCCCCTTCTGCCACAGACCGGGCTGGTCACGCCTGCTCTTGCCGCAAGCGCCCCTGCAGCAACCGCACCTCTGACCCTCAAGATCCTGAAGGTGGAGGGGAACAAGGCAATTTCCACCGACGATATCATGGCGGCACTTCCCTATCACGTGGGCGACACGGTGACGCGTGAGCAGCTCGATGCCGGCGTGCAGAAAGTGGCAGATCTCTATAAGGCCAAGAATCTTGGCGCAAAGTTCAGTGAGAAAGAGCGCTTCGTGAAGAACACGGTGCAGTTCTATCTCGTGATCGAGGAACAGGCCCCCGAGGCCGCCGCGGCACCCGCGCCTTTCGTGCTCGACAGGGTCGAATTCACGGGCAACAAGAAGGTGCCGACGGCTGAGCTCGAAGCGGCAACCGCACTCCGCCCGGGTGCAACGGTGACCGCCGAGGCTGCCAATGCCGATACGGTAGCAATCCAGAAGGTCTACCAGAAGCATGATATGGGCGTACAGATTCAGCCCGTCGCCACCCAGCCGAACCACGACAACCATGTGGTTCTGACCTATCAGATCACCGAGAAATAAGCATCTTCAGGTTCTCGCTCCTTCGGGCTCACTGCCCGGAGGCTGCCTTCTGACGCATGACACGGCCGTCGTCCGGGCGTGATTTCTATCGGTCTAAGCCGCGAAGCGGATATCTTGCGCTTCGTTTCCTGGATCGACCTGTGTGTGCTTAGGGCATGCGCCTGAAGCGTGTTGCGCGCGTTCAGACGCGCTCGAGCGCTTCAAAGAAGGAGGTTTCCAGCCTTGTCGGTTCCAGCGTTCCGGGAAGGTAGAGAGGGTGCTCAGGCCGCCCTCTCTTGCTCAGCCTCATTACATAGAGGGCAATTCCGGCTTCGTGCAGCCTGAGCGCAACCTCATTGCCCCTGTCGCGAAGTGAGGGATGCGTGGGCGAGCCATAGGCGAGGATGACCTTGTCAGCCTCTTTGGCCATGGCGAGTAGGGCGTCGTCATTACCTGGGCCATTTGGATCAGGCACCTCGAGGAGGCGCTTCTGGTCCGTGCATCGATAGGCAAAGCTGTTACCTACGAACATCGCTCCGTAGCCCCAGCTCCGCGCATAGCGCTGGCATTTGGCCACGGTGCGGTCGTCGCCATATTCAGTGGCGACAGACGGGTTCATCATCAACCACATCACGGTGGGCTTGCTGGGGTCCCACACACGATGAAGGCGATAACGATAGCAATCGCCGGGGCCGTCATACGTAGCGGTGCTCACGACGTCATCCTGCAGGCGAAGGGCGGCGGCGGAGCCAACATGATGGGGAGAAGGTCTGTCGGGCATGGTCAGTTTCATCGCGCCCGAGCCTGAACCAGAGCGCGGAAAGGGGTGAGGGGCAACAAGGACCCAGCCAGCTTACTTGCGGCGGTGCCTCATGACATCGGCCTTGAATGTCTTGAGCGCGGCAAGTGCCTTTTGGACATGATTGCCAGGGGTTTCGGAACTGATCGTCTCAATGATCTGACCTTCCGGCGCGATCACATAGGTCACGCGCTGGGCAATATCGAGCATGGGCATCTTGGCGTCATAGAGACGCGTCACTTTCCCATCGCTGTCAGACGCAACCGGAAACTGGCCTTTGATCTGGCTTGCGGAGAAATCGTCGAGCTTGTGGATGTTATCCATCGACACGCCGATCACACTGGCGCCGAGCGCCTTGAATTGCGGCATCGCATCAGCGAAGCCGTGAGCCTCCATCGTGCAGCCTTTGGTGAAGGCAGCAGGGTAGAAATAGAGAACCACAGGGCCCTTCGCCAGCGCGTCGTGCAGTGTATACGGCATTTCCTGCCCATTCTGGGTGGCAGGAAGCGTAAAATCAGGGGCCTCGCTGCCCTGCTTCAGGGCGGCATGGGCAGCGGGAGCAGCAGCAACCAGTGCGAGCGACAGGAGCGTCGCCGGGCGAATCAGAAGCGTGAAACGGGACATGCGAACTCCGCGAGGGGTCAGAACGACGAACCCGGAGAGACGACCACGCAGGGTGTGTCGCGGCCCATCTTCCGGCAGGCTGCCACGGCATTGTCATGCGACAGGTTCACAAGGCGCGCCCGGTAAAGATGCGCGCGCCCCGATTGCACCGTGGAAACCTGACTACGCGCACCGGAAAGCGAAGTTCCAGCGTGGTTCTGCGCCTGGGCAACGGCGCGCGTCGCTTGCACGGCGGAATTATAGGCACCGACCTGAATGGCCCAGCTACCGCTCTGGATGGCACGTGGGGCGGCCTCTGCCGTACGCTGGGGCGAGCGGAGGACGGGGCGCGGGGTCATGACGGCAAGAACCGGCTCAGCTGAGAGGCTGCGACCGACGGGAATGGGCTGCACGGGGGCGCGTCCCGCCCAGGCCTGCGCCACATTATCGGGCGATTCCGATTCAGCTGGCGCGTTGAGGCTCGCCAACTGGACGGGCGCCGCTGCGGCGGGTGCACTCGAGCTGACACCGCGAGCTGCCCAGGCCGCGCTGACAGACGAGCGCGATGTCGCTGGCGCTTCAGCCACCTGCATGTCCTGCTGATCGGCCCTGTAGGTCGCTGTCTGGGCCTGACGGCGCCAGGCCGCGCGCACCGCAGAAGTATCGGTATCGTTCTGAGCCACCATCGTCGCCGCGTTCGGGTCGTGCTGAGACACGAGCAGATCGGCCGCCGAGCGGTTGCGTGGCCAGATCCCGGCGATCTGCGGTCCGACATGGGCGACATAGCGGCGCGTCTCGCGGGGCAGGGCGCGCCCGCGGCGAAGATAGGAGTCGAGGCTTCCGGGACCGTCATTATAGGCCGCGAGAAAACCCGGCGACCCGTAGATATCATACATCTGGCGTATATAGGCCGTGCCCGCCATGATGTTGTCATGCGGATCATAGGCGTCATCACCTAGCGCGTATTGCGAGCGCATGTCGTCATAGGTAGGCGGCATCAGCTGCATCAGGCCCATGGCCCCTGGCGCCGAGGTGGTGAATTGCCCGTTGCGATCGAAGAGACGCCCGCCCGATTCCTGCATCATGACCGAACGGATCCAGGGGGAGGGGACATCGAATCGCTCCGATGCTTCCTCGATATAGGGACCCCAGGGATCTTCCGGCGGGCCGGGAGGGGCGTAATAGGATTTGGCATGATGGCGGTAATTGGCCGCTTCCTGGGCCACCGGCACCTGCGGGCGCTGGGGCCCGTTGGCGCAGGCCGTCAGGAGAGCGGCAGCACCGGTGATGACGAGAAAACGCGTGGTTCGCAATCCCGAAGGACGGAGCCGCCGGGATTCTTCTTGTCCGGCTTTGCTGTTCGAACGGGAGGGACGAATCATGATGCGCTTCACCTGATGCAACCGAGCTTGATCCGCATTCTGCGGCAGGAATACGGCAAAACTACGGAGGGGACTGCAAGAAAGAAAGCAGTAATTGCAGCGAGGGTGCGACAGGCGGGTCTTTTGGCGAGGCTCGGGCGCCCAGGTTGCGAAGAGGGGGGTTATCGGCTACGGCGTGAGCGATTACGGATCTCGCAAGCAAGAAACCAGAATTCCCCCGGAGGGACATGAGCCAGACTCGATATGCCCGCGCGTGGGATGATCTCAGGACAGGTCTCGCTTCGTGGCGGCTGGCCGTGGTTCTGGGGTGGACGGATATTCGCCTGCGCTATCGAGGATCGGCCCTTGGCCCCTTCTGGATGACCATTTCATCGGTCATCATGATCGCGTCGATGGGCGTCATTTACGCCCGACTGTTTCATATGGTGCTGCGCGACTATCTGCCGTTTCTCGCCCTATCCATGTCGCTTTGGCAGGTGGGGCTGGCAAGCATCCTGCAGGAATCCTGTACCTGCTTCATCGACGCGGAATCGACCATACACGCGATGAAGCTGCCCTATTCGCTGCATGCCCTGCGCCTGCTGGTGCGCAATGCCATCGTTTTCGCCCATACAGTCATCGTACCCGTCGGCGTGTTCGTCTTTTATGGTGTCTGGCCGGGGCTGATAAGTCTGGCGGCCCTGCCGGGATTGCTGGTCTGGCTGATAGACGGCTTCGCGGCCTGTCTGCTTCTGGGGGCGCTTTGCGCCCGTTTTCGCGATATCGCCCCCGTCATCGCGGCCTTTCTCCAGATCGCTTTCTACGTCACCCCCATCATCTGGAAGCCCGAGCAGCTCGGTGCGCGTAGCCGGTATCTGGTGCTCAATCCGTTCTATGACCTTCTCGAGATCGTGCGAGGGCCGATTCTGGGGCATCTGCCCAGCCTGTCCATGATCGCCGTCTCGGCTGCTGTCAGCGTGTTCTGGTGTATCCTCGGATTTCTGACCTTTGTCAGAACCCGTGAGAGACTGGCTTTCTGGGTCTGATGACGATGCCTTCGATCACCCTGAGGGATTACTCCCTCGTCTATCCGATGTTTCACGGCAGTGCGCGCTCGTTCAAGAAGAGCGTATTCAAGGGCATGAGGCAAAAGCTGCAGGACCGGCAGAAGGTCGGTGGCAGCATCATCAGCCGTGAGGATACCACGGTCGTTGTCGCGCTGAGTGCGCTGTCCCTGTCGATCCAGAGTGGCGAGCGCGTCGGCCTGATCGGCCATAACGGAGCGGGTAAATCCACGCTGCTCAGGGCTCTGGCAGGGATCTACGAATCCTCCTTGGGTCAGTTGAGCGTCAGGGGCGATGTCCATGCGCTGCTCAGCCCCCAGGCGGGTATGAACACTGACCTCACCGGGCGAGAAAATATCAGGCTCTATGCCCGCACGATTGGCATGGCCCCCGATGCGGCGCAAAAGCTGGAAGAGGATGTCGAGGAGTTCGCCGAACTCGGGGCCTTTCTCGATTTGCCTGTGCGTCTCTACTCGTCGGGCATGGCCATCCGACTGGGCTTTGGTGTGGCGACGGCCCCGCGTCCTGAAATCCTGCTCATGGATGAGTGGTTCATGGCTGGGGATTCGCGTTTTCAGGAGAAGGCGCGCGAGCGTCTGACGCGGCTCATCGAGCATGTGCGTATTCTGGTCATCACGTCCCATTCCCTGCCGATCCTGAGGAAATGGTGCACGCGCATCATCTGGATGGAAGGCGGGCGTATCCGTATGGATGGCCCGCCAGACCTCGTACTCGATGCGTACGAGGCCGCGGGCAAGGGCTGATTCTCAGCCCTTGAAGATGCCCGTGATGGCGCCAAGCAGCTTCAGCGCTTCCTCACGAGGCCGCTGGAAAGTATTGCGGCCGATAATGGAGCCGAACCCGCCGCCAGCATGAATGCCACGAATGGTGTCGAGCAGCGCCTCGGTGCTTTCATGCTCCCCGCCCGAGAAGATCACGATACGACGCCCGGCAAAGGTTGACTGCACGACATGGCGCACACGCGCTTCCATCGTCGAAATGTCGATCTTCTGTTCCAGATAGACGGCCTTGGCCGCGGGGAGCGAAAGGGCGTCTGTCGGCGGTTTAACCTTGATGATATGCGCGCCGCATTCGGCAGCCATGTGGGCGGCATAGGCACAGATATCGATGGCGGTTTCGCCAGCCTTGTCCAGCATCGGCCCGCGCGGATAGCTCCAGACGATCACGGCAAGCCCCGCCGCCTTGGCCTCCTGCGCAAGCTCACGCAGCTCATTCATCTGGTCAAAGCAATATTCGCTGCCCGGATAGATGGTGAACCCTATGGCCGAGCAGCCCAGGCGCAGCGCATCGGCGACTGTGCCGGTTACGGCCTGGTTCTTCTCGGTTGCCAGCGAATTGGAGCTGTTACATTTTAGGATCAGCGGGAGCTGACCGGCAAAAGTGGACGCTCCGGCCTCGAGCATGCCCAGTGGCGCAGCAAAGGCATTGAGCCCGGCCTCAATGGCCAGCGAGAAATGATAATGGGGATCATAGGCCGGTGGGTTAGCCGCAAAGGAGCGAGCCGGTCCATGTTCGAAGCCCTGATCGACTGGCAGAATCACCAACTTGCCGGTTCCGGCCAGAACACCCGTATTCATCAGGCGGACGAGATTGGCCTTGGTGCCGGGATTGTCGGACTCGTAATTGGCGAGAATGGCTTTGACCTGGGGGGTAAGCGACATGCAACGCTCCTGTTTTATTGTCGGCAGACCTCATGGGGAGCTGCCTGTGTGCCGTGTTCCTTCTCATAACTGCCACCGGCGCGATCCGTTTCTTGTCCTCTCCATTCTCGCCTTCACAGATGCGATATCAAATTCCGGGCAAATGCATCCGGGGGCGTCGCGCTGCGTTCGCAGTCCAGATCATCCCCCTGCGCATCAACCGTCCTCTTCGACGGATCAAGCCGGGCACGGGGACGTAAGAGGGTCCGCATGCGCCGTTTCGGTCTATTCGCCTGTCTCGCGACGGGCAGCTTCCTGCTCACCGTTCCGTCCAGAGCCGAGCCGATCGTCTTTACCCATGCGCGCGTAATCGATGGGACTGGCTCCCCCGTACGCGAGGACGTCACACTGGTGATCGACCACGGTCAGATCATTTCCATAGGCAGCCGTTCCGGCTCCTCTGACGGTCAGTCGACGAAGACGATCGATCTGCAAGGCAAGACGATCATGCCCGGGCTGATCAGCGATCACAGCCATGTCGGGCTGGTAGACGGGCTTACAACGGCCTCCCGCAATTACACCCGTTCCACCATTCTCGCCGCTCTCGACCAGTATGTCCGGTACGGCGTGCTCACCGTGACCTCCCTTGGGCTGAACAAGTCCCCACTTTTCGATCAACTGCGCCGCGAACAGCATCAGGGCGTGAACCCAGGGGCGGATCTGTTTGGAGTGGATCAAGGTATCGGTGCACCCGGCGGCATGCCGCCCGAGGCGATGATCGACAATATGGGGCGCGATCAGATCTTCAGACCGAAAACGCCACAGGAAGCGCGCCAGGCTGTCGATCATATGGCCGATGAAGGTACGGATTTCGTCAAGGTCTGGCTCGACGATCTGCGTCTGACCAATCCGGGCAAGGCGCCGCTTCCCTTGCTCGGCGCACCCGTCTGGCAGGCCGCGATTGCCGAGGCACATAAGCGGCATCTGCGTGTCGCGGTCCATATTCACGACCTCGACCTCGCCCGTCAGGCGCTCGCCCATGGCGCGGATATCCTGGCTCATGGCGTACGCGACAAAGCTGTGGACGCCTCGCTGATCGCCCAGCTTGCGAGCCGCCATGCCTGGTATATCCCGACGCTTTCTCTGGATGAATCGAGCTATTATTTCGCCGAGCATCCCGAGACGCTGGAGCAGCCCGTCGTGCGTGGTGCCATGTCATCTGCTCTGGCCGATCAGATCGGGCAGGAGACATGGCGCCGTACCATACTCGCGAAACCGGCTACCGAAGCAGCACGTGCCGCGCTCGCCATGAACATGCACAATGTCCTCGTCCTGTATCAGGGGGGTGCCCGTATCGGGTTTGGTACGGATTCAGGCGCGACGCCGTTACGTCTGCCCGGCTTTGCCGAGCACCGCGAACTGGTATTGCTGGTTCAGTCGGGACTGACTCCCTTACAGGCCATCAATCTGGCAACGCAGAAAGCCGCCGCGCTGCTCGGGCTGCGCGACAGAGGCGTGCTGGCACCCGGAAAACGCGCCGATTTTCTGGTTATTGACGGCAATCCGGACAAGACCATATCTGATATCGACCTGATCTCTCAGGTCTGGCAGCGCGGCAAGCCCGTTTCGACCGGGCTCGTCGGCAAAGGAAAGACGCTATGAACCGTACTCTCGGATTTCTGCTTGGTGTCACACTGCTTGCATCGCCTGTCGCCGCCTTCGCGCAGCACGCGCCGGGCGGGCCCTCAGGTCATTATGCTGATGGAACCGGCAACAGCATGATCGACAGTCTCAATGCGGCCCAGCTCAATGACAATTACAGGGGCCCCTACTACACGCCTGGTCAGGCCCCCCCGCCTTTCCAGCCGGTGCAACTGGCCCCGCATGCGCCACCACCGCCACCACCTCCGCCGGCCCATCACATTCGTCATCATGCGCATCCTCAGGCACCAATGCCCGATCGCCCTCTGCCGCCGCCGTCCCCGCGATGAGGATCTGACCAGGCATGATCCTTGCCGTGATCCTGGCAGGGGGGAGGGGAAGTCGGCTAGGCGGATGCGACAAGCCGCTCCTCCCCCTGGGGCATCATAGCCTGATCGAGGAGATCATCGACAGGGTCACGCCTCAGGTAAGGGGGCTGGCACTTGCCACCAGGCCGGACCAAATCGGGTCGTATGAGCGGTTCAATCTGCCCGTATTGCCCGATCGCTTTGAGGGATTGGGTCCGCTCTGCGGCGTGCTCTCGGCCCTCGAGTGGGGCGCTGAGCGGGGGGCGAGCGGAGTGGTGACGCTGCCTGGTGACACGCCCTTTATTCCGCGTGACTTTATCGAGCGGCTCATGCCCGGACCCGCCTGTGCGGCAAGAGAGGACCGGGTTCACCCTCTGCTCGCTCTCTGGCCTGTTTCGAGCCTCGAGCGTTTCCATGATTATTTTGAGGCGGCGCGCCTATCCGGCATACGTCGCGCGCTCGCCATTCGCCCTTTCGCCGAAGCGATAGGCGTACGTCCTGTAAGCTTCGACGAGGGCGACGACGACCCGTTCTATAACATCAACACAGCGGAGGATCTTGCTCGCCTCTCGTTGCGCAAGGTCAGTTGAGCCTATCACGCCTAGAAGGGGCAGGTGCGGTCAGTCCGAATTCCCGAAGTGCCGGGACGAAGTTCTCGTTCTCATGTTTGGAGCGTGCAAGCTTGACCAGAGCAAAGCGCTGCAACTCGTGAAGCCCGCCCCATTGAGCGAGCGTCGGCGGCGCAATATCGTCGTGACGTGCCTGTTCAAGAACACAATCCGGCACGCATCGCGCGTCCTGCCACAGAGCCTCCTCGTTCTTCGTCAGAAGCTTGAGCGGTTCGTCGCAGGCGGCCGCGATCAGGATTTTGAGGGCTTCGGCGTAGCGAGATCGTTGCTCTGCCGTGTCGAAAGGCGTGTCCAGCAAGGCCTTGCGCTGAGCAGGTGTGAACTGGCTCCATTGGCGCAGGGTCAGCTTGATGGCGCATAGATCAAGCCGCAGCCGAACGCGCATGGGAATGCACCGCAAGCTTCCCGCGAAATCCTGCTCGAAATCGAAGAATGCGGCTTGGGGGTCGAAGGTCATACGGCAGCCATTCTGACAGTCTCGGGTTTGATGAGGCGGTGGGCACCGCAGAATACCGCAAGCCGGTCTGGCCGTGCGTTGCCAATGAGCGTCATATCAGCCTGACGGGCAATCTGGATGGCGCGATCGGTCGGCGAGGAGACAGCAACGAGCGTCGAGATTCCGATCGTCAGGGCCTTTTCGACCATCTCGTAGGAGCATCGGCTGGTCAGGAGGCAGAACCCCCGGCCTGCATCGCGAGGGGACTGGCTCAACGTGCCAATCAGCTTGTCGAGCGCGTTATGCCGGCCGACATCCTCGCGGACGTAGTGAATTTCGCCATCAGGAGAGGCCCAGGCCGCGGCATGGACCATGTGCACCTTCTGGTTGAGCACCTGCTGCTCCGGCAGAGCGGCCAATGCCTTGCGAATGGCGGGGACCGGAATACTATAGGCGGGAAGGCTTGGCACGGCGGTCGCGATATCCTCAAGGGAGGTGACGCCGCACAGACCGCAGCTGCTGCCTCCTGTAAGCAGGCGTTGCCCTCTTCGGATCAACCGGCTGAAATCAGCGCCCGAGATACGGATATGCGCGGTCAACTGATCCTCATGGCGTTCGATATGGCAGGAAACCAGATCGGCCGCGCAGGCAATGATCTTCTCGGTGAGTACGAAGCCGAGCACGAAATCATGCAGATCAAGTGGCGTCACCATCATCACGGCATGGACATGAAATTCGTTGAAGATGAGCGTCAGCGGGATTTCCTCGGCAATGCCGAGTTCGATACGTTCCTGTTCGCCGTCGGGGCCGATGGCAATGGCGTGACGCAGAACATGGGCGGCTGCGAGGCTGTCCGGGCGTATCGTCATGGTCTTCCTGCCGGCACGATCACGCGCACAGGGATCGATTTCGCAGCAGGCGTGCCGCTGATCTCGTCGAAATGGTTCAGCGGCAGGAGCGGATTCAGCTCAGGATAATAGCCTGCGATGGCCCCTCTGGGCATGGGATAGGCGACAGCGACCAGG
>Ga0157365_10000761_pt1 | contig 13766 bp, 14 predicted proteins | sample AttsexASBM3_FD_111478 | JGI IMG/M metagenome (GOLD analysis project Ga0157365, IMG submission 111478) | Fungus gardens microbial communities from leaf cutter ant in Ribeirão Preto, State of São Paulo, Brazil - Atta sexdens ASBM3 | ecosystem: Host-associated > Fungi > Mycelium > Unclassified ... | reverse complement strand
GTAAATTTGGGATTGTATCCGGCATCTGGCGGTGAAATTCAGATGACATCGCCTGTTTCGGGGGTTGGGAACGTAGTCCCTGCGACAGCTGGCGGTGGTTTTTTGCATATCAACATTAATGGCGTTGAGTATCGGATTCCGCTGATGACGGTGAGTCAGGCGGGTGGCTGATGAGTGTTCTGCTTGATAGCAATGGTGACGCTCTTGAGGCGACAGACGGGCAATTTCTGACCGATATCGGTATTGTGCCATTTGGCGTCGAAGATTTTGTCAGGCGTTTACGGCTTTTACTGCCTTTGGGGTGGTTTCCGTTACCGCCTTCGGATGGAGAGGCGGAGACGGCTCCGGTTCTTGTTGGCATTCTCAGTGGATTTGGGGCTGTATTGTCCTGGATTTTTGCATTGCTGGGGGACGTTCGGCAGCAGATTCGACTGGGTTCTGCGAGTGGTCCGTTTCTTGATCTGATTGCGCAGGATCTATTTGGTGCGAATGGGCTGCCGCGTTTGAGCGATGAGGGCGATATGTTATATCGGTCTAGAATTGTTCAGAACATTATTGTGACGCGGAATACCCGATCGGCTGTTTTGGCGGCTGTGGAAGGTGTGACCGGCACGGTGCCACGTATTGTGGAGCCGTGCTCTGCGGCAGATTGCGGTGCCAGGGCGTGTCTTGCGAGTCCGGCGATGGGTGGCGGTGGTGGTTATGGCGGTTCTGCCCTGCGTTATGGGACTCTCGGGGGCGGGCAGTTTTTTGTTGAGGCGTCGGTAGGGCGTGCTGGTTCAGCCTCTGCTGTGCGTGCGGCGATTGTCAGGATGAAAGCGGCCGGTGTGATCGGCTGGTTGAAGATGGTGGATTGATGGATAGACCGATTGTTTATGCGGGCAGTATTCCGCTTGATACGGATATGCTGTGGTTGGGGCGGAATGCCAAGATCGGTTTTGGACAGATTGCGTCGCAGCTTTTTGGACGTGAGCCCGGGGCGACGGGGCTTGTGTGTTCGGTGCTCACTGGTGCTCTGGCTGTGGAGATTGCGCCGGGTGCCGTGATCGGGCCGGGTGTTGTTGATGCGACGCTTTATGGTGGCAATGGCTCGGGGCTGGTGGCGGATAATTCTCTGCTGATGTGCCAATATCTGTCGAATGTAGCGCAGCAGGTTTCAGTCGGGATGACGGGGACCACGGTGACGCTGTATGCGGTGTGCAGCGAAGTGGATACCGACGCGCAGGTCCTGCCGTTTTACAATGTTTCCAATCCTTCGCAGACGCAGGCGGGTATTGGCAATTCTGGTGCTGCGTTGCCGACGATGCGGCGTGGGCAGATTGCTTTTTCTGTCGGAACATCTGCACCGGCTGCACCGCAGGGCGGTTGTGTAGTGGCGTTGTATGCGATTGCGGTGCCTGCGGGGGCGAGTGATCTGTCGGGGGCGACGATTACGGCATTGGCGCCGTTTTATCCGACGATTCCCGTGCTTGCGAAGGGGCGTTTGCTGCGCGAAATTCGAATATCTTCGACTGGGGCGTATAGTTCTGGGTCGGATGCGGCGCTTCTTGAAATTGAACAGGTTGGCGGCGGGGCTAGCGGAGCTGGCGTGCCGGGTAATGCTGCCAATTATGTTTCGGTTGGGTCGTCTGGTGGTGCCGGGGCTTATGCGCGCTATTGGTGTTCGCCGGTGCGCAACGGGCAGGTTGTAATTGGTGCCGGTGGGGCGGTTACGGCTGCGGGTGCTGGTGCGAATGCGGGTGGTGACACGAATTTTTGCGGTCTTGTTGTGACCGGTGGTGCGCAGGCGAACGCGGCAGGGACGAGCATTGCCCCGGGCGTGAGTGCGCAGGTTGGTCAGGGTGTCGGCGGGAGTGTGACGGTTCTGGATGCGTCTGCGGTTGAGATGGTTGTGTCGTATGCGGGGCCGAACGCGTCTTCGTCTTATGTTTTCAGTAATGGTGCTGGTGTGGCGGGGGTTGCGGTCTCGGCGCTCGGGGCGAGTGGGCCGTTTGGGTCTGGTGGTGCGAACACGAATGGTTCTGACGGTAATCCGGCGCATGGGTATGGGGCTGGTGGCGGTGGATCTGCTTCGGTTGATGGGTCGGCCCATGCCGGTGGCGCGGGCACAGGGGGCTTGGTGATTGTGCGGGAGTGGAGCGGGTTTGGAGCGTAGTGGCGTTTCAGAATTGCAGGTCTGAGCGGGCTTTTTCAAGCGTGCCTTGGGTTTTGAGGGCATAGAGCTTGCCGAGCCAGTGGGAGACCGGTTCGACGAAGCGCGGGTCGTGGCCGAGCTCTCCGAACAGGGGCGTTATGGAGAGTAATGGCCGCGGGTCCGGGCCGCCTTGCGTGGCGCGTTCCTTGAGAATGGAGGCCATCGGATGACGGACTTCGATGGGCGTGTTGTTGTCGTCGTATCCGCTGGCGCGGCGGAGCCAGGCGGCGATGGCCAGTGCGAGGCAGTCGATTGATTGATTTCTGGACAAGCGATCGACCGCGGAGTCCACCAGGGTGGCCAGCGGGGCGTCTGTGTTGACGCGCTGGGTCGTGTCTTCGATCTTTGGGTTGGAGAAGCGTTCGATGAGAGATGTTTTGTAGCCTTCGAGATCGATCCCCGGGATGGTGGGTAGTGTCTGGCTGGTTTCGCGGTCCATCAGGGCGCGCATGTAGGCGCTGATTTTCATGTCCGCCATGGTTTCGGCCATGGAGTGGTAGCCTGATAGCTGGCCCAGACCGGCGACGGCCAGATGGCTGGCGTTCAGCAGGCGCAGTTTCATGAATTCATATGGAGCGACGTCGGCGACGAATTGTGCACCGACCTGTTCCCATGCGGGGCGGCCAGCGATGAAATGGTCTTCGATGACCCACTGGCGGAATTTTTCGCAGCAGACGGGCCAGGCGTCGTCGATGCCGAATGTCGTGGCGATCATGGCGAGGTCGGCGGGTTTGGTGACAGGGGTTATGCGATCGACCATGGTGCCGGGAAAGGTGAGGTGATCCTGCACCCAGCCGCGCAAGTGCGGGGCGGCATGATCGAGGTAGGTGTGGAATGCGGACTGGAGGACGTGGCCGTTATTCTGGATATTGTCGCAGCTTAGGGCGGTGAAGCCGGGGCGTTTTGCGGTCATCCGGTCTTGGGCTGCGCGGTGCAAGATGCCGTAAATGCTGCGTGGGCTGTCCGGGTTTTCCAGATCGTGTTTGATGGCCGGGTTGGATGTATCGAGCTGGTTGGTCGAGCGATCGATGCAGTAGCCGTTTTCGGTGACGGTGAGGCTGACGATGCGGGTTGCCGGGTTGTTCAGGGCGGCGGACAGTTTGGTCTGGGAGTCTTCGGCGAAGATGACATCGCTGACCGATCCGATGATGGTTGCGGTGTCGGTCTCGGCGGTTCTTTCGACCAGAGTGTAGAGTGAGTCTTGCGGGATCAGCGCATCACGCATCTTGCGGTCACCCTGAAGCAGGCCGACACCTGTGATGCCCCACTGGAGGTGGGTTGCGTCCTGTTCCATCAGGTCGTGGGTGTAGCGGGCCATGTGGGCGCGATGAAAACCACCGAAGCCGAGATGCACGATCCCTGAGGAGATCTGGCTTGGGTTGTAACCCGGGCGCGTGACGTTCGGGGCGAGGGATGTGAGGGTGGCGCGTGAGAGCTTTGTAAGGGGCATTTGTGTGACGTGCCTTCTTGTTTTTGGCAGCTTGCACGGTGTGCTTGTGTGCGACAAGCGTGGGAGCGGTCATATTCCCGTTGGCCGTGTGGTTTCGAACGGATTGTGAGAGGGACGGGTTCCATGCCGTATGCTGGCATCTGATGGGCGCGGATGTGCAGGCCGCTGTATTGGGGGCGGTGGTGCGTGACGGGCGCGTGCTGCTTGTCCGGCGCAGGCATGAGCCGGACAAGGGCAAATGGGGGCTGCCGGGTGGGCGGATTGAACTTGGCGAACTGATGGGTGCCGCGGTCGAGCGTGAACTTCACGAGGAGACCGGGCTGAGTGTTCGTGCCGATGCGCCGCTGGGTGTGTTCGATATTGTTGTCCGGGCACCGTCAGGCGGGCAAGTTTTGTTCCACTATCTCGTGGTTGTTCTGATGTGCCGGGATGCTGAGGCGTCGCTTCAGGCGTGTGCCGGGGATGACGCTGATGCGGTCGGGTGGTTCGGCTTGCAGGATTTGCGGGAGCTGGACATAGGGTTCAGTGACCGGGTTGCGGAGTATGTGACGCTGGCTCTGGCGCGCAGCGTCACATGACGCCGGTTATTCCGGTGTGGCGGGTTTTGCGGCTTTCTGGTCGCCGAGCTGGGGCACTTCGATATCGATTTCGAGGAGGGAGCAGCCGGTTCCGCGGTCCAGTTTGACCTGCACCTTGTCCTGATCGACGGAGATGTGGCGGGCGATCACTTCGAGGATTTCCTTGTGCAGTTTCGCAAGGAGATCGGAGTGGCCTTCCCCTGCCGTGCGTTCATGCGCGAGCAGGATCTGGAGGCGGTCGCGCGCGACGGGGGCGGATGTGCGCTTGGCGAAGAGATTGGCGAGGAAGCTCATGCGACACTCCGTTTGAACAGCCAGTCGAGCAGGCCTTTCTTTTCGGACGGTACGCTGATTTCGAGCTTTTCGCCCTGCAGGCGGCGTGATGCATCGAAATAGGCCCGTGCGGGTGCACTCTGCGGGTTGGAGATCGTGACCGGGGCGCCGAGGTTCGAGGCGCGCAGGACTTCTTCGCTTTCAGGCACGATGCCGAGCAGCGGGATGGACAGGATTTCCAGCACGTCTTCGATGCGGAGCATTTCACCGCGGGCTGCGCGGGCCGGGTCGTAGCGCGTCAAAATCAGGTGTTTGTCGATCTTTTCGCCATTTTTCGCTTTTTCGGTCGTGCTGTCGAGCATGCCGATGATGCGGTCGCTGTCGCGCACGGACGACACTTCAGGGTTTGTGACGACAACGGCGACGTCTGCATGGTACATCGCGAGTTGCGCGCCGCGTTCGATCCCTGCGGGGCTGTCACAGATCACCCAGTCGAACTTTTCGCGCAGTTCTTCCATGACCTTGGCGACGCCTTCGGCGGTCAGGGCGTCCTTGTCGCGCGTCTGGGAGGCGGGAAGAATGGACAGGGTTTCGACGCGCTTGTCGCGGATCAGGGCCTGGGAGAGTTTTGCGTCGCCCTGAATGACATTGACCAGATCGAACACCACGCGGCGTTCGGCGCCCATCACGAGGTCGAGGTTACGAAGGCCTACGTCAAAATCGACAACAACGACATTCTGGCCACTCTGGGCAAGTGCTGCGCCGAGGGCTGCCGTGGACGTCGTCTTGCCGACGCCGCCCTTGCCGGACGTGACAACCAGAACCTTCGCCATACTTTCTGTTTCCTTTGTATTCGCGGTCGAGAGGCACACTCTTCCGCTTCTAGTTAATCACCGATGAAGGCTGCAATCAAAAAGCTGGGCGCCCTGCGGGTTGCTGGAGGGGGGCAACCTTGACCTGATCGCCATCGAGAAGTGCCTGGGCGGGATGCCCGATGATCTCTGCCCCTATTTCCTCGGCTGTGACGTAGAATCCATCGATTGCCAGCAACTCGGCACGCATGGATGTGGCGAAAATACGGCTCTCGGGGAGGCTGGCGACGCCCGCGATGGCCCGGCCCCGCAATGATCCGTAAACATGGATGGAGCCACCGGCCGTGATTTCTGCGCCTGACGCGACGGAGCCGATGATCACGACATCGCCTTCAGGATGAAACACGATCTGGCCGGACCGGACGGGTTGCTGCACGAGAAGGGTGCGCGCCGGAGGTGCCGCCGGGGGTTCGGCAGGTGTTTCGGTTTCCTCGTCGGGGATTTCCACGGGGCCTGAGGCCCGGCCGCCGACGAAGGTGTCGGGCACGTCCCATTCGGCGATGGCGGCCCATGTTGCATCGGCACCTTCGACACCGATGATCCGCACGCCGCGGCTGGTGATGTCCGAATAAAGGGTGGAGAGCCCTTCTTCGTCCGGGGTCAGCAGCCCGAGATCGATGATGACCGGCTTGCCTGCGAAAAACTGGGCCGAGCGTGCGATCTGGTGGTCAAGTCCCGCGATCCAGTCTTTCAGGGGGGCTTCAGGCGACAGAACGAGTGCCAGAAAAGAGCGTCCGCGCGCACGGATCCGTGTCGGAGGGCGGGTATCTTCGGTCAATGCGCGGTTGCCTGTCTGACGAGAGGGTTGAAACCTGTGCCCCGGGTACACCGAACACCGGTTCCCTGTCGAGGCGGGGCGCTGTTTGGGCGGTGCTTCGACGTGATCCGGGGCAGAGAATCTCTGGCGGCATTGCGATTTGTAGCATAAAACGTCGCCATGCGAATTCTGTATCACTTCCCTCTGTCACCACAGTGCCGGAAAGTCAGGCTGATGCTTGGCGAAAAGCGGCTGCCGTTTGAGCCCATGACAGAGCGGACGTGGGAACGCCGCGAAGAGTTTTTGCGGATCAGCCCTGCGGGGGAGGTGCCGGTTCTGGCAGAGGACAATGGCCTGTCCGTGCCGGGATCGGGCGTGATCTGCGAATATCTGGAGGAGGCTTATCCGGACACCCCGCTGCTGGGGCGCACCCTGGCGGAGCGCGTTGAGATCCGGCGGCTGGTGGCGTGGTTCGATGTGAAGTTCGAAGCCGAAGTCACGCGCAACCTGTTGGGTGAAAAGCTGTTCAAGCGGCTGGCCGGTGCGGGAAACCCTGACGGGGGGCTGCTGCGGGCCGGGTATGGCAATATCAAGTATCATATGGATTATATCGGCATTCTTGCCGAAACGCGTTCCTGGCTTGCCGGACCTGTCCTGTCGCTGGCTGATTTCGCGGCGGCCGCGCATCTGTCGTCGCTGGATTTCATCGGGGATGTGGACTGGGCGAAATTTCCGGCGGCCAAGGACTGGTATGCGCGGGTGAAGTCCCGGCCATGTTTCCGGTCGTTGTTGAATGATCGCCTGACCGGCCTCAATCCGCCCGACCATTACGCCGATCTCGATTTTTGATCGGGGTGCGATTTAGTGCGTGAGTTTCGCACCGATGTGATCGTGATCGGCGCTGGCGCGGCGGGCCTGATGGCTGCACGTGTCGCGGCGCAGGGCGGGGCGCGTGTTGTGGTCATTGACCACGCGGATGAGCCGGGGAAAAAAATCCTGATTTCCGGTGGCGGGCGATGCAATTTCACGCATCTCGATGCCACGGCGGCGACGTATATCAGTGGCAACCGGCATTTTGTGAAATCCGCCTTGGCGCAGTTCCGGCCTGCGGAGTTCGTGGCGCTGGTGGATCGTTACCGGATTGCGTGGCATGAAAGACGCCCGGGCAACTGTTTTGCGACGGGTCTGCGCGTCAGATTGTCGAGATGCTGGTGGCGGAATGCCCGTCTGAACAGGTGACGTTTCGCCTGGGCGCGCGCGTTCAGGCCGTGCGGCATGACGGGGCGTTTCATGTCGAGGCATCGGGTGAGACCATAACGGCGTCGGCGTTGGTGATCGCGACCGGAGGGTTGTCGATTCCGAAGCTGGGGGCGACGTCTTTCGCGTATAACATTGCCCGGCAATTCGGCCTGTCTGTCACGCGGACGAAGCCAGGGCTGGTGCCTTTCGGGATGCCCGCGGGCGAGGACACGGAGGCCTTGCGCGAACTGGCGGGTGTGTCCCTGCCTGTGCGTGCGTCGATCGGGAAGGCGGCGTTTTCCGATGCGCTTTTGTTCACGCATCGTGGTCTGTCCGGGCCTGCAATGTTGCAGATATCGTCTTTTTGGGATGCCGGGGTCGGGGTGTCAGTTTCGCTGGTGCCGGAGAGCGACCCTGTCGATGTGTTGAAAACCCTGAAGCGCACCCGTCCGCGCCTGAGCCTTGCGAACGCACTGGCTGAAATGCTGCCCCAGCGTCTGGCGCGCCACATGGCGGCGATGGCGCCGCGGCAGGATACGCTTGCAAACATGACAGATCGTGACCTGTCTGCCGTGGGCGAGACCCTGCGTCGATGGGTTGTGACCCCGGCCCACACCGAGGGCTATGCCAAGGCCGAAGTGACCTGCGGCGGGATCGACACAAGTGGCCTGTCGTCACAAACGATGGAAGCGAAATCGGTTCCGGGCCTGTATTTTATCGGCGAGGCCGTGGATGTGACCGGCTGGCTGGGCGGTTACAATTTCCAGTGGGCGTGGTCCAGCGGTTTTGCCGCCGGGCGCGCGGCGCTTTCGCACCGCGCGTAAACCGCTGTCCGGCCTTAATGCGGGCCGTGCTCGTGGTGATCTTCCCCGCCGCCCGGATAGCCGCCATGCGGGCCACCACCGGGGCCGGGGCCGAAGTGCTCTCCACCGCCGGGTGGGCGGTCTTCATGCTGTGGCATGTGGTCCATCGGCATGCCGCCACCATGGGGCATGCCACCCGGAGCGCCACCCCAGGGGGCGCCCTGGCGATGATCGTCCGGCCGGCCGCCCATGCCGCCGCCGTGCCATTCTTCCGGCCGGCCCGGTCCGGGGCCGCCATAACCACCATGCATTTGCATGGGAGGGCCACCAAAGTGCCCCTCTGGCCCGCGATAGCCGCCGCCCCAGCGATCATGATCGCTGAACCAGGGCTGGCTGCGATAATGCGCGCCCCAATATTCCCCGAATGAAAAACCGATGATCGGCAGGCCGATCTGCGGGCCATAGCTGTAAAGCGGGCCCTGCATGCCCTGATACGCGATCTCGATCTGATTGCCTGGGGCCCAGCCGCGATAGGGGCCGCTGGCAATGTCACACCAGCCCCAGCCCTGTTCGCAGCCGAACACCTCGACGGGTGTTCCCGGCGCAAAAGCGCCCACAGCCGGATAATCGGGGGAGGGGCCTGCGAAAATCTGGGTCCCGTACATCACCACGCCCGGTGCGGCCATGGCGGACGCGGCCGCCAGTGTCATGGCGCCGGTCGCGGCGGCTGCGTAACAAAAGGAACGCCATCTCTGTTTCATGAAAAGGGGCCTTGTGGTGGAAAAGTCGGTGAACACGGTCTGATATGCCCCGCGATTGGGGTTTTCCTGCGGCCGTAATCAGGCCGTTTCGCCTAGATCACGTCCCCCACCGTCATGGCCTGACGGGACAGGAAGTCCCGATACGGGCCATCGACTCGCTCCAGAACGCCCGGTGCGTCGTCCTGCACGATGCGGCCCATCTGCATCACCACGATGCGATCAAAATGCTTCAGCGTCGAAAGCCGATGCGCCACGGCAATCACGGTCCGGCCCATCATCAACCGGTCCAGCGCCGCCTGAACGTGCTGTTCGCTCTCGCTGTCGAGCGCACTGGTTGCCTCGTCCAGAATCAGGATCGGCGCATTGCGCAAAAAGGCCCGTGCAATCGCGATCCGCTGGCGCTGTCCGCCCGAGAGCTTGACCCCCCGATCACCGACCTCCGTTGCAAACCCTTCGGGCATGGCCTCGATGAAATCCATGCAGCCGGCCGCCTTCGCCGCCGCGATCACTTCATCCTCGGTCGCTTCGGGCTTGCCATAACGGATGTTTTCCAGCACCGACCGGCGCAGAAGCGTCACGTCCTGCGGCACCACCGACATGCTGGCCCGCAGGCTTTCCTCGGTCAGCATGCCAATGTCCTGGCCATCGACCAGAATGGCCCCGCCCTGAACAAAACGCATGCGCTGCAACAGCCCGATCAGCGTGCTTTTCCCCGAGCCCGAACGCCCGACCAGACCCACCCGCGTGCCTGCGGTAATGTGCAGGTTGAAATGATCCAGAACCGGCGTATCGCTGCCGGGGTATGAAAAATCGACACTCTGGAAAATGATTTCGCCCCGCGGCGGCGCGCGGAATGCCTCTGCCTCCGGGTGGTCCTTCATGTCATGCGGCACCAGAAGCGAAGACAGGGCTTCTTCCAGCCGGGCCGTGTGCTGGATCGTCTCGACCAGCGCCACGGCCAGATCGCGCGTGCCATGCAGGATCATGAAGCCCAGCGTGATGACCATCACCACATCGCCGATGCTGGCCTGTCCCCAGTGCCACAGCATCACCACCCAGACCAGCAGGGCCGCCGTCAGCATTGCCGTCAGCACGGCATGCACCAGGCGCAGCTTTTCCAGATAGCGCAGAGAACGCCCGCGCGCGCCCATTTCCTGCCCGATCACATCGGCCAGACGTTCGCGCTCCCGCCCGATCATCCCGAACGACCGCACCAGCGGCATGCTGCTGACCACATCCAGCATCTCGGCATCGACCAGAGCCGCCTGCGATGCAAAGGACTGGTGATAGCTGCGGCCGCTTTCGGCCATGCGGAACATCAGAAATGCCAGAAGGCCCGCCAGCACCACAATCACCGCGGCCATCACCGGGCTGACCGTGCCCAGCAGCGTGATCGACAGCGCCACGTTCAGGCACGGCGGCAGCACGTTCCACGTGGCAAGGCTTTCCAGCGTGAACGACGCCGTGGCCGCCGTGCCGATGCGCGCGGCCAGCGCACCGGGCATCCGGTCAGAGAAATAGGGAACGGAATGGGCCGTCAGATACCGGAACAGATCACGCCGCAGATCGCCCGTCACCTGAACGAACGCATGGCTTGCCGCCCATCCGCCCACACGCCACGACAGGTTGTCGCACGCAATCAGCACCGCCAGCACAACAACCGCGTGCCATACAGGGCCCATCGGCCCGCTGGCATGGGCCGTCAGCGTATCGACCAGATAGCGCGTGGCATAGGTGCCGACCACGGTGCACGCCACGGCAAAGACGACGGACAGGAAAATGATTCCATGCCGGACCGGATGATGAAGGACGTAGCGCCACATAAGGGCGATTGGCCGGTGCGCATACCCGACAAGAGCATCGTCAGAAATCACCGAATCATGGGTATGGGACAAGATCAGAGGCTCTCCCGCATATGGTGCGCCAGGTGGAATGATGCGTTCTCAGCATGCGTCATGCGGCTGAGTGTAACGGCAAGCGGCCACGCGCATAAGCCCCCCTCGTCCGGGTGGGGCCAACAGCCCTTGCCCGCATCTTGCCATCATCTGGCCGCTTGCCCGCCGCGGCGTTGGGTTATAGGCATGAACAAACGGCAGTCCGTCACCGGCCTTGCCGCAACTTTCCGGGGCGGCCAACGCTCCGGACTCAGTCAGTCATCGAAGTGAAAGAGCCCCATGCGTATCGCCCAGATCGCGCCTTTACATGAAGCTGTGCCGCCGAAGCTCTATGGCGGCACGGAACGTGTCGTCTCCTTCCTGACAGAAGAACTGGTGGCGATGGGCCATGACGTGACTCTGTTCGCCAGCGGAGACAGCATCACGAACGCAACGCTCAACGCATGCTGGCCGCGCGCGTTGCGTCTCGATCCCGCAATCCGCGATCCCATCGCACCGCACATGCTGATGATGGAGCGCGTGGCCCGCACCGCCAACGACTTCGACGTGTTGCACTTCCACATGGACTACTGGCCGTTCACCTATTTCAGCCGCCAGAAAGTGCCGTTCGTCACCACGATGCACGGCCGTCTGGACCTGATGGAACTGCAGCCAGTGTTCGACACCTTCCCCAAGGTGCCGCTGGTCTCCATCTCCAACAACCAGCGCGGCCCCCTGCCGCAGGCCAATTTCCTCTCGACCGTGCTGCACGGGCTGCCGGAAAAGCTGCTGACGCCGGTGGCCGGCCCGCGCGACTATCTGGCGTTCCTCGGGCGCATCTGCCCCGAAAAAGGCGTGGACAAGGCCATCCGTATGGCCCGCGCCAAGGGCATCCCGCTCAAGATCGCCGCGAAGATCGACCGTGTTGACGCCGACTATTTCGAGCGCGAGATCAAGCCGATGCTGGGCGACGGCGTGGAACTGATCGGCGAAATCAACGACGCCCAGAAGCCGGCCTTCCTGTCCGGCGCCAAGGCCCTGCTGATGCCCATCGACTGGCCCGAGCCCTTTGGCCTGGTCATGATCGAGGCCATGGCCTGCGGAACGCCGGTCATCGCTTTCCGCCGCGGTTCCGTCCCCGAAGTGCTGGAAGACGGCCTGACCGGCTGCATCGTCGAGAACGAGGACGAAGGCATCGCGGCCCTCGACCGTCTGGACACCTTCTCCAACGACGGTGTGCGCGCCCGATTCGAACAGCGCTTCACCGCCCGCCGCATGGCTGAAGACTATCTGCGCGTCTATGACCAGATCATGGCTGGGCACCAGACCACCGCCTGACGGCCTCCGGGGGCGCGTCCGCGTGCGTGCCCCCGCTTGGAACCTGCACCACCAATGGGCTAAGGGAAGCGATCTTCCCGGATAGACCAGAAAGAAGGTTCCATGAGCGATACCCCCCCCGACCGGCTCTGCGCCAACCCCTCCAGCCCGTTTTACAATGAAGAGCTGCTCGCCCGCGGTGTCGGCGTGCGCTTCAAGGGCGAGGAAAAAACCAACGTCGAGGAATACTGCATCTCCGAAAGCTGGGTGCGTGTCACCGTCGGCAAGACGATGGATCGTCGCGGCAACCCCATGACCATGAAACTGCAGGGCCCGGTTGAAGTCTGGTTCAAGGACGACAACGCCGAAGCCTGATTCCGCACCGGCAGCGCACCCCCGTTTTTGCCCCGCGCGACCGGGGGTGATAGCCTTCCACGATCATAAGTGAAGGAGATCGCAGCCATGACAGCCTCCCCAACCCCGTCTGAGACGGATCGCTTCACGGTCGTCATCGTGGGCGGTGGCGCGGCAGGTGTCACTGTCGCGGCCCGGCTGCGCAAGGCACGGCCATCCCTCTCGATCGCGGTGATCGAACCCGCCACTACCCACGCCTATCAGCCCGGCTGGACGCTGGTCGGTGCCGGCGTGATGCAGATGCGCGACACACTGCGCCAGGAAGGCGGCCTGATCCCCGCAGGTGTGACATGGATTCGCGCAGCCGTTGACAGCTTCGCCCCTGAAGACAACACCGTCATCCTGACCGACGGGCGCCGCATCGGCTATCGCCGTCTGGTCGTCTGCCCGGGCCTTCAGCTCGACTGGGACAAGATCGAGGGCCTGCGCGAAACGCTGGGCAAGAACGGCGTGTGCAGCAACTATTCCCGCGACAGCGCCGAATATACCTGGACCTGCATCCAGTCGCTGCGCGGCGGAACGGCCCTGTTCAGCCAGCCGCCCATGCCCATCAAATGCGCCGGCGCGCCGCAGAAAATCCTCTATCTGGCGTCCGACTACTGGCGCAAGCAGGGCACGCTCGATCGCACCAGCGTCAATTTCCACATCGCCGGAGACGTGCTGTTCGGGGTGGCGCACTTCGTGCCGTCCCTGCAGAAAACCATCGATTTCTATGGCGCCCATGTCCACTATAAGGAAAATCTGGTGGCCGTCGATGGACCGGCCAAAACCGCCACCTTTTCCGTCATCGGCCCTGATGGTTCCGCGTCCCGCGTCACCCGGACGTTCGACATGCTCCATGTCGTCCCGCCCCAGAGCGCACCGGATTTCATCAAGAAAAGCCCGCTGGCCAACGCCGGCGGCTGGGTCGATGTGGACCCCGCAACCCTGCGTCACACCCGCTATGACACCATCTTCGGCCTTGGCGATGCGGCTGGCACCACAAACGCCAAGACAGCCGCCGCCGTGCGCGCGCAGGCGCCGGTCGTCGTGGCCAATCTGCTGGCGTCCCTCGATGGAAAGCCGGTTGAAGGCACGTATGATGGCTATGGCGCCTGCCCGCTGACGGTGTCCTATGGCCGCGTGGTGCTGGCCGAATTCCTCTATGGCGGCAAGGTCGCGCCCAGCTTCCCCTATGACCAGCGCAAGCCGAGCCGCTTCGCATGGATGCTCAAGACGCAGGGGTTCCCGCGCC
>Ga0157365_10000760_pt1 | contig 13777 bp, 11 predicted proteins | sample AttsexASBM3_FD_111478 | JGI IMG/M metagenome (GOLD analysis project Ga0157365, IMG submission 111478) | Fungus gardens microbial communities from leaf cutter ant in Ribeirão Preto, State of São Paulo, Brazil - Atta sexdens ASBM3 | ecosystem: Host-associated > Fungi > Mycelium > Unclassified ... | reverse complement strand
GGCGCACGCGCCGAAGATGCGGAACCCGAGGCTTTCTTCGCCATGATTTTTCACCTGCCAGTCTGTCAATCAACCCTCAAGGGCCAACAAACGCATACGAAACTATTCCGCAATTGTCGATTGGCTGTTCCTGACAATTTTGCGGCTTTTGTGCGCCTGTGGCGGGCAGGCCGCTGCGCCCGCGTGGCCGATGCCTTTTTTGTGGGCGAAACGGCCGGGCACGGGGCAGGATTGTCGCCGCATCCGGGCCGGGTGTGCCTGTATGGGCGGCAGGGGTCAGAGCGCGTCGGCGCCTGTTTCCCCGGTGCGGATGCGCACGGCCTGGACCATTTCGAGCACGAAAATCTTGCCATCGCCGATCTTGCCGGTCTGGGCGGATGTCTGGATCGCGTCCACCGCGGCGTCGATCAGGTCGTCCGACACGGCGACCTCCAGCTTCGCCTTGGCGACGAAATTGATGCTGTATTCCGCCCCGCGATAGATTTCCGTCTGGCCGCGCTGTCGGCCATAGCCCTTGACCTCGGTCACGGTCAGGCCGGCAATGCCCAGATCGGCCAGCGCCGAGCGGACATCGTCGAGCTTGTGCGGCTTGATGATCGCGATAATCAGCTTCATCGGTAGGTCCCTCCGTGCAGGTGGCAGCGGGCGACGATCGCCCGATCCGCCGGGACTATGCACCCGGACGCCCTGATGTTATCGCATGGTCCGGCCCTTTCCCAGCCTTTGCCGCACTGTCCGCGCAGAGTTGAAAGCAGGCCTGGCCCGTCACGGGCCGGGCATCGGGTATCGACACCTTCCGCGCGGCCTTCCAATACTGGGTTGCAGACCCACTCCCCCGGAGCAGCTCCACAGGGCTGCAGCTCGGTGGAATTGCTCTGGCTATGTGTTTATTGAACATCTTCACCAGTTCGAATGAGTCCATTCAAACTGGATCTGCTCTCGCATGATCACGACAGGTCCGATGTATCGCACGTTCGACAATGCCCTGCTTTGCCAGCATCTTGCCGCCCTTCCGCACATTGCCGTCCGCCTTGGCGGCGCACCCGATGACTGGGAGATTGCCGAGGTCAGCGACGGCAACCTCAATATGGTCTGGATCGTGCGCGGGCCGGACGGGGCGGTGTGCGTCAAGCAGTCCCTGCCGCATGTGCGGGTTGACCCGTCATGGAAGATGCCGCTGGACCGCACGGCGTTCGAGGCCGCGTATCTGCGCGATGTCGCGCCGCTGGTGCCGGACCTGACGACGGCGCTGCTGGATTTCGACGCCGAGCGCTTCGTGCTGGTGGTGGAGGCGCTGACGCCGCATGTGGTGTTGCGCACGGCGCTGTGCGCGCGGTCGGCCACGCCGGGCTTCGGGGCCGCGATCGGGCGGTTCGTGGGGCGCAGCAGCGTGATGACGTCGCTGCTGAACGGACCGTTCGAGGGCATGATGCAGCGGATCGCGCGGTTCGCAGCCAACACCACCCTGACGCGCATCACGGTGGATCTGGTGATGACCGACCCGTTCTGCGCCCACCCGCGCAACCGGCCCATGCGCCCGGAACTGACGGCGCTGGAGCAGGAACTGGCGGCGGATGTGGCGCTGGCGCGTGCGGCGGCTGCCCTGCGGCAGAGGTTTCTGGGCACGCCGCAGGCCCTTCTGCATGGTGACCTGCACACGGGTTCGATCATGGTGCACGGGCAGGACGTGCGCGTGATCGACGGGGAATTTGCCGTATGCGGCCCGGTGGGCTTCGATTGCGGGCAGTTCGTGGCCAATCTGGCGATCAACGCGATTGCCGACCCCGGGTCCGACCTGGCCCTGAACGAGATCGTGCCATTCTGGGCGGCGTTTCTGGCCGAGACGGAGCGTGCGTGGGCCGAGGCCCGCGGCTCTGACATTCATGCGGGCATCCACGCGGGCGCAGGCATGGCCGATCCGGCGACGCAGGCGGCCCTGCGCACCGCGTGGTGCGACGGGATCTATGCCGACATGCTGGGGTTCGCGGGGCTTGAGATCATTCGCCGCACCATCGGCTATGCACAGGTGGCGGATTACGCCGCCGCCCCGGACCGGGCGGAAGAAGCCGCGCGGCGCAGCCGGGCGATCGGCCTTGCGCGCAGGCTTCTGGTGCAGCCCGCAGCCTTTGGCGATATCGGCACACTGGCCCGCGCGGTGGCCGATGCGCGGGGTGATGCGGTGTGATCGGGCCTGCGGTTATCGGCTCCTATCTTGTGTTGGTGCCCCTTGTGGCGCTGGCGGTGTCCAGCGCGGGTCGGGGGGGCACGGCCGGGGCCTATTTCGGGCGCGGGCACGACCTGCCGTGGTGGGCGATCTGCCTGTCGCTGGTGGCGACCGAGACCTCGACCCTGACGGTGATCAGCGTGCCGGGGGTCGCCTATGGCGGGGGGATGGTGTTTGTCGGGCTGGCGGTTGGCTATCTGATCGGGCGGGTGCTGGTGGCGTGGCTGTTGTTGCCGGCCTATCGGGCGGGCGATCTGGGCAGTGTGTATGAATTTCTGGGGCAGCGTTTCGGTCCGGTGGCGCAGCGGGTGGTGTCGGCCACGTTTTTGCTGACGCGCGCGCTGGCGGAAGGGGTGCGGCTGTTTGCGGGGGCGCTGCCGATCGGGCTGTTGCTGGCGGGGCAGCATGTGGCGGTGCCGCTGTGGGCGCTGCTGGCGGGCATTGTGGTGCTGACGCTGGTTTACACCTGCATTGGCGGGTTGCGGGCGCTGATCTGGTCGGATGCGATCCAGTTCACGGTGTATTTCAGCGGTGCTGTCTGGTGTCTGGTGTTGCTGTGGCACGGGGCGGCGCCGGGGGTGTTGGCGCGACTGGCGGCGGGGGGGCGGCTGGCGCTGTTTCATACGCATGTTCACGGGGCGGCGGCCTGGACTGACCCGTTCACGCCGCTGGGTGCGGTTGTGGGCGGGGCTGTGCTGACGCTGGCGTCGCACGGGACCGACCAGTTGCTGGTGCAGCGTGTGCTCGTGGCGCGCAGCCTGCGCGATGCACAGCGGGCGCTGGTGTGCAGTGCGCTGGTGGTCGGTGTTCTGTTTGCGGTGCTGTCCGGGGTTGGGGTTCTGCTGTGGGACCAGCATGGCGGGCGTTCGCTGGCGGCGGCAGGGTTTGCCGGGCCGGATGCGGTGTTTGCGGATTACATCGTGCATGGCCTGCCGCCGGTGGTCTCCGGGTTGCTGGTGGCGGGGGTTCTGGCCGCGACGATGGGGTCGCTTTCGGCCACGCTGAACGCGATGGCGGGGGCCAGCGTGATGGATTTTCCGGCGCTGGGGCGGTGGTGCGCGGCGCGGCTGCACCTGACCGGGATTGGCGTTGCGCGCGCGATGACCGTGGTGTGGGCGGTGGTGCTGGTGGGGTGTGCGTGCCTGTTTGCGGGCAGCCGGGGGTCGGCTGTGCTGTTCGGGCTGTCGGTTGCGGCCTATGCCTATGGCGCGATGCTGGGGGCGTTCGGGCTGGGGGTTCTGACACGGCGTGTGCGGGCGGCCGAGATGCTGCCGGCCTATGGGCTGAGCCTTGTGCTGACGGCGGTGCTGGTGGTGTGTGTGCGACCTGGCGGACGGCCGCTGGGGTTCACGTGGCTGGTTCCGTTGGGGGCCATGGCGGAGATCGGGTTCGGGGTTGTGTTGGCCTGCCTGAAAAAGGCACCCCGGGCATGAAGGTTCGGGCCGCGATGGTGGTTCTGGTGCTGGGGGCGCCGGTGGTTGTGCGGGCCGCCCCCCCGGCCGCGGCATGTCTGGCCATGGTCGAAGACGACCCCGAGGCCGCGCGCCAGAGCGCGCAGGCCGCGATGCGCCGTGAAACCGGCGATGCGGCCTTGCGCAACGGCACGGCGGACTGTCTGGCGCGGGCGGATGCGGTGCTGGGCCTGTGGACGGAGGCGGCGCCCGTGTTCGATGCGCTGTCGGCCCGGACCGCGAGCACGGGCGGCGACCGGCAGGCGGCGGCGGGATTTGCGCTTGCGGCCAGCGATGCGTGGCGGGCGGGCGGCAAGCCGGCTGCGGCCTGTGCGTCGGCTGATGCGGGGCTGAAGCTGGCGCCGGACGATGCAGCCATGCGGCTGGGGCACGCGCGGGCCTCGGTCGGGTGCGGGGCGGCGGCGGCGGCACTGGCCGATCTTGCGGCCCCGTTCGCGGGGGCGGACACGGCGCGGCAGGCCGATGTGCTGGTGCTGCGCGCGCAGGCCCTGCGGCTGACGGGCGCGCCCGGACCGGCGGAGGCCGCGGCGACGGCGGCGCTGGCGCTGAAGCCCGACTGGACCGAGGCATTGCTGGAGCGCGGGATCGACCGTGCGCGGCTGGGGCATCTGCGGCTGGCCCGGCAGGACTGGGAGCGGGTGGTGGCGCTGGAGCCCGACGGGCCGGATGCCAACCGCGCGCAGCAGGATCTGGACGTTCTGGAGGCCGATCCTGACCGTGCGGATGCGGCGAGATAGTGTTTTATATCAGGTGGTTATTTTGTTTTTCTGGCCTGCGGGCTTTCACGTTCGCGTCATGTGTGACCGATAACATTGGCTTGCGTGAAAAATCTGTTATGTTGGCATCATGGAAGGGACAAAGAGCCTTTCCCAATAAGCAGAATAAGAACAAAAACAAGAAGAAGAAAACCATAAGGAAACTTCCAGTCGGCGCTTCCCGGTTTCATTCGGCACCAGACTGATTCAACCCGCAGGGGTGTTCCGGGCAGAATCCGGGCCATCCCTGCGGGCTTACGCCTGCCGGGCATATTGGCACGCGGTGCCATCGGGCGCATACATGGCGGTCATGGCACGGATTCTTGTCATCAAGCTGGGCGCCCTGGGCGATTTCGTGCAGGCGTTTGCGCCGTTTGCGGCCATTCGCGCCCATCATCCCCACGATCACATCACTCTTCTGACGACAAAGCCGTTTGTTGAACTGGCGCGTGCTGCGCCGTGGTTCGATACGGTGGAGGTCGATGCGCGGCCGGCGTGGCACGACCTTGCGGGCGTGGCGCGCCTGCGCGCGCAGGTGCGGGGCCACGATGTGATCTATGACCTTCAGACATCGGGGCGCAGCAGCCGATATTTCCGGCTGGCGGGGCGGCCGGTTTTCTCGGGCATTGCGCGCGGGGCGTCCCTGCCGCACGCCAATGCGTGGCGGAACCTGATGCATACGCGCGCCCGACAGCGCGACCAGTTGCGCATGGCCGGCGTGCCCGACGTGCCCGATGCCGATCTGGCGTGGCTGCGCGGCACGGACACCGACCTGCCGCCCGACCTGCGGGGGGCGGGGGCATTTGCCCTGCTGGTGCCCGGCGCCGCCCCGCATAGGCCCGCCAAGCGGTGGCCGGTGGACCGGTTTGCCGACATTGCCGCGATCATGGCCGTGCGGGGTGTGACCCCGGTTGTCGTGGGGGCGGCGTCGGACGCGCCGCTGGCAGCGCAGATTGCGGCGGCGTGTCCCCGGGCGATCGATCTGACGGGGCGTACGTCGCTGGGCCAGGTTGCGGCCCTGGCGGCGCGGGCGTGCGGGGCGGTCGGCAACGACACCGGGCCGATGCATCTGGCCGCCGCGATGGGGTGCCCGTGCATCGTGCTGTTTTCGCGCGAGAGCGACCCGCGCCTGACGGCCCCGCTGGGGCGCGTTCCCGGGCAGGTGCGGGTGATGGCGGCCGATGATCTGGCGACCCTGTCGGCCGCGGCGGTGGCGGCAGCCCTGCCCTGCTGAGGGGGCCTTTTGGCGGCGTTGGCGCACATTTGTCGGCCCGCAGGCTTGTCGCGGCCCGGAACAGGCGACATTAAGAGGGACGTTGCCCGCCCGCAGGCGCCATGACCTGTCGGGCGTGACATCGTCTTTTCCTTATCTTTGGTGGAGTTCACCCCCATGCCCGCGATCACCCTGCCCGATGGTTCCGTACGTCAGTTCGACGCGGCGGTAACGGGCACTACGGTGGCGGCGTCCATCGGGCCCGGCCTTGCCAAAGCGGCCATTGCCATGGTTCTGGATGGCAAGGATGTCGATCTTTCGACCCTGATCGAAGCGGATGCCTCGGTGCGCTTTGTCACCCGCAAGGACGATCTTGCGCTGGAGATGATCCGTCACGACTGCGCCCATGTGCTGGCCGAGGCTGTGCAGGCCCTGTGGCCCGGCACGCAGGTGACGATCGGCCCGTCGATCGAAAACGGCTTCTATTACGATTTCTTCCGCAATACGCCGTTCACCCCGGATGATTTTGCTGCGATCGAAGCGAAAATGCGCGAGCTTATTGCCGCCAACGCGAGCTTTGTGCGTGAAGTCTGGCCGCGTGAGGAGGCGATTGCGTTTTTCGAAGCCAAGGGCGAGCGCTTCAAGGCTGAGTTGATCCGCGATCTGCCGGAAGACGCCCCGATTTCGATTTATCGTCAGGGCGACTGGCTGGATCTGTGCCGTGGCCCGCACATGCGCGGCACGGGTGATGTCGGCACGGCGTTCAAGCTGATGAAGGTTGCGGGTGCCTATTGGCGCGGCGACCATCGCAACCCGATGCTGACCCGTATTTATGGTACGGCGTGGCGCGACCAGAAGGAACTGGACGCCCATCTGTTGCAGCTTGAGGAAGCGGAACGTCGCGATCACCGCCGCATCGGGCGGGAGATGGGCCTGTTCCATATTCAGGAAGAGGCGGTCGGTTCGATCTTCTGGCACGCCAAGGGCTGGCGCATTTATACGGCGTTGCAGGACTACATGCGCCGTGCGCAGACCCGTGGCGGGTATGAAGAGGTTCGCACCCCGCAGCTTGTTGATCGGGCGTTGTGGGAGGCGTCCGGTCACTGGGACAAATATCGCGAACACATGTTCATCGCGACGGTTGAGGACGAGGACAAGACACTCGCGCTCAAGCCGATGAACTGCCCGTGCCATGTGCAGATTTTCCGTCACGGCCTGCGGTCCTATCGGGAACTGCCGCTGCGCATGGCGGAGTTCGGGGCGTGCCATCGGTATGAGCCATCGGGGGCGCTGCATGGCATCATGCGTGTGCGCTCGTTCACGCAGGATGACGCGCATATCTTCTGCACCGAAGACCAGATTGCGGGCGAAACCGCGCGTTTTGTGGCCATGCTGGCTGAGGTCTACACCGACCTTGGGTTCGAGTCGTTCCGTGTGAAGTTCGCGGATCGGCCGGAACAGCGTGCGGGCGATGATTCGACATGGGACAAGGCCGAGAGCGCGCTGATCGAGGCGTGCCGTCTGGCGGGTGTGGAGTACGAGCACAATCCGGGCGAGGGCGCGTTTTACGGGCCGAAGCTGGAGTTCGTGCTGCGTGACGCCATCGGGCGTGACTGGCAGTGTGGCACGTTGCAGGTGGACTATGTCCTGCCGGATCGTCTGGATGCGTCGTTTGTGGGTGAAGACAGCGCGCGGCATCGTCCGGTCATGCTGCATCGCGCGATTCTGGGCAGTTTTGAGCGGTTCATGGGCATTCTGATCGAACAGCACGCAGGGCGTTTCCCGCTGTGGCTGGCACCCACGCAGGTTGTCGTGGCGTCGATTGTCACGGATGCGGAGCCTTATGCGCTGGAAGTGGTCGAGACGCTGCGTGCGGCCGGTCTGACGGTTGAGGCCGACGTGCGCAACGAGAAGATCAACGCGAAGATCCGTGATCATTCGCTGGCCCGTGTGCCGGTCATTCTGGTGGTGGGCCGCAAGGAGGCCGAGCATCGCAGTGTGGCGATGCGGCGTCTGGGCGGTGCTGCGCAGGAGGTGCTGTCGGTGGAAGATGCGGTGTCGCAACTGACGCTTGAGGCGCTGGCACCGGATCAGAAACGGGCGCAGGGGCTGTCGGCCAACGCGTGAGATATCGGCTGCCGGTGCCGCGTGTGCGGGGCCGGCGGCCATGTCCGGTGCGCTGTGCAGCGTTGATCTGCCCGCTGTATCGGCATCGTGTGCTTGATTTATTGGCACCTCCGGGCGCATATTGGTGCCAACCCGATAGGAAAAAAGTGTCTTAGGCTGGCTTCCCCCCTTTTCGTGGGCGGGATTCGGGCCTATGTCCGTTCCCTGTCATAGAAGAGCCACAGGAGCCGACCATATCCAGACCGCCGATGCCCGCGCCGCCGACGCGCGAGGGGCCCCGTGTTAATGAAGAGATCCGCGTCCCGCAGGTCCGTCTGATCGACGCGGACGGCGAGATGGCCGGGGTGATGACCACCCGTGATGCCCTGATGCGTGCTTATGCCGTGGGCCTTGATCTGCTGGAGATCAGCCCGACGGCCGAGCCGCCGGTCGTGAAGATTCTCGATTACGGGAAATTCAAGTACGAGCAGCAGAAGAAGCGCAACGAGGCCCGCAAGAAGCAGAAGGTCATCGAGATTAAGGAAGTCAAGGTTCGTCCGAACATCGACGAAAATGACTACCAGGTGAAGATGCGCGCCATGAAGTCCTTCATTGGTGAGGGCGACAAGGTGAAGGTCACGCTGCGTTTCCGCGGGCGCGAAATGGCGCACCAGGAACTGGGCATCAAGGTTCTGGAGCGTATCCGCACCGAGATGGACGAACAGGCGAAGGTCGAGCAGATGCCGCGTCTGGAAAACCGTCAGATGATCATGGTGCTGGCACCGCGCTGACCGCGCGTTTCGGCACATGAAAAAAGGGCCGGGGCACTTTGGTGCTCCGGCCTTTTTTTGTGCCGTGTCAGTCAGGGGCCGGTGCGGGAAAAGGTTGCCGTGGCGCTACCACGTCAGCGCCAGCAGCGCGCCCGGCGTTGTGGTGGCTGGTTGATGAAAGTGTCTGGCACCACCGCGCGTGCGCTGCGGGTTATCGATAATGGGTGGCCTGTATGCGGGTGGTGTCGTCTGCCAGTTGTTCGTTCGTCGGTTCTTCCCCGGTGTCCTGAAGGAGCGAACGCGTGGTGCGGGCGTCAAGATCGTGCCGCCATGTCCGGGTCGCGCGGGATAGCTGGAAGCCTTCCAGAAGCCTGTTCACGTTCTTGGCCTCGTTCGCCAGGCTCTGGCAGGCAGCGGTGGATTCTTCCACCATCGCGGCGTTCTGCTGCGTGTTGGTGTCGAGCGACTGGGCCGTGTCATCAAGATTATGCAGCCGCGCGGACTGTTCCTGCGCGGAGGTTGTGATGGCGGTCATGGAGGTGCTGATGTGGCGCACGTCTTCCGCGATCCCGCTGAGCGACTTTTCCGTCTGCGCGACCGACGACACGCCCATCTTTACCTGGGTGTTGGAGGTGTTGATCAGCGCGCGGATGTCTTTGGCGGCGGCGGTGGAGCGATGTGCCAGCGTCCTGACCTCCTGTGCAACGATGGCAAAACCGCGGCCGGCATCGCCTGCGCGCGCGGCCTCGACCCCGGCATTCAGGGCGAGAAGATTGGTCTGGAAGGCGATTTCGTCGATCAGGGATATGATGCTGACGATCTGGTTCGAGGAATTCTCGATCTCCTTCATCGCCACGGTCGCGCCCCTGACGATTTTTTCCGAGTTCTGGACGCTGACGTTCGTGCGCTCGATCGCCTGCCGGACGGCGTCGGCGTGGTCGGCGGTGGTATGCACGGCCGCGCTGATATGCGCGATGGTGCTGACCGTGCTTTCCAGCGATGCGGCCTGCTGTTCGGTTCTGTCGGACAGATCGGCGGCGGCAAACGCGATTTCACTGATGGAGGTTTCGATTGCCGTCGTGTTGTCGCCAACCGCCTGAAGCGCCTCGTCCAGAACATCCACGGAGGTGTTGAAATCGTCGCGCAGGCTTTGATATCCGGCGGGCAGGTCGGCCTCGATCCGGTATTTCAGGTTTTTGCGTGACAGTTCATGCATGGCGCGGGAGATGACATTGCAGACGCTCTCCTGTTCCCGCGCGCGGGTTTCAAGGTCCACGCGGCGCGCGCGTTCGGCCGCTTCGACATAGACGGAGGTGGCAAGCTCGATATCCAGCATCGCGGCCTTCATCAGCGCGCCGAGCTTTTGCGACAGTGCGCCGGCATCGACCTGTGCGCGGGAAAACAGGCTGGGTGCGGGCACGGCGTCGCGGACGATGCACTGGATCAGCCGTTCCAGGATCAGGGAGTACCCCCCGATATACCATTGCAGGTCGAGGTTGATCTTCGCGTGCATTTCGCCCACGGCGCGCACTTTCTCGGCGTAGGTCGTGTCGAACTTCGCTTCGGACAGCATGGTCCAGTGCCGGTGCTGGGCGGCGCGTGCGCGGTCCATGTGGGCGTCGGACTGGAACAGCCTCGCGGCATCGGGTGTCTTGCGGATGCGGGCATACAGCGTGTTCAGGGCGGGCCCGATCTGGGAATCGATCATCGGGGCAAGGGCATAGAGCGCCTCGCGGTCTTCATACGACATGCCGATGAAGGCAAGGCGTGCCTCAAGATCGGGAAGCGAGAGCGGATCGGCGGTGTGCGAAGACATAAGCGCGTCTGTTTCCCCTGATATGGGGCAGCCGCGCGTCCGGCGATCAGGCATCGCTGATCCGGCGTGCTGCCTCCCGATGGTTGCGGGGGTTTTATGCGCCCATCAGGTTACCAGAACATGAAGACACCCGGGCCCGTCAGGGGGCCAGCAGCACCTTGGCCGTGGCATGGACCGAGACGCTCTGGTCTTCCGGGGTGGCTGCCGGGGCCATGGCGGCCATGCGGGCCATGACCATTGGCCGGGGTGCGCTGTTGTCGTCCAGCGACAGTTCGGCAAAGCGCACGACGGACATGTCCATGGCCCCGGCCACGGTTCTGGCGCGGTCGCGCAGGTCCGCTATGGCCTGAAGCTCGGCCGTGTGGCGCAGGCGTGTGCGCGTTTCATCGGCCAGTTGCCAGTCGAACCCGTTCAGGGCCAGCCCGGCTGATTGCAGGCGGCCGGTCAGGTCCAGCAGGGCCGAGACATCGCCCGCCGGCGCACTGAGCGTAAGCACCTGGCGCGCGGTCCATGTCTCCTGCCTGTCGCCCGAACGTGTGACGTCATATTGTCCGGCGCGCGTGGTGATCGTGCGATAGGCCGCGGTGGTGGTGGTGGCGCCGTGGATCATCGCGGTGACGGCGCGCTGGGCGGCGGCGACCGACGGCGCGGTCTTTTCTGCTGAAAACGTGGCCACCATGCGGTCGGGGGCTGCGGTGGCGGTGCCGGTGGTGTCGATCCGCAGTTCCGTTGGCGGCGTGGTGTCATCGTGCCCGTGGGCGGGCGGTGCAGCGGTTGCGGCGACCGGCAGGGCACATGCAAGGATTGCGAGGCTGCGGGTGGAGGTGTTCATCGGTCGTTCCGCTCTTCACACAGGGCCATCAGGGCGCGGCGCAACCGCACGATGCCCATCCGCACCTTGCCGTGCTGGCACAGGCCGATGCCTTCCTGCCTCAGATCCATAACGTTGGCGGGCAGTGGTTGTTCAGCCGTCTTGCTGTCGATCGCGCGCAAAAGCGTGCCGCAGAATTCCGGGCTGTCGGTCGTGACGGGCATCGGACGGGATTCGTCCGGGGCGGTCTGTTCTGTCGGCTGGTCCTGCGTCTGCTGGCCTGCGCGGGCGGCGTTGCCGACGCAGGGATGCGCCAGAAAGGCGGTGGCCAGCAGGGCGATCATCGGGCCGCGACGCGGCGGCAGAAGGCAGGAATGCGAAACCATGGTCTCTTTTTTAAGCCTCATGACCTTTCCCCGATGTGGGGTAAAGATGAAGCCTGCGTTACCGCAGGGGCGGGCGGCGGCACCAGCGGCAGGATCAGCTGGGCGTCGGTGCCCGGGCTGGCTGCGAGCAGGTGCATCTCGCCCCCATGCAGGGTGACGATGGCCTGCACCATCGACAGGCCCAGCCCCGAGCCCGGTGTGTCGCGCGCGGTGTTGGCGCGATAGAAGCGCTCTGTCGCGCGGGCCAGTTCTTCTGGTGTCATGCCGATGCCTTCGTCGCGCACGGACAGCATCACCTGCGGGCGGCGCGGCATCTGACCGGCGCGTCCGGGTTGTTCGCGGGCGGTCAGGCGGATCGATCCACCGGGGGGCGAGAATTTGATCGCGTTGTCCAGAAGGTTCGCGGCGGCCTGCTGGATCAGGGCTTCGTCCCCGTAAAAGGCCAGCGCATCGGGCAGATCGACGTGCAGACACAGGGATTTTTCCTCGGCCAGGGCTTCGTACAGATCGGCGATGTCGCGCAGGCGGGGGACAAGGTCGAAGCGCGTAAAGGCGGCCCGGCGGGCGCCGGCCTCGATCTGGGCGATCCGCAGCAGGGCCTCGAACACGGCGGTGATGTTGTCGAGATTGCCGACCGCCCGGTCGATGGCCGCGCGCAGTTCGTCCTCGGACCGGGCATGGAGCGAGGCATCTTCCAGCAATGTGCGCGCCCGTGCGATGGGGGTGCGCAGATCGTGCGCGATGCTGTTGGACACCTGCCGCACGCCGTCCATCAGGCGGCTGATGCGGTCGAGCATTTCATTGATGGTGGAGGCGACCTGATCCAGTTCCCGGCCGTTGCCGGTCATGGCCATGCGCTGGCTGAGATCGCCTGTGGCGATGGCGGCAGTCGTGCGCGTGATGGAATTGATGATGCGCCGGAACAGGCTGCGCACCAGCACCGTGCCGCCGATGGCCAGGATGGTCAGCATCACCCAGGCCCACAGCATCGTGTCGGTCAGCAGCCGACGCAGGATGTTGCGGCCACGCACGTCGCGCCCCACCAGAAGGCGGAAATTTTCCGGCAGGGCGAAGCCGTGCGAGATCACGATCCCCCGCACGCCCGAGCGCGAGATCTGGAGTTCATACCACCGGTCGGTGCGCGCCACCGTGCGGGGCCATGCCGCAAGGTTGCCGGCCAGAACATGCCCGGCCGGGTCCACCAGCAGATAGATCGCGTCGTCATCGACGTTCTGTTCGAGGCGTTCTTCAATCGTGCGGGCCAGCACCGGCAGGCCGCCCGACACCCATTCATCGGACAGGGAGCCCGCATCGGCGGTGACGGCCTGCTGGATCTGGCGCTCCATCATGCCCAGCGTGCCCCACCAGACGAAGGACAGGAACAGCACGGAGGACAGCACGAAGATCACGCCATAGGCCAGCGAGAAGCGCAGGCTGGACGAACGCTGCCTCCACCAGCCCAGCGGGCCGGTGTTGGGACGGCTGCGGCGGTCGGCGAAGGGCTTCCTCATGGCGCCCCGCGGGGGCGGCCCGGCCTCATTCCGGGCGGAGCATGTAGCCGGCGTTGCGGATCGTGTGGATCATCGCGACCGGGAAGGGTTTGTCCACCTTCTGGCGCAGGCGCGAGACATGGACGTCGATCACGTTGGTTTGCGGGTCGAAGTGATAGTCCCACACGCCTTCCAGCAGCATGGTGCGCGTGACCACCTGGCTTGCGTGCCGCATCAGATATTCCAGCAGCCGGAATTCGCGCGGCTGGAGGTCGATCTTCTGGTTGGCGCGCCGCACCGTGCGCGACAGCAGATCCATTTCAAGATCGCCGACCACAAGGCGTGTCTGCGGGGTCTTTTCCGACTTGCCGCGCCGGGCCAGCGCATCGATGCGTGCCAAAAGTTCGCTGAAGGCGAAGGGTTTGGTCAGGTAATCATCGCCGCCGGCCTTCAGGCCGGCCACGCGGTCGTCCACATCGGCCAGCGCCGACAGCAGCAGCACGGGTGTCGCGTTGCTTTGCGAGCGCATGGTCTCAAGGATGCGCAGGCCGTCGATACCGCCGGGCAGCATGCGATCGAGGATCACGATATCGAAATTCTCGCTGACGGTCATGAACAGGCCGTCCTTGCCGTTGTCGGCCTGTTCGACGACATGGCCTTCTTCACGAAGGCCCTTGACCACGAAATTGCGGACTGTGGTGTCGCCCTCAACCACCAGAATGTGCATCTTGTCC
>Ga0157365_10000759_pt1 | contig 13794 bp, 10 predicted proteins | sample AttsexASBM3_FD_111478 | JGI IMG/M metagenome (GOLD analysis project Ga0157365, IMG submission 111478) | Fungus gardens microbial communities from leaf cutter ant in Ribeirão Preto, State of São Paulo, Brazil - Atta sexdens ASBM3 | ecosystem: Host-associated > Fungi > Mycelium > Unclassified ... | reverse complement strand
GAGCGGCCCCAAGCCTGTTACGCTTGAGTTAGGCGGGAAAAGTCCGCAGATCGTTTTCGATGATATCCGTAATGTAGATGGTGTTGCTGACCGTATCCTGAGAGCTTTCACGGGAAATGCGGGCCAAGTTTGTGTTTCTGGATCGCGTCTTATCATTCAGAGAGCGGTTCATGATGTCCTTGTGGAGAAGATCGTTGAGCGCGCGCAGGGCCTCGTTGCTGGTGCGCTTGAAAAGGCCGAAACACGGTACTCCCCGATTATTTCAGAACGACAGGCGACATCCATTGAGCTTGCCGTTCAGGATAGTGTGCAGGCCGGAGCTTCTGCGCTTCTTCCTCTCAGCCGTCTGAACGGCTCAGAAGGGGCATTTCTCTCACCGTGCATTCTGACCAATGTCACGCCGCAGACGCGGGCCGTAAAAGACGAGCTCTTTGGCCCGGTTTTGACGGTTCAGACATTTGATGACGAGGCTGAGGCACTCTCTCTGGCGTCTCATGCGACTTACGGTCTCGCTGCCGGCGTTCATACGTCCGATCTCGGGCGTGCGATGCGGGCTGTGCGGAACCTGAAAGCTGGCACCGTCTGGGTTAATCGGTATGGCCGGTCGTCAGACTTTGTAATCCCTACTGGCGGGTATGGTGGTTCAGGGATTGGCAAGGATCTGGGGCGCCAGGCTGTTGAAGCCAATCTGCGCTATAAAAGTGTTCTCATGGCGTTTGAGGGTTGACGCCATGGATCTTGCTTACCTCGTCGCCCTGCGAAAAGATCTTCATGCTCATCCTGAGCTGAGGTTCGAGGAGTTTAGAACATCCGATATCGTGGCGAACGTTCTCACGTCTCTGGGGTACTGCCCATCTAGAGGACTGGCAAAAACTGGAGTTGTGGCCTCTCTTCAAGGAAAGAAACCCGGTCCATCTATCATTTTGCGTGCAGATATGGATGCCCTGCCGATCAATGAGCAGGGAGATCATTCGCATAGCTCTCGCCACCCGGGTCGCATGCATGCTTGCGGGCATGACGGGCACACGACCATGCTTCTGGGGGCGGCTGCCGAGTTGGCTCTTAACCCGCCGGAACGCGGGACAGTGCATTTCGTTTTCCAGCCCGGGGAAGAAGGGGGAGCAGGAGCCAAAATCATGCTGGAAGAGGGGCTATTGGAGCAATTCCCCGCCGGGCGTGTTTTTGGAATGCATAACTGGCCTGGCCTTCCAACAGGTTCCATGGCGACCCGTACGGGGCCGATCATGGCTGGTGGTTGGCGGTTTCTGGTCGATATAAAAGGGAAGGGATCACATGCGGCCCAGCCGCAATTGGGGCGGGATGCACTGACTGTTGGTGCGGCATTCGTTCAGGAGGCCCAATTACTGGTGTCGCGCCGTTCAGACCCTTTGGTGCCAGCGGTTCTGTCCATCTGTACATTCCATGCGGGAACAACGGACAATATTCTTCCTGAGACCGCAACGCTTCGCGGCACGATCCGTGCTCTGGATGTTCAGGTGCTGAATGCTCTGAAAGACGGGATGACACGCCTGGCCGCAGGGCTTGCTCTAGCGCACGACGTGACCATCACAGTACAGTTTCACCAGCCATATCCTGTGACGCTGAATACTGCGAACGAGACGACATTGGCGCGTGCCGCTATGGCGCGGGCTGTTGGTGCGCAGGGCACGGTTGTTCCTGACATGACACCCAGCATGGCCTCTGAGGATTTCGGATTCATGCTGGAAAAAAGACCTGGCGCGCTTGTCATGCTGGGAAATGGTGCTTCAGCGCCTTTGCATGCACCAGACTACGATTTTGACGACACAATCATTCCGCAGGGCATAGCCTATTGGGTAGCACTCGCCCACATGTGCCTGCGCATCAATCAGGACGTTTGATCATGCCAACTTACAAGATTGCTGTTCTGCCAGGAGATGGAATTGGCAAAGAGGTTATGCCGGAAGCCATCAAAGTGCTCGATACTGTCGGGCGTCTTTGTGGGATCGGATTTGATTATAACCACTTTGACTGGAGTTGCGAGACTTGGTTGAAGACCGGGCAGATGATGCCCGAAGCTGGCATGAGCCAGTTGGCGCAAAATGACGCTATCCTGTTGGGTGCTGTAGGTTATCCCGGTGTTCCGGATCACCTGTCCTTATGGGGCCTTCTTCTCAAGATCCGCAGAGAGTTTGATCAGTATGTAAACCTTCGTCCTGTGCGGCTTTTACCGGGAATTCCGTGTCCTCTGGCCAACAAGCAGCCGGGAGACGTGGATTTTTGGATCGTTCGGGAAAATGTTGAGGGCGAGTACTCCCAGGTCGGAGGTCGGTTTGCAGAGGGAACGGAAGCGGAAGGTGTCGTTCAGAGTGCTGTCTTTACAAAGTTCGGTACAGACCGGATCCTGCGCTATGCCTTTGAACTATCCCGGAAGCTAGGGCGTCCGCATGTAACATCTGCTACCAAGTCGAATGGTCTTTATCATTCCATGCCGTATTGGGATGAACGCTTTGCCGCAATCGGTGCAGAATATCTGGATGTTCGTATGGATCAATATCATATCGATATTCTTGCCGCGCGTTTTGTGATGTCTCCAGAGCGATTTGACGTTGTTGTGGGAAGCAATCTGTTTGGTGACATTCTTTCTGATTTGGGGCCCGGAATGACAGGAACAATTGCTGTTGCTCCGTCTGCCAATATCAACCCTGAGAAAAAATATCCGTCCATGTTCGAGCCCGTACATGGGTCTGCTCCGGACATTTTCGGGCAGAATATTGCCAATCCGATAGGGCAGATCTGGGCAGCTTCCATGATGTTGGATCATCTAGGAGAGGCCGAGGCTGCGGCTCTAATCTTGAAAGCCATGACAGACGTTCTTTCCGCCCAGAGCGCTCCTCGTACGCCCGATATGGGAGGCCTTGCCAGGACGTCAGATGTAGGGAATGCCATCGCAAAAGCGCTGACTTCAGGCACTTGATAGGCACTGAAGATTAACATGGGGAAACCGTTCCAATAACGGAATTATATGCCGCCCAAAGAAGGGAAACGGGAGAATGAACTGAACCGAATATGCAACGAATTGTCTGACAGAAAGAATGCGAATACGGTTCTCTGAGAATTCGAGGAGAGCCCGCTACCGATGGGAACAGACATGTCAGATTCAGCGCAAATGTTCGTTCTTCAATGTTTCGGTTCCAAGGCTCTCTCAAAAGCGGCAAAGAGGCCGGGACGCTTGGTTCTCCTCACGCTCTCAACTTGGCTGTCCATGCAAGGGGCAGTCGCTGCAGGCGTTTCTCATCACCGTCATGCCCGCCCTTCCAGCAAAATCGTACATCATGGTGTAAGCCCCCTTGAGGCAAAGCCTCTCGCGGCGGCTACTGTGCATCATGGTGTTGAGTCTCACGCAACGGAAAGCGTTGTAGTACACAGGGGCGTAGCCTCAGCTACCGGTGTGACGAACACAACGCCGGGAGGTGGTCTGATGCCCCCACAGACCGTGGCGAAGTCGCGTAGCGGTATCACGCGAGACTTCATCGCAAAGCAGAGCCCGACTGCAAATCCTGTTTCTATGGTAGCCAGTCTTCCCGGGGTTGTTTACTCTGGGAATGACCCTCTGGGCACGAATGATGATCAGCAAGGGCTGAGTGTTCGGGGTTTGGATCAAACGGAAATCGGATATCTTTACGAAGGTATTCCCACTGCTGCTCCGGTCTATCTCCTGCCATATACGTCTTCCACGGCGGATAACGAAAACATCCAGAGCATTACCTTGACGCAGGGATCGCCTGACATCACGTCGCCTCTATACAACGCGGTGGGGGGGGAGTTGACGGAAAGCCTTCGTGACCCGTCACACAAGTTTGGCGGCCTTGCGAACTTCTCTTACGGCTCTTTCAGTCTGAAGCGTGAATTCATCCGTATGGATACCGGAGATATCGGTCATACAGGAATTCGTGGATTTCTATCTTTTTCGGCTAGAACGGCTGATGAATGGCGCGGTGTCGGTCAGACTCGGCGTTATCATGTGGATGGGAAATTCGTGAAGGAGTGGGGAAACGGGAACAAAGCATCCTTCGTCCTTTCCTATAATGATCCTCTTCAGTATTATCTGCGCGCGCCTACAAAGTCGCTGTGGCGTCAGCAAGGCGTGAACTACAATTACGCAGACAAGTATAAAAAAGGTAGTTCAGATTACTATAAACTTCAGGAAAATGTGCATCGCACGCTTATCCTAGGCGCGCCGGTTAATCTGAATCTCGGTCATGGGCTCAGTTTCAATACAACGCCATATTTCACCTACGCTACGGGATACGATAACGGCGGTACGACACTGTCGAGAAATGGCAGCTATTACGGCAATCAGCCTGCTGGAACTCTGCAGAACACAGGAACCAGTAGCGGGAGTTCTTTTTCGGCGGTTTCGATCGATAAGTATGACCTGTATTACAGTGGAATAAATACAACTCTGTCCTGGACCAAGGGGAATAACACGCTAGCTGTTGGATATTGGTATTCCTACTTTGATCAGTCCGAGCCGTCTCTGTACGAAGCGCTCGGTCCGGATGGGCAGGTGTCCAGTATGTATGGACAATGGGCAGTTAAAACGCAGGATGGGTCACTTCTATCCCAGTATAATATTCATCTTATCCAACAGACAAACTCTCTGTTCATCAACGATACTTACAAGACCCTGAATGATCGCCTGACTCTGACAGCCGGTTTCAAAGAAACAATGGTAACTCGTAATGTGACGCAGAATATACCGGGGGCGAATTATCAGAATGGGCAGAGTGATGCTGCGCCGCTGCCTCAGGTCTCCATCAGTTACAAAATTACGCCTCATGACCAAATTTACATTAACGGGACAACATCCTTTCGTCTTCCAGCTTCCATCATGTCATATGTCGATCGTTATAGTGTCTCTACCGGAGTACAGACGCGGTCTCACACTGTTAACCCCAAATCTGAATATGCGATCGGAGAGGAAATCGGGTATCGTCATACTGGTCTCGTCAGTGTTGCACTAGCACTCTTCAACTATAATTTCACGAACCGGCAGATCAATACGACGACGTATGCCAGCGGTACGCCTGTGACAGAGTCTATCAATGGTGGTGGCCAGACAGCTCGTGGTGCACAGATTGAGATGGGACTACGCCCCTGGCATCATTTCAGCCCGTATGTTTCAGCACAGTATTTGCATGCGACGACGGACAACAACCTTCAAGTTGGTAATGATTACGTTCGGTCTGCTGGAAAAATTGCTGTTAAAAGCCCGAAGGTCACGGTTGCGGTTGGTTTGTCTTATGACGATGGAAGCCTCTTCGGGGCCTTCAATATGAACTATGTCAGTAAACAGTACTCAACGTTTATGGATGATGAGAGCATTCCATCCTTTGAGACGTTCAATCTTAATTTCGGATATCGCTTTCATAGTTATATGTATCTCAAGCATCCACAAGTTCAGCTTAACCTTATGAACATTGGCAACAACGGTTTCCTTTCCGGGGTGAGTGGCCTCAGCACGAACGCCAAATCTACAAAAGGTGTGTACGGAACCACCATAGCCGGAAGTTCGCCGACCTATTTTGTTGGCGGAGGCTTTGCTGGAGTTCTTTCCTTCACCACTGGGTTCTAATCAGCTTTTTTCAGGAAAATTCAGATCATGACATGCAAACCTAAAGTTCTGACATTCGACGTAGTTGGAACGCTGATCGATTTTGAAAATGGGATGAAAAACGCCCTTCTGAAAATTTTGGGAAAAGAGGGTGCAACACTGGATTTTGAAGCATTTTTAACGGAATACCGGGCCTTGCGGAACCGTCCAGACAAAATGCTGTTTCCAGAAGATTTGGCACCTATCTATCTGATCTTGGCAGAAAAATTCTCCCTTCCAACAGGGCAAGGAGAAGAAAAGGCGTTTGTTCAAAGTGCTACCTCATGGCCGGCCTTTAACGACAGTGTGGAAGCTCTTAAAAGATTGCAAAAACATTTCCATCTTGTCGCCATGACGAATGCACGGAGATGGGCATTTGATGGTATGGACAAGACGCTCGAATACCCTTTTTTCAAAGGGTTTACGGTAGACGAAAGCGGTTTTGAAAAGCCTGATCCGCAGTACTTCAACTATGTGCTGGAACAGCTTGCGCCACATGGGTACACGAAGGAAGATGTGCTGCATGTTGCCCAGAGTCAGTTCCATGACATCGGAATTGCACGAGAGCTAGGTTATACCGTTTGCTGGATCGAGCGGCGGAAGGCGGTCGGCGGCGGTTTTGGAGGCACTGTGGCGGTGCAGGAACTGACGACACCTGATTATCATTATCATACCCTTGCTGAACTAGCGGATGCTGCGGACCGCGGTGAACTCGTTATGGTTGCCTGAGTGCGCCGTTGAATCTGCTGCATGATCAAAACCATTCAGCAGATTTCTCTGCAATGAGAAGTATTTTGAGTAAAATAATTAGCTAATCCATGTTTATATCGAAATGAAAGCGGCCTTCTGGGAGGCTTGCATGATGGCAACGGAGACTTGAATGATTTCTTTCAATCAGATGTTTGGCTCTGTTGTTTTGCATGCTTCTTTGCTCACGCACTTCGCTTTCTGAAGAATGAAGATGCAGGTAGGCTCTGTCCTTCATCGGCGATCTGTTCTGAAAGCGACAGGGCTTCTGGTTGCTGGAATGACGTCTCACTCTGTGAAGGCAGCTCCTGTTTCTGGTGGGCATTTGAAAGTAGCTGGGGCAGTCGGATCGTCTTCAGAGACTCTTGATCCGGCACGTCAATCCATGGCAACGGACTATATCCGAGGTCATTTGTTCTACGATGGCCTGGTTTCGCTGGATGACAGGCTTAATCCTCGCTTTGCACTCGCCGAGGCGCTGGACAGCAACGATTTTCTAACCTGGAAAATTCGTTTGCGCCGAAATGTTCAGTTTCACGATGGAACTGCTCTGACAGCAGATGATGTTGTTTTTTCTCTACGAAGGCATCAGGATCCTGGGGTGGGATCGCAACAATACGCCCTAGCTCGCACCATGCAGTCTGTGCGTGCTGTATCGCCGGGTTTGGTAGAAATCGTTCTAGATGCCCCGAATTCGGATTTTCCAGCTATTCTTGGGATCAGTAATTTTGCTATTTTGAAAGCGGATACAACAGATTTCAAAGTGCCAAATGGTACAGGTCCTTTTCGGTGCCAGGAATTTACACCAGGTATCAGGACGGTAGCTGTAAGAAATCCGGAATTCTGGGGTGATAGACCCTATCTTGAGAGTGTTGAACTGATTGCTATCCCCGATGAGATGGCACGGCATAACGCTCTGATGTCTGGGGATGTGGACCTGATAGCAACTGCCAACCCGCGGCTTGTTCAAATGCTGAAACAAGGTGGTTTCGGCGTTGTGGAAAGTCCGGTCGGAACCTACACGGACTTATCTATTCGGCTGGATCAGAAGTACGGACGCTCACCGGAATTTGTCGAAGGCATCAAATTCCTTCTTAATCGGGACCAGATCCGGAAATCCGTCTTTCTCGGCTTTTCGCGGGTTGGGAATGACCAGCCCATTCCACCGGAAAGTCCTTACTTCAATAATCAGTTGCCCCAGCGCACTTACGACCCGGACAAAGCGCGGTTTCTATTCAAGCGAAGTGGGTTTCTGGGCGAAACAATTCCGCTGGTCTGTTCTCCTGCCGCTTTAGCATCCGTCGATATTGCTGTTGTCCTGCAATATGCAGCATCCCAAATCGGGCAGAAAATGGCGGTGCATCGTGTTCCCGCAGATGGCTATTGGACGCAGTACTGGATGAAGGCCCCTTTGGGCTTTGGCAATATCAACCCGAGGCCAGCGCCCAGCCTGACATTTGAGCTTGGTTTTGCAAGTACATCTCCGTGGAATGAATCCCGCTGGCGTAATCCACATTTCGACGGCCTCCTGCGGGATGCCAAATCGACTCGGGATGATAGCAGAAAGCGCCAGCTTTACTGGGACATGCAGGAGCTTGTGTCGTCTGGATCGGGGATATGTATCCCGAATTTCACGAATAGTCTTGATGCTTATGCCCCGCATGTCTGTGGGCTTCGCCCCAGTCAGGCTGGCCAGTTGATGGGCTATGATTTTGCGCGTTCGGTCTGGCTTAATGAAAATCGGGGGAGGAAGGTTTGAACAGCCAAACCCTGAAGTCGATTGGTTGGCGTTTTTTTGCCGCAGCAATGTCGCTTGTCTTTGTGATCGTGACTGTTTTTGCCATCACAAATGTCCTTCCTGGCGATGCGACAGATGCGGTTTTGGGTCAGGGTGCGACGCCGCAGGCCGTAGCGGTCATGCGGCATGATCTGGGTCTGGACCGACCTGTATTTTTTCGTTTCTGGTTCTGGCTTTGGGGTGTTCTGCATGGTGATTTTGGGCACTCCCTCTTGAATGGTCTGTCCGTTGCGGATGCTATTGGCCCGCGTCTGCACAACTCGCTACTCCTTGCGGGCGCTTCTGCGGCGGTTTCCGTCCCTCTCTCGCTCTTTTTGGGCATTACGTCGGCCATCTGGAAAGACACGGTCTATGATCGTGTCGTATCGATTATGACGCTGGGGATGGTGTCCGTCCCTGAGTTCGTGATCGCTACGATGGCGGTGTATGTTTTTGCTGTGCGGTTACACCTTTTGCCTGCACTGGCAGACGTCGGAAGTGTCCATTCGCTCAGGCAATTTCTCTCTGCCTTTTTTATGCCTGTCGCCAGCCTTGCGCTCGTAACTCTCGCGCAGATGGTTCGTATGACGCGTGCTGCGATGGCCGATGCATTGTCCGCGCCCTATATCGAAATGGCTCTTCTCAAAGGTGTTGGCCCGATACGACTGATCCTTGTGCACGCCATTCCCAATGCGATCGGACCGATCGTCAATGCTGTAGCTCTGAGTCTTTCTTCCCTGCTTGGTGGGGTTGTCGTGATTGAAGTTGTGTTCACATACCCTGGAATTTCTGGCCTGATGGTGGATGCTGTCAGTTCACGCGATGTTCCGACGGTACAGGCCTGTGCGCTTGTTTTCTGTGTGACCTATCTCTTTCTCACAACGTTTGCCGACATTGTTACGATCCTGTCTCTGCCGAGAGAGAGAAAAGCATGATCGCCATGATCGGGAAGTTCCGCAGCAGGCATGACAGGGCGCTTCTATTGATTGTGTTCTGGCTTCTTCTAGCGCTTTTCGGGCCGCTGTGCTCGTCTCACGATCCGGGCGCAATTGGTAGCCAGTCTGTCTTTTCGGCTCCTTCAGTCGCTCATCTTTTGGGAACAGACTATCTTGGACGAGACACACTGGCGAGGTTGCTGAACGGTATTCGACACACAGTGCTCCTGTGCTTCGCATCGACGCTAGTGTCATGTTCTGTCGGCACATTCCTAGGGATTGCGGCGGTTACGGCCAGGCCGTGGGTGGAGGTCCTGACAGGAAGGCTGGCAGACGGGTTTTTGTCCATTCCCAGTCTGCTCTTCGCTCTGTTGGTCATTGCCGTATTTGGAACATCGACGACGGCTCTGATTGTGACGATGGGAGTTATTTATACGCCCGGAGCATATCGCACGAGCCGTGCGTTGGCTCAAAGGATCGCACGGCTCGATTTCGTGACCGTGGCGCGAGCCAGAGGTGAAAGCACGTCTTATATAATCCTGCAGGAAATTCTTCCCAACATGGCAGGCCCGATGATTACAGACGTGGGGCTGAGATTTATCTACTCGGTGCTGCTGCTCAGTAATCTTAGCTTTCTCGGGATTGGTGTTCAGCCGCCGAAAGTTGATCTGGGTTCCATGGTTCGGGAGAATATGCTGGGTATGGCATATGGTTCGCCTGCAATGATCGTACCGGTCGTCGTGATAGGAATACTGACGGTAGGCATTAATCTTGCGCTAGATTCCAGCAGTGGAAGGCGCTGAACATGGCTGCCACCATTCAGGTCGACAATCTTGAGATCGTGGGGCGTCGAGGAAAGGGCACGGAACTTCCGATCGTCTGTAATGTCAGTTTTTCGGTCCAGCGCGGAGAAATGTTGGCGCTGATTGGGGAATCCGGCTCCGGCAAGACCACGGTGGCACTTTCACTGCTCGGCCACATCCGGAAAGGATGCCGAATTGCCGGCGGGACGATCCGGGTTGCGGGATATGACGTGACGGCTTTGACCTCGCATGAATGCCGCTCCATTCGGGGGCGAGTGATCAGCTATGTCGCGCAGAATGCCGGAAGTGCCTTCAATCCGGCATTGTCCATCATGCGGCAGGTCGTAGAGCCAGCTTTGGTTCATCGCACTTTGCCCAGGCGGGATCTGGAAGCCAGGGCAGTTTCCCTGTTCCGGGCGCTAGCGCTTCCTGACCCCGAAACAATCGGTGAAAGGTACCCGGGAGAGCTGTCGGGTGGCCAGTTGCAGCGGTTAATGGCCGCCATGGCTCTGATGACAGACCCAGAAGTCGTCGTTTTCGACGAGCCGACGACAGCTCTGGATGTCACGACCCAGATTGAAGTGCTTTCTGCCTTCAAGGCCGTTTTCGCAGAGCGCGGCATAACGGGCGTGTATGTGACGCATGATCTGTCGGTTGTGGCACAGATTGCCGATCATGCCGTCGTCCTCAAAGATGGAGCCATCCGGGAAGCCGGAACGGTCTCGAAGATCCTGTTTAAGCCCGAGGATCCTTATAGTCAGGCCCTTCTTGCCGCTGCGGAACCCCGTTCACGACAAGCGGACCTTGCCAGACAGCCTGAGCAACGTAGCTTGCTGGACGTGCGTAATCTGGTGGTGGGGTACGGGCAACGCACCGCCGCTGGACTGCCAGAGAAAGTGGTAGTCAATCATGTCAGCTTCAGTGTTCCGAAAGGACGTATGCTGGGCGTGATTGGGGAATCCGGTTGTGGAAAGAGCACCTTGGCGCGCGCGATTTCCGGCCTTCAGCCCTGGGCAGCCGGAGAGCTTTTGCTGAATGGAGAACCGCTGACTGGGAACGTGAGAGAGCGTACGCCTGATCAGCGACGCCATCTGCAGCTTGTGGCTCAGAACGCAGATAGCGTGCTGAACCCTTCGAAACCCATAGGACAAACCCTTGCGCGGGTCGTTCGTTTTTATGGAGGTTTGCGAGGGGCTGCCGCCACACGGCGTGTGAATGAGTTGCTGGATATGGTTCGCCTTTCACCCTCACTCGCATCCCGTCTGCCTTCGGAGCTTTCTGGCGGCCAGAAACAGAGGATCAACTTTGCACGGGCACTGGCAGCCGATCCGCAGATCGTATTGTGCGACGAAATTACAGCGGCCCTGGATACGGTTGTGGCGGCTGCCATCCTAGATCTGATGAAAGAATTACAGCGTGCTCTGGGGCTTTCGTTCATCTTTATTACCCATGATCTGCATGCTCTTCAGTCCATCTGTGATCTTGTTGCCGTGCTGTATGCGGGACAGGCCGTGGAGGTTGGTCCAGCTATGGCATTGGGGAAGGGCGTGCATCATCCTTACACCCGGCTGCTGCATGATTCCGTTCCTCTCATGGAGCCAGGGTGGCTGGAGAGTACACGAATAAGGCGCGCGGATGAAGCAATGCCTGCGACCCTATTAAATTCACTCTCTCTTGATCCAGAGCTATGCTGCTTTCTTGCGCGATGCCCTGATCGTGTGAGCGGCCTCTGTGACAGAGTTCCTCCTCCTGTTCGCTCTGTTCCAGCAGGCCCCAGAGTTCTTTGTCATTTGCCTGCGCCAATCTGTTCGGAGTTTTTGACATGACATTTTTCCTGAACGATCCAGATCTTTTCCGTCAGACTGCCTTTCTCGGAGGAGACTGGAAAGCATCCACGAGCGGCAAGACCCTGACTGTCGATAACCCTTCAACAGGTGAGATCATCGGCAGTATTCCGGCCTGCACGGCTGAAGAAACCCGTGCTGCCATCGAAAGCGCGCGGATTGCGCAGGGTAAATGGCGTCGGAGCTCAGCCGCAGAGCGTGCCGGTCTGCTGATGGCATGGTACCAACTGATGCTGGACCACGCTGATGATCTGGCCAAAATCATGACACTTGAGCAAGGCAAGCCTCTAACAGAAGCCAAAGGAGAGGTTGCTTATGCTGCGTCTTTCCTCAAATGGTTCGCGGCTGAAGCTGAGCACGTACAGGGCAGTGCTCTGGTGCCGACCGCCGAGCGCCGGGTCATCATCCTGAAAGAGCCAGTGGGAGTGACGGCGGCCATTACGCCTTGGAATTTCCCTCTTGCCATGATTACCCGCAAATGTGCCCCGGCTCTTGCCGCAGGGTGCAGCATGGTGATCAAACCGTCCGAACTCACACCGTATTCTGCTCTGGCTCTAGCCGTTTTAGCAGAACGTGCAGGTCTTCCAAAAGGGCTCCTGTCTATTGTGACGGGCTATGCGCAGGAGATTGGTCCGGAACTAACCTCAAGTCCGGTTGTGCGCAAACTGTCTTTCACGGGCTCTACGAAAGTTGGGGCGCTGCTGATGCGTCAGTCCGCGGACACGATCAAAAAGCTCAGCCTTGAACTGGGCGGGAACGCTCCTCTCATTGTCTTTGATGACGCCGATCTTTCTGTTGCGGTGTCCGGAACAATGCTGAGCAAATTCCGGAACGCCGGACAGACCTGTGTCTGCGCGAACCGTGTTTACGTTCAATCCGGAATTCATGATGCATTTCTGGAGAAACTCGCAGCAGAGGTGATGACTCTGAAGACGGGCGATGGATTTGATCCGCAAACGCAGATTGGGCCGCTGATTAACGAAGCTGCTGTCGCCAAGGTGAAAGAACATGTAGAAGACGCTTTGGCTAAGGGCGCTCGCATTGTGGGTAAACCACTGGACATTAACGGTCGGTTCGCATCTCCCGTGCTACTGGCGGATGTGACGTCCGAGATGCGGATTGCACAGGAAGAAACGTTTGGTCCGGTCCTGCCCGTTTTTCGTTTCGATAACGAGCAGGATGCAGTTCAGCAGGCCAATGCTACCCCCTTCGGTTTGGCGAGCTATTTCTTCACGAGTGACATCGCGAGAGGTTGGCGGGTTGGCGAGGCTCTCGATTTTGGCATGGTAGGACTGAACACCGGTTCCATCTCCCTTGTGTCAGCACCCTTCGGGGGCGTGAAGCAGTCCGGGCTCGGCCGGGAAGGGGGCGCACTGGGCCTCGAAGAATTCCTGGAAGTGAAGAGCTTTCACATTGGACTGCCGACTGCACAATGACCTCCGTTGAAGAGGAAATGGCCTGACTTATGGCAATCGCGCCCAAGCTTGATCGTATTGATCTTAAAATCCTTGCTCAGCTGCAGAAGAATGGTCGGCTGACCAATGTAGAACTGGCAAACCGTGTCGGGCTGTCTGCGAGCCCATGTCTCATTCGTGTCAAGCGGCTGGAAGCAGCCGGGTACATTGTGGGATATGGGGCGCAGATTGCCCTGCAAAAAATCTCAAGCGTTATGACTGTCTTTACAGAGGTCACACTGTCAGATCACAGACGGGATGATTTTTTTCGCTTTGAGACTGCAATGCAGAAAGTAGAATCTCTGGTGGAGGCGCATCTTATCAGTGGTGGCTATGATTACTTGTTGAAATTTATGGTTAGAAATATTGATCATTATCAGGGAACAATAGAGTCTCTTCTGGATCAAAATATAGGCATCGAGAAGTACTTTAGTTATATTGTTATAAAATCCCCCATTTTAAAGCCAGCATTTTTAATTGAAAGTCTTACCAGAAACACGGAGCGTTCGTTATGAGCCTAGAAAACGCGAATGTACGTGAACAAACGGCCATTAACCTCCGGAGTATGACCGAGGAAGATCTGGGGGCTGCATCGGGTC
>Ga0157365_10000758_pt1 | contig 13803 bp, 11 predicted proteins | sample AttsexASBM3_FD_111478 | JGI IMG/M metagenome (GOLD analysis project Ga0157365, IMG submission 111478) | Fungus gardens microbial communities from leaf cutter ant in Ribeirão Preto, State of São Paulo, Brazil - Atta sexdens ASBM3 | ecosystem: Host-associated > Fungi > Mycelium > Unclassified ... | reverse complement strand
CGAAGAAAAGCGTGGCGTCTGGCAACCAGACGCGGCATCTCTCGCCCCCTTCGTCCAATCCAATCTGAAAGCCGGTGACGTGGTTCTCGTAAAAGGCAGTCTTGGCAGTCGCATGCGCGACATCGTCACCCCTCTTCTTGCCGGGGGCGTGTCGGGCTGATGCTGTATAATCTGATTGCCATTCACGACACGACCCATGGCGGTTTCTTCAATCTTTTTCATTACCTGACCTTCCGCTCGGGCGGGGCCTGTCTGACGGCGTTCGTCATCTCGCTGGTCTTCGGGCGCCCTTTCATTGCCCAGCTCAAGCGCATCCAGCGCGAGGGTCAGCCCATACGCACGCTCGGTCCCGAGCGGCATATCCTCGAGAAGGCCGGCACACCCACGATGGGTGGAATGCTCATCCTGATTGCGCTTTTTGCCTCGACCCTGCTCTGGGCCGACCTCACCAACGGTTTTGTCTGGGCGGCGATGTTCGTCACCGCGGCATTCGGTGCGGTGGGGTTTGCGGATGACTATCTCAAGCTCTCCAAGCGCAACACGAAAGGCGTGTCCAAGCGCGCCCGTCTGGGAAGCGAGTTTGCCGCATCTCTGATCGCGGGGTACTGGATGGAGAGCCTCATGCCGCCCGAACTGCGGAACATGGTGGCCTTTCCCTTCGTCAAGGATTTCCTCCTGCCGCTGGGTTTTGCCTTCCCACTCTTTGCCATGATCGTCATGACCGGGTTCGGCAATGCCGTAAATTTCACGGATGGCCTGGACGGGCTGGCCATCGTGCCGGTGGTAATCGCCGCTTTGGTTTTCGCGCTGATCGCCTATCTGGTCGGCAATCGCGTCTTTGCCGACTACCTGCAGCTTCATCTGGTTCCAGGCACGGGGGAACTCGGCGTGTTCTGCGCGGCCCTCATCGGGGCTGGGCTCGGCTTTCTGTGGTTCAATGCGACACCCGCTGACGTGTTCATGGGTGATACGGGCTCGCTCTCTCTAGGCGGGGCACTGGGCGCCATCGCCGTTGCCGTCAAACATGAGCTGGTACTCTGCATCGTAGGCGGTCTCTTCGTGGTGGAGACGCTTTCTGTCGTGATCCAGGTCTTCTGGTACAAACGCACCAAGCGCCGCGTCTTTCTGATGGCACCACTGCATCATCACTTCGAAAAGAAGGGCTGGCAGGAGCCCAAGATCGTCATCCGTTTCTGGATCGTCTCTATCCTGCTGGGGCTGGCCGGCCTTGCGACGCTGAAGCTGCGCTAAGATGACGATACGCGCCTTCCCCTCCGATCTCTTTGCTGGCTCGCGCTTTGCCGTGCTGGGCCTCGGCCGAAACGGCGCGGCCGTCGTGTCAGCGCTTCTCGCCATGGGGGCGGAAGTGCAGGCATGGGACGACAAAGCCCCACCCGGACCCAACGATTTCGCTCGCGACGGGAACGCTGCCCGCTTCATCGCGGCCCCGCTTGAGGAGCTGACGGGTTTCGAAGCGTTGATCCTCTCACCGGGTATCCCGCATCATCTGCCTGCTCCGCATCCGGTTGCCCTGCTTGCCCAGCAAGCCGGGGTGCCCGTCCTGTCGGATGCAGAGATCCTCTATCGCGCCGTGCGCAAAGCGGGTTCGCTGGCGCGTTTCGCCTCGGTGACCGGCACGAACGGCAAATCCACCACTACGGCGCTGCTGGCGCATATGCTCGAGAAAGCCCGTGTGCCTGTTGCGGCAGGAGGCAATCTCGGTACAGCGTCCCTTGCCCTGCCGCTCCTGCCCGATGAGGGCGTGTATGTGATCGAAATGTCATCCTACATGCTCGAACGGCTGGAGAGCTTCCACGCCGCGACGGCCTGCCTGCTCAATCTGACACCGGATCACCTGGAACGCCATGGCACAATGGCGGGTTATGCCAGCGCCAAACGCCATGTCTTCGACAACATGACCCCTCGCGATCTGGCGGTTGTCGGGGTGGATGACGCCCCTTGCTGCGCTCAGTCGCAGGAACTGATTGCGAAGGGTCTGACCGTCACCCTGATCTCGGTCGATAATCCGGATACCGTACGCGGAATATCTGCCGCACTCGAAGAAGCTCCTGCCCTCCCCGGGAAGCATAATCTGCAAAATGCCCTGGTTGCCCAGGCCATGGCGCGCCATCTCGGTCTCTCGGATGAGATGATCACGGATGGGCTGCGCAGCTATCCCGGTCTGCCCCATCGACAGGCTCTGGCCGCTACCATCGATGGCATACGCTTCATCAATGACAGCAAGGCCACCAATGCCGAAGCCGCAGAAAAGGCGCTGCTCTGTTATGACAGGATCATCTGGATTGCCGGGGGCATTGCCAAGTCCGGCGGGATCCAGGCTCTGGCGCCCCTTTTTGACCGGATTGCCAAGGCCTATCTGATCGGCCGCGATGCGCCCCTTCTTCGTGAGACTCTGGAGACGCACGGCGTAGCCTGTGAGAGCGTCGAAACGCTCGAAGCCGCCACCATGGCCAGCCTCGAAACCGCCAAGGCGCTCGGCGTGCCTGTCGTTCTGCTTTCCCCTGCCTGCGCAAGCTTCGATCAGTTTGCGAGTTTTGAGGCGCGTGGCGCGCATTTTATCGATATCCTGTCACGTCTGGACCGAGTGGACGCACGGCGTGAAACGGGATCGCCCTGATCTGCAGGGCCTTGGGGGATTGAGTTAAGATGGCAGGGCATTCACGTGTCGATACGTCCAGAATCGGACGCTGGTGGCGCAATGTCGATCGCGTCACGCTCTGCTGCGTCGGGATTCTGATCGCGTTCGGTTATATTCTCATGCTCGCTGCAAGCCCGGCCGTGGCCGTGCGCATCGGCGCATCACGCGAGATGTTCATTCTCAAACAGGTCATCTTCCTGCTTCTCGCAGGGGCCGTGGTGCTTGGCGTCTCCGGGCTTTCCCGCCCAGCGGTCCGGCGCCTTGCCCTGATCGGTGGGGTCATCGCCCTCGCGGCGACTTTCATGACGCTTGTCCATGGCGTGGAGATCAAGGGGGCGCGTCGCTGGATCGCGCTTCCCATGATGTCGGTTCAGCCCTCCGAATTCCTCAAGCCCTTCTTCGCCGTGGTCACGGGATGGCTGTTGGCGGAGCAGCGCCGCCGGGTCATATTCGGGTCGATGCGTTTCCCCGGCATGCTGATTGCGTTTGGCTGTTTCGGACTCATTCTGCTGCTTCTGAAATCCCAGCCCGACATCGGGATGTTGTCCGTCATCACGATGGTGTTCTTCATCCAGCTATTCGTGAATGGTCTGCCCGTCATTTTCGTGGGTGCGGGTGTTGGCGCGATGATCGCAGCCTTCGCAGGCGCCTATGTGGCCTTCCCGCATGTTCGATCACGTGTCGAGCGCTTCCTGCATCCGAATGTGGGCGATCACTACCAGATCGACACCGCCCTGCGCGCCTTCGGTAATGGCGGAATGATGGGGCGCGGCCCCGGCGAGGGACGGGTCAAGGATCTACTGCCTGACGCCCATGCCGACTTCGTCTTTGCCGTTGCAGGCGAGGAATACGGGCTTTTCATCTGCCTCTTCATCATCCTGATCTTCGCCGTGATCGTGGTCCGCACATTGCTCAAGCTGATGCGCGAGAGCGATCCTTTCGTGATCACGTCCGCCTCCGGCCTGGTCGCAGGCTTTGGCCTGCAGGCTTTCATCAATATGGGCTCGACCTTGCATCTGATTCCAACCAAGGGCATGACGCTGCCGCTCATCTCCTACGGAGGCTCGTCGGCTCTCTCCATTGCCCTTACGCTTGGCATGGTGCTGGCGCTGACACGGCATCAGGTTTCGGCCAGCCCCATCAGTTCCACGTACGCGAGTCAGGGCCACTGGACCTCGCTTCGGGAAGGATCGAATTCATGACCCGTCCAATCGTGATCGCTGCAGGGGGAACGGGTGGCCATTTCTTCCCGGCAGAAGCCCTTGCGACCGAACTCGCCGCGCGCGGTCATGAACTGGTGCTCATGACCGACAAACGGGCAGGCAAACGCACCAGCGGCATCTTCAAGGACCGGCCACAATATGTGCTCGAGGGCACCGGTGTGGCGGGAAAGGGCATCACGTCCAAGCTGCGCGGTATGACTGCGCTCTTGCGCGGCGCCTGGGCCGCACGGGCACTGCATCGTCAAATCAACCCGGTCGCCGTGATCGGTTTCGGCGGGTACCCCTCGGTGCCGCCCATTCTTGGTAGCCGCTTCCTGCCTGGCTCCAGACGCCCGCTCGTGATCCTGCACGAAGGCAACGCGGTTCTGGGTCAGGCCAATGCGCTCCTGGCACGTTTCGCGACATCCATCGCGACCTCCTTTCCCACCGTCGCAAGGTTGCCGCTTGGTCTGCGCGCGGCGCTCACCGGCATGCCGGTGCGCCCGGAGATCGAGGCCCTGCTGGACACGCCCTACACGCCACCGGGCGACGCGCTCCATCTTCTGGTCTGGGGTGGGTCCCTGGGGGCCCGCGTATTCTCGACCACCGTGCCTGCGGCGCTGGCGCAGCTACCGCCGGGGTTCAAAGCCAGGCTCCATGTAACCCAGCAGGTGCATAACAAGGATATTCCAGAGGTACAGGCCGCTTATGACAAGGCGGGCATCGATTGCGTTCTGGCGCCATTCTTCTCCGACGTGGCCTCTCTTTTGCAAAAGGCGCATCTCGTCATCGGCCGTGCTGGCGGCTCCTCAGTGGCGGAACTGACGATTGCGGGAAAACCGTCGATCCTCGTCCCCTTGCCGATTGCCGCTTCTGATGAGCAGGGGGCAAATGCGACCCAACTGGTCGATGAAGGCGGGGCCTGGATGTTCCGCCAGAAGGATTTCACCCCCGATGCCCTTGCCGCGTTCCTGGCCCCGCTGCTGAACGACCCTGAGCGACTTGCGGGGGCAGCGGCTGCGGCAAGACGCTTCGCCCATCCGCAGAGCGCCCGCCTGCTGGCCGACCTTGTCGAAGCCCGCATAGTGGATTACCGCTCCCCCGTTTCCTGACACGTCACCTCGTCAACCGATCCTTTGCTGTTTCTCTGAAAGCCTGGTCCATGCGCGCACTTCCCCTTTCCATTGGCACCATCCATTTCGTCGGCATCGGCGGTATTGGCATGTCTGGAATCGCCGAAGTGCTGCATATGCTGGGCTACAAGGTGCAGGGCTCCGATATCAGCGAGAATGCCAACGTCCTGCGCCTGCGCAAGCTCGGCATCATCGTGGCGATTGGTCATGATGAGGCCAATCTGGGGACGGCGCAGGTCGTTGTGACCTCGACGGCGGTCAAGAAGGACAATCCTGAAGTGCTTGCCGCACGGGCTCGGCTGATCCCCGTCGTGCGTCGTGCCGAAATGCTGGCCGAGCTGATGCGTCTGCGCTGGGCCGTGGCCATCGGCGGCACCCATGGCAAGACCACTACCACCAGCCTCGTGGCCTGCGTGCTCGAACAGGCCCGGCTCGATCCCACGGTCATCAACGGTGGCATCATCGAGGCCTATGGCACAAATACGCGTATGGGCTCGGGCGACTGGATGGTGGTCGAGGCCGATGAGAGCGACGGCTCCTTCCTGCGTCTTCCGGCCGTAATTGCGGTCGTCACCAATATGGATCCCGAGCATCTGGATCACTGGGGCACGGCCGAGGCCATGCAGGCCGCCTATGATCAGTTCGTGTCCAATATCCCGTTCTACGGTTTTGCCGTGCTCTGCATCGATCACCCAGCCGTCCAGCAGATGATCCCGCGCCTGTCCGATCATCGCGTGGTGACCTATGGCTTCAGCCCTCAGGCCGATGTGCGCGCCGACAAGCTGATCACCGACCGTCTGGGCGCGACGTTTGAAGTCGTCATCACGAGCCGCACGCAAAAGACGACGCGCAGGGCCGGGCCGTTCCGCCTGCCGATGCTCGGGCAGCATAATGTACTCAACGCGCTCGCCGCGATTGCGGTCGCGAGCGAGATGGACATCAATGACGAGACGATCCGCCTGGCTCTGGCCGGTTTCCGTGGCGTCAAGCGTCGCTTCACGCGCTGTGGCGACTTCAACGGCATCACCGTAATCGACGATTACGGCCATCATCCGGTCGAGATCGCGGCAGTTCTGCGCGCCGCACGTCAGGCTGGTGCGCGCGACGTGATTGCCGTGGTGCAGCCCCATCGCTATTCGCGCCTCGAGGCCCTGTTCAGCGATTTCTGCACCTGCATGAACGATGCCGGCACGGTGATCGTGACCGACGTCTACGCTGCGGGTGAGGCCCCGATCGAGGGGATCAGCCGCGACTCCCTCATCGAGGGGCTCCGCGCAAGCGGCCATCGCTCGGTCGTGCCGCTGCCCGGCCCGGAACATTTGGCCGAGATGATCAATGCCATCGCAAAGCCCGGTGATTTCGTGGTCTGCCTCGGCGCCGGCACCATTACCAACTGGGCGCAGGCCCTGCCTGGGCAGCTCGCCGCGCTGAATGGCAAGGCATCATGAGCACCGCGCTTCGTGATCTTACCCCAAGGGGGAGGCTGAGCTTCGATGCGCCGCTCGGCCCACGCGCGTGGTTTCGTACCGGCGGCAATGCCGAGGCCCTCTTTGTCCCCAAGGATGCGCAGGATCTGGCCGAAACCCTGGCCGCGCTGCCCCCGCATACCCCGGTTACCGTGCTCGGGGCGTGTTCGAATGTCATCATTCGCGATGGCGGGCTGGATGGACTCGTGGTGCGTCTGGCGGGCGGCTTTGCGGAGATCGTGATCGAACCGGACGGGCTGATCGCCGGGGCTGCGGCGCTCGACATGATGGTGGCCGAGCAGGCCGCAGGTGCCGGTCTGGCAGGCCTGGAGTTCCTCGCCGGAATTCCGGGGTCGATAGGTGGGGCGGTGGTGATGAATGCCGGGGCCTATGGCTCCGATATGAACGCCGTGCTCGACTGGGCAGAGGTCCTGCTGCCGGACGGATCGATCACGAAACTCGATAATCCCGCCTTGGCCTTCACCTATCGCCATGCCGTGCTGCCTCAGGGGGCCATCGTGCTGCGCGCGCGCCTGAGGGCCCAGCCGGGCGACAAGGCGCAGATCCGCGCCCATATTGCCGGGATCAAGGAGGCACGCGAAGCCTCGCAGCCCATCAAATCGCGTACAGGCGGCTCGACCTTTCGCAATCCGGACGGGCACAAGGCGTGGCAACTGATCGACGAGGCCGGATGTCGGGGGCTCATCCAGGGCGGCGCGCAGGTAAGCGAAAAACACTGCAACTTCCTGCTCAATCTGGGCGAGGCCACGAGCGCGGATCTGGAGACGCTTGGCGATCTCGTGCGCCAGCGTGTGCTCGACCATAGCGGCATCGCGCTGAACTGGGAGATCAAGCGACTGGGCAGAAAAGCTGGGGAAGCCTTGCACGACCACGCTCAGCAAAAAGACACACCATCAGTCGACGAATTGCGCCGGGAGGAAACGCTATGAGCCTGAAAATTGCCGTCCTGCAGGGAGGAATTTCCAGCGAGCGTCCGGTCAGCCTGCGTAGCGGCGCGGGCGTGGCGCAGGCTCTTGTCGAGGCCGGTCATGACGTAGTGAGTGTCGATGCCGGTCCCGATCTGGTGGAGACGATCAGGGCATTGCGCGCTGCGTCACCCGATGTGGTGTTCAACGCACTCCATGGCCCGCTGGGTGAAGATGGCGCCATTCAGGGCGTGCTTGAATGGATGGGCCTGCCCTATACCCATTCCTCCGTCCGAGCGTCTGCACTCGCCATGGACAAGGATGCCTCGCGACGGGTCTTTGCCGCAGCCGGGCTGCCCGTGGCAGAAGGGCGTGTGGTCACCATGGAGGAGCTGGCGGACGCCGATCCGCTTCCCACACCCTATGTGGTCAAACCTATTGCCGAAGGCTCGTCCTTCGGGGTCGAGATCGTACGCACAGGGAGTAACCGTCGCCAGACCATCGCCGCAGGCTGGGCCTATGGTCATGAGGCGCTGGTCGAGGAATATATCCCCGGTCGGGAACTCACCGTCGCGGTGCTGGGTGATCGCGCCCTGACCGTGACCGATATCGTGGCAGCTTCGCCGACCGGTGATTTCTATGATTTCGATGCCAAATACGCGCCTGGCGGCTCGGTGCATCATGTTCCGGCGCAGGTCCCTGAGGCGATTTTCGAACAGGCCCTGCGCTGTGCAGAAGCGGCGCACAAGGCGCTGGGATGCTCCGGTGCCTCACGCTCCGACTTCCGCTATGACGAGGAAAACGCCCGCTTGATCCTGCTGGAGGTCAATACGCAGCCCGGCATGACGGCAACCTCACTTTTGCCCGAGCAGGCAGCCTATTGCGGCATTTCCTACCCCGAGCTCTGCGACTGGCTGGTGCGTGACGCCCTGACGACACGCGGTAAACGCCCTGCATGAAAAACAGACGGCCAGACGCGCCTTATCGCGGCCCGGTGCAGCAGGACAGGCCTGCCCGTCTCGCGCTGTTCATGCGCCGGCACAAGCGCGGGCTGCGTCTGTTCGTCGCTTTTCTCATCCTGCTCGGGCTGGCGGGATTCGGAATTTCGGCGTTGCATCTGTCGAGCTCGGAATCCCGTTTCGCACCTTACCGCGCGAAACTGGTCCAATACCTGCCATTCCAGATCAAGACCATTCGTGTCGAGGGCCGCAATCTCACTCCTGAAGAAGATCTGATGAAGGCGCTCGGCACGTCGGTCGGCCAGCCAATATTCGGGTTTTCGGTCTCGGCGGCGCGCGACCGGATCGACACTCTGCCCTTTGTCGATCATGCCATGGTGTCGCGCCATATGCCCGATACGGTGATCGTGAGCATTGTCGAGCGCAGTCCGATTGCCGTCTGGCAAGATCATGGCCATTTCATCCTAATCAACCGCGCGGGAGAGAAAGTTCCTGATCAGGGGCTCGAAGGCAAGAACGGTCAGGCCTTCATTCGCCTGCCGCTTGTGGTGGGTGAAGGGGCGAATGTCGCCGCATCGTCCCTTGTCGATGCGATGACGGCCAATCCAGTGGTCAAGGATTTCGTGGTGGCCGCGGTCCGGATCGGCCAGCGGCGCTGGAATCTAACCCTGCGCGATGGCGCCTCCGTGCTTTTGCCTGAAGGGCAGGAACAGGCAGCACTGGCCCGCCTGGCGCAGTATCAGGCACAATTCCGTCTGCTGGAACGCCCGGTCGTATCGATCGACATGCGCCTTCCCGACCGCATGGTCATTCATCAGAACGCACCCGCAGCCGAGAACAGCGACGGCAAGCCTGCCGATGGCACGGCGAACTCGGATACGGCGCCTAAGCCGCCTTCCTCCGCTACCGATGGCGGGAAGAGCCGCGTCGACTCTCCAGCCAGGAAACCGGTGAGTGGCCGTTCGGAAACCGACAGAGGTGCCGATCAGGGCCGCGGCCCGGCGATGCGACCGATGAAGGAGCGAACGCCCTCGACTGCGGGTGATGCAGGGAACAACCGGATGATTCCCGCACCGCATCAGACCCAAAGCCCCTCAGCGACCCGTCCGGTTCCGCCACAGGATGCGGAACGCCCCTTGCCCGCCCCTCAGCCACTCAATGGATCCCCGGCAGAATGAACGATCTCGTCACGACCGATCCGGAAGCTCCCCGCAAGAAGCGCCGTCGCACCGTCCGCAGTCGCGCCCTGCTTCCAGTAAGCACGGGGCGACGCAATCAGGAGCGGTCAGAAGACCATATCCTGGCATTGCCCCCGGCTGATGAGCCCGCTTTGCCGCGGCATTGGCGCGTTGGTGTTTTCGGCGTGCTCGATATCGGCTCGACCAAGATGACCTGCCTGATCGGGCGGGGAGAGGCCGATGGCACGTTACGCGTTCTCGGCTATGGATGGCGGCGCTCACGCGGGATTCGCAACGGCAATATCGTCGATCTCAAGGAGGCCGAACAGGCTATCAGGGCCACTGTCGGGCAGGCGGAAGACGCGGCTGACCGACGACTGGACAATATCACGGTCAATCTCTCATGCGGTCATCCTGAGAGCCGGCTGTTCAATGCGCGCATGCCGATCGGCGGCCGTGAAGTCGGAGAAGCCGATATGAGCCGTGTCGTGGCCGAGGGTCAGGCACGCGCCTATACCGAAGGACGTACGGTCATCCACACCCTGCCCATCGGCTACGCGGTGGACGACACTTACGGCATCGTCGATCCGCGTGGGCAGGTCTGCGAACAGCTCACCGCACGGCTGCATGTCGTCGACGCGGCCACGGCCGCCGTTCGTACACTCGATTCCGTGCTGATGCGCTCCGAACTCAAGATGACCAATCTCGTCTCTGCAGCTTTTGCGTCAGGACTCTCGGTACTCGACGCTGATGAGCGCGAACTTGGTGCAACCGTGGTCGATATGGGCGGGGGTACGACCTCGGTCGCGGTATTCGGCGAGGGAATGCTGCGCCACACCGCATTCCTGCCCGTGGGGGGGCTGCATGTCACTCGCGATCTGGCGGGCATGCTCTCGACATCGCTGGATGAAGCCGAGCGCCTGAAGACCAAATACGGCGCAGCCGAGCTTTCGGCCGAAGACAGCAGCGAACTGATCACGCTTCAGAAAATCGGTGAAGCTGCGGGATCGTTGACCACCGTTTCACGGGCACGGCTCGTTTCCGCCATTCGTCCGCGCATCGAGGAGACACTAGAACTGGTCCGCGACAGGCTCGACGACGCGGGATTTGGTCGGACCGGGCGCGAGCGTGTGGTCCTGACCGGGGGGGCGTCTCTGCTCGACGGTGTCGGCCCCATGGCGGCGCGTATTCTGGATCGTCCCGTCAGACTGGGCCGTCCCCTGGGCATTGTCGGCCTGCCTGAAATCGGGGCCAATTCTGCCGGTTTCTCCACCGCTTCGGGGCTGCTGGCCTGGGCTGCAGGTGCTGATCGCAGCTTCCATGACGCCGATGCCCCCGAGCCGCGCGCGGGAGGCATGCTAAAGCGCCTCGTGCATTTCATTAGGGGTCGCGCGTGAGGAAAAAGTAACCTATGTAGTTCATGCTCTATAGTCATTCTCCCGCCATTCGAGACTGATTTCAGCCCTATTCGGATCACGCCATGACGCTCAATCTCACTGCCCCGCAATACAACTATTCTGATTTTTCTCCCCGTATCACCGTCATCGGTGTGGGTGGCGGTGGCATGAATGCCGTCAACAACATGATCGAGATGCAGCTTCAGGGCGTCGAGTTTGTCGTGGCCAATACCGATGCGCAGGCTCTTGCCGGTTCGCGCGCCGAGCGTCGGGTTCAGCTTGGCCCGCACCTCACCCAGGGTCTCGGTGCAGGCGCAAAGCCCGAAATCGGCAAGGCTGCCGCCGAGGAAGCCGCCGATGAGATCGCGCGCCACATCGACGGCGCGCATATGGTGTTCGTGACGGCGGGAATGGGCGGTGGCACGGGCACAGGCGCGGCTCCGGTGATCGCGAGAATGGCACGCGAGCGCAAGATCCTGACCGTTGGCGTCGTCAGCACACCTTTTGGCTTTGAAGGCGGGCGCCGCAAGAAAGCTGCTGAAGCGGGCATTGCCGAACTCCAGCAATATGTCGATACCCTGATCGTCATCCCCAACCAGAATCTCTTTCGCATGGCCACCATGCATACGACGCTGCGTGAAGCGTTCAAGATGGCAGACGAAGTGCTCTATATGGGCGTTCGTGGCGTGACCGATCTGATGATGGCCCCCGGCCTGGTCAACCTCGACTTCGCCGATATCCGCACCGTCATGGCGGAAATGGGCAAGGCCATGATGGGAACGGGCGAAACGGAAGGCGAGGATCGAGCGCTTGAAGCCGCGAATCGCGCAATCTCCAACCCGCTGCTCGAAGACTCCTCGATGTCCGGCGCGCGTGGCCTGTTGATCAACATCACCGGCGGCGACGACATGACGCTGTATGAAGTCGATCAGGCCGTCGAGCGCATCCGCCAGGAGGTGTCGGATGATGCCATCGTGATCTGGGGCTCGGCCATCGATCCATCGCTCAATGGGCGGATGCGCGTATCGGTTGTCGCAACCGGTATCGATGGCAGCCGTGTGCCTGAGCCTGAGATCGTCGAGACCCATGCCGAGATATCTGAGCCAGCGCCCGTCGCCCCGGACGGTGCCGAGGTGACTCAGGGCAGCGGCTCTCAGCCCCCGTTCCAGCCCGCCTCGACCTACGCCTCGGTGCCTCGTCAGCAGCCTCACTACACGCTGGATAATCAGGGTGGCGCCTCGGCGGCTCCCTCACCGCATACGGTACCGCAGCAGGCTGCGAAACAGCCTCAGCCGCATGCGCCGTCACCGCGCGCAGGCCTCTTTTCGGATCAGGGACAGCGTCCGGCGCCAGAACCCCAGTCCCAGCCGCGCAGCCTGTTCGGAATCGTGACCGGCGCCCTGCGCGGGCGCCCTGTCTCCTCGACCACGCCGACCCATCACGAACCGGCACGCAATGAACCGACCGTCGTGGAGCGTGAGGAGATGCCACGGGTGAGTGCGTCTCATGACGCTGGTGACGAGAACGGCCTTGATATTCCAGCTTTCCTGCGACGCGAACAGGGACGCTGAGGCGGGCGTTACGTTACATCCTGAAACTGAAAAACGACTTCAGTTTCAGGACCTTAGGCCGTAATACTTGGCAATAAACATTGACTGGTCTGCTCTCCCTCATAGCGGTTACAGCTTTCCGCAGGATCCGGGCTTAAACCGGCCCAAACCAAGGAGAGCCTCTCATCATGCAGATCACGGCCGAAACACCGTTCAAAGCATCGATCGTGCCTCTCCCGCTCTCCTCTACGCCCTCCTCCTTCTCGATCCTTCCCGGCAACGCGCCACGTACCCCGCTTCAGAACACGCTCAAGAAGGCTATCACCTGCGTAGGTATCGGCCTGCACAGCGGTGCACAGGTACGCATGACGCTCAACCCAGCACCGGCAGGTCACGGCATCGTTTTCGAGCGCGTTGATCTGAGCGGCTCAGCGCCTATCGCCGCGCGCTACGACAATGTTGTCTGCACTCGTCTCAGCACGGTCATCGCAAATTCCGGCACCCCGGAGATCCGCGTTGCCACGATCGAGCATCTTATGGCGGCGCTTCATGCCAATGGCATCGATAACGCCCGTATCGAGATCGACGGCCCGGAGACTCCCGTTCTGGATGGCTCCGCTGCGGAGTTCGATTTTCTCATCCAGTGCGCTGGCACCCAGATTCTGGAGTTGCCGCGCGCCGTCATTGAAGTCCTGCGCCCTGTCCATGTCGAGGAAGAAAGCGGTGCTTTCGCCGAGCTGCGCCCGGCCCGTTCCGGCTTTGCTCTCGCCATGTCCATCGACTTCTCGGCGTCGGTGATCGGCCAGCAACGCCACGCCATGCCACTCAGCCTGGAGCGTTTTCGTCAGGAAGTCGGTTTCTGCCGTACCTTCGTCGAGCGCAAGGAAATCGAGGCGCTTCAGAAGATGGGGCTCGCTCGGGGTGGATCGTTGCATAACGCGATCGTGGTCGAAGGCGAAACGGTTCTGAATCCCTGCGGGCTGCGTCATCCCAAGGAATTCGTGCGCCACAAGCTCATGGATGCCGTGGGCGATCTCTATCTGGCCGGGCATACGCTCCAAGCCGGTTTCATGGGCCATAAATCGGGGCATACGCTTAATAACAAGCTGCTGAGAGCCTTGTTTGCCTCCGCCGAGAACTGGCGTTTCGTCGGTAGTGAAGAATCGTCGAGAACGGAATTGCGCGCAACGGCGTAAGAGAAACGATCTCATGCGCCCAGGTCTTCCGCGAATGGTCAGGCGTGATATAAGACCGTTCGTCAGTGGAAGAGTCGGCATGCATCAGAACACAGAACGTAACGTACCTCCTGCGCGCAAGCGTCAGCGTCTCGCTG
>Ga0157365_10000757_pt1 | contig 13803 bp, 15 predicted proteins | sample AttsexASBM3_FD_111478 | JGI IMG/M metagenome (GOLD analysis project Ga0157365, IMG submission 111478) | Fungus gardens microbial communities from leaf cutter ant in Ribeirão Preto, State of São Paulo, Brazil - Atta sexdens ASBM3 | ecosystem: Host-associated > Fungi > Mycelium > Unclassified ... | reverse complement strand
TCCTCGGCCATATGGGCGTGGATTTCGAGACCGCCAATGTTCTGGCCAGCGCTGAAATGCGTCAGGGCATCAAGGATTTCTCGCAGTGGCCGACGGTTCCCCAACTCTATGTCAAGGGCGAGTTCATCGGTGGCTGTGACATCGTGACGGACATGTTCCAGAGCGGCGAACTGGAGTCTCTTTTCGAAGAGAAGAACATCGCCAAGAAGGTGGCGTGATCTTGCCTTGATTAGGCCATAAATTCTGAGTTCTGCCATGGTTTTGACCCAAACTGTGGCAGAATTGCAACGCGCTCCGGTGGAGTGAAGATTATCTCCAAACGCCCCTTGTTGCTCCTTATTTCTCCCGCATAACCTGTCCCCAGGTCATTCAAAGGGAAGTAAAAATGCGGCGTCTTTCGGTTCTCAAGCTTGCCACTTCAGTCATCGCCGCAGGAGCCGCCTTTGCTTCGCACGGTGCCAGCGCAAGAGAGATCACCGACTGGGAAGCTTCGAAGCTGACGCTCGATGCCCTGACCGCCACCCCGGTTTATCACCGCCCCGCCGTTTCCCATTCTCATCATGGTGCAACCGTTCATCAGGTCGCCTCTCATCGCAGCGTCGGTCAGTCGCGCAGTGCCCTAGTTCACACGGTCGTCTATCATGCCAAGGCTCCGGCGAGTGCCAAGGGTCATCACGCCCGCCGCCACGGCTGATCTCCCTCTCCCTGATATGACGGTCAGAGACGCTTCCCGCAGCGCCTGACGTCTCCATACCCGTTCAAGTCGCGCACGCGTGCTTTGAAGCTGATGTGAGGCGTCGCCCCCAGAGAGCGGGGCCTCGCGGGGTAGAAGGTGCCGATATCTGAGTGAGCGGACATCTCGTGACGTTCCTACCCAGTCACGATCGAGCACTCTTCCCCGTTTTGCAACGATCAATGCGTCGAAAACGCCCGGTGCGTGGCCCCATGGTCTGTGCCCTCAGCCGACGAACTTGGCCGTCCGGTCATCGCAGGGACGATACCACGCGCCACGTTTGCATTCCCGGGCGAATGGTGCGTTCTCAGCTTTCCTCAGAACGTGCGCAGGATGTCCTCGCGCCATTCCAGTTTTCCCCACTCGTCGCGCATGATCAGATCGATCCGCACAGCCTCTCTGTGCCATTCAGGTCGGGTCTGGATCAGGTAATCAGCAGCCTGGAGAACCCGACGCTGCTGCGCAGGGGCCAGTGCAAAAGCAGCTTCCGTAAGGGATCTGCGTTGCTTGACCTCGACAAAGATCAGCGTGGTGGGGGAGGCGGCCACCACGTCGATCTCCCCGAGGGGCGTCCGGCAGCGCCTGGCCATAATGCTGAAGCCATGCTGCGCGATGAGCGCACAAGCATGACTTTCCGCTTCCTTACCCGCCGCATGAGCGGCACTTCCGCGCATATGGCGGGTAGAAGTCACAGCTTTGAGTTCAAAAGCCGTGCGGCTTCCACAGCGAAATAGGTGAGGATCCCGTTGCATCCGGCCCGTCGGAAGGCCAGCAGGCTCTCGAGAATGGCACGGTCGCGGTCGAGCCAGCCATTCTGGATGGCCGCCATCATCATCGCGTATTCGCCTGAGACCTGGTAAGCGAATGTCGGCACCGCGAAATTGTCACGGACGCGCCTGATGATATCGAGATAGGGCATCCCCGGCTTGACCATCACCATGTCAGCGCCTTCCTGCAGGTCCTGCGCAACCTCACGCAGGGCTTCGTCGCTATTGGCCGGGTCCATCTGATAGGTCTTCTTGTCGCCTTTCAGGAGCCCTCCGGAGCCGAGCGCATCCCTGAACGGCCCATAAAAAGCAGAGGCATATTTTGCCGCGTAGGACATGATGCGCACATGTTCATGGCCAGCCTTGTCCAGCGCCGTACGGATCGCTCCGATACGTCCGTCCATCATGTCTGACGGGGCTATGATGTCGATCCCGGCCGCGGCCTGATTGAGCGCCTGCAACGCCAGTATTTCTACCGACGCGTCATTCGCCACGTACCCATTCTCGATGAGGCCGTCATGGCCGTGATCGGTGTAGGGGTCGAGGGCTACGTCTCCCACCAGACCAAGGTCGGGGAAGAGACGTTTGATCTCCCGTGCCGCCCGACACATCAGATTGTCTGGATTTGTGGCCTCGCGACCCGTGGCATCGCGTATATCGGCGGGGGTGATCGGGAAGAGGGCAATCGCGGGAATGCCCAATCCGACAGCTTCGCTCAGATGCGCCTCGAGCAGATCGACGCTGACGCGCGCGACGCCGGGCATGGAAGCCACCTCACTGCGCTGGTTCTGGCCGTCACAGACGAAGATCGGCCAGATCAGGTTGTCGGTGGTCAGCGTGGTCTCGGCCACCAGGCGACGCGTGAAGCCGTCAAAACGGTTGCGACGCGGCCTCGTGGTTGGGAAAGCCCCGGTGATCATCATCACATCTCCTTCGAGGTGAGTTTGCTCTTCTTGATCCCATAGGCGGCGTAGACGAACAGCCCCGCGCCCAGCCAGAGAACCAGCCGCAGCCAGGTCAGTCCGTCAAGGGACAGCATGACGGCTGCGCAGCTCAGGATTCCACAGATCGGCATCAACAGCCCGCCTGGCGCCTTGAAGATGCGCGGCCGCTCCGGTTCGCGCACACGCAGGATGAGCACGCCCACACAGACCAGTACGAAGGCAAGGAGCGTTCCGATTGACGTCATGTTGCCGAGCACGGAAATCGGAACGAGCCCCGCAAGCAGACATGTCACCACCAGGAAGATGAGGTGGGAGACAGCAGGCGCACGGGTACGCGGGCTGAGTCTGCCAAAAATTGCGGGAAGAAGCCCATCATGGGACATGGCATAGAATACGCGCACCTGCCCCATGAGAAGCCCCATCAGTACGGAAATATAGCCGAACAGGATGCTGAACTTCAGCGCGCCCTGAAGCCAGAAGAGATGGGTTACGTCAATGGCGGTTGCGACCGGACTGCCGTCATTTTCCATCTGGCGATAATCGACCACGCCGGTCAGAACCAGAGCGAAGGCGATGTAGATGATCGTGCAAATGGCGAGACTGCCCAGAATGCCCACCGGCATTGTGCGACCCGGATTGCGGGCTTCCTGCGCCGTCGTGGCGATGATGTCGAAGCCGAGATAGGCGAAAAAGATCATGCCCGCTGCGCGCATGATGCCGGAGACGCCGAAATGTCCGAACTCGCCGGTATTGGGCGGGATGAACGGCGTGTAATGGGCGCTCTGGATATAGGGTGTGCAGAAGACGATGAACGCGCCAACCACTGCGAGCTTGAGCACGACCACCACCGCATTGATACGCGTCGATTCCGTAATACCGCGCAGCAGCAAAAGCACGATGACCACCAGCGCCGCCATGGCGGGAAGATTGATCCATCCATGGGCCGAACTGCCATCGGGCAGGGTGACCATGGTCATCGGCGAAGCCATCCAGCGCGGATCGGGGTGGAGGTTCCATTGGCCCAGTATGGACGCCAGATAACTCGACCAACTCGAGGCTACCGCCGCAGCACCCACGGTATATTCGAGCACAAGATCCCAGCCGATGATCCAGGCGACCAGTTCACCAAGTGTTGCATAGGCATAGGAATAGGCCGAACCGGCTGTCGGAATCATGCTGGCCAGTTCGGCATAGCAGAATGCCGCAAAGCCGCAGGCGATGGCCGCTACGATGAACGCGAGAATGACGGCAGGTCCTGCATTATGGGCTGCCGCAATACCGGTCAGCGAGAAAAGTCCCGCGCCCACGGTTGTTCCGACCCCGAGAGCGATCAGCGAGAACGGCCCGATAACACGATGAAGCCCGTGTTCAGCATGTTCGTCAGGGGCAACATCGATCGGTTTACGCCGCCACAGGGCAGCGAGGGGCTGGGCCATTCAGTCTTCCTATAAAACGTCTCGTCCGCGCTAAACGGGTTGGCGGCGGGGGGAAATCTGGGATATTGCCGTTCGTGATACGCCATTTTGTGCGTCTGTGCGCCCCCTCTGGGAGAGAAAAGAATGAGCCCTCGCGAGAACATGTCCGCCCAGCACGACTTCTTTCACCGTGGCCTCAATGAAGCCGACCCTGAGGTGGCCGCCATTCTGAACGCCGAACTCGTGCGCCAGCAGGATGGGATCGAGCTGATCGCGTCCGAAAACATCACGTCCTTTGCCGTGCTCGAGGCCCAGGGCTCGGTTCTGACCAACAAATATGCCGAAGGCCTTCCCGGCAAGCGCTATTACGGCGGCTGTGTGGATGTGGACCGCGTCGAGAATCTGGCCATCGAGCGCATCAAGGCGCTGTTCGGTGTCGAATTCGCCAATGTGCAACCCCATTCCGGTGCAAATGCCAATCAGGCCGCCTTCATGGCCCTTGGCAAGCCGGGGGATACCGTGCTGGGCATGAGCCTTGCTGCCGGTGGCCACCTGACCCATGGCGCTGCGCCGAATTACTCGGGCAAGTGGTTTAACGCCGTGCAATATGGTGTGCGCGCTGAGGATGGGACGCTCGACTACGAGGAAATGGAGCGTCTCGCGCGCGAGCACAAGCCGACCATCATCGTCGCCGGTGGTTCTGCCTACCCGCGCCATATCGATTTCGCACGCTTCCGTCGCATCGCCGATGAGGTTGGCGCTTACCTCATGGTTGACATGGCGCATTTCGCAGGCTTGGTCGCAGCCGGTCTCTTCCCGAGCCCAGTCCCTCACGCCCATATCGTGACCAGCACCACGCACAAGACCCTTCGCGGCCCGCGCGGTGGTATCGTTCTGACCAATGATGCCGAGATCGCCAAGAAGGTGAACTCGGCCGTGTTCCCCGGTCTGCAGGGCGGTCCGCTGATGCACGTCATCGCGGGCAAGGCTGTCGCCTTTGGCGAAGCCCAGGGAGAGAAGTTCAAGGCCTATCAGGGTGCTGTCGCGGAGAATGCCCGCGTTCTGGCTGAGGAGCTCGTCACCCGTGGTTTCGACATCGTCACCGGGGGAACCGATTGCCATCTGGTACTGGTTGATCTGCGTCCGAAAAAGGTGACGGGGAAGATCGCCGAAGCCGCCCTGGAACGTGCCGGCATCACAGCCAACAAGAACGCCATCCCCTTTGATCCGGAGAAGCCTTTCGTGACGTCCGGCATCCGTCTGGGCAGCCCGGCCGCCACATCGCGCGGTTTCGGGGTGGAGGAATTCCGTGTCATTGCCCGCATGATCGATGAAGTGCTCAGCGCCTATGGCACGTCGGAGCAGGATGCGGTCGAACAGCGCGTCCATGACGAAGTGAAGGCGCTGTGCCGCCGATTCCCGATCTATGACGTCGCTTACCCCGGGGCCTGACCGCCTCCCTGCGGGCAATGTTCCGCAGGTTTGACTTCCAGTCTTTGCCTCTCTTCAGTCGGGCGGGGCCGGGTTCTCCCTCGCGTAGGGAGAACCCCAGGGTGATATGTTTTGGTCGACGGGTGTGTCGCTGGAACCCAATCGCTCAGATGAGTCTGGCGAGCCTCACCGCAAGCTGTCCGCGCCTGACGCATAGATTGGGCATGATCAGGACGCAGTGATCATAGGGTGTGCAGATCTCGTCGTCGCCATCTGTCGCGATGAGTGTGCCTGCCTTCTCGATCACGCTTCCGCCCTGAAAAGCCTCGGTGAAGGCGAAGCTGGCGCTGCGCGCCACGACATTATCCGTCACCATGGCCTGATGCGCGGCGGCGGCATTCTCCGTGTCTTTCGCGCCGAAATGGAGGAACCCGGCATTATCGACGAAGTGACGAATGACGCGTTTGCTGATCTCGACCGTCTCCGCGCGCCAATGCTGCCCGGCTTCGAGCAACACGCTGCGCGCGCCGCCCGTCTGGGTCACGAAGCGGTTGTGCTCGATCAGCCGGGCGCCACCGACATGGCCCAGATCCGTGAGAGTCAGGAACGGTGTGTCGGATTGGGAGGAGAGGAGTCCTGCCAGCGTCACTGAACGGGCGGTCTGGGGGGAAATGAAGAGAGGCGCTGATTCCCAGAGCATGGAATGCAAGTCAAGCAGCAGATCGCTGCGTTCTATGATTGGCAGCAATTCAATGGCGCGCTCCATCTCGACCGAGCCGGGCGCGTGAGAGAGGCGGTCGTGGGACCAGACCCGGTTCAGATCCTCCGCGATGAAACGTGAGGCTGTAGGATTTTGAGGGGTAAATCGGTCAAACGCATCCATATTGGCAAAGACGACACGCAAGACGCCGCATAACGGGCGTATGTCCTCGCGTAGCAGCGCATCGGCTGCTGCTGCTCCGGCAAATTCATTGCCATGGATGAGTGAGACGACCGTGATTTCAGGCCCCGCCCGTCCGCTATCGCGCTCGATCACGCCGGGGATACCGTTATTGCCAGTCCGCCACTCAGTCAGATCTGGCGGTGTGATGAGTACAGGAAAATCAGGGAGGCGGCGCGGAAGGGTCAGATTGGGCAGGAGCCGCTGACGCCTGCGGCGCACGGGATGATGGTCGCGCGGGGAGGCGCCGCAACTCATGACGCCGCGCAAACGCGGCGGACCAGGCGTTCGATCATGGCATCGCAGCGATCGAGCTGATCGCGGGCGATCCATTCATCGGGTTTGTGGGCCTGGGCAATATCACCGGGACCGCAGACGATGGTGGGCAGTCCTGTCTGCTGATAGATCCCGGCCTCGGTCCCATAGGACACATATCCGGCAGAATTGCGCCCGGTAATCTGCTGCATCAGCGAAACGAGCGGTGCGTCCGGAGCAAGATCCAGCGGTGGCAGATCGACCAGAGGCGTATAATCAATCCCGCATTCCGGGCTCAACGCGCGCAGAGCGGCGTCGATGGGGGAAAGACGGTGCCGCAGACGCGCCAGGATCGCTTCGTTATCATCCCCGGGCACGGCACGCCACTCCACCTCGAAAGTGGCGTGCTCCGGGACGATATTGAGTATGCTGCCTCCTTTGGCCAAGCCAACCTGCATGGTTGTGTGGCTGGGCTCAAAGCCCGCAACATGAGGGCCGTCGCGCTCGAACCCTTCCGCCATTTCTGCAATTTCGGCGATCGCCCGGCCCATTGCATGCAGGGCATTGGCTCCCAAAGCAGGCTGTGAGGAATGCGCAGGGCGCCCGCGTACATCGACGCGGATAGTGAAGCGCCCTTTATGAGCGATGATCGGTGAGAGGAGCGTAGGTTCGCCCACGATGCAGAGATCCGGCATCAGATCACGCGCCGATACATCCTCGATCAGATGGCGCGCCCCATTGCAGGTGATTTCCTCATCGAAGGTGAAGAACAGATGCACCGGCTTGACCAGGGGCATGGCTGAGAGGGTGGGTACTGCCGCAAGCATCGCCGCGACAAAGCCCTTCATGTCCGCTGAGCCGCGCGCGAAAAGTTTGCCGTCCTGCTCGCTCAGCGTGAAGGGATCTCGGCTCCAGTCCTGTCCATCCACCGGCACGCAATCGACATGCCCCGAGAGAGCCAGACCACCGCGCCCGACCGGGCCGAGAATCGCATGGAGATTCCACTTTCCGTCTTCTGGTCCATGGCTTCGTGTGTGGGGCACCGCATGGGCGTCCAGCCAGGATTCGATCCACTCGATGATTGGCGCCGTAGCGTTGCGGCTCGTCGTATCGAATGAGACGAGCTTTTCCAGAATCGCAACGGTATCCATGGGACGGGCCTTGGGCGGGGTCATGACAGGGAGTTTAGACCCCGCATGGGAGAAACCTCAAGGCCGCGTGAGTCAGGAAACGATGCTTATGCGGTAGCCGATCTCTTTCTCGATGGCGCGCAGCAGCAGACGATCATCGCGCGTGCAGAAGGCGAGCGCCGCGCCGCGCTTGCCCGCGCGCGCCGTGCGGCCGATCCGGTGCACGTAAGTCTCGGCCTTTTCGGGCAGGTCATAATTTACGACCAGAGCGACGTCGTCGATATCAAGGCCGCGCGCCGCAACGTCTGTGGTCAGCAAAATACGGGCTTGCCCGCTGCGCAGCGCCTCGACTGCTTTCTGACGCGCCGTCTGCGCCAGGTCGCCATGCAATACGGCTACTGAAAGCCCAGCCTTGCGCAGATGCTTGCCGGTCTGATCGACTGAGGCCCTGGTGCGCAGAAACACGATCTGACGCCCCTCGGTCTCACTGCACAGGCGTGTCAGGGTCGCGAGCTTCTCCTCGGCTTCGACGAACATGGCGCGCTGCTTGATGCGACGCGGCGTGACCGTCTGCCCCGCAAATTCGAGTGTCACGGGCTTGTAGAGCAGTTTGTTTGCCAGAGCGCGCCCCTGTGCAGGCAGGGTTGCCGAGCACAGCATGGCCTGACGTCTTGCTGGAAGATGCGGGATGATCTCGTCCATAGCGATGAGGAAATCCTCATCGAGCATCTGATCGACTTCATCCACTATCAGAAGGGTGGTGGCATCAAGGCGGCATGCGCCGCTCATCAGTAGATCTATGAGGCGTCCTGGCGTCGCAACCGCAATATCCACCCCCTCGGCCAATGCCTCCACCTGCGCGTCTTTCGGCAAGCCGCCGCAGAGCAGTCTCGTCCGGAAGGGAAGGCGACGTCCGATCTGGCGGCAGACGCCTGCGATCTGGGTGACGAGCTCGCGTGTCGGGGCCAGCACCAGAACACGGGGCGCTGCGGGCTGGCGCTCCTGGCCCTCCCTCAGGAGATGGTCGAACATGGGCGCGGCGTAGGCCGCTGTCTTGCCCGAGCCTGTCTGGGCAATGAGCAGGACGTCGCGCCCAGCCAGCAATTCGGGCCAGACACGGTTCTGAACATCGTTCGGCTTCTCGATGCCAATCTGCTTGAGGCCGGCAGTGATGAGCGGATCGAAGGGAGGGGTTTCGGGCGAAGGGACATCGGTCATGGGTGCTTCTTGCCAAAGTTCCGCCGTTGAAGGAATTGTTCAGTTATGAGTGTTGCAATAATAGCTGAAGATTTTGCGGGAATGCGTGCCCAGGCGAGTGGTCTGGTCGAGCGCGTGGGGATGAGCTGGCATTTCCACCCGGTGCAGATGCAAGGGGTCTGGAAGCGCCTCCCCACGCGTTTCTGTCCCAGCCCGTTGCGCGCCACCCTGCCCATAGAGCTGCCCACGGATACGAGACTTCTGGTCAGCGTAGGAGGTACCGGGGGGGCAGTGGCCGCCGCTGTGAGAAAGCGCAGCGGCCTTCCCCTTGTGCAGATCCAGAACCCGCGCATGGCGGCGCGCCATTTCGACCTGATCATCGCCAATGTTCATGATCGCATCGCCGGGCGTAATATTCTTTCGATCCGTACCGCGCTTCACGGGGTCACCCGACAGAAGCTCGACGGCGCGCGGGCAGCCTGGCAGGCGCGGCTGCGCAGTCCGGACAAGGCGCTGCTCTCGGTACTGATTGGGGGTGCCAATGGCCGCTACTCCTTTGGCAAGGCGCAAGCTGAGGCGTTGGCCGGTGATCTGATTCAGATCATGCGTACGTCCCCTGTGTCGATTGCATTGACGCCCTCCCGGCGCACCGACCCTGAGGCTCTGGCTCTGCTGCGCGAGAAACTCGCCGCTCATCCGGCATGGATCTGGGATGGACAGGGAGAGAACCCCTATCACGGCCTTCTCGCCTGCGCTGACGTGATCGCCGTGACCACAGATAGTGTGTCGATGATCTCCGAGGCCGCTGCGACCGAGGCTCCGGTGCTGGTCATCGGCTTGCCGGGGCGCTCGCGACGGATAGCGGATTTTGTGCAGACTCTTGCGGAGGCTGGACGGGTACGGCCGTTTCGGGGCGAATGGGCACCCTGGGCAGTAACACCGCTTGACGATACCGACAGAGGGGCAGAAGAGGTAAGTCGGCGTTTCGCTGTTTGACTTGAGAGCAGGCGCCGCAACGAAGAAACGGGTACAGGACGACCATGCTCGATATCATCACCTTCGACGCTCAGGGCGGCGGAAACATCCTCTACAAGGCTCTTGCCCACCCGCTGGCGAGTGAGGCTCTGGAGAGGCTGGAAACGATACTGACAGCAGAGGGCGCTTTTGCCGTGTATGATCCCGGCAATACCCTTCATACGCTGGTCGCCCTTTATCCCGGCTTCAAACCCACCGCTGGCGTCTATACGCATGATAGCGAAAAGGTCGGGCAGGATGACGGGTTTGGCGGTGTCCGCCTCGCCCTGACAGATCTGGACAAAAGCCCGGCCAGATCCGTGCTCGCTTTGTCATTCGAACATGAGAAGATGCTGTCGCGCCTCGCCCGCGTCACGCATTCTGACCAGCAGGTCTTTTCGCTCGAACCGGCCAGATTGCCGGACATGATGCTGAGCAATCCGCGCCATTATCTCGACAAGCTCAATTTCGCGACGAACTTCGCCTTTTTTCGCGACGATGAGCGGTTCAGCACGCGGCTCGTTACCGCCAATTACTGGTGCAATTACGATGCTACCGATGTTCGCTACTGGTTGCGCCTCTATGACGCGCAGGGCACCATTCTCGCCGAGTGGGAGCATGAGGTGCCGAATGGCCCGGCGGGTATCGTCGTGGATAGCGCGGAGATCAGGGCCCGTTTCGATCTGCCGGAGTTCTGCGGACAGCTTTTCGTTCATGTCCTTGGCGCCCGGGGGCATGACGTCGTCAAATACGCGCTCGATACTTACGGAAAGAATGGTGAAGCGAGCCTCTCGGTTACGCATGATGCCAATGCCTGGCCGTCGCCCCGTTTTGCCACGCTGCCAGCGCCGCGCCCGGATGAGAAGCTCATACTGTGGATTCAGAATAGCCACGCTGCACCAATTCCCGCTGGAGCCATCACGCTCAACCAGATGGGGGAGGAACAGGCTTTCGCCGTACCGGTTGAGGTAGGGCCGTTCGCCACCTATGCGCTCGATGTCGGTGCGCTGGTCAAGAATGTGGTCTGGCCAGCACAGCTCGAACTACGCTCAGGCAATCATGTCGTGCGTCCACGCTACGAGATCACTCAGGGCCCACTCACCCGTATTGCCCATCTCAATGTCGAGCGTCGCGATCTGAGCCCGGAACCCTCGCTCCGAAATCTTCCAGATTCCATGGGGCGCGGTTTTGTGCTGCCGTTCCCCATTCTTGACCCAGCGCTTTTCACGAGCGTGGTGCAGCCCAATCCGATGTCGGAAAAAATCACGAGCCTGCCTCTGCGGCTTGATATCTTCGATGAGGCAGGAACACTCCTGACCCAAAAGTTTCTGGGTAAACTGCCGCGTAATCATGAGACGGCCATCGCACTGCACGAGTTGACGGATCAGGCGGGGCACGCCGATCTCGTCTATGATTTCCGCGATGGCGGGGAGGGTGATGGCTGGCTCCACGCCATGATGCGCTACGAGAACCGCGAGAATGGCCACGCTGCGGAAACCAGTTTCGGCGGGCATATTTTCAATACACTCATGACCTGGCGCTCCGAGCCTCAATCCTACTCCGGTCCGCCTCCGGGACTCACCACACGTCTGTTCCTGAAGCTCGGCCAGGAAGGGCATGAAAGCTTCTCCTGCCTGATCCACCCGGCTTCCGTGGAGGGTACGGCCCCGTCAGAGACGATCCTGCATCTCTATTCCAATTCCGGCGTAGAGCTGGAGCGGCGGCGGATAAGCATCAATCCTTCGGGCTCTTACATGGTCTGGCCCCATGAGATCTTTGGCGCCGAGAAACTGGCTGAGGCGGGCATTGGGGGTTATGTCCTGATCCGGGACATGAGCTGTCGTTTGTTCGGCTATCATGGCCAGAGAAACGAGGTGGGCGGCTTCTCGCTCGACCACATGTTCGGATTCTGAGCAGAAAATTTCGTTTTCCATCTTGCCGCGTTTCTCGCCCTTTGGTAGAGACGCGGCACCGCAGGATGGGTGCGTAGCTCAGCGGTAGAGCACTGCCTTCACACGGCAGGGGTCACAGGTTCAATCCCTGTCGCACCCACCATCCTCCCTCGCAGAAAACTGCCGTTTTTCGAAGATCGACCACTCCGGACCTTGGTCCGTTTTGGTTCATTCCGATACGTTTCGGGCCGAGTCATATCGTGTCAAGCTGTGCCAGATCCGTGCCACTTTTCGCGAGTCGTTTCCCCTTGTACTGCCCCGCCAGATCGTGCGATTCTACCGAAGGTGCAGAAGGTGTTCTCACAGGCGGTTCTGTCGCTCGTGAGATTGAAAAGGGCGGGACTGCAGTCCTAACTCTTTCTGGCACTTGATCATCGTGGTGGTGATAGGCAGGGGCGGCTTTCGGGCCGCCCTTTGCTTGTGCGGGCGGTTTTAATTGACTCCTGCCCATGTTCGCGTTCTGTTCTCACTCATGACAGACCTGCCCCCGGCCTCCGAAGAAGACGTGACCTTTGCGATCCGCATGTCGATATCGCTCGACTACCGGGGAAGGCCGCGACGTGTGAATGCAAAGATGACCGGGGCTGAGATGGATGCGCTGGCTCAGAAGATTACCGAGCAGTTGAAGCGCTCGAACCTGTGGCCGCATCGGGGGCCAGGAGCACCTGCGCATCAGGCGCCGGATTACTCGGTGGCCTGGCGGAAGCCGGAGGAACTACCCCCGCATCACGAACCAGACGGCGATCGATGACGGCAGCGCGATCACGCTGACGCCAATCACTTCTGACATGCACGCACTTGATCCCGCAGCCCAATATAGTCGCCAATCCAGCGCACCGTCTCAGGCTTCGGACTGGCCTCGATCTCGACAGCAAGCGCCGCCTGATCGGCCTTGCTGTAGGTCACAAGGGTAGGGCAGGGCACATACTGCACCGACGAGCAGGCGGAGAGCCCGAGCAGGGCCCAGAGAGCGATCCACCTCATGCCGTGCCATCCCCGAGCCGCTGCAACACGGCATCTTCTGTCGCAGGCTTGTCGGCCTGAGCCTGGGCCATGGATTGCGCCTTGAGCGTCGTAGCATCGGCAGAGGTCTTTGCGGCCTCGGAGGTGCTGAGAGACGCCGCATTCTTCCCCGCCCGGTTGGCGTACCAGATCAGGGCCCCGAGAGCCGCAACGATGAACGCCGCGGCCCCGGCAATGAGGTCAGCCGTCACGCGGCCTGCACGACAGTGCTGCTCGTGCCCTTGAACGCGGCAACGAGCGTCTTGATATCGGTGTCGAGCTTGTCGGCATCGTCCTCGATCGCGCTGATCGCATCGAGAATGGCCGACAGATCCTTGTTGGAGTTCTCGAGCGACGGGATGATCAGATCGCCGACCTCGCCGATGATGGCGGCTGCCGCCGTCAGCTTGGCCGTGGTGGCGGTGCTGACGGAACTGCCAGCCGCATCGGTGATCAGCTTGACGAGCTTGGTGACGAGCGTGTTCGCGCTGGTGGTCATGGTCTTTTCCTTCTGAATGGTGATGACTGATCCCGGCCCGATTGCCGGTGTCGTCAGTCAGGGCTTGGCGTCGTCGGCGTTGGTGGCGTGCTTGCCGTTCATCGCGACGGTGTTCACGAGCAGGTAAAGGGGGAGCCATTTCGAGCCGTCAGCCGGTCTGGCCCAGAAGCGGGCGATCACGGCGGCCAGGGCCACGACAAAGGTGAGGATCGTCGTCGCGTCACCAGCGAGAGAGGCAGGCAGGAAAGGGAGGACGGTCTCGAAGATCGTCTGCCAGTCGAAGTTCATGCGGATACTCCGGTTGTGAGGATACCGCGCCCGAGGAACAGGCCGCTTTCGATCTTGCGGCGGCGCTGAAGCCCCGGCAGAACGACGAGCTGTCCGTTCACCGTGGCCTTGTCCCAGACGAGGAATTGCTGTGCGGCCGAATTGTAGAGGTGCTGATTCAGGCGGCGCACGAGGGTCGAGCCCTTGGCCGCGTTGGTGCCGACATTGAACTGCCAGGAGAGCAGGGCGCCCTCCTG
>Ga0157365_10000756_pt1 | contig 13819 bp, 11 predicted proteins | sample AttsexASBM3_FD_111478 | JGI IMG/M metagenome (GOLD analysis project Ga0157365, IMG submission 111478) | Fungus gardens microbial communities from leaf cutter ant in Ribeirão Preto, State of São Paulo, Brazil - Atta sexdens ASBM3 | ecosystem: Host-associated > Fungi > Mycelium > Unclassified ... | reverse complement strand
CCGGGTTCCTTGACCAGAACATGATCGTGGAAAAACCGGACCTCGCGCGCGCCCATGAGCTGAGCAGCAAACGAACCGATCTCGGAACGTTCTAGAAAGGTGCGGAATTCCGGAATGCGTTGCCAGTTGCACAGATCCTGAAAGAACGGTGCGGATCCTTCGGGCTGATAAGAGCGTTCGAGAGGGCTCGGATCCGCCATCAGACGCTCGATCCCTGCCTGCAATGTATCGACCCAGGGCGCGAAGATGCCCCGCAGTAAGGCCGCGCCATCGTTGCGGAAAGCGTTGACCTGTGAGTCCGAAAGAGGCGTCAGTGCGGGCGATGACATCGTCCGTGAAACTCCTGCATGGCCGCTAGAGGCTTCAGCCTATGTTGTCTGTACAAGATTGGTCAATCGTATTTCGAAACGACGGAACACTTTTTATAAAGCGTCCAAGGGTGGCGTTGTGGAAGTGAAAAACGTCTCAATAACGCTCGACCCCTGCATTTTGTTATGCTTGTATATACGTGACCAAACAGGAGACCCGGTCATGTCGTCCGAACCTTCGTCTTTCCGTACGCCGCTTGCATGTCGACCGGAAATCGCGCGGTTGCCGCCCTATAATGCGGGGCTGGGCACGGAGGCCGTCAAGGCATGTTATGGGGTGGCTTCCGTAGTGAAACTCGGGAGCAACGAAAACCCCTACGGGCCACCCCCTGCTGTCAGGGATGCGCTGGCCGATCTTGTGAACTACGTCGCACTATATCCTGAGGCCGATCTGCAATTGCGCAGTCTGATTGCCAGGGAGTTGTGCGAAGCCGAATCCCGAATCGTGCTGGGCAATGGCTCCGAACAGATCATCCGCATGATTCCCGAAGCCTATGTCTCACCGGGCGATCGCGTGGTGACAGTCATTCCGTCCTTCGGCCTGCATATTCTGGACGCCGAGGCGATGGGCGGCATCGTCGACGCCGTGCCGGTCACCGACGCTTGCGAATTCGATCTGCCCGCCATGATCGAGGCTGTCTCAAAGCCGCTCAAGATGCTGATTTTCTCCAATCCGTCCAACCCCGTCGGCTGCATGATGCGGGACAGCGATCTGCGCGCGCTCATCGAGGCCTGTCCGCTGGACTGCCTGATCGTCGTGGATGAAGCCTATCGCGAATACGCCGAACTCGATCCGTCTTATCCCCAGTCGCGTGAGATCCTGCGTGCCCAGAGCCGTCCGTGGATCGTCCTGCGGACCTTCTCCAAGGCGTACGGGCTGGCAGGATTGCGCATCGGCTACGCCGTGACGTCGTCCGACGAGATCGCCCGGACCCTGGGGGTCGTTCGTGATCCTTTCAATACGAACATCGCCGCCCAGCTTGCCGCGATCGGGGCTTTGCAGGGCGCGGACCATGTGCGCCAAAGCGTCGAGCGCACCGCGCTTGATCGGGAGTCCCTGCGCGCGGCGCTGGAGGTTCTTGGGCTTGAGGTCGCGCCGTCGCTCGGCAATTTCCTCTTTTTCCGCTCCCCCCTTTCGTCCGGCGCATTGGCTGAGCAGCTGCTGCGGCATGGCGTGATCGTCAAGCCTTGGAAAGAGGCCGGCTATACGGACCGGGTTCGCGTGAGTATCGGCCTTCCCGAAGAAAACACGCGCTTCCTTGCGGTACTCTCCAACGTCCTTGAAAATATGGCCGTACAAGAAACCGTGGAGGCCTGACAGACATCATGAGTGCGGAGAGGATCGAAGCCGCTATTGCGGAACTGGCAGCGCATTTTGGTGATCGTCTGTCCCGCAATATGTCCGTGCGTGAGCTGCACGCGCATGGAGAAGGCTACCATGAGCAGCATTTTCCGCACGCCGTGGTTTTTGCCGACAGTACGGAAGACGTGTCCACCGTCCTGAAGCTCTGCAACGCGCATCGCGCGCCGGTCATTGCGTTCGGTGGTGGCACGTCTCTCGAAGGGCAACTGAACGCAGTCGAGGGCGGGATATCGCTTGATCTTTCGCGCATGACGGCCGTGCTCGAAGTCAATGCAGGCGATCTCGACTGCCGCGTGCAGGCGGGCGTCACGCGGCAGGAGCTGAACGTCTATCTGCGTGACGAAGGGCTCTTTTTTCCGGTCGATCCCGGGGGCGAGGCCACAATCGGCGGGATGTGTGCCACACGTGCGTCGGGCACCGGCGCCGTGCGATACGGCACGATCCGCGAGAATGTCCTGGGCCTGACAGTTGTGCTGGCGGACGGGCGTGTCATGCGGGTGGGACGTCGGGTGCGTAAATCGGCGATGGGTTACGACCTGACCCACCTTATGATCGGCTCCGAAGGCACGCTCGGCATTATTACTGAAGTCCAGCTGCGGCTTCATGGTATTCCCGAAACCACGGCGGCGGCCGTCTGTCAGTTCGAGACGCTGGCCGACTGCGTGGAGACGGCGGTGCAGGTCATGCAGATGGGTGTGCCGATCGGGCGCATGGAACTGCTTGATGACGTCCAGATGGACGCGTGTATTGCCTACTCGAAACTCGAGGGTTATCGCGCGGTGCCGACGATGTTCTTCGAATTCGCGGGCGGCCCTGCATCCGTGCGGGAGCAGATCGAGACTGTCGAGGCGATCGTCGCTGAGAATGGCGGTTCGGCCTTCCGGTGGAGCACACAGCCCGAAGAGCGGACTGCGCTGTGGAAGGCACGGCATGCCGTCTACTGGGCCTGTCTCGCTTATCGACCCGGTTATACGGGCATTTCGACGGATGCCATCGTGCCGATCTCGGCCCTGACGGAGATGATTCTCGGGGCCAAGAGCGATATCGAGGCGTCAGGGATCACGGCGCCGATCGTGGGGCATATCGGCGACGGCAATTTTCATACCGTGATGCTCGTGCCACCTGGCCCGGATGGTATCGCGAAAGTCCATGACCTCGATCGCAAACTGATCGCACGCGCACTTTCCCTCGGTGGATCGGCGAGCGGAGAGCATGGGGTCGGACTGGCCAAGGTGGAATTCATGCTCGCCGAGCATGACGCCGTTTCGCTCGATGTCATGCGTGCCATCAAGATGACGCTCGACCCGAACAATATTCTCAATCCCGGCAAGATGCTGCCTTCGGTCATCACATGACAATTTCGGTTTCGCCCGTCACGTCGTTTCCATCGCGTCCTTGGCGCAACGGGAGAGGCATGACGCGTGAAATCGCTGCCGGTGAGGGTTGGCGGGTCAGCCTCGCGGTTATCGATGCCGACGGGGAATTTTCCACCTTCCCCGGCTTGAAGCGCAGTCTCGCGCTCGCCTCGGCCGGACGGCTCACCTTGGAGGGCCTGTCGCCCGCTCCCGTCACGCTGGAAGCTCATGGCGACATCGTCCGTTTTGACGGGGAAGAGAACGTCTCGGCCTGTTGTCATGGCAAGGTTCTCAGAGCTTTCAATCTGATGGCCAAGGCTGACGTGCAGGCAGAGCTTGCCTTTCACAACCGGACTTTCACCCTGCCTGTCGGGGCGCAGTTCGTTTTTCTGCCGCTTACGGGCGCCTGGCGCATCGCGGGAATGTCTCACAGCATTCCTTCCGATGCGCTTGCCGTGGGGCACAGCATAGGGCGATCCATGGTCCTTTATCCGGACGGCCGCGCATCGGCCTGTCTGGTGGCTTCTGTTCTTCAGACAACCTGTTTTTATGAGGGCGATTCATGAGCGAGACTGCTTTTCTTCCCATCATTGATCTCGGTCCGGTGCGCGACGGTAATTACGCTCCGACCGGAGCGCTTATCAGTGATGCGTTTTCCACTTCGGGCTTTTGCTATCTTCGCAATCATGGGATTTCCGAAGATCTGATCCAGCGTGTCCATGACGAAGCACTCGACTTTTTTCATGCGCCGATGGAAGAAAAGCTGGCCTGCAAGCCGAAGGAAGCCGTGCGTGGGTTCAACGCCCTGAATCGCACGACGATGTATGGCGCCGAAAACCCGGATTACAAGGAATTCTATCAGATTGGCCTAGAACTGCCGCCAGATGACGCGGCCGTGGTGGCCGGGCAGCCTCTGCGGGGACCCAATCAGTGGCCGTCGGACCGCCCCGCTTTTCGCAAAGCTATGACCGATTATTTTGAAGCGGTAGGCGTTTGCGGACAGTATCTGCTGCGCGCCGTGGCGTGTTCGCTCGGAATCGCGCCGGACTTTTTCGTGTCCAAATATGATCGCCCACTGCAAAGAACGCAGGCCATCTGGTATCCGCCCCATCCACCCGAGCGCGAGAAGGACCAATTCGGCGTCGCGCCGCATACGGATTACGGCTGCGTCACGCTTCTCTGGCAGGACGGCACGGGTGGTCTGGACGTGCAGGGTGTCGATGGCCAGTGGGTACCCGCGCCGCCAATTCCGGGAACGCTGGTCATCAATATCGGCGATCTGCTCTGTCGCTGGTCTAACCGGCGCTACAATTCCAATATGCACCGCGTGACCAACCGCTCGGGCAAGGAGCGTCTTTCGATCGCGACTTTTTATGATCCCGATTATGACGCCATCGTCGATCCGCACGACCTGAACCTGCCTGACGGCGTGCCGTCCCTGTTTCCGCCGGTTTCAGCAGGAGATTATATTATTGGTCGCATTCGGGAATCGCAGAAACCCAAGGCGTCCTGACGCTCGCCTATTCGAGCGGCCAGAGCGCCGCTCGGCCCGCCTTACGCACGGCCTCGATATCGCACAGCCCTGCGAGCGCCAAGACATCGCGGACTTCACGTTCCAGCAGTTCGAGGACAGCGTTGACGCCGCGCTCACCCTGCGCGGCCAGCCCCCAGGCCCATGGGCGTCCGAACGAAACGGCTCTGGCGCCCAGCGCAAGCGCCGTGACGACATCGCCGCCCCTGCGAATGCCGCCGTCAATGACAATGTCGATCCGACCGCCGATGGCTTCGGTAATGGCGGGCAACGCATCCAGCGTGCCAGGCGCGGGGTCCATCTGGCGACCGCCATGATTGGAGACGATGATGCCATCCGCCCCGAGCGTCATTGCGCGCAGGGCATCGGCTGGGTGCATGATGCCTTTGATGACGAGTAGACCGTCCCAGGCGTCGCGCAGCCACGCGAGGTCGTCCCAGTCGAGCGTCGGGTCGATCTGCGCGGCGATGTCACGCGCCTGCGCCATGATGCCGCGCGAGGTCGTGTAGCGGTCGATATTGCCGACCCGGCGGCCGCCCTGCCGGACGGCCCCGGCCAGCCAGGTGGGGCGCGTCAGGAGGCCGGCCATCTGCGGCAGCGTCGGGCGCGACAGATGGCGGAAGCCGTTGCGCAAGTCGCGCTCGCGGACTGGCGTGATGGCCGTGTCGATGGTGACGACGATGCCGGACATGCCACAGTTTTTCGCGCGCTCCAGCAGGTCGCGGGTGACGGCGCGGTCGCGCATTACATAGATCTGGGCCATGAGGTCGGCCCCGCTGGGGACGAGGTCTTCCATGGCCGCCATGGAAAAGGTGGATACGCCCATGCCGATGGAGTGGCGCGCGGCCATACGGGCAGTGGCTGCTTCGCCCTGGGCATGGAACATGCCCGCAAACCCGACTGGTGCGAGGAAGAACGGCAGCCGCCACGTCCGGCCGAAACAGGTCGTCGTGAGATCGAGGGATGAAACGTCGCGCAGGCCGCGCGGCATGATGCCCCATCGCGTGAAGGCGGCGCGGTTGCGATGCAGCGTGTGCTCGCCATGCGCGCCGCCGTCGATGTAATCGGCGAAAAGGCGCGGCAAACGACGACGTGCTTTTCGCGCCAGGCTGGAAAATGTGCCGTCGTCGGGGCCGTCTGCGGTCATGTCATGACGCGGCTTCAATGCCCGGCAGCGCCAGCGTGTCGGCAACGATGCGTGTCAGCGCGCCTTCGGCGATCAGGTCATCCGCCTTTTCCATGTCGGGCGTAAACAGCCGGTCCTGCGCGTAGAACGGCACGTACTCGCGCAGCAGGGCCGCGGCCGCCGCTAGAGGCGAGGAGGATGTCAGGGGGGCCAGGAAATCAAGACCTTGCACGGAGGCAAGATATTCGATGCCGAGGATGGTGCGCACATTGGCGTTGATATCACCGACGCGTCGTGCCGCGAAGGTGGCCATCGATACATGGTCTTCCTGATTGGCCGAGGTCGGTAGACTGTCCACGCTGGCCGGGTGGGCGAGCGTCTTGTTTTCGGACGCCAGCGCTGCGGCCGTCACCTGCGCGATCATGAAGCCGGAATTGACGCCGCTGTCATTGACGAGGAAGGGCGGTAGACCGCTCATGCTTGGATCGACCAGCAACGCCAGACGGCGCTCGGCGATCGCGCCGATTTCCGACACCGCGATGGCCAGGATATCGGCGGCGATGGCGACGGGCTCGGCATGGAAATTGCCGCCCGAGATCATCTCGTCCGTTTCCGGGAAATGGATCGGGTTGTCGGAAACTGCATTGGCTTCGATCAGTAGAACGCGGGCGACGTGACGCAGGCTGTCGAGCGCGGCACCCATGACCTGCGGCTGGCAGCGCAGGCAATAGGGGTCCTGAACGCGTTCGTCATCGACCTGATGCGAGACGCGGATCGCCGATCCGTTCATGAGTTTGCGATAGACCGCCGCACATTCGATCTGTCCCTGCTGTCCGCGCAGCGCGTGCAGGCGCGGATCGAAGGGCGCATCCGTGCCGCGTGCGGCGTCAAGTGTCAGCGAGCCCGTGACGAGTGCGGCCTGGAACAGGCGCTCGGCATCGAACAGCGCCACGAGGGCCAGCGATGTAGAGGCCTGCGTGCCGTTCAGCAGTGCCAGTCCTTCTTTCGGGCCGAGTTCGACCGGCTCCAGACCGGCGGCGCGCAGGGCCTCGCGGCCCGGCAGGCGCTTGCCGTCAAAGAAAGCTTCGCCCTCGCCGATCACGACGGCGGACATGTGGGCAAGCGGGGCCAGATCGCCCGAAGCGCCGACCGAACCTTTTTCCGGAATGACCGGAATGACGCCGCGATCGAGCATGTCCAGCAGGATCTGGACCACTTCCAGCCGCACGCCGGAAAAGCCGCGCACCAGACCATTGGCCTTCAGCAGCAGGATAAGCCGTACCACGCGCTCGGGCAGCGGCTTGCCGATACCCGCCGCATGGCTGAGCACGAGGTTGCGCTGGAGATCGCGCAGACGGTCATCGGGAATCCGCGTCTTGGCGAGCTTGCCGAAGCCCGTGTTCACGCCATAGACGGCCGCGCCGCCCGCGACGATGCGCTCGACCGAGCGCGCGGCGGCATGGAGCGTCTCCGCCGTGTCCGGGCTGAGCGTCACGCGTGGCGTGGTGAAAACGAAATCGCGCAGCGTTGCCAGATCGAGTTGGCCGGGATGGAGAACGAGCGTCTGCGTCATGGCCATCAGCCCTTGGTGATCATGGGGAGGTTGAGGCCCTTTTCTTGGGCGCAATCGATCGCGATGTCGTAGCCCGCATCGGCATGCCGCATGACGCCCGTGCCGGGATCGTTCCACAGCACGCGTTCGAGCCGCTGGGCCGCGTCCTCGGTACCATCGGCGACGATGACCATGCCCGAATGCTGCGAGAAGCCCATGCCGACGCCGCCGCCATGATGGAGCGACACCCACGTCGCGCCCGAAGCCGTATTCAGCAGCGCGTTGAGCAGGGGCCAGTCGGAGACGGCGTCCGAACCGTCGCGCATGGCTTCCGTCTCACGGTTCGGGCTGGCGACCGAGCCGCTGTCGAGATGATCGCGCCCGATGACGATCGGGGCCTTGAGTTCGCCCTTGGCGACCATGTCATTGAAAGCGAGACCGAGGCGATGGCGATCGCCCAGCCCGACCCAGCAGATGCGCGACGGCAGGCCTTGGAAGTGGATCTTCTCGCGCGCCATGTCGAGCCAGTTATGAAGGTGCTTGTCGTCCGGCAGCAGTTCCTTGACCTTGGCATCGGTCTTGAAGATGTCTTCCGGATCGCCGGACAGCGCGGCCCACCTGAAGGGGCCGATGCCGCGACAGAAGAGCGGACGGATATAAGCGGGCACAAAGCCGGGGAAGGCGAATGCGTCCTCGCAGCCGACCTCGAAGGCCATCTGGCGGATGTTGTTGCCGTAATCGAAGGTCGGAATGCCCATGCGGTGGAAGGCCACCATGGCCTCGACATGCAGGCGCATCGATTCCTTGGCCGCCTTTTCGACGGCGGCAGGATCGGTGACGCGCATCTTCTCGGCTTTGTCCAGCGTCCATCCGGCGGGAAGATAGCCATTGAGCGGGTCGTGCGCCGAGGTCTGGTCGGTTACGCCATCGGGGCGGATGCCGCGACGAACAAGTTCGGGAAAGACTTCGGCGGCATTGCCGAGAAGTCCGACCGAGACAGGCTTGCCGCTCTTGCAGGCGGCGTCAATGATCTCGAGTGCTTCGTCCAGCGTATCCACGCGCCGGTCGAGATAGCCCGTCTGGAGGCGCTTTTCGATACGGCTCGGCTCGCATTCGACGGCGAGCAGCGAAGCTCCGGCCATGACGGCAGCCAGCGGCTGCGCGCCGCTCATGCCGCCAAGGCCGCCCGTCAGGATCCACCGGCCCTTGAGATCGCCGCCGTAATATTGGCGACCCATCTCGACGAACGTTTCGTACGTGCCCTGAACGATGCCCTGCGTGCCGATATAGATCCACGAACCCGCCGTCATCTGGCCATACATCATCAGTCCGGCGCGATCGAGTTCGTTGAACTTGTCCCAGTTCGCCCAGTGCGGCACGAGATTGGAGTTGGCGATCAACACGCGCGGGGCATTTGAATGCGTGCGGAACACGCCGACCGGCTTGCCGGATTGGACCAGCAACGTCTGGTCGCTTTCCAGCGCGCGCAGACTCTCGACGATCCGATCGTAGCACTCCCAATTCCGGGCCGCGCGGCCGATACCGCCATAGACAACCAGTTCAGACGGCTTTTCGGCGACCGTGGGGTCGAGATTGTTCATCAGCATCCGCAGCGCCGCTTCGGTCTGCCAGCTTTTGGCTGTCAGTTCGGGGCCGTGGTCGGCGCGGATCACGCGATCGTTGGAGAGACGGGAGAAGGTCGGACTGCTCATGGCGCTACCCTGACTGTACTTGTATATACATAAAAAAGTGCCGCATGAAGGATGCCGTTGTCAACGACAAATCGTCAGGGAGTCGTATCGAATGCCCGTGTGGGCTTTAGGGGCGGTAGCGGCCTACGAAGCTGTAGCGGCTGCCGGAATAGGTGAAGACGCCCTTCATCACGACGCGACCGTCCACCCAGGTGCGGCGCATGAGTTGCAGGCAGGCTTCCGGCTCATCGAGATCGAGCAGCGTGCAGATGTCGAGGCTCGGTGTGACGGCGAACACGACGTGTTCGATTTCCTCGGGGTGGGCGATGGAGGAGAGGTGGCGGTGCGGATGCGTCAGGGTAAAGTCCTGATCCAGATAATCCGGCGCAAAATGGGGAGAAACGAAACGTTCTTCGACCTGAAGGGGTGTTTCGTCCTCGTAATGGACAATGATGGAATGAAAAAGCCGGGCGCCGGGACGTTGCCCAAAAGCCATGGCGAGGTCGCTGTCAGCGCGAATGGATTCCAGCGTTATGATGCGCGTGCTGTGAACATGCCCATTGGAGATGATGTCATCGGCGATATCACGCAGTTCCAGAAGCTCGACTCGTTGCGCGGGTTCGGCGACGAAAGTGCCGACGCCCTGGGCGCGCGTCACAATGCCATCGGATGTCAGTTCGCGCAGGGCGCGGTGCACCGTCATGCGCGAGACACCGAGGATTTCGACTAGTTCGCTTTCTGAAGGCAGGCGATGACCGACTCCCCATTCGCCGGTTTCAATGCGTTCAGTGATGTACAACTTTACCTGTTCATAACGGGCCGCAGGTTTGTCTTTTCCCAAAGTCATCACCACTGAGCTTTACCTTATTTCGAACGACAGATGTCTAAACTGGCATGAACTACAATGGCGTATCCATATGTCAGGTCAAACTCCCGTCGGGAATACCGGCGAAAATGCGTCCGACGGGAACAACGCCGCCGATCCAGTACGACAGTTCATGCGGCCCCGATATGTCCCAGATCGCCATGTCCGCAGTCATGCCAATTGCCAGGCGGCCAATATGGTCAGCCAGGCCGAGAGCCTTTGCGGCGATGTGGGTATGTCCGGCAAGCGTCTCGCCAGGGGTGAGACGGAACAGGGTGCAGGCCATATTCATCACGCCTGTCGGTGTCAGAAGGGGCGATGTGCCGGGATTGCAATCCGTCGCGAGACCCATGGAAACGCCATGCTTGCGAAACAATGCGACTGGCGGAAGCTGGTGTTCACGCACAAAATAAAACGCGCCGGGAAGCAGCATGGCGACGGTCCCTGCTTCCGCCATGGCGGCTATGCTGGCTTCGCTGGCGTATTCGACATGATCGGCCGAGAGCGCCCCCCATCTGGCCGCGAGATGGCTGCCCCCGAGATCGGACATCTGGTCGGCATGCAGCCGCAGGGGGAGATTCCAGCGTTGCGCGGCCTCGAAGAGGCGCTCCACCTCGCTCGGCTGGAACGCGATGGTTTCGCAGAAGGCGTCCACGCTGTCGGCCAACCCTGCTTCCGCCACGGCGGGCAGGATAGTATCGCACAGATGCGTGACGTAATCGCCCTGGCGTCCTGAAAATTCCGGAGGCAGGGCATGCGCTCCGAGAAAGGTGGTGTGTACGCGGATCGGCAGATGCTGACCGACGGCGCGTGCGACACGCAGCTGTTTGAGTTCATCGTTCAGCGTCAGGCCGTAACCGGACTTGATCTCCACCGTGGTCACGCCATTGGCGATGAGGCGGCGTGCCCGCTTGAGGGTGAGGGCCAGAAGCTCTGTCTCACTGGCCTGTCGCGTTGCCCGCACGGTCGACAGGATGCCGCCACCGCGCCGCGCAATGTCCTGATAGGAGACGCCCTGCAGGCGCTCGGCGAATTCACCGCTGCGATCCCCACCAAAAACGAGGTGGGTATGCGGGTCGACCAGCCCGGCGGTCATCCAGCCGCCATCGCAGGAGATCACCTTGCTGGCGAGAGTTTCCGGGGTGGCGGGAAGATCTGCCTGACGGCCGATCCAGACAATTTTGCCCTGGTTCGCGGCAATGGCGCCGTTCTGTATGATCCCGAAATCATCGCCACCTGGTTGTCCGTTGCCGCGGGCGTCGGTTGCCAGATGAACGTCAATCCACAACCGTTCCCACATGCGCTTCTCCGTGTTTCAGGGCCTTGACCTATAACATATATACATGTCTAGTTCTTGTGTCGTCGTCATGCAACGACAATCCCCCTCGACATTGATTGACAGGCGGCTCCATGTCCTCACCGACGCGCTCCGTTTTTGCCCGGCAGGCCTTGCTGGCGACAGGCTGGCATTCCGATGTCCGCCTTGAGTTCGCGGACGGGTGCTTCACCGCAATTGACGCCAATGTCTCAGCGCACCCCACGGATGAGCATGCCGATATCGTCCTGCCGCCGCTGCCGAGCCTGCATTCGCATGCGTTCCAGCGTGCCATGGCGGGGCTGACCGAAACACGTCGTGATCCGGCAGATTCGTTTTGGACATGGCGCGAGCAGATGTATGCTCTGGCGTCGCGTATCGAGCCTGATGGCATGCGGGCAATCGCGGCCCAGCTTTACATGGAAATGCTCAAGGCGGGTTTCACGCAGGTGGCGGAGTTCCATTACCTTCATCGTGCGCCGGATGGTGCGCCGTATGCTCGCCCGGCGGAGATGGCTTTCAGCGTTGTCGATGGCGCCAGTGAAGCGGGGATTGGCATAACCCTGCTGCCCACACTCTATCGTCGCGCCGGGTTCGGTCGCCCGCTCGCGCCGGAACAGAAGCGATTTGAAAGTGCGCCCGATTTCATCGCCGGGATCATGGCTGACATTGCGGCGACGCATCGCGACAACGGTCGGGTTCGCGTCGGCGTTGGACTGCACTCCCTGCGCGCCGCCAATCGCGATGACATCACGGACATGCTGGCCCTCGTCCCAAACGATGTTCCCGTCCATATTCATATTGCCGAACAGCAGCGGGAGGTCGCGGACTGCGTGGAGTTTCTGGGGCACCGTCCGGTGGCCTGGCTGCTGGATGAAATTGCGGTCGATACGCGCTGGTGCCTCGTCCATGCCACGCATCTGGATGATGACGAGACGCGCCGATTTGCGGCTTCGGGCGCAGTCGCGGGGCTCTGTCCGATTACGGAAGCCAATCTGGGAGACGGTTTTTTCCCACTGGTCGATTTCATCAATGCCGGAGGGCGCTTCGGGATCGGCACGGACAGCAACGTTCTGCCCAGTGCGAACGAGGAACTGCGTCTTCTGGAATACGGGCGTCGGCTGTCCGATCAGAAGAGGTGTCGTGCGCTGCCGGGCATGGAGACAGGGTCGGTCGGGCGTTATCTTTATGAGGCATCCCTTAAGGGCGGCACGCAGGCCTGCGGACATGGTGGCGGATCGCTTGCCGTCGGACAGCGCGCCGATCTCTGTGTGGTGTCCGAAGAGGCGCTCTCGCTGCCTGATCTGCGGGGAGATGTGGTGCTTGACAGCCTCATTTTCGCGCGGGCGGCCTTTCCGGCCCGTGATGTGCTGTGCGGCGGAGATTGGGTGGTGCGCGACGGTCGTCACGTTCGTGAAGATGAAATTTCCGCGGCATTCCGCTCCGCGATCCGACATCTGCGTTCCTGAGAGGGAGGAAAAAACCATGGCCGAGCTTCCGGTTTTCAGCTTCACGCGGGGTGAGGCGCCCGTTCTGGTCACGATCCCTCATGCCGGGACGGCGCTCATGCCTGGCATGGCCGCGCGGATGACGGACACAGGCGCAGCCCTGCCGGATACCGACTGGTATATGGAGCGGCTGTACACGGCCGCGCCCGATCTCGGGATCGGCGTGTTGCGAGCCAATTATTCGCGCTATGTGATCGATCTGAACCGGGGCGCCGATGATGCGACGCTCTATCCCGGTCGTCCCAAGACCGGCCTCGTGCCGGACCTCACATTCGATGGAGAACTCATCTACCGCGAAGGTGAAACGCCGGACGAGGCGGAAATTTCGGCGCGCCGGTCGGCCTACTGGCAGCCTTATCATGATGCCGTCGCGGAAGAACTGGCGCGATTGAAAGCGCGCTGGGGCTGGGCCGTGCTGTGGGACGGGCATTCGATCCGTGACGAGATCCCGCGCCTGTTCGAGGGGCGGCTCCCCAACCTCAATTTCGGCACGAATGAAGGGGCGTCCTGCGATCCTTCGTTCATCGCCCCGATCATGGAAAGCGTGGGGAAGCAGACGCGCTACACCCATGTGCTCAACGGGCGTTTCAAGGGTGGTTACACGACCCGTCACTATGGGCGGCCGTCGGAAGGGCTGCATGCGATACAGCTTGAGAAGGCTCAGAGTGTTTATCTGGAGGAGCAGGTCGCGCCGTGGCCGATCAGTGAGACGAAGCTGCGGGATATGGTCAGCATCGTGGCGGGTTTTCTGGGTCATGCAAAAGCATGGCGCCCGTGATCCATAAAGTGGGTGCCTTTTTCTGTTATAAAGCGTTCCTGGGAGCATCGTGTACCGACCACAAAGATGCGACTAAGCTGGACTTTGGCGGTTTACGCTGCGTAGCAGGCATTGTTGAGCAACGCATCGAAGAGAGTGTTCGGTATTGTCCTGATGTCGGTTATTGAAGGCGACCGTTGAAAATACGGGCCGGCCCAGAGTTCTCTTCGAATCGCGGCGATGGCATCGCTGAATGTCAGCGTCTCCCCGCAACCAAAATACAGTTTCAAAACCCCGGAAAGTCAACAACTTGGCGGGGTTTTTTATGTGTAAACTGAGATCACCTTTTTGGGAACTATTTAGTTCCATAGACTTATCGAAAGTAGGT
>Ga0157365_10000755_pt1 | contig 13831 bp, 17 predicted proteins | sample AttsexASBM3_FD_111478 | JGI IMG/M metagenome (GOLD analysis project Ga0157365, IMG submission 111478) | Fungus gardens microbial communities from leaf cutter ant in Ribeirão Preto, State of São Paulo, Brazil - Atta sexdens ASBM3 | ecosystem: Host-associated > Fungi > Mycelium > Unclassified ... | reverse complement strand
TAACTTGATTTCCTTGATAGACCGGAAAATCTGCCGCTGAGCCTTGCGCGGTTGCGGGGGTAGGCTCCGGTCAGACTTTCGACCCGCCCCCTCGGGGTCAGCGGGGCGGGGTTTCGCGGGTGCGGACGGCCCGGACACGGGCCGTCTTGGTGCTGCGGCGCGGGCTATTGGCTCCCCGGAGACCGCAAGCAACCTTACCCAATTCGGTACTTGGCTTCCAAACGCACATCTCCGAGACGCGCCAAAAATTATATCTGCCTTGTCTCCGGTGTCAGGAAGGGATCAGTCTAGCGCGAATATTTGGGAAAGTTATAGATAGAGAGCATAGAACAACAATAAATATCGCAGAGCAGAATAGTACAAAGCTCAATATAGAAGACATATCATTGGCGGCGGCAGTGCCGAGAAGAGTTGCTATGCCAGTGAATGCGGCTGCAAGTGAATTCGGAAAAATATTACTACTTCGCCTTGCCGCCTGTAGCCATAAAAGGGAGGAGAATATGGCTGAAATTACGGCATGAGCTTGTATAATGAACAATAAATTTGCTCCGCGAAAAAATAACACGCTTGTCAAGGGAATGAAGAGGCATGTCGCACTAAAAGTAAATACGAATACTTGATGCCACCGCGCTATACCATCAAACTCATTCTTAATCGTAGTTGACTTTCCCTTGAAATGTTGATTTCTAAAGTCTGATACCGTTAAGTATGGTTCGAATATCTCTGGTAGACCTTCAGAAAGAAGATTTTTTGCTTCAATAAGCATTGATTTCTCTTCTCCTTCATCAAATTGATATTCAGGAGTTTTTAATAATAAGGGGGGAATTAATCCCGCTTGCACGAATTTCAAGCGCTGAAATCTCTCTACGAAGTAATCGATCTTTTTTACCTCAGCATAGCCGCGACTATCTAGAACAAATCTCGCCGACCTGATATCTTTGGCCGCGTCCGCAATGGCGGAATTTAGATGATTCAAGTGACTATCTAAGCTAACTACTTCAAGAACACTCCTATAAGCGCAGTATATAGTGAATCTTCTATCGAACAAGTCAGATATTACTTTTTCTTTTTGTATATTCTTCTGCTCGCGCGCGATCCGGTAGGTCAGATATCCAAAAACCAGAGCAATTCCGGCGGTTGGTATTGCCAGAGTAAGTTTCTGGAAAAAATCTGGAGACCAAAAAACTTCTGGTGTGGCCATTCATCATTACCCCAATTTTATTGACGAATGATGTTTGCAACTCATTGTGCATGTAAGGCTAGGTCTAAATCGTCTCGTAACGTTATCTCCGGTGGTTTTGTCATGGAGCCACAAGACATTCACGGCAGCTCGACAGTTTCTTGTCCCTTAGGCTGTTCGCACAGATGAGCAAGCTGCCGCGTTCGCCGAGCCCTGACGCGGGCCGTCTTGGCGCTGTGGCAGGAGCCGCACAGCAGCCGAACATTGCCCGGATCGAGCGCCGCACCGCCGTCTTTCAGTTCGTGGATATGATCGCCGAAGATCCGGCAGCCGGTGCGGCCGCAGGCCTCGCAACGGCGGCCTCGCTGGGCCAGAAGGCGAGACATCAGGCCACGCCATTCGGACGAGAGATAAATGGCCCTCGTTTGCTTCGGCGGCGCCGTTGCAATACCGGTTTTGACGCAACGAACTGCTGGCAGGACGCACTGCAATTTGCGGACCGCCATGGATCGTCACTCCAAAAATCAGGCACAAAAAAAAGACGCAAACCCTATTGGGTAAGCGTCTCGCGAGAATGACACTTGAAATACTGCAAAAACCGACAAAGGCAACATTAAAAATCAACGGATCACGATTTTTTTACCGATTGCTTCACAGCCCAGCCGATGCCATCTTTTTGCAGTTGGTTCGGAAATACCCATTTTCGTTGCGATCTTCTCCCAGCCCCAGCGGTTTCGACCCGAAACCGGATGAACGATCAAGCGCATGTTGATGACCCGGCGCAGTCTGATCTGAGAGGCCTCGATAAGGGAAAGCCAGCCCAGAGCGATATCCATGCGCTTGATCTGCTCGGCAGTCGGCGGCGGCATGAACGCCTCCAGCTCGCGGAACCAGTCCAGATCCTCCGGGTCGAACACGACATCGGGCCACTTGACGCAATGCGTGCTTGGCCTTGTGCCCGTGGCAGGAAGGGCGGCGAGCGTGTCCGCTGCTTCGGCGAGCCACTCCGCAACCTGATCGGCAATATCGCGGGAGTGATCGAATAGGACGTATTCTAGGGTCATTTCATCCTCATCCGGGCCGCTGGAGCCCAATGGCTACCGGCTTGGCTACCGGGCTACGGGATTGGCTACAGGATTATATATATTTATCAGTAAGTTATAGTAATGGTAGCCACGGTAGCCACGGTAGCCAGTATTCAAGACGCAAGAGACACGTCTCCCTTTATGGGGAAGCCGTCTATACAGGTGCATGGAGTGGCTACGGCGGCTACAGGAGCTACGGCGTTGTTTTTATTGCTCTTTTTTGGCTACCGGCTGGCTACCATTGGCTACGGGATTATGTAGCAATCTGAATGACTTAGGCATCTTCGCCCACTCCGAAGCCCAATTCGGCAGCCGTAACCCACACGCAGCGGGCGGGAGTCATCGAGCCGATCTTGACCTTGCGTTTGGGGCTGCGCGCCGACTCAAGCCGTCGTAGTTCGTAGAGCCACCGCTGGCCCGCAAAGGGCGTATCGTCAAACAGGCGCGTCAGCATGGCATTCCCTTGGGAAAACCAGAGCCCAGCACCATCGGCCTCACGAGGATATGGTACACCGTTACGCGCCTTAATCTCGTTTGGCCTGATAACCCTAATCCCGTATTGCCCGAGCACTTCGTCCGCAACAGAGCGCGAGAGCGGATCGAGATCCGGCCCTTGGCCACTGTCTTTTTCGAGAAGGCGCTCGATAAGGTCAGCTATAGATTTCCTTTCGGTCGATCTCTGCACCATGACAAGTTGCGTCAGTAGGTGATTGATCATGCGGGTCGGCGCATCTTGCGTCGTAACGTCTTCGGCGTCACGGACAAATTCTGATAAAGCGCCAATTCCTATTTGCGCGCCGCGTTCGTCCGGGATCGAATCCTCTGTCATAACCCACCAGCCCGCAAGGATCGCGCCGAGCTGATCCATCTCGCGAGGCTGACAACCGCTCTCGAGTAGCGCCGCCCGGAATATTGCCAACGCGGCGCGGTGGCGCTCCCATCCGGCAAGGGCGCGCCCCCAAAGCGCCGCCCCGTGCTCGCGTGCCCAGCTGGCCAGATCGCGATGCTCGGTTGAATGGTCGGCCCCTTCCTCGGCCTTGGCGAGGTCGATGATCGTGAAGCGCCCCAGATGCTGCGCCTGCATGTCAGGCGGGTTGATCGAGGCCATGATGATCGAGCCGACTACCTCGATACTCCGGGCCACGCCATCCTTGCCGCCGCGCACGCCTTTCGTGCCCTCGCCGCCTGTGGATGAGAGCACGAGATCGAGAAGGGCGCGCGCGCCGCGCTGATCCTCTCGATCGGACGCCTCATCAATGAAAGCAGGCATGGCGCGCCCGTCGAGCCTCTGCTCGAGCCCGGCTTTCGACGTGTCATTGACGAATACATGAAGCGGCGAGGCCGCCTGAAGCACGCGCAGCAGCGATGATTTACCCGACCCGGCCCCGCCAATCAGAAACCCGGCAGGCCGCCACGGGATCGACGCCCCGTAATAGGCGCAGGCCAGCAGCCCGAGCACCGCAATCTCGCCGCCTGGCGTGCGAAAATTCCAGAGCCTGCGGATATGCTCAAGCAGATAGCGGCCTTCCTCCGGGCCGCAAGGGCGTGCAGGTCGGGGCGATGGGGGCGCGGCGGCCCATACCTGATTCCCCGTGCGCGTTCCTGCCTTCTCCAACCGATCGCCAATCATCACGGTATCGCCGCAATGGACTACCGGCAGCCCGTTCTCGGCGGGCCATACGCCAGGTTTACGGATCATGATATGCGACCCGAAAAGCCCGGCCTGGGCGCACTCGGCCTGTAAATAGCTGGCTACCGAATTGATGCGGAAATCGACCACCTTTTCCTCGGTGGTTTCCTGGCCGTCCTTATCCTTGATCTTGCATTGCGCCTTTTTCGGGAAGGCGACACGCAGCCATCCATCATCACCGGCGAACAGGCCGAGCAGGTCGTGGCGTGATCCGACCTGGCGCGCTGTCAGCACGCGCAGCTGGCCCACGCGGTCGAGAAAGAAATAGGAGCCATCAAGATGGCCGAGCGCCGTGACGGGACAGGGCTCGTTTTCTTCCGGCGCGGCTGGCGGTTCGCCGCCGCCCTTGCGCTCGCCATCCTGGCGGCCCCCGTCAATGACCTGAAACGCCCGATCGGCGCGCAGTACCGCATCGCGGATATCATTGGATTGCATCGTTGAAATCCTTCCCGCGAGGGGGTTTTGCCACCCGCACCTCGCGACCTTTGGAAAGGTGAAAATCGATCGCCCGATCGAGGCCGCGCTTTGCAGCTTCGTGCTCATCCCGATCGGCAAGAAGCGTGACCTTGCGCACCTGGTCCGGCAGCCAGATGGCCGCCATGTTGCTTAGGCTTCCGGCTGCAAGCACGCGGAATTCCGGGCAGCACACCGCCACCGAGAGACAGGTTTCGATTCCTTCGCCGATCAGCACGGTTTCATCCGGGCTGGCCTTGGCCAGCGTCTTACCCGTTTCGCCCTTGCGCAGGCGGATGGCTGCGCCCGCATAGGCACCGCGTATTTTCTTGGCGACATCGAGCCGCGCCTTGACCCACCGGCCGTCGCTGTCCTGCGCAAGCCAGGTCTGATGAGTGGCGACTTGCGCCCCCGTGGCATCAGTGAAGGCGGCCAGCATGGCGGGCAGCTTGCGCCGCACCTCATTGCAGTAATGGGCAGGGGCGAAGCGTATCGAGCGCGTGAAGCGGCCCAGGGGCGCGACATCGATGCCGCGATTGCGGATATAATCGAGCACCGGCGAGTCCTCAGTGACCGGCTCGGCGTTGAGCCACATCGCCATGGCCTTGTTGCGCCCGTCCTGCTCATCCTTCGCCGCGTCGCGCTGGATCTTTTCGGCCGCCAGATGGGCCTGACGTATGGCGACAGGGCCAAGATCGCCCAGCCCGAGCCAGGAATGCGCCCAGCGATAGGCCTCTTTCGTGTTCCCGCCCGTTAGGCACGCCGCGACCAGATCGAGCGCGTCACCAAACTCGCCCGAGCGATGGTCGACCCATCCCCCCGGATTCTTGCCGGTCAGATGCACTGCGAATGCGGTGCCCTTACCACCAGAGAGAGAATCGCACCGCCAGTCAGCGCCCATGCGCTGGCCAAACGGCAGAAGCTCACGCGCCAGTTGGTCGATACGCTGGGTCAGCAGGGTAGAGATCTCGGCCGCGCCGATCTGGGCATCCATCTCACGCCGCCTTTCGCTCTGATGGCTGCGCAGCAAGGCGCCGAAACGCATAGCGCACCGTCCGCTCTGAAACCCCTAGGGTACGGGCGATACGCGGCGCGCTTGCCCCGCTCTTGCGCAGGGCCGAGATGGCCGGATCGATCCGCCCCCGATCAAGCGCGGGCCGGGCCATTAGCACCGCCCCCGGCAGGGCTTGCACAGACGCAGCCAGCGGCCATCAGCGACAAACCGCGCGCCACAGCAAAGGCACTGGCGCCGAACCCGCTCGGTGGACTGAAGCCGGGGAGACGGAACGATTTTGGTGGATGGAAGCCGATTCCCGAAGGCGGCGTTAAACCGTCTGAAATGGCAAGCCGGAACTGCTTCCCATCCCTTGACCGTTTGCAGATTGAGGGCGAGCGCCTGGGCGATCTTTTCCGCGCCGCCCCGCTGCGCCCTCATACGACGCATCATGAGGCTGGCCGCATCGATCTCGCTCTGCACCACGATTTGGCGGGGCATGGCTCAGCCCTCCCCGTTGGCGCGAAATGCAAGCGCCTGCATCTTTTGCAGCGCATCGGTCGAATGACGGATCAGCTCCCCCAGGCGCTGCGAGAGGTCAGCAGCCTCGGTGCGGTCGATCTGACCATCCGCCAGCGCCACGATCGCGGCTGTCATCGTCCCGCTGGCCGAGGATGCAACTTCACCCATGGCCGTTGCGGCGCATCCTTCGCCAAACGCGATCGGGAGCAGCGCACAACCCTCGATCGAGGCCATTGCGGCCAGGATCAGGGGCTGCTGCGCGTAAAGATCGAGCGCCAGTGCTACATCCACAGGCACGACATGGGCCGAATTCCGGTTCTGATATTCAGAGATCTGCGTTTTGCCGACGCGCGTGCAGGAGGCTGCAGCCTCAACCCCGCCCAGCTGCCGGATGGCGGCCTGCGTGGCGGTTTTCAGGGAGGCGACGTGAGCCGCGTGCGTTTCAGGCATGGTCCGCGCCCTCCGCATGAGAGGAAGTCGGGGCGGCATTATCGATTGTGGGGAGCATTGGCGGCTGTCTCTCTGGGTCAGGGACGCGAGAAATCTTGTGGTTTGGTGATTTTGCGGAACGTTTCCGCAAGCGTGCCGAGCACGGGCCTGTTAGCTAGGCGGCGGAGGCTTAAACGCGCGGCCAGCCTCAATTTCAGGGGGAGGAAATACGTCAGGCCTGATGAGGTGTGGCGGTACCCCACTCAACTCAGCCACAGCGACGACGTGACAAGGAGGTATCTTTTGCCAACCCGCGACCGTGTTGTGCTTGCGTTGAACAGCGCTGGCAACTTTGTTCGTTCCACCGGCTCGGCGGATGAGATCTTTCGTGTCCATGACCTGATGTCGCCTATACCGACATTATCAGTCAAGCAAAATGTCGCTATATGCGACCCGAAGACTCATCGATTACGGCATGGTGCGTCTATGATCACGGACGGAAAAATGGGCGCTCGCATCAGAGAGCTGAGAAAAGCGCGCAAACAATCACAGGTTGATGTCGCTGCGGCGCTCGACATCAGCCGGTCCCACCTCGCCGAAATCGAGGGCGGGAAACACCCGGGATTTGCGACCTTTGTTGAGATAGCTCATTACTTCGCTGTTTCACTTGACTATCTTTATTCGGGCTCTTCTCCGGGCAGCCAGGATATCAGCCGTTTTCCTGTAGAAGAGGCCGAAAAGACCCTGATCGATTTTTGGCGGAGTCTGAGCGACAACGAAAAGGATCTGCTTCTCAACCTTCTGGTCCGCGACAAGACGGCGCAAATCGTCTGAATTGTCAGGGGTTTTCTTGAGCACAAACAACTCCCGTCTTTTCTAGAACATATCGTGTACAGGCGAGTTAGTACAGTTCTCGAACAGATTCGTTGATTACAAATTAACGCTAGTCACCGTTCTCTTTTTTCTCAGAGACCTACCTGGACCGAAATATCTTTTCACTGCAGGGTGGGCGAGGACTAAAGCCAATTTTTCTCTCTGGGTGTAGCGCGGCCACGGTCATATCCCTCTGTGGTCACTTATGGCCGCCAGTCGAGCTCAGCCTGATCGAATAAAAAATGTCGGTAAGGACGACATTTCTTATTGCCGCATATGTCGGTATATGCGACATCGAAGCATCAACAAGGGAGATGCTTCAAGTGACCGACTTAACTCAGAATGACCGTGGTGCTATCCGCTGCGAGGCCCTCGCCACCGCCCGCTACCTCCTCGATGAGGCACTCCGCCATTTCGATGTGAACCCGCAGGAGCGCCTCGACCTCCTCGCTGGCCTCACTGCCCAGGCCGCTCTTGATTGCATCGATCGCAGGCCGGGCTGGGAAACCGCAGCGGTTGGCGCTCTGAACGCTTTGCAGGCCTCCGCCGTCGAGCAGCTCCACCGCATGATCCAGGACGCAGGCTAATCCGGCTTCCGGCCAGAAGCCGGGGCCTTTCAACAGGCTCCGGCGCGCAGCCCAGGCACGGATCTTCCTGCCCCCTCGTGTTGTCCCGTGTCCTTCAAGAGCCCCCATCGAAGGAGCCCCGCACCATGACACTTCCCACCCGCCAGCTTGCCGCCATGACCGAGCGCGCTTTCTGGATCTCCCTCGCGCCAATGCCGCACGCCGATCAGCTGCGCGCACTGACCCTTTTCCGCGAGTGGCGCTTCGCCGCAGCCTGCGCCAACGATGGCCGCCCTTTGCCATGCGCCGCCCCATGGAAGCGCGCCGCCACAGCCAAGGCGGCGGAATTGCAGGGCCTTCTTGCCCGGCACGCCCAGCCGATCGCGTCGCCCCCTTACGCCGCCCAGGTGAACGCCCTGCGCGCCCTGGCCATATCCGCATTCCATCGGGGGGCGATCCAATGATGAGGCGCGCCGAAACCAAGCGCCGCGCCTATGCAGCCGCCTCGGCCGAGATCGCCGCAACCTGTGAACGGCTTGGCCTGACTGAGGGCGAAAGCCTCGACATTCTCTCGGCCTTGTGCGCGAGCGCCGCCTATACCGTGGCCCAGAGCCAGGGCGGCGGCATCGCTCGCGGGCTCATGCACCTGAACGCCCTGACAGACTGCGCCGCCCATCGCTTGCACGCATTGCAGCAAGAGGGGGCGCTATGAATGCCGCGCCGTTCACGATCCGCAACGCGAGAGGCCGCACCGTGGCGCGCTTTGGCACCTATCGCACAGCCGAGCGCGCCGCCGTCACGCGATGCCGGGACAAGGCACAGGCGGTCCCGGTCTATCGCCTGCGCACCCATCTGGCGACGGTCACACCTGGTCCAAATGCCCGCCCCATGATCGACCTGACCCTTGAAGGGAGTTTGATTGTATGATGCGCCCCAGCCCTGCACCGCGCTCCGAGCGCACCTACGCCATGCGCGAGAGCCGCTATCGGGAAAGCCAACGCGCGATCGAGTTGCCCGTGATCACCGCACGCGCGCCGGTTCCCGATCGGCTCGATCCGCATCTTTTGACGCTGCTACCGCATCGCCCAAAACTCTGGCGCGATTTCGTGGGAGCGATCCCGGCTGAACTGGTCGAGTTCTGGATTGCGCGCGAGCCCCGCTTCTGTTTCCTGGCCGAGTTTGCCTCGACCTCCGGCCAGTGGCGCTGCCTCTGGCAGTCCGGCGATATCGAGACGTACCCCCAGCAAGGTATCCGCCACCGCGTCCTTTTGATGAATCGCGAAGACGCAAGCCGCATCGAGGCCGCGCACCCGCTGACCGACATCAGTCTGGACGATCAAACCACCCGCCTGCGCTTCCGCAGGCCGGGGGAGGGGGACACACCTCGTTCTTCACAATTTTATGAGCTGCTCGGGAGAGAGTGATAATGTCCAGTCGAATTACCCCGCGCGTCCTGAAACTCGAGGACGCTTGCCGGTATGTAGGTCTCTCAGCTGGCACTTTTCTCAGTAGCATCGGCCGCGAAGTACCACCGTTACGAATGTCGCCAGGGCGTAAGGGATGGGACAGACTCGCGCTGGATCGCTGGATTGACGCGCATTCCAGTGAAAACGGGCTCAAACCAGAATCAAGTATAGGGCCACAGTCAGAGACGCCATTGGATTATTTGTTGTCATGACCGTCATCCGGCTGCCTCACATCCAACGGCATAAGGGTCGAGACGGTAAGATCAGGCTCTATTTCAGACACCCAAACCTGCCGCGGAAGCCCTTGCCGCCCCAGAGTGATCCCGCCTTTCTCGCAGCCTATCAGGCTGCCCTCGCGCAGAGTGAGGTCGTCAAAGAGCCACCGCGCATACGATCTGCCGGAACGTTTGTTAGACTAAGTGACGAATGGCGTCGATCGGCGGCGTTTCTCGCGCTCCGTCTCAGCACGCAGAAGACTTATAACAATATTATCAAGCGGATGCAGGCAGAGCGCTTTGCGGATGCGCAGCTGACTGACTTCGGAGCCAAGCATATTCGCGCGATTTTGCGCCCGTTGGCGAACCGGCCCGCGATGTATAATCGCTGGTTGTCGCTACTCGGCATTCTCTTCCGTTATGCGTTGGAAAACGAAGAGATCTCCGTCGATCCAACCTCTGGCATTCGTCGCGTGAAGGAGAGAGGGGAGGGGTCTCGCACCTGGTCCGAGGAAGAGATCGCGCAATACGAAGCGTTTTGGCCCGTAGGCTCCCGACAGAGGCTTGCGTTTGCACTGATGCTTTATACCGGGCAGCGCAGATCAGACGCGGTCAAGATGGGGCCGAGTGATATCCGCGATGGCTTTCTCGATGTCATCCAGCAAAAGACCGGCGCGCGACTGTTGATCCCGATTCATCCGGCATTGGCTGATATTATCGCGCTCGAGCCCGCGAAAGTGGGCAGCTACCTTCAGAATCAGGCGGGGAAGCAGGCGTCGTCAAACGGTCTGGGTAATCAGTTCCGTGTATGGGCAGATGCTGCAGGGGTTTCGGGCGATCTTTCGGGCCACGGCCTGCGCAAAGCAGCGGCTAGAAGGCTGGCCGAGGCAGGCTGTACCACACACCAGATCGCCGCGATCACAGGTCACAAAACCCTATCTGAAGTGGAGCGCTACACCCGCGCTGTTGACCAGAAAAAGCTGGCTGAAGAAGCCATGAAGCGAATGGAGAATGTAAAACGCGCCAAAGGAGTTATGTAAAACTCCGCAGCAATGGCGGTTCTCCGCGATTTTTCGGGAAACATGGAGGTCCGGGCGGGAATCGAACCCACGTACGCGGATTTGCAGTCCGCTGCATCACCATTCTGCCACCGGACCGGCTGGTGTAGGGGCTATATCTCTTTCTGCGCGTCTGCGGTCAAGGGGGTAGGGCGCACAACGCGAAGAAATAAGAAGAAATTTCCGATTGCAGTCAGATATGGCATAGGGAGGGAGCAGGAGGCCTGAAACCGGACGATGGACACCATTGTCACGTTATTGCAGTGCCGTCGTCAGTCGAAAGGGCATCCATGAAGCGGGATCAGTTTAAGGCCTATACTTCTCTGGGCGTGGGTTTGATGGTCGTTCTCAAGAGCACGACTGTTCTGGCCCAGACCTATGACGGCAAGGGCTCTCCCGAATTCATTCCGCATACCCTTCAGGAGGCGCTCGCAACTGCCTATCTGACGAACCCGACCTTGCAGCAGGAGCGGGCGAAGCTGCGCGCAACTGACGAACAGGTACCGACTGCGCTCGCCGGCTGGCGCCCCAAGATCCAGGGGCAGGCGGGGCTGACTTACTATCAGGGCAATAACGCCTACGGTGCTCAGGGGCCGGAGCCCGGCTCGAATTTCGGCACACCGGCCTATAACCGCAGCTATGCCACGCCCGGCTATCAGGGCGGTGTGACCGTCAGCGAGTATCTGTATCAGGGCGGCAAGACGACCGCTGCCACGCATCAGGCGGTCAATACCGTCATGGCTGAACGCGCCCAACTGATCCAGACGGAGCAGGAAGTATTCACCGATGTTGTGAATGCTTATGTCGGGGTGATTCGCAGCGAGCAGATCCTGCAGATCAACATCAATAACGAGCATGTTCTCGAAGAGCAGCTCAAGGCCACTCAGGACCGTTTCCAGCAGGGTGAGATCACCCGCACGGACGTTGCACAGGCTCAGGCTGCTCTTGCAACCGCGAAGGCGACCCGCCAGCAGAGCGAAGGAACGCTACGCGCTTCGCAGGCAACTTATTTGCAGGTTGTTGGCGTCCCGCCTGCGCCGAATCTCGTGGCCCCGCAGCCGCTCAAGCTGCCGATCGAGGAAGAAAAGCAGATCGTCGCTGAGGCGATGAAGAATAACCCGACGATCATCAATGCGCTTTTCGTCGAGGCCCAGCAGAAAGACAATTTCTCGGTCCAGCTCTCGGCCATTCTGCCCAAGATCTCCGCTACACTCGGTTATTCCTACGTGAAGAACCAGGGCTACGGTAAGATGATTACCGACAATAAATACGGCACTATCAATTTCGATGTCCCGATCTATCAGGGCGGGTCAGAATACGCAGCGGTAAGGCAGGCGCGCCAGCAATATCTGGCGGCACGCCGCGCCGTTGATATCGCGCGTCGTGGCGCTGCCCAGACCGCCTCATCGAACTGGCAGCAATTCCGCTCCTATAACGACTCGATTTCGAGCAACAGGACCGCCATTGCCGCAAACGTCATCGCGCTTGACGGTGTGGAGCGCCAGGCCATTGTGGGCACGAGTTCGACACTCGAAGTGCTTCAGCAGCAACAGACCCTGCTGCAGGCGCAGACGGCCCTGGTGCAAAATCTGAGCGGTCTCGTGCAATCTTCCTATGCCATCGCCGCGGCAATGGGGCGACTAACGGCATCCGATCTGAAGCTGAACGTCCCGCTCTACGACGAGAAGGCGTATTACAATGCCGTCAAGGACCGCCTGTGGGGCATCAATGATTACGCCGTTGGCCAACCGGGGCGCTGACTCAACCCCTAGGTAAGCGGTAACGGCAGGCGTGGTCACGGCTTGAAACTTCGGCGCCGGCTGGCCATACGCTGTACTGAAGATGACCGTAGCCATGTTTCGCGTCATACCCGCTCTGAATTCCGGCCCTGCTGTGCGGAAACGGCGATCAGGGCAGGGGGCGAGAGCAGGATCGGTACAGGATGACCGGGGCGGTGCAGCGCCGTCTCGTGGCAAGACAGGTGACAGGAAGACGATGCTCGAAAAGACCTTTGACCCCGCAGCGTGCGAGGCGCGCCTTTATGCCCAGTGGGAACAGTCCGGTCTTTTCGCGGCGCATCCCGAGCAACCTGGCACACCTTTCTCGATCATGTTCCCACCGCCGAATGTCACCGGGACGCTGCATTTCGGCCATGCGCTCGATTTCGTGCTTCAGGATATCCTGATCCGTTCGAAGCGTCTCGAAGGGTGTAACGTGCTTTGGCAGCCGGGCACAGACCATGCGGGCATTGCAACCCAGATGGTTGTCGAGCGTGTGCTCGACAAGGAAGGCCTGAGCCGCAAGGAAATGGGGCGAGAGAAGTTCCTCGAGCGGGTCTGGGCCTGGAAGGAGCAGTCGGGCGGTCAGATCATCCAGCAATTGCGCACACTTGGCGCCTCGGCCGATTGGGAGCGCGAACGCTTCACCATGGATGAGGGGCTGTCGCGCGCCGTGCGTGATGTGTTCGTCACCCTGCACCAGCAGGGGCTGATCTATCGGGCGAAGCGCCTTGTGAACTGGGATCCAGCATTCCGCTCCGCCATCTCCGATCTTGAGGTCGAGAACCGCGAGACCAAGGGCTCGATGTGGTATCTACGCTACCCTGTCGAGGGCGGCGGCATGATCGTGGTGGGGACGACGCGCCCGGAAACCATGCTTGGAGATACTGCGGTCGCGGTTCATCCGGAAGACGAACGCTATACCGGACTGATCGGCAAGTTCGTCACGCTGCCCCTGACCGGACGCCGAATCCCCATCGTGGCAGATACCTATTCCGACCCCGAGAAGGGCAGCGGGGCGGTCAAGATCACGCCGGGTCATGACTTCAACGATTTTGAGGTTGGCAAACGCCACGCCCTGCCTATGCCAAGCATCCTCGACGAGGCCGCTGCCATCTTGCTCGATGAGATCACCAGCGAGCTGCAGGACATCGAGGGGCTGTCCTCGATCGCCTTCGTGCGCTCTCTCGAAGGCAAGGATCGTCTCGAGGCACGCAAGTTGATCGTCGAGGAACTTGAGCGTCTCGAGCATATCGAGAAGATCGAGCCGCACACGCTTCAGGTGCCGTACGCCGAGCGTGGCGGGGCGATTGTCGAGCCGCGATTGACGGAACAGTGGTATTGCGATGCCGCTACTCTCGCCCAGCCCGCCATCAAGGCCGTGGAAGAGGGCCGAATTCGCTTCGAGCCTCAGCAATGGGAAAACACCTATTTCGCCTGGATGCGCGATATCCAGCCCTGGTGCATCAGCCGTCAGCTCTGGTGGGGCCATCGCATTCCTGCCTGGTATGGCCCGGAAGGC
>Ga0157365_10000754_pt1 | contig 13831 bp, 14 predicted proteins | sample AttsexASBM3_FD_111478 | JGI IMG/M metagenome (GOLD analysis project Ga0157365, IMG submission 111478) | Fungus gardens microbial communities from leaf cutter ant in Ribeirão Preto, State of São Paulo, Brazil - Atta sexdens ASBM3 | ecosystem: Host-associated > Fungi > Mycelium > Unclassified ... | reverse complement strand
CTGCTGCTCCATGCCGCCTGCAGGTGCCATATCTCCGCCGAATGGCGTGTTCTGTGCTGCTTCATCCTGTGCATGCGCGCCCGCTGTCCAGAACAGCGGCATAACGCAGGCAGACGCAAGCAGCGCTGAACGTTTACTCGACAAAATCGCTATTCCTCACCATTCGGCATGCGGATCAGCCATGCATTATGACCGGATGGAGGGCCGGCTCCCTTCCTGTCATGTATCAGTCTTCGTGGCGGACCTATCCGATATACGCCACACTGTGCAAGCACTTGTGTCACCCGCTGCACCTTAGCCCTGTCCGGCGCGCGAGGCGAGCCATTGGAACAGGCCGAAATGTGACAGATCGTTAAAGGTTGAAAATAGAAATAATCCGGCAATCAGTGCGAAGCCTGCCTGAAAGCTGATTTCCTGAACCCGGCGTGAAACCGGTCGCCCCAGAATAGCCTCAAATACGTAAAATACCAGCCGTCCCCCATCAAGAATCGGCACCGGAAACAGGTTGATCAGCCCGAGGTTGATCGACAGCAGCGCCATGAAGGACACAAGGCTGGGTAGACCGTACTGCGCCACCTGTCCCGACATCTGGGCAATGCGCAGCGGACCGCCAAGGTCCTTTGTGCTGTGCTGGCCCGTAATCATCTGCCAAAGCCCTTCCAGCGTCTGGACGGACACGTGCCATGTTTCTTTGATGGCGGAAACAAACGCATGCGGCAGGGATTGCGGCTTGCCCATCTCGGCAGCGAAGGACACGCCGATCTGCCCGTGGCGGTCCCCACCCTTTTCCTGTACCACGCCGATATGGACCGGCAGCGTCTGGTCCGCGCCGTTGCGCCGCACCGTCAGCGTGGTCTGGGCATCCGCCTGACCACTGACAAAGGATTGCAGGTCGGTCACGTCGCGCACCGTGTGGTCGCCCACGCGCACGATCACGTCGCCCTTTTCCACCCCGGCGCTGGCGGCGGCACTGCCGGGCACGATCTGGGCGACCTGATTGAGGATATGCGGCTGCCCTGACGTTGCGAACAGGCCGGTAAACAGCACGATGGCCAGAAGGAAATTGAAGACCGGCCCGGCTACGATCACGATGGCCCGCGACAGGACCGGCTTGTCATGAAACGTCCGTCCGGGCTGCCAGGCGGCTTTCTGTTCCTCGGTTGCGTCTTCCGGCCCTTCGAATCCGTGAGGGCGGACATATCCGCCCAACGGCACCGGGCACAGCCGCCATTCCGTGCCCACGCTGTCATGCCAGCGCAGGAGCGGACGGCCGAAACCGATCGAAAAAACCTCGACATGTACCCCGCGCCAGCGCGCGGCAAGGTAGTGACCAAGTTCGTGAATGAAAACCAGCACCCCCAGCACGAGGGAGAAAGCCAGAACAGTCCGGATCAGATCATGCATGAACGCTACGCTATCTCCCGATGGCCCGAAAGGCCATCCAGAATCATGTCAGGCTGCGCGGGCAACCGTACGCTGGCGGGCCACACGGCGGGATTCGTTATCCCAGTGCAGCACCTCCTCCAGCGTATCCGCGCGCTGCGGCCCGATGGATTGCATCACATCCTCGACGATCCGTGCAATATCCAGAAAACCGATTTCGCGCTTCAGGAACGCCTCGACCGCGATTTCATTCGCCCCGGACAGGATGGCAGGCATCGCACCACCCACGCGCAGGGATTCGCGCGCAAGGCGCAGGGCGGGGAAGCGGACCTCATCCGGGGCCTCGAAATCAAGGCGCGCCAGGGCCGCAAGGTCCAGCCGGGGGGAATTGGTGGGCATGCGCGCAGGCCATGCCAGCGTATGGGCGATGGGAATGCGCATGTCGGCCGAACCAAGCTGCGCCACGATGGAACCATCGGTGTACTGCACCATGCCATGCACCACCGACTGCGGATGCACGACCACGCCCAGCTTGTCCTCGGTCACGTTGAACAGGCGCGCCGCCTCGATCAGTTCCAGACCCTTGTTGAACATGGTTGCGGAATCGATGGTGATCTTGGCCCCCATGGTCCATGTGGGGTGCTTCAGCGCGGCCTCCAGCGGGGCTTTTTCCATTTCCTCAAGGCTGGCGCGACGGAACGGGCCACCCGATGCGGTCAGGATGATCTGTTCGACCTCATCCGCCTGCTTGTCGGCCATGGACTGGAATACGGCATTATGCTCGGAATCGACCGGCAGCAGGGTCGCCCCGGCATCCGCCACCGCCTTGAGCATGACATCACCGGCACAGACCAGCGCTTCCTTGTTGGCGAGTGCCACGGACCTGCCGTTGCGCACGGCCGCCAGCGTCGGCTCCAGCCCGGTCGCGCCCGTAATTGCCGCCATGGTCCAGTCCACCGGCAGGGCCGCCGCCTCGATCACCGCGGCGCGGCCACCTGCGGTTTCAACCCCGCTTCCGGCCAGCAGGCGTTCCAGTTCCGGCAGCAGGCTTTCATCGGCGATCACAGCGCGCCGCGCGCCCAGTGCACGGGCCTGTTCCGCCAGCCTGGCGACATTGCGGCCACCAACCAGCGCGCCGGTGCGGAACTGGTCAGGCGCCTGCAGCAGCAGGTCCACCGTGGAACAGCCAATGCTGCCCGTACTGCCCAGAACGGAAACTGTTTTCATTGTAACGTCATTCCCCAAAACTTTTCGTGGCCCCGGCCATCGCTTCAGTGCAGACCCACATACCAGAAAGCAATGCCGCCAGCAGCGCCCAGCGACAGCAGGGCCGCCATGGGGGCGGCAACCAGCAGGCCGTCAAAACGGTCCAGCAGCCCCCCGTGCCCGGGCAGGATCGTGCCCGAATCCTTGACATTGCGAGCCCGCTTGAGGGCACTTTCCCCCAGATCCCCGATCTGGGCCGCAATCGCCACCAGACCACCGAACAGCGCCCCGCGCCACACGGCCCCCGGCAGCGCACCGGGCAACATCGCTGCAATCAGCATGCCACCCAGCACCGCGCAGCACATCCCCCCGATGGAACCCGACCATGTCTTGGCCGGGGAAATGCGTGGCGCCAGCTTCGGACCGCCAAACACCCGTCCCGTCATGTAGGCCCCGGTATCGCTTAACGCCACGCACGCGACCAGGAACAGGACAACCCCCGCGCCCGGTTCGCTCATGTACCGCAGCCACAGAAGCGACAGTCCGGCACAGCCGATCGCGACCTGCCCCGCCCATAGCGCCGGCCCCAGCACGACAGCCGCCACCATGACCAGCAGCGCCCCGCCCCAATGACCAGCCAGCGCCGTGCCGCCGACGCACGCCGCCCACGCCAGACAGAGCTGACCACGCCGCGTCTCCAGCCCGAAACCGAACAGGCGCGCCCATTCCATGGCCATGCCCGCCATGGCCAGCACGATCAGCGCGCCATACAGCAGACCACCCGCCCACACGCACAGCGCCACGCACGGCACCAGCACGGCGGCTGACAGGACACGGGCACGCAGGTCTTTCCAGTTTCCTGTTTTTTTTCCCGCCATGCCAGCGGGCGCCGCCCCCGGCGCGGCTTCAGGCCGGTCGCGCACCGAATCGCCTTTCACGCCGCGAATAGATATCCAGCACGGCATCGAAATGCGTGGCGTCAAAATCCGGCCACGGAATATCAAGAAAGACCAGTTCGGCATAAGCCGACTGCCATAAAAGGAAATTGGACAGGCGACATTCCCCACTGGTCCGCACCACAAGGTCGGGGTCGGGCATGCCCGCCGTCAGCAGGGCGCTGGCAAACAGGGTTTCGTCAATATCGCCGGGCTGCAGTTCCCCACGCGCCACGGCCTGTGCCATGCGACCGGCTGCCTGCACGATATCCGCGCGCCCGCCATAGGACAGCGCCAGCACCAGCACCAGACGGGTATTGTTACGTGTCGTGTCCTCGGCGCGCCGGGCTTCTTCCTGAATATCGACGGGAAAGCGGGCAAGGTCGCCAATCACCCGCAACCGCACCCCTTCGCGCGACAGTTCGGCCACCTTGTGCCGCAGGTAATAGCGCAGCAGGCTGGTCAGGTCCGCCACCTCACCCGGGGCGCGCCGCCAGTTTTCGGATGAAAAGGCATACAGGGTCAGCCACCGCACCCCGCGTTTCGTGGCGGCGCGGACGGTTCGTTGCACGGCCTCCGCCCCCGCCCGGTGCCCTGCCAGCAGCGGCAGGTTATGCATGCCAGCCCATCGACCGTTTCCATCCATGATGATGGCGACGTGTTCCGGCAGGCATGGTTGGGGCGAAGCTGGTTGATCTAACCCGGACAAGACCTGATTGCCCCTTCAGTCACGCACACGATGGAGCACAATGGTTACGATGTTCACGGGCTATCAGACCTGCTTGATCTCGCGTTCTTTTTCAACCAGCAGTTCATCAATGCGCTTGACGTACTGATCGGTCAGCTTCTGGATCGCGTCCGACCATGTCTTGACATCGTCCTCGCTGATCTCGCTGCCCTTTTCCAGCTTCCTGGTCTGGTCCATGCCATCACGGCGCACGCCACGCACGGCAATCTTGCCATTTTCGGCGTACTTGCCCGCGGCGCGGGCCAGCTCGTTACGGCGTTCTTCGGTCAGCTGCGGAATGGGCACGCGCACGGTCTGCCCGTCCGCCGCCGGGTTCAGGCCAAGACCGGCATCCCGGATACCGCGTTCAACCGCGCCCACCAGGGTGCGGTCCCAGACCTGCACCGTCAGCATGCGCGCCTCGGGCACGGCGATGGAGCCAACCTGCGTCAGCGGCACTTCACCACCATAGGCCTCCACGCGCACGGGTTCCAGCAGTGCCGGGCTGGCGCGGCCCGAACGCAGGCCGGCAAAGTCACGGCGCAGGCTTTCAATGGCGCCGTCCATACGGCGGGTCAGATCCGCCAGCAAGGTTTTCTGATCGACAGACACTGTGGCCCTCCTTTTTCAGTTCTTGATCCGGCAGGCATGCCCCGCCCCATGGACGGGACGACGGGAATGCCCCGGTTTCAGTCAGCCGCCACGATGGTGGTGAAACGTCCCTCGCCCCGCATGACACGGGTAAAGGGGTCTTTTCCATGAATGTTGAATACCACGATAGGCAACCGGTTTTCACGCGCAAGGCTGATCGCCGCCGCATCCATGACATTCAGGTCATTGGCCAGCACGTCACGGTAGGTCAGCGTATCATAGCGCTTCGCATCGGGCACCTTGCGCGGATCGGCGGAATAGACGCCATCAACCTGCGTGCCCTTGAACAGGGCGTTGCATTCCATTTCCGCGGCACGCAACGCGGCACCCGTATCGGTCGTGAAGAAGGGGTTGCCGGTCCCCGCGGCAAAGATCACGACACGCCCCTTTTCCATATGCCGCACGGCGCGGCGGCGGATATAGGGCTCGGCAATGGAGGACATGTGAATGGCGGTCATGACCCGCGTCGGCACGCCATGGCGTTCCAGCGAGTTCTGCATGAGCAGCGCATTGATGACGGTGGCCAGCATGCCCGCGTAGTCACCCTGCGCACGATCCATGCCGCGGGCGGCGGCAGCCACGCCACGGAAAATGTTGCCACCACCGATGACAAGGCAGACTTCAATTCCGGTCCGGGCCACGGCCGCCACATCGGCTGCAATGGCGTCGACGGTGGCGGGATCAACCCCGTATGATCCGCTGCCCATCAGGGCTTCCCCCGATACCTTCAGCAGGACACGCTTGTAGGAGGTGGGAGCTTGGGGTCTGTCGGACTGGGTCATTGGTCCTCGGCGCAGGTCAGGCAAACAGGGCTAGGGACGGGCAGGCCGCCCGGCCATGCCCTGTCATATAGAGGGATGCCCCCCCCCACAAGCCGATGTACCCCTCTTTTGAGGATTCAGGACGCATCATCCAGGCCGATCGCGCGCAGGCGGGCACGCTCTTCATCCCATCCCGCGCGTTCCTTCACGTTCAGGAAAAGATGGCATTTACGCCCCAGAAGCCGGGTCAGTTCATGCCGCGCCTTTTCGCCGATGGTGCGAATCCGCCTGCCCCCTTCCCCGATCAGGATCGCCTTGTGCGAGGCCCGCGCCACGTAGATCGTCACCTCGATGCGTACCGACCCGTCGGGCCGTTCCTGGAATCCCTCCGTCTCCGCCGTGGCGGCATAGGGCACTTCCTCATGCGTCTGCAGGAAGATCTGTTCGCGCACCAGCTCGGCGGCAAGCAGGCGGTCCGGCAGGTCGGTCAGATCATCCTCGGGATACAGATAGGGGCCTGCCGGAAGGTCGGCGGCCAGACGGTCCAGCAGGTCATCCACGCCTTCACCCGAACGCGCGCTGACCATGAACACATGTTCGACCGGCAGGATGGACGACAGTTCCGCGGTCAGCGGCAGCAGCGCGTCACGGCGGACAAGGTCCGTCTTGTTCAGCACCAGCCACAGCCTGCGCTTCTGTTCCGCAAGCCGGGTCGCTATGGCGCGCAGCGCATCGGTCATGCCCGCGCGCGCGTCAACGATCAGCAGCGTGATGTCGGCATCGTCCGACCCCGTCCATGCGGCGGCGACCATGGCGCGGTCCAGCTTACGCCGCGGCTGGAAAATGCCCGGCGTGTCCACCAGCAGGATCTGCGTATGGTTGCGCATGAGAATGCCCAGCACCCGAAAACGCGTGGTCTGCGCCTTGGGGCTGACGATGGACAGCTTGGTGCCCGCCATGCGGTTCAGCAGCGTGGACTTGCCCGCGTTGGGCGCGCCAACAATGGCCACGAAGCCACAGCGTGTCGTGTTGTCGTGATCCTGCACGGTCATTATCCCTTGCGGTCAGTGGAAGAAGCGGCCTGTCCATTCGCGCCAAGCTGGCGCAGCAGGTCCGATGCGGCATCACTTTCAGCCGCGCGCTTGCTGCCCGCGACCCCCTGCCCGGTCCTGCCCTGCGCATCCACGGCAATGACGAAACGCGGCGCATGCGATGGCCCGTCAGAAGACACGACACGGTACTGTGGCAGCGGCAGGCCACGCCCAAGCACCCATTCCTGCAATGCGGTCTTGGGGTCCTTGGGCGGGCGGGCCTGGGCCACGATGGAGTCATTCCACATTCGCCGCACGAAGGCGCGGGCCGGGTCCAGCCCGCCATCCAGATACATGGCCCCCAGTATGGCCTCGACCGCGTCAGCCAGCACATTGGCCATCTGCCGCACGCCCGCGCGGGCTTCATGCTCGGCCACATCCAGCGCCGACTGCAGCCCCATGACATGAGCCACCTGCGCCAGCACCGTACGGGAGACGAGGTGCGCATGACGCGGGCCAAGCGCGCCTTCCTGTTCATCGGGAAAGCGTTCCAGCAGCCATTCAGCCATAAGCAGGCCAAGCACCCGGTCGCCTATGAATTCCAGCCGTTCGTTGGACCCGGCCCCGCGCTTTGCCGCGCTTTGCCGCGCGCGGCGTCCGCCATTGCGTTCATGCGCGGCCGAACGGTGCGTGAGCGCGCGCAAAAGCAGGTCGGCCCGCGTGAAATGATAGCCCAGACACGCCTCCAGCCGGACGATTTCCGCCGCGGGCACGCGTTCGGCATCCATGATCAGTGGACCCCCATGAACAGACGGTTCCAGCGGATCTCGACCGGCCAGTACCAGACCTGCCAGAAGGGATGGGCGTTATCGACCGACATGAATATCCACTTGGCCTGTCCCACCAGGTTTTCCATCGGAACGAAACCGAGATCCTGCGGTTCATCGCCCATGAAGCGGCTGTCGGCGCTGTCATCGCGGTTGTCGCCCATGGCGAAGAAATAGCCCGGAGGCACGACATAGTCCGGGGTATCATTCTTTCCCCCTTCATCCGTCAGCTTCAGGATATCGTGGGCGACCGGGCCATGGCCACCGCTGCCGGGCAGTATCTCGCGGTAGCGGTCGCCTTCCATGCGGGTGCGGTGTTCGTCTATCGCGGTGTATTCGCCTTCGGGCTCACGCGGGACTTCCTGCCCGTTCAGAATCAGCTTACCCGCACGCATCTGCACCGTATCGCCCGGCAGGCCAACAATCCGCTTGATGTAGTCGATCGACGTGTCCTTGGTGAAGCGGAACACGGCCACATCGCCACGGTGCGGAGTGCTGTTGAATATCCGCCCCTCGAACAGGTTGGGCGAGCCGGGCAGCGCGTAATGCGAATAACCGTAGCTGTATTTCGCCACCCACACGTAATCCCCCACCTGCAGGGTCGGGATCATGGAACCGGACGGGATATTGAACGGCTCGAACAGCACCGTGCGCACGGTAACGGCCAGAACCCCGGCAATCACGACGGTACGCACCAGTTCCAGCAGCCCCCCGTCCCGACGCGCCGCATCAGGCCCCGATGGGGAGGAAATCGTCTTGTTATCGTCCATTGGCATAATTGTTCTTCAATCCGGATCTGGCATCGACCGGACACGGGGCGCCGGACGAATAACGTGCGGATCAAGCCCACGCACCCCCCGCCTGTCAAGCATTGCCCATACGGGCACGACAGGCGATCAGGCCGCGCCGGCCTTTTCCGCCATGATCATGACCTGCGCAAAGGCATAGGGGTGCTCATCGGTCATGGTCAGAAACACCCGCGCCACAAGCCCGTCGGGCACCAGTGCGTGCAGCCGCGCCAGCGCCCCGCCCGTCAGTCGCATGACCGGCTGGCCCGTCGGCAGGTTCTCGACCCCCATGTCACGATGGAACACGCCCTGTGAAAAGCCGGTCCCCAGCGCCTTGGCGCAGGCTTCCTTCGCCGCCCACCGCTTGGCGTAGGTCCCCAGCCGCGCAGGCCCGTGCCTGCGGGCGGCGGCGGCCCGTTCGGGTGCGGTGAAAACGCGCCCCTCGAACCGCGCCCCATGCCGCGCGAGGACGGTTTCGATCCGCCGCGCGTCACACAGGTCGGAGCCAATGCCGATCAGCATGGCCTACCCCCTGGCCCGTTCCACCTGCACCACGCCACGGGCCGCGCGCAGCGCCACCATGATGGTTGTCAGGTGGCGCAGGTCCCGTACCTCGATATCCGCAAGGATTTCCATGAATTCAAGCTGCCGGTTGACGATGCGCAGGTTGACCAGCACGCCTTCATGCTTGGCGGCGATATTGGTCAGCGTCGCCAGCATGGCCGGTTCATTGGCCGTCACCACGCTCAGCCGCCCGGTATAAAGGCCAGTGGCATTGCGCGCGATCAGGTCATAATCCCAGTCAAGGTCCATGAACCGTTCGGGGGTGGCGGCAAAGGTTTCCAGCGTCTGGCACCCCAGCGTATGGACCGTGATCCCCTTGCCGGTGGATACGATGCCCACGATCCTGTCGCCGGGCAGCGGGTGGCAGCACCCGGCGAAATGCACCGCCATGCCAGCACCCACGCCCGCCAGCGCCATGCCCGCCGCAGGCTTGCGCCGCCCCGCAGCCCCCCCGGGGGACGCCGAGGGCGCGCGCATGGACAGGCCCGGCACCATGCGCGGCGCACGACGCAGTTCGGGATAGGCCAGCTGCACGACTTCGCGCGCGGACTGGTTGCCATTGCCCACCGCGACATACAGGTCAGGCACCGATTGCAGGCGCAGGTCCTTGAGCAGGCTGTCCAGCACCTTTTCCGACCCGTCCACCCCTTCCTGCCGGAAGGCCTTGGCCAGCGCCACGCGGCCGCTTTCCAGATGGGCCTCGCGCTGCTGCAGCGCCACATGGCGGCGGATGCGCGCGCGCGCCTTGCCGGTAACGACAAAACGTTCCCACGACGGCGAGGGCGTGCCCCCGCGCGCGGTCATGATCTCGACCTGATCGCCATTCTGCAGTTCATGGCGCAGCGGCATGAGGCGGCCATTGATGCGCGCGCCAACGCAGCTGTCGCCCACCTGGCTATGCACGGCGTAGGCGAAATCGACCGGCGTCGCCCCACGCGGCAGCGAAATCAGCTGACCCTTGGGCGTGAAGCAGAAAACCTGATCCTGATAGAGTTCGAGCTTGGTGTTCTCAAGGAACTCATCAGGCGCGGCCGAGTCCTCAAGGATGTCGAGCAGATCCTGCACCCAGCGCAGACCGGACACGACGCCCTTTGCTTCCCTGCTGCCGGCGGCATCGGGCACCTGCTTGTACAGCCAGTGCGACGCGACACCATTTTCGGCCACGTCGTGCATTTCCGGCGTGCGGATCTGGACCTCGATCTTCTGGTTGCGCGGGTGACGCAGGGTCACGCCGGTATGCAGGCTCTGGTAACCATTGGCCTTGGGGGTGGAGATATAGTCCTTGAACCGCCCTGCAATGACCGGATAGGCCGCATGCACCGCGCCAAGCGCCACATAACAGGCCTCACGCGTCGGGACCATGATGCGAAACGCCATGATGTCCGACAGCTGTTCAAAGGCGACGTTGCGCCGCTGCATCTTTTCCCAGATGGAATAGGGCGTCTTTTCCCGCCCGGTAACCTCCACGCCCTCCAGCCCGGCTTCCGCGCACAGGGCCTGAAGCTCGCGGCGGATTTCCTCGATCACGTCCGCGCCCTGCCCGCGCAGGTAGTTCAGGCGCGCGCGGATGGTCGCCATCGCTTCGGGCTCAAGCGCCGCGAACGACAGGTTCTGCAGTTCCACCTTCACCTTGTCCATGCCGATACGGCCGGCAAGGGGGGCGTAGATTTCCATGGTTTCGCGCGCGATGCGCTGCCTGCGGTCCAGGCGCTGCACGTAATGCAGCGTGCGCATGTTGTGCAGGCGGTCAGCCAGCTTGACCAGCAGCACGCGGATATCGCGCGACATGGCCAGCACCAGCTTGCGGAAGTTTTCCGCCTGCTTGGTCCGGTCGGACTGCAGCTCCAGCCGCGTCAGCTTGGTGACGCCATCCACCAGCTCGGCAACGGTATTGCCGAATTCCGCGCGCAGCTGCTGCTGTGTTACACCCGTATCCTCGATCGTGTCATGCAGCAGGGCCGTGATGATCGAGGCGGCATCCAGATGGAAACCCGCCAGTATGTTGGCGACGGCAAGCGGATGGGTAATGTAGGGATCGCCGTTATCACGCGCCTGCCCCGCATGGGCGGCCTTCGCCACGTCAAAGGCGCGGCGGATCAGGTCCGTATCGGCACCGGGATCATACGCCAGGATGCGACGGATCAGGCCGTCGCATGAAGCCACGCGTTCCCCTTCCCCCCGCGTGGCGGGAAGGGCGGCAGCGCCTGCCGTCACTCCACCCGTGACAGGCACGGGCATGGAGGAAGATGTCGTTTCCGATCTGACCGGGTCAGTCACCTTCCACCCTTTCGTCAGAAGATGTTACCGGCCCCGTCCACTCAGGGCCGCCTCAACCGAGGCCTCAAGTTCTTCAGCCGACATGCCGCTGCTGGAATTGCGTGCCTCTTCCTCGGCCGAGACATCCTGCAGGCCGAAGATGTTCTGTTCGGTCGGGATCAGGTCGACCACTTCCTCATCCGCGGGCTCCGGCTCCGGCGCGCGGGCCAGCGAGCGGACGAGGTCGCTGCGGATCTGGTCCAGACTTACGGTCTGGTCAGCGATCTCACGCAGGGCAACAACGGGGTTCTTGTCGTTGTCACGGTCAATCGTCATTTCCTCGCCACGGGACAGGGCGCGTGCGCGCTGCGCTGCCAGCAGCACCAGTTCAAAACGATTGGGAACCCGCTCAACGCAGTCCTCGACAGTGACGCGTGCCATCAGGCCTGAACTCCGGTTATTAATTGGTTGTGTTGATCAGAATTTACCTTACTACCCGCCCGCCTGTCCCGATGCAAGCATTCAGTCAGCCCGCGCGGGCATGGGCGTGATCTCCTGCCCCGCGACGGCAGGCAGGAAGGCGTCGATTCCCTGCCCCGTCACCGGGTCGCGCCAGTCGGGCATGACATCACGCAGCGGCAGCAGCACGAAGGCCCGCCCGGTCGCGCGCGGGTGCGGCAGAACGGGATCGGGAGCCGCGCGCACACGGTCGCCCATGGTGATGATGTCCAGATCAAGCGGGCGGGCGGCGTTCACCACCGTGCGCCTGCGTCCGGCCTCGGCCTCGATGTCATGCAGCCGCGCCAGCAGCCATGCCGGGTCCACCTGCCCCGACAGCCGCACGACTCCGTTTACATAGGGGGGCTGGCCCGAAGGGGGAACCGGCGCGCTTTCATACCAGCGCGACACCGCCACCACCGACAGGCCGGGCAGGCGCGCAAGCCGGTCAACCGCCCACAGGCAGGTCTCGGCCGCAGTTTCACCACTTTCACGGGGCAGGTTCGCACCTACGGCAATTGTTATATCACTCAGGGCGGGCGCAGATTGCAGCATTGTCATGTGAAAACAGTGTTCCAGACGGTTACCGTCAGTTAGTAATCCCCACGTAGGGAACTTTCAAAAAGGATGTGGCTTCATATAGATGCAAGTGCCATTGCTGCCAGACAACTTTCACCATGATGCAGAATACATGCAGCGCGAAAATTTAACACGGCCGTGACGTATTCACTTTTCTTTTTCAGGGACTGACCATAAATGTTTTTTCAACCTCAGGAGCGGCTTTGTCTGTTTATAGACGGCACCAGCCTGTATTCCGCATCCCGTAACCTTGGATTTGAGGTCGATTACCGTAAGTTACTGCATTTTTTTCGTTCCAAGTCGAATGTACTGCGCGCCTATTATTATTCCGCCGTCCTGGACACCGAGGAGTATTCCCCCCTCAAGCCGCTGACCGACTGGCTTGTCTATAACGGCTATACCCTTGTCACGAAAAACGCGCGGGAGTTCATCGACCATAATGGCCGCCGCCGCGTGCGTGGCAACATGGATGTGGAACTGGCGGTGGACATGATGGAAATGGCCCCGCATATCGACCATGCCGTGCTGTTCAGCGGTGATTCTGATTTCCGTCGCCTGCTGGAATCCATGCAGCGCCAGGGCGTGCGCACCACCGTTGTCGGGTCGATCAAGACCTCGCCGCCGCTGATTGGCGATGAACTGCGCCGCCAGGCGGACCAGTTCATTGAACTGGCGGATATCGCGACCCATTTCATGCGCCGCCATATCGAAAACCGGCCGCCGCGCAACGCCACCCCGCCCGTGCGCCATCCCGCCGACCAGATGAGCGAACACGACGAGGACTGAGACACACCGCACCCCGCCCGCCACATAGTGGCCGGGCGGGGTTTTTCGTCGGGATCAGCCGTCCAGCTGCAGCGCCGTGCGCGTGCGTTCGCGCACCTGCGCGCACAAAGCCGCGTCCTGCCCCAGCTTGACACCGTAGGACGGGATCATTTCGCGCAGGCGGGATTCCCACTGCGGCAGACGGCCACCAAAGCAGCGCTGCAGTACTGTCAGCATGATCGGCGCCGCCGTAGACGCCCCGGGGGATGCCCCCAGCAGCCCCGCGATGGAGCCACCCGCGCCGGTCACGACCTCGGTCCCAAACTGCAGCACGCCACCACGCTTTGCATCCTTCTTGATCACCTGAACGCGCTGGCCCGCGGTAATCAGTTCCCAGTCTTCCTTGCGCGCGGTGGGGACAAAGTCACGCAGCGCCTTCAGCCGGTCCTCGCTGGACTGCATGACCTGCTGGATCAGGTACTTCGTCAGCGGCATGTTGTCACGCGCCACCGCCAGCATCGCCCCGATATTGTCCATGCGGATGGAACGCGGCAGGTCCAGCCACGACCCCTGCTTGAGGAACCTGGTCGAGAATCCGGCATACGGCCCGAACAGCAGCCCGCGCTGCCCGTCAATCACGCGCGTGTCCAGATGCGGCACCGACATTGGCGGCGCGCCCACGGATGCCTTGCCATATACCTTGGCATGGTGCTGCTGCACCACCTCGGGGTTGGTGCAGCGCAGGAACTGGCCGCTGACGGGAAAACCGCCAATGCCCCGGGCTTCGGGTATGCCGCTTTTCTGCAGCAGGTGCAGCGCGCCGCCACCCGCGCCAATGAACACGAATTTGGCGCGCACCT
>Ga0157365_10000753_pt1 | contig 13832 bp, 17 predicted proteins | sample AttsexASBM3_FD_111478 | JGI IMG/M metagenome (GOLD analysis project Ga0157365, IMG submission 111478) | Fungus gardens microbial communities from leaf cutter ant in Ribeirão Preto, State of São Paulo, Brazil - Atta sexdens ASBM3 | ecosystem: Host-associated > Fungi > Mycelium > Unclassified ... | reverse complement strand
CGCTCAGAATGCGAATCTTGAGCCTATTCGGCTCAAGTCAGTGGCTGTGCAAACAGCAAGCCCTGTGGTAAATACTTGTGGTAATACATAAGGAATCTCCAAGTGACCAAGAATAATTACTAGAAAAGATCAGAACCACATTGATACCGAAAGGCTTGTGGACTCGCTCCGCATTCCATGCCACCAACCGGGAGGGAAGGACAGTAGGTCACCTGGACCTAGTTCTACACTCATTGCAAAGGGCAAAACTTTCTCAGCAAAATCAGGAACATCGCCTGTAATATCCTTGGTTGAGAAAACATCGAGTGTGGATGTATTTGGGGGAACTGCGTCCTCGGATGCGGCGGGAGTACTCGAATTCCGAGAGTCTTTCAGTAAACAACAGCCCTTCATATGCAAAGAAGTTTGTGGAGGGCTCAACCAGACTGTTTTATGACCAACTACTTGAACTAGAGATTACCAAATTCTGTCAGTGGTCAATAAACATCATCAGTGACGACTTTGAATTTACTGTAAAGGTTGTAATAAGGATCCTATGACCAGGTTGAGTCTTCCACTTTCTTGAAATGATAACTTCCAGCTTACAAAATGTGCGGGCGAAGCGGCCCCTTCTGGACCGAGCCATACATTTAAAATGGCTCCACTAGCGTCTTCCGGAGCCTTATAGCCAGTAAAGCCTTCAGGAGTCAGAGAGCAGTAAACATAATCGGGTACTACAATATCATCACGGAGCAAAGGAAATTGTCGGAATAAATTATGTTGGGCGAGGTATAGGCCCTCTTTGGAAGCTTTGGAAATGCCAGTGGTGTCATCGAGAGCATAAAGGAAACGCTCCCAATCCATCAATACTTGGCCCCAATGTTCATCCCTATAATCGTGCCCAACTTCCACGGGTACTAGCCGCGACGAACCGGAGACCGAAAGGAGATAATCAATGGAATTCCATGGGTTATGATTTAATGCAGGCCAGTTGCGGGCATAACCTCTCAAAACAAAGGGGTTATTTGCATGAATGTTTTGGAACGAAATAAAAGATGGATTGGTATTGATACAGGGAACCTGGTGGCATGCAGTCTGTAGTTGTAGAGGGATAAGGCGATTGCCGTTATGAAGTAGTTTTTGGTGATGAGTTGGGGGTGGGAGAAAACATCGGTTGATTTTCTGAATGAGTGATAATATCAAACCAAGTCGGCTTTCATCACCGCCACCAGCAATAATAATTGCTTGGTCAAGTCGGCCTATCGACATGTGTGCAGTATTAGCTTTGGCAAGAACGACACTGGCCAAGATGCACGAATCAGCATACAGTATCCGCCATACCCAGAGGGTAGTTGAGGCAGCACTCTGCATCTTCTTGTAAGAGAGGTCTTGCAAAATTTGAGATTCCCGAACTAATGTTTCGTCTTGGCATGACCCGGTAAATAAACAGTTCACAAGTTCGGTGAGTCGAGCATAGTGACCCCCAGATATCCGCATCAATTCTGCCAGAGTTGAGTGATGAAACAAAGATGAATCAGGTTCACGAGATATCACCATCTGTCGGTAGGGTCGCGCGTATTTCTTGTAAAAAGGCGCGCTCCTTCTCTTCGATGAACTTCATAGGACGAAGTGTAAAATAGCGCTCTGATGCGCCAATCAAGATTAATGCTAAAGATAATTGTGACAGTCACATAGTTAAGTCACAGTGCGAGAGGACAGATTTAAAGGCGAAGGTCTGTAGCCCAAGCTGATCCCCCCCGTAAATAAACCCAAACACTTAGGTCTGTGACCAAATCAGCCTCCGGATCGGCGCCGGACCGGATTTGTCACTTGCCCGGTATGAGTTCAAGGTAAGCCATTGGCTGATCACCATGCCTGTTCAGGCATTGACCGTAGAGGATCTAGATTGGACAGGCTCCTACTGCTCCTGGATACAGGATCCTCCACCTCAGTCAAGACCACTGCTGCAAAGCAGCTTGCCCAGTTAGCTGTAAAAAGTGTAACCAGTGACATCAACCTTGTCGAGGATGATGTCAAGTCGAACCGCCAACACGTCTCGCAGGTCGATCGCTCCGCTTGGAATGACCTTATGGCAGTTGTAGCACGAGTACGTGGTGTTTCTTTGCATATGACATACTCATTGTAATGCTTAATTCTAGATACTTCCTTTCCTCCATTCTAAATCCTTCGAGACGCGCGCTGCTGCTTCTACAGCTGTCTCACAAATTTGCTCTCTTTCTCCGCTTTGGATACCATATCAAATATATAGGATGGATGAAGACAGATCAATGATGAACCCTGATTTTCCAACATTCTCTGTCCAGGATCTTGTATCGCAAGGCAATCTACTACTTGCATCCTCTGGAAGAGAATTCATTAAACCAGCTGGTATACTTTCTACTACTGCTGAGGTTAAAAAAGCACGAAAGGAGGCCATGGGACGACTTGGTTTAGAATTCTTGGATGATGTAGCCGATGATATTGAATTAGAGAAAGAGCTTACTGCCGAAATGGAAGTAGATCTCGAGGGCACCAACAAAACTGATTTTACCCGGGGAAATTCACCAATGGATGTCTGCTCCGATGCTGGGGATACTAAGAAGACCAGTTCTCCCCCGACCCGCTCCCTCACTCCCGTTGCCCCCTCACCTACCACCCCATCTGCACCTGATGTAGATCTTAGTGCACTTTCTGCAAGAGAACGCAATCGCCTGAAAAGGAAGCGCAAACAGGGCAATAGTGCGTTCGTTGCTGCTCCTCCCCCTCAGGCTCCAGGAGCCAAGTTCAGCGCAGCTCCAGTTGGATCGTCCAACAAGTATGTTTACTTTCCTCCCATGAAACATGTATGAATATGAGAACAGGGCGCGTCTAATTCCAACAGACCAGAAGGCTATATCTGGAATGCGCGCGAATAGCCCACCGAACAACGGATCAATTGAACACGACCAAGGTGTTATAGACCCAATGAAGGGAGGTGCTGTCTCCCCGAAAGACTCGAAACAGTCAAAAGCATTGGAAGTAGAGCCTGGGAACTGGATCTGGGACGGTGTGGTGAAAGTTTTGGAAGTTGATCTCTTTAGCCCTGCCTGGGAGGTACGCCATGGTGCTGCGCTTGCGCTCCGTGAGCTACTTAAAGTACAAGGGAAGTATGGAGGTATGCAAGGTGAGCTATCTTTGAATAGTGAAAATCATGAAATCTCAGTTCAGATTCTTGCAGAGGATCTGTCTTCAGAAGAAAACAGATATGCTCACGAAAAATGGTGCAATGATCTTGCCGCTAAGTTCTTGTGTGTCTTCGTGCTAGACAGGTTTGGTGATTTCGTGTCCGATCAGGTATCAACACTTCTGATTTGTAAATCTCTTCTGCTGACTTGCTCGCTCTAGGTGGTAGCACCAGTTCGGGAGACAGTGTCGCAGACGATGGCTTCTCTCATGTTGCACATGCCGCGCAGATCTCTTCTACACGTCCATCAAATCTTGCTCCAAATGATTCGCCAAGACTTTGCCATTGTTGCTGCTGGCAATTTCGAAAGCAAAAAACGATCCTCGAAGAAATCACAGGGTGATGCTGAACATAATCACATTTGGGAGGTCAGGCATGCTGGCCTACTTGGTATCAAATATGAAGTTGCTGTGCGCAGCGATATTTTTGATGACAAAAGCGGCATAAAATCAGAAGATGATTTCATTGCCTCCAGTTCAGAAGGAACGAAAGTGCTTGGCGACGTCGTTGAAGCAGCTATACTTGGGTGTGTTGCTCCTTTTATTGCAGTTATAATAATCTGATTTTTTTTTCACAGCCTTGGTGATCGAGATGATGACGTCCGATCGGTAGCTGCGACATGTCTTCTACCTGTAGCTCAACATCTTGTTGAGCATCTACCAGGGTCTCTTGAGCGTATTTTGGTTGTTCTATGGCATTGCCTCAGTGATATGAAAGATGACTTGAGCTCAAGTGTTGGTGCTGTTATGGACCTACTCGGTAATGTTCACTAAAATCAGGCTGTGATTGTTCGTTGATGGATGATTATAGGAAAATTGGTGACATTTGAAAAAGTAATCAATGTATTGGCTAGTGAAAATGTCTCGTGAGTATCTCCAAACCTTTCAACCGCGACTACCGAGTTCATCGTCTCAAAGGTTACCTCTATCTACCCTTGCCCCGACGCTTTTTCCTTTCTTTCGCCACACGATACCCAATGTTCGTCTGGCTGTGGTTAACACCCTGGCGTCTTTCATGGCAGTTCCACATTTACCACGAGATTGGATTTCTGTGCCGTTCCTGTGCTTGTTATTTCAAAATCTGATTTGCGAAGAACGCTCAGACATCCGAGATGCAAGTCTGTCTGCTTGGCGGGACGCATTTCGCTTATTGTCCTCCGTTCCTGGTTTCTTTTCCTCGAAAATATCACAACAGCTAACCTTGGATTGGTATACTGTGGCCATGACGCCCATTGGCATTGCAATTGACACATCAAACTTCTATTTGCCTTCGAATGCGGGTGATGGGACGCTCGAACGCCACAATGTTGATAAGAACATGCTCGCCCAAGACCTTTCACTTGTCCCTCTCGAAACAATCCTCAAAGCTCGGGTAGCTACGGCAACTGCATTGGCCTACCAACTTATCTACTGGCCCTCTGTGACAATCGATAATTTCTTCCGTCCCATCCTGGTGCACTATGTGGACTCGAGCAGCATGCTTCAGAAATTTTTGGCTGCTATCATATCAGAGGAATGGGCTAATGGCTATGAACAGATATTTTCTCCTTCGACTCCTCTTGTCATCTCCTCCACACTTGCAAAAGAACTTAGCCAGAAAACCCTTATGTGGTTGCAGGGGGATTCTCCACCAGCCTATCACGAAATGACTTACGCCTTAGGTCGCATACATATGGAATGCACAGCGCTTCTCCAATTATTCAGCATTGAGTGCAAATTACCTAAAACATCAATTCCGTTCCTTGGAAATGAAATTGACGTAACTGGAACGCGCCAGAACTGCTTTACAATTGAGACGGCTGAACAAGCTGTTACCTCGCATTTTAATCGGTTAAAAGACAGCCTTGGACGGACGAAGAAGAAAGAGCAAGCATTCATTTGCGAGAAGCGTGGACATGTTGTTGCCAGCATTGAACGATACCTGGAAATAAAAACTCAATATGATATCCGAATATCGGGGGCTTTTGCAGCAGCTTTCGTTGGATTTCGAGAGATACCCGACAAGGTTAGTCCCGTCGTGAAAGGCATCATGAATGGTATCAAGGTAACTGTTAGCATGCTGTAGATGAAACTTCTCTTACCTTTCTTTTAGAGTGAAGAGAACATCGATCTTCAGCAGAGGGCGGCTGTGACAGTTGCTTCTTTCATAGATTTCTGCTCATTGCATGACATGAAACAGCCACCAGATAAAATCGTCAAGAATTTGTGCACTTTTCTCTGTCAGGACACTGAAAATACACCGACGTTTGCTCTCAATCGGAAACAATTGGATGGCATATTGTCATACCAAGGGTCGAAGGCTACTGAAAAATTTGCGGCGAAATCAACTGACTCTGAGAAATCCGAAGAAAATAAAACTTCTCGTTTGTCTCGCCGCGGTGCTGGTTTCGCATTTTACCAGCTATCCTCCAGATTTGGGCACAGACTCTTGAACGTGGTTCCTAATATGTGGCCGTCAATGACTGGTGGACTTTTGAGCGCATTTCAAAATGGTGTGTTGTACTTTCTCGGTTGAAATCACATCTACATCTGTGTCTATTGCAGGCTCGGTTGGAGAATCAGACGCTCTGATAGACAAACAATATGGACAAGATGTGATTGATTCTTTAAGTGTCTTGGAGGCTGTTGCTCCTTTGTTTGATCCAGCATTGTGGCCCCGCCTTGTGGAAATTCTGCCGATTCTAGATCTTGCCCTCCGGAGTCGTTTTGCTATCATCAGGCAGGCTGCTGCACGCTGTTTTGCTACGATCTGCCATGTCATGACAACTGAGTCAATGTGCTACGTTGTCGAGAAAATGGTCCCCCTCTTGAGCGATCCACTTGCCCTTGCAAACCGCCAGGGTGCGACGGAGTTGATTCATCGTACGTTCATCGAAATTATCGCTCCTTACATCGCTGAAACAAGGTATCAGATATTGTTCAACGGTTGGATATCAAGGCCTTGCCATATATAATCTTCCTCGTTGTTCCTGTGCTCGGTCGCATGAGTGACTCCGATGATGATATACGATCAACATCCACCAACATATTTGCGGCCTTGGTAAAGATGGTCCCCCTGGAAGTCAGTTTGTCGCAATCGACTCGAATCACTGCTGACGATTGATCAGGCTGGCCTACCCGATCCTCCGGGTTTTCCAGAGGATCTTCTCAAGAAACGTGACGCTGAAAGGGAGTTCCTTTCTCAGCTACTTGATGGTTCAAAAGTCGCCAGATACGACGTCCCAGTACCAATCAAGGCTGACTTGCGAAAGTATCAACAAGATGGTGTAAACTGGTTGGCTTTTTTGGCGAAATATCAACTTCATGGGATTCTTTGTGACGGCAAGTGATGATCCAAGAAGCGAAGAGCCCAATCCTTACTTGACTCTCCTAGATATGGGACTTGGGAAGACTTTACAATCCATCTGCATCCTAGCTAGCAAGCACTACGAGCGCAAACAGAGATATGATGTGACTCAATTCCCAGATGCCATCCACCTTCCTTCGCTCATCATCTGTCCGCCCACGCTTACTGGTCACTGGTACTATGAGATCCTCAAGTATGTGGATAACTTGAGACCCGTTTTGTATACTGGCAATTCTCGCGAACGCACGAAGCTTATCCCAAGACTTCATCAGTATGACGTCGTCATCACCTCGTACGAAGTGGTCAGGAATGACATCGTCAACTTTGAGCACCTAAATTGGCTCTATTGCATCCTCGATGAAGGACATATCATAAAGAATGCGAAGACAAAGCTTACCAAAGCTGTCAAATGCATCCGTGCACAACATCGCCTCATCCTCTCAGGAACCCCAATTCAAAACGATGTACTCGAGTTATGGAGTCTTTTTGATTTTTTGATGCCGGGATTTTTGGGGACAGAATCATCTTTCAATGAACGCTTTGGAAAGCCAATTCTGGCCAACAGAGACGGTAAAGCAAAGAATGGAGAGGCTGGTAAGTGGCAAATGAGTTTCGGTCGTTCTGTTTCAGCTGTTTACGATTCACTGCAGCGGCTCTGGCCCTAGAAGCTTTACACAAACAGGTCCTTCCCTTCCTTCTCCGCAGATTGAAAGAGGATGTCTTGAATGATTTGCCACCGAAAATTATCCAAGACTACTATTGTGAACTCTCCGAGCTACAAAAACACCTTTACGACGACTTTTCTACCTCAAGAGCTCGTATGTCTGCAGAAGACATGATACGTACGAAACCCACCAGTACAGGCAAGGAGGAGACAGGTCAACAACATATCTTTCAATCGCTACAATATCTGCGAAAATTGTGTAACCATCCTGCCCTTGTGCTCAAGGATGACCACGCTGCTATTAGTAGTGCCTTTGAAAAAGCTGGGCTTCAGCCGACTGTTCTCAGCGATATCCACCAGGCACCAAAACTGTTGGCACTCAAGTGTGTCCTCTCGCGCCTACTATTGATTAAGAAATGTGTCTAAGCATATCAAACAGGCAACTGCTCACCGATTGTGGTATAGGTACAGCAGGTAATATGCGTGCTGACACTTTTGGGGGCGATGCCCCTGATTCTATCACTGATTCAAGTGGTGCATTCTCTCAGCACCGTGTTTTGATCTTCTGCCAAATGAAACAGATGTTAGATATCATTGAAACGGACCTATTCAAAGTTCACATGCCATCAGTCACCTATATGCGGCTCGATGGTAGCACCGAGGCTAACAAGAGGCATGCCATAGTCCAGACTTTTAACTCTGATCCGAGCATCGATTGTCTGCTATTGACAACACATGTTGGCGGTCTAGGACTGACGTTGACCGGCGCTGATACAGTCATCTTTGTCGAGCATGACTGGAATCCAATGAAGGATCTGCAAGCGATGGACCGTGCTCATCGTATCGGTCAGAAAAAAGTTGTGAATGTTTATCGTCTGATCACAAAAGGGACTCTGGAGGAAAAGATCATGGGGTTAGTCTGTTTGATTCTGCACTCGATTGTCATGTTTTGACTCTTCCTCTAGCCTCCAGCGGTTCAAACTTAACATTGCCAATTCTGTTGTCACGCAGCAGAATTCTGGCCTAGCATCCATGGACACAGACCTCGTTCTTGATCTGTTCCGGCGTACGACTGAAGAAGAAGATGTTGCGGCTGCAAGTCAAAGGCAGAAAGAGGCATCTAAACCAATCACACAGAAAAACGTATTGCAGGGCTTGGAGGACCTGCCAACAGAGGATGAATACGAGGGCTTAGACCTATCTTCTTTCATGGGTTCATTGAACAAATAATTCTTTTAAAGTAATCTTGTGATGGGCAGTCGTTATAGTTCGACTAAAAGTAGCAACATATAGATAGATGAGCGTTCGACCAGCAAGATAAGAAGTGAGTCGAAATATCAGTGGAGGTGTCAGATCTTCAAAGAATCTTCCGCCACAAACGTGGGAAGAGGTAGGGGGTTCGTCCTGTAGCAGCTACCGCACCCACGATAATCCCACCCTTGCTCAGACTCAGATGATAATAACTTTTTTGCAACTGGATCAAAGATCTGCGCTTCAAGTACTGTGTTCCACGTGAACGTCGAACAATCAGATTTGAGTCGCAACTATTCAAGAGAGTGAGAAAAGTTAGCAAGTCGTGGCGCCATGTAGAGTGAGGAAATGTCAAGCTTGATTTTACCTCTCTATCGACAGCGTTGTCGGTCAGAATGGCTGCTTCAGTGGATGACAAATCGCAGCTCGTGTTTCGAGATATACCAAGAGGTCTTTCAATCTCAACCGAGTGAGAAATCTTATTTCTCCATCAAACTGATCATTAAGATGCCAGTGCCTGCCTTTCCTCGTTGATGAATATCGGAACAGATTGCTTTTAACAACAAAAATATTCATACACAAAAAATATACATGTTCACAGGCTAAAATAGATTTCGAAAGGTTCATAGCTTCGTCAAAATTGGCAGGATCCGCAATGACTATCAGATAGATTGTTTTTACCTTTTGAATCGTTTGGCTGAGCACGGAGGACATCTCGAGCGCGAGATAGTGACGATGGTGGATGAGGTAATGACTGAGAAAACATGAGACTTACAAATGCACGCAAAGCTGCCGGAATTTTCTTTCCAACATCGGAAGATTATCCCGCGGTCGGAATGGTCTATCTAGACATGTCTTGCAGCGCAAATAATGGCAAATCAATATCTGCTTCCATATAAAACCTAGTCAGCTGCAAGGCCGTCTTCAATGGAGAGAGGAAAGCTCAAAAAAACCCAGAGTCGAGTGACCTCAGATTTTAACGGAGTCCTGCCATCTTGCTCAAGCTTCATCCTGCGAACTTCTGATCAGGTTCAATTGCTAAGACGAATTCATCCCAACATACCATCAACATAATGCATATCAAAGAATAGCCCTAACATCTAAACACGGAGGCAAAAAAAAATCGGTAAATAACTCATCTTCTGGCCTTTTCCTTCCCTTTTCTTGAATTATCGCCGTCCAACGTCCTCTGAATTTCTCTCCTAATCTCTTTCAAATTGAATTTCAGACTCTTGACATCCTCAAACTTCCTCTGACTCGTTGCTTCCTCAATGAACGATTCCAAGAGGGCTTCTTGTTCGAGCAGAGGCTGTAAAGTCTGTGCCAAGTCCGAATCTGGACCAACTCCAGACTCCTCGGCCAGACTTTCTAAGACACCAGGTTCAGACGTCGAGCGACAATCTGACTCTTTGGGTTTATGGTGTGATGGACCTGGCAAAGACTAATCCTCGGATCAATTCAGCCTCAGGAGAAATTAGGAATAAAACTTGCTTGTAGAGGGAACATATTCCTTTGCATGAAAAGGCTGGCTCGCATTGCAATTGCTGACTGAATACGACTTTGGGAGCTCCAAGGTCCATTTGAGCATGGAAGCCCCTTGATCCGCTTAGCTAACGCATCATACTGAGCAAACGCCTCCAATAGGCGTTTACGTGCTGCAGATACCTCCTTTGTGGGCTGATCGTCGTGGCTAGCAACGCTGATGTCAATAAACCTGACCGGGCGGATGCAAATCGTAGCACGTACTGGAGTGCGTGAATGAGTTCCTGGAATTTAGGGAGCGCATCTTCAATTTCTTGTTCCAACAAAATGAAAGCCTGGAATAAGTTAGGAAAAAAGGAGAAGTATGACGAGTGAATGCACCTCATGTAGCTTGACGAGTGGGGGAACATGCAATTTTTCTTGTTGATACTGTTCCCGTCTGTCGTGTTCGATCAGCGTGGGTTTAATCAAACTTGCAAAATACGAACAGGAGGATCGGTCGACATTCCCGACATATTCGCACACCTTTCAGAGATTTCTCGTCACTATCGGCCTCGTCCGCCTTGTTAGCATTTGCATTTGGACGTTTTCGAACTCCATAGTCAACGCCCTCGCCGACCTCTTCAATCTTTCTGGTCTTAGTGTCAACAACGAATAGAATTGAACACGTGACTAGACGTTGAAGATCTTTGATTGGTAGTGAACAGATGATACGTCCGCATAGCCGACAATGATGTTTGCGATTTGTCAAAGGGTGGAATGAAGCTCTGATGATCAAATGAATGTATCTTATCTGATGGTGGTAGGTGTGGATACTCACGAACAAAGCGGACATTTTGATACCGTTGAATCTTCCTCCCAAGGGGTGATATGCTGTTCCAGAGCTGTTCCACTTCATCAGTGAACTTTAGAGCTTTCCATGGGATAGAATATGCACCCCGCTTATCTGGCTTGCTATTATCTCCGAAGCTTCCGACCAAGACACTCTTCCAGAAATCACCAGCATCTCGGAGATTAATATTCGTGTAAGCATCCAGATCAAAGATAGATGATGTTCGTCTCATTTCTTTGGCCATGCCTGACCCCTGTCGTCGTTTGAGTGTGCTTGCAGTGTTAAGTGGTTTTGAAGGGAAATGAAGACTGATGAGTTTCTCTAATCGCCGTTCAAGTTTATCTCGTTCGACTCGTGTTAAGCCTTGGGTGTTATCTACGCTATCACGTTTGAGTGTCCGCAGTGTCAAGAAGTCATCCGTGAGATAACGAAGAACTCCTTTAGGTTGAAAACCTGGTCTATATGGTATAGAAAGCCGGTTAGCCGCCGAAGAACGGGGCGAAGCTGGTTTGTCGCCTGGCAGCGGTGGAAGGGCATCCCCTTTGACAGAGGAACTGGAGAGGGTCTGGACAACTGGTGTAGAAGATAAAAGGGGAGGTATTATGGGCTTCTGAGTGGTATTGGAGCCCGGAACGCAAGGAGGCAACGAGGGCAAGGCTCTTTCAGATAGACTGGGGGATGTAAGAGCGGTGGTAGATTGAACAGGAAGCTTGGACTCTGATTGGTGGGAATCTGCAGGCAGTATCCTAGATGGTTGAAGAAGTATAGAGCTTGTATGTGAAAGGGTCCTGTGGCTGGCTGGCACCAATGGAGACGAAAGATAGGGCGTTTGCGATTTAAGTACTGGATTGACATGGCGGAATTTCGAAGCTTTGCGGAGAGCCGGCGCCCTTTGATTAGAGGGCAGAACAGAGGTAGATGCTTGTGCGGGTCGGCTAGTAACGCGAGGTGGGACTGTATCGGGAGCAAGAGGAGAGTCCATCGCTAAGGGAGATTCAGGGGAGTCCAGTGAATGGGTTGAGGCTGGAGGAGAGGGCAGCCCATTAGAATCGATGCTGAGCTTTTCAGACTTGAGGTGTCGTTTAGACTAGAAAAAGAGTTATAATTTTGAAGGACAAAGACAAGGAGGACTTACACGGTAAGCCTGGTAGGGAACGGATTGGGACATAGTCGAGATAAAATATGTCAGTAAAACAAAATGCCAATACAATTCACACGCTCAATTCTACATGTCTACCTCATCCGGCATCCCTGTCTCTCCTTCCCTCGCCACCGCATTTGCAGATGCCCTCCAATCCTCCTCTGTCCGCTTTCTCAAGGTCGTCATCCACAATGGTCTCGTCGCAGCCTCTTCATCTTCCAGTTCCGGGACTCATCACTCTCTCCAGAAAATCTCGTCCACCAACTCACCATCGATGCTGTCGGTTCCTTTGTCGATGACCTTGCAATGCTTCAGGACAGTAATGTCCTCTCAGAAACTCTACCTGCTTATGTTCTTGCAAGGCTGGATCCCCCATCGACCGGCTGGACGGTCTTCTCCTATGTACCCGATCATGCCAAAGTCAGGGACAAGGTACCGCACTGCTTTCTTCCACCTATCTCTTGAGTTATTACCAGCCGTAGATGCTCTATGCTTCGTCGCGCGCCTCTCTGTTCAAATCTCTAGGATCTGCCCTCTTCACAGACTCTATCTACTTCCAAAGCGGACCTTACTCCAGAAGCCTATCAGGCTCATTTACGGCATCTCGCTGCTCCCAAGCCACTGTCCTCCCGTGAGCTAGAGATGGCTGACGTGCGCACTGCAGAGACTAGCTCGGCTTCATATCAGGGCAGTCGCTCTCGTGCGACCCACGTCGGTGCTGGCATTGGCCTCAAATGGACTCCAGAGATAGAAGAAGCTGTCACTGAGCTCGGCAGAGGTGAGAACTGTGCAATAATTGTTCTCGTGAGTAACATTGCTCTCCCCTAAAGCAATCAACATAGAAATCTTGATTAGACGGTTGACCCGGAAACAGAGACCATTTTGCTCAAGTCAACCTCCGAGATCTCGATCAATCAGCTCGCTTCATCCATTCCCGAAAGTGAGCCATGCTACGTTCTTCTGGCCTGGCCACAGTCACACACCTCACCTCCACGCCGCGAAATTGGTATGCTTTTTCCTGGTCAACCGTCCCTTTGTCTCGCTCAGTGTCCCTAGTTTTCATCTACTCCTGCCCCTCATCTTCCCCCATTAAATACCGTATGCTTTATTCTGCAGGTTCTGGCACAACACAACAACGGATACAAGAATGGTTTGCATCTACTGCCTTAACGACCCATTTTTCCCCGCGAAAGATAGAGACTTCAGATCCTCGAGAACTCACAGAGGATTATATCGTTGAGGAACTTGGTCTCGAGGGCTCCGATCCTGAGAAATTTGGTAGTAATAATGACCCTTCTGGGGTAAATGAGGTTTTGAAGCCCTTCGCACGGCCCCGAGGCCCTCCGAGAAGAAGATGAGCCCTCTCGTAATTGAAAAGGATGGTAGATCACGATCATGCTGAGATCTTTCCGTAGTCACGGTTTGCTGTTTTTATCATATATGCCATGTACTTGCTGTCGAAGGTGTCTTCTTGACCTCACTCTCTTCAGAGCCTCGACAATTATGAATTCATCTCGGAATGTATGATTGTTGTCTCCTCATGGCTTCCGTCGATGTGATCAGCCCCTATGCTGCTTATTGAAACACCTCTATGTGTGAACAGAGTGTATCATTGTTCTTCTAGTTCCACTTATCAGCAGCCAAATCTGGTGCAGTCTAGAAAATAGAGGAAAAGTGACAGGCATTGTACTGCATGCTATGATTTCCTCGAAAGGGATCAGAGAGTATCCAATTCATTGTTCTATCAATATATTTTTTCTTGAGGACAGCAACGGTAGCTACTTTTGACCAAGGGTCTACAACTTGGAACAATGAAGTTGCACCTGGATGTAAATTTGATAAAACACTTAATCGATACAGATGTCAAGTAGTGGATGGAGGTGAGACTTGATATATGTTCATTGTAGGTGCAATT
>Ga0157365_10000752_pt1 | contig 13832 bp, 12 predicted proteins | sample AttsexASBM3_FD_111478 | JGI IMG/M metagenome (GOLD analysis project Ga0157365, IMG submission 111478) | Fungus gardens microbial communities from leaf cutter ant in Ribeirão Preto, State of São Paulo, Brazil - Atta sexdens ASBM3 | ecosystem: Host-associated > Fungi > Mycelium > Unclassified ... | reverse complement strand
GGAAAGGCCACGCTGCAGGTGATAATCCACCAGCTGGGCAATCGTCTCGCTATCCGTATCGGTGGAGAAGACCTGTCCTGCCGCCTCCAGTTCACGGCGCAGTTCCTCGAAATTCTCGATAATGCCGTTATGGACGACCGATACGCGCTCCGTCCCGTGTGGGTGTGCGTTGTTTTCGGTAGGCGCGCCATGCGTGGCCCAGCGCGTATGGCCAATGCCGGTCACGCCCGGCAGCGGCATGCGCGCCAGCAGGCTGGCCAGATGATCCAGCTTGCCCGCCGCGCGGCGGCGTTCGACATGGCCTTCTTCCAGCGTGGCGATGCCCGCGGAATCATAGCCGCGGTATTCCAGCCGACGCAGGGCGTCCAGAATGACTGGCGTGGCCTGATTGCTGCCGACAACCCCTACTATGCCACACATCAGCCCCGTTCCTTCCTGTTCTTCAGCCGTTCGCGAAACGATGCGGCATGTCCTGCCTTGTTGGCCTGCCGTGCCCGGCCAATGGCCATGGCGTCATCGGGGACGTCATGGGTGATCACGCTGCCCGCCGCCGTAATGACGCCCGAGCCCACCCGCACGGGAGCAACCAGAACCGAATCCGAGCCAATGAAGCTGCCCGCGCCGATTTCGGTCCGGTGCTTGAACACGCCATCGTAATTGCAGGTTATGGTGCCCGCGCCGATATTGGCCCCGCTGCCCACCGTGGCGTTCCCCAGATAGGTCAGGTGATTGGCCTTGGCTCCCGCCCCCAGCGTCGTGGCCTTGATTTCCACGAAATTACCCACGCGCGCCTTTGCCCCCACGTCGCTGCCGGGACGCAGGCGGGCATAGGGGCCGATCTGTGCATCCGGGCCGACCGTCGCCCCCTCGATATGTGAAAAGGCATGGATTTCCGCGCCGGTTTTTACATGCACGCCGGGGCCGAATACCACATTTGGATGCACCACCGTATCGGGTTCCAGCACGGTATCGGCGCACAGGAACACCGTATCGGGCGCGACAAGCGTGGTGCCGCCATCCATCACCGCCTGTCGCAGCCGGGCCTGCACGCATGCTTCCGCCTGTGCCAGTTCCGCACGCGAATTGATGCCGCGCAGTTCGTCCTCCGGCGCGACAACCGCCCGTACGGTCCGCGCATCCGCCACGGCGCGGGCCACCACGTCACCCAGATAGTATTCGCCCTGCGCATTGTCATTGCCGATTTCATTCAGCCAGCGACGGAAATCGGCGGCATCGGCACACAGCACACCGGCATTGCACAGCCGGATCGCACGCTCATCCGCAGTGGCGTCCGCCCATTCAACAATCCGTTCAACCCGCCCGTCCCGCGTCACCACGCGCCCGTACCGCGCGGGATCGGCAGGTTCCATGGCCAGCAGGGCCAGACCGGTATCCCCACTGCGGCGCTGGTCCAGAAGAGCCCGCATCGTACCGGGCGTGATCAGCGGATTGTCACCATACAGGACCGCCACATCACCGGCGCCGAACGCAGCTTCGGCCTGCCGGGCGGCATGGCCGGTGCCAAGGCGGTCCATCTGCACCACGACCTGATGCGGGGCGGCAAGGGCTGCCACATCCTCCATGTCCGGCCCCACGACGACAACGATCCGGTCAAAGACCTGCGCCGCGTTATCCAGCAGGTAACGCAACATCGGCTGCCCCGCCAGCGGGTGCATGACCTTGGGGCGCTGCGATTTCATGCGCGTACCACGACCCGCAGCAAGGATGACAGCGGTCGACACGGTGCGTGCGGGGGCGGATACTGCGGTATCAGTCTGGGTATTCATGGCAGTGTGCGGGTACTCCGCACCCGCGCACCCTGTCAAACCCTTATGCGCGTGCGATACCATCACTTAGAATTTCCGATTGCTACTTCATTCACACCGTCAAAGGCGTTCATGATGACCTCTCTCCCGCCCCGCCTCGCCGTTTTCGATATGGATGGCACGCTGATCGACAGCCTCCCCGATCTTGCGGCCACCGCCAACCGGCTTCTGGCCCATCATGGCCTGCCACCCATTGCCGCCGAACAGGTCCGCCCCATGGTTGGCGATGGCGTCGCAGCCCTTGTCAGGCGCCTGCTGGTCCATGCGGGACCGGCCGCCACCGGCATTGATGCAGACCAGGCCACGGCATGGTACATGGCCGATTACACCCCCCATTCCACCGACCTGTCCCGTCCCTTCCCCGGCACGGTGGGCATGCTGGAAGACCTGCGGGCCGCAGGGTGGCACATGGCCGTCTGCACCAACAAACCCGTTGCCGCCGCGCGCCACATACTACGTGTCCTTGATCTGGAAAAATGGTTCGTGGCCGTGGGTGGTGGCGACAGCTTCAGCGTGCGCAAACCCGACCCGCGCCACCTGCTGGGCACCATTGAAATGGCACAGGGCAGCCCGCGCCGTGCGGTCATGACCGGTGATCACCATAACGACATGGCCACGGCCATCGGGGCGCATGTGCCCGCGATTTTCGCCCGCTGGGGGTATGGCCACCCCGAAATGGAAGCCGGTGCCACGGTTGGCGCCGATTCCATTTCCGAGGTCGCCCATCTGGCCAATGAACTGGTGCCAGCGTAGCCGCGTCAGACGTCGAGGTTGGCAACCTTCAGCGCGTTGCCAACAATGAAGTCGCGGCGGGGTTCGACAACATCCCCCATAAGGGTAGAGAAGACCTGTGCCGCGTTTTCCACATCGCCGACCTTGACCTGCAACAGGGTGCGCATGGCGGGATCCAGCGTGGTTTCCCACAGCTGTTCGTCATTCATTTCCCCCAGCCCCTTGAAGCGGTTGATGGACAGGCCCTTGCGGCCCTGCGCCAGAATCCGTTCATACAGCGATGCCGGCCCGTTAAAGGCATGCGCATTGCCATCAATCACCAGATCGACCGGCCCCGCGAAATCCGCCACCAGACGGTCATGGCGATCCGCCAGCCAGCGGACTTCCGCACTGCGCAGCGCCTGCGCCTCCAGCCGGTAGACTTCGCCCACACCCCGCACGCTACGGGCCATTTCCAGACCACTGTCGCTGACAGCAACCTTCCACCCCCGTTCGGTGGGGGGGGATACCGCATCCAGCCGCGCCTGCAGGTCGACAACCCGCTCCGGCACGGCCTGCAGGTCGGCGCGCAGCACGCCCGCAATGGCCGCCTGTTCCAGAACCCACACCGGCACACGCGCCGACAGACGCGACAGCGCACGGGTCACATCACGGATGAACGTGACATCGGCGCGCATGGCATCGCCCTCGACCTCGCGCCCATCGGCATACCGCAGCGAGGCATTGGCCAGCGCCTTGTCCAGCAGGTAGGATTCCAGCGCCGCGTCATCCTTCAGGTACCGTTCGTCATTGCCGCGCTTGGCGCGGTACAGCGGCGGCTGGGCGATATACAGGTACCCTTTTTCAATCAGTTCGGGCATCTGCCTGAAGAAGAAGGTCAGCAGCAGCGTACGGATATGCGACCCGTCCACGTCAGCGTCCGTCATGATGACAATGCGGTGGTAGCGCAGCTTTTCAATCGAAAAGCCGCCATGTTCCACATCGCCACGCCCGATGCCGGTGCCCAGCGCCGTAATCAGCGTCCCGATTTCAGCCGATCCCAGCATGCGGTCAAAACGCGCGCGCTCGACATTCAGGATCTTGCCCTTCAGCGGCAGGATCGCCTGAAACCGGCGGTCACGTCCCTGCTTGGCGGTGCCACCTGCCGAATCACCCTCGACAATGAACAGTTCGGATCTTGCCGGATCACGTTCCTGACAGTCCGCCAGCTTGCCCGGCAGGGAGGAAATGTCCAGCACGCCCTTGCGCCGCGTCAGTTCCCGCGCGCGCCGCGCCGCCTCCCGCGCGGCGGCGGCGTCCATCACCTTCGCCACGATATGGCGGGCTTCCTTGGGATGGGTTTCAAACCAGTGGGAAATCATGTCGGCAGCAGCGGCATGCACCACCGGCTGCACTTCGGAAGAAACCAGCTTGTCCTTGGTCTGTGACGAGAATTTGGGGTCGGGTACCTTGACCGACAGCACGGCGGTCAGGCCTTCGCGCATGTCCTCGCCATTCAGGGCGTGGCTGTCCTTCTTGCTGGCATTGGCTTCGGCATAGCGGCCGACCACGCGGGTCAGCGCCTGACGGAAACCGGCAAGGTGCGAACCGCCATCACGCTGGGGAATGTTGTTGGTGAAACACAGCATGGTTTCATGGAAGCTGTCATTCCATGTCAGGGCGAATTCGACCTTGATGCCGTTGTCTTCATTCTGCAGGCTGCCAGTAATCGGCGGCTCGACAATCGGGTTCTTGCCCTGGTCCAGCCATTCGACAAAGGCGCACAGGCCGCCTTCGTAATGGAACTTTTCCTCCCGCGCCGGGGTATGGCGTTCGTCGCGCAGGATGATCTTCAGTCCGGAATTGAGGAAGGCCAGTTCACGCAGACGGCGTTCGAGAATCGGGAATTCGAATTCAACCTTGGCAAATGTCTCGGCGCTGGGCCTGAAGGTGACCTGCGTGCCGGTCGGCTCGCTGCTTTCCCCCACCACACGCAGCGGTTCATCACGTTCGCCCGCGCGGAAACTGATGACATGCTCCTTGCCATCGCGCCATATCCGGACTTCCATCCATTCCGACAGCGCGTTGACCACGGCGGCACCCACGCCATGCAGACCGCCTGATACCTTGTAGGAATTCTGGTTGAACTTGCCCCCCGCATGCAGCTTGGTCAGCACGACTTCGGCGGCGCTCACCCCTTCTTCATGGTGCATGTCGGTGGGAATGCCGCGCCCGTCATCGCGCACGCTGACGCTGCCATCTCCATTGAGCGTCACGATACAGGTGGTCGCGAAGCCTGCCTGCGCCTCATCCACGGCGTTATCAATGATTTCGAAGGCCATGTGGTGCAGGCCCGACCCGTCATCGGTATCGCCGATATACATGCCGGGGCGCTTGCGTACCGCGTCCAGCCCCCGCAGAACCGAGATGGATGCCGCATCATAGTCCGCAGCGGGTGTCACGCCACCTGCGACCTCGGCATCGTGTTTCTGATCGGGACTGGATTGATCGGACATGCCGGCAGATGCTCCACAGCGGATAACAACAAAATAACAGAATGCATTATAGCCTGAACCACCCGGCGTAACCAGCATTCCGCACCGAAATCATGCATGGGGTGCAAGATTACCTTCGCCCGGCATCACGAATTCGGCAATCTGGCGCAGCGGCGCGAACTGTTCGCAGTCCGTTCCAGTCAGGAACACGCCGGTATCCATCCGTCCGATCGCCTGAAACAGGGCATCGCGCCGCACATCATCCAGATGCACCAGCGGTTCATCCAGCAGAAGCATCGGCATCTGCCCACGGCATGCGGCCAGGATACGCGCATGCGACAGGATGATACCCAGCAGCAGTGCTTTCTGCTGCCCCGTGCTGGACAGACTGGCGGGACGCCGTGTCAGCCGGTCCGCCATGCGCAGGTCCGTGCGATGCGCGCCAAAGCGGCTTCCCCCGCGCTGCCGGTCAATGGCGCGCGTCGCCGCGATCTGCTCCGCCAGCCAGTCTTCCACCGCAAGGGCGGGCATTTCGCGCAACTGATCGGCAATACGGCAATCAAGTTCCAGCCATGCGGCGGGAAAGCCATCGGCAACTGCCTGCTCATCCGCATTCAGGCGCGCCATCATATCCACCCGGGCGGCGACAGCCGCCACGGCATGGCGCGCCATGGTGCGTTCCAGGGCGGCCAGCCAGTCCATATCCGCCCCACGCTGCGCCAGCAGGCGGCTGCGCTGCATCATTGCGCGGTCATGGGCGGCCAGCTCACGCGCGTGGCCGGGTTCAAGCGCCAGCACCAGCCGGTCCAGAAACCGGCGGCGACCGCCTGCCCCGTCCTGAAACAGGCGGTCCATCTGGGGTGTCAGCCATACGGCGGAAAAATATTCGCCTACCGCATCGCGGTTGCGCTGGGGCTGTCCATCCACGCGAAACGCACGACGTTCAGGACGCAGCGGATCGGCCCCTGTGGCAATCTGAACGGTCAGGGCATCATCGCCCCACTGCGCCGTCACGTCAGCGGCGATACCCCACAATGTCGCACCATGACGGGGCAGTTCATCCATGCGCACGCCCCGCAGGCCACGCCCCGGCACCAGCAGCGAGACTGCTTCCAGCAGATTGGTCTTGCCACTGCCGTTCGGCCCGGTGATGACCGTGGCCGGGCATGCCGGTTTCCATGAAAGATGATGGTAATTACGGAAATCCGTAAGGACCAGTCGTGTCACACAGGCCATGCGACCGGATGGCCGCGCGCGATTACACGCGCATCGGCATCAGGACATACAGCGCGGACGGGCTATCCACATCGCGCACGATGGTGGGCGCGGAACTATCGGAAAAGGCGAATTCCACTTCCTTTTCCACCTGATCGGTAATGTCGTTCAGGTAGCGGGCCTGAAAGCCGATCTCCATGGAGGACGCGTCGTAAGAGACATGGTTTTCGTCCAGTTCTTCCGTCGCTGTCCCCTGGTCCTGGCTTGCAGCCGACAGCGTAAGCAGGTTGTGCGCCATGCTCAGCTTGACCGGGCGGGAGCGTTCCTGGCTGATCGCCGCCACGCGGGATACGGCATCGGAGAATATTTTCTTGCCCACGCGCAGTATCTTGTCATTCCCGTGCGGGATCACGCGTTCATATTCAGGGAAGGTGCCGTCAATCAGCTTGGAAGTCAGCGTGATGTTGCCAATGGAAAACTGGATGCGGGTATCGGACAGGGCCACGGCAACCTGCTCGGGCCCTTCGTCAAGCAGCTTGCGCAGTTCGGCGACCGTCTTGCGCGGCACGATCACGCCCGGCATGCCTGCGCTGCCCGCGGGCAGTTCGGTCTCGACACGGGCCAGGCGATGTCCGTCCGTCGCCACCGCGCGCAGCACCGGACCAGCATCCCCTTCGGCGACATGCAGGAAGATGCCATTGAGGTAGTAGCGCGTTTCCTCGGTGGAAATGGCAAAGCGCGTGCGGTCGATCAGGCCACGCAGCACCTGTGCGGGGATGCTGAATTCATGCGGCAGGCTGCCAGCCATCATGGACGGGAAATCATCCACATCCAGCACGTTCAGGCTGGTGGCGAACCGCCCCGCCCGCAGGCCCAGTGGCGCATCACCCCCGGCATGGTCCAGTTCGACATGCGCGCCATCGGGCAGCTTGCGCACGATTTCATACAGGACGGCCGCCGGCGCCGTGACCGCGCCATCGCGCAGGGTTTCTGCCGTAACGCCTTCAACCACCGCGATTTCCATATCGGTGGCGGTCAGGGTCATGGCGCCATCAACGACATTGATCAGCACGTTGGCCAGGATGGGGATGGTATTGCGCTTCTCGGCAACGCTCTGGATATGGGCCAGTGCCTTGAGCAGCGTTACGCGGTCGGCCTTCAACTTCATCGGTACAATATCCTCCACATCCCGTCACGTCAGGCATACGTACAGACGGGGGGTGACATGTTTAGCAGCCGCGGGCGACACTGGTAAAGGGGGACGTTGAACCCTAAATTTATTCAGCTTTCCAGCATACGGCGCAGCAGTTCCACATCCTCGGCAAAAGCCGGGTCCTGTTCCATCAGTTCCGTCACGCGGGTCACTGCGTGCATGACCGTCGTATGGTCACGGTTACCGAATTTACGTCCGATTTCAGGCAGGGAACGGCTGGTCAGCTGCTTGGCCAGGTACATCGCCACCTGACGGGGCCGCGCCACGGCGCGCGCGCGGCGGGCCGAGGACATGTCGGTCAGGCGGATATTCCAGTGTTCGGCCACCTTGCGCTGGATTTCCTCGATCGTGACGCGACGGTCATGGGCCTTGAGGATGTCATGCAGCACATCCTGCGTCGCCTCCAGCGTAACCGGGCGACCGAACAGGTTGGCATGGGCGATCAGGCGGTTCAGCGCGCCTTCCAGCTCACGCACGTTCGACGTGATCTTGTGCGCAAGGAATTCCAGCACCTTGGCGGGCACCACCACGCCCGACGCACTGGCCTTGGCCTCCAGGATGGAGATACGCAGCTCGAACGTGGTGGCATGGATATCCGCCACCATGCCGCAGCCAAGACGGGTGCGCAGCCTGTCCTCCAGCCCCGACAGGTCAGAGGGCGACTTGTCGGCCGAAACCACGATCTGCCGTCCTGCATCGACCAGCGCGTTAAAGGTGTGGAAGAATTCTTCCTGCGTATTGTCCTTGCCGATCAGGAACTGCAGGTCGTCGATCATCAGCACATCGACGGAACGCAGCTGCTCCTTGAATTCCATGGTGGACTGGGACCGGATGGCCGCGATGAAGCGGTACATGAATTTTTCCGCCGACATGTAGGCGACGGATACCTTCCCCTCACGCAGCAGCTCGGCCCCGATGGCATGCATGAGGTGCGTCTTGCCCAGTCCGACCCCACCATACAGGAACAGCGGGTTGAAGCCGGGGCTGGAGGGCCGCTCCGCAACCCGGCGGGCGCAGGCATAGGCAAATTCGTTCGGCTTACCCACCACGAAGGTATCGAAGGTGAAGCGCGGGTCCAGCGGGGCGGCAAGGTCGCTGCGGACTTCGGCGTGCCGGGGCTCCTCCGGTGCCGGGGCGGGGGCCGCCGCCGGCTGGGGGGGCGTATCTTCGCTGACGGCCGACGCTGCGGCAGCCGCGCCATCTGCCGGGAGAGGCGCGGACGCGCTGCCCGGACGGGCGACCTGCAGTTCGACACGGCGGATGGCGGGCACTTCGGCATTCCACAGCGTGCCAAGGCGGTCACCGTACTGCCCGCGCACCCAGTCCCGCAGGAATCGGGTCGGCAGGTAGAGGGTGATCTCGTCCTCATCCACCGGACCCACCGTGATCTGGCGCAGCCATGTGCGGTATTCGACTTCCCCGACCTCGGCCTTCAGCCGTTCGCAGATGCGCGACCAATGGATGGCAAGCACACTTTTCTGCGCATTGGCTTCCGCAACTGCGTCATAGCCTTCCAGTCCGCCTGTCATATCCGCTCCCGGCTACATGGGACATGGAACACGCGCCCCCGCGCATGCACCCGCATCCCCGCTCCATCCATCAACTGTTCCACAACGCCATTGCGCCCGCACGCGGGCAGGCAGGACGCCAGCCGCGCACCTGACACGACCCACAACCCGGACCAACAGGCCCAAGGCAACAGATGACGTTGGAATTATCCACATAAGGTAGAGCAGAGAATCGGACGAAGCAACGAGAATCTGCCCTCACCCCGCCGAAACCCGATCACACCTGCGGAAATGGCAAACAAAAAAGGCCGCTATCACCACTAATGGCGATACACGACCTTCTTCATTACTTACCGTATTCTTTCAGGAAAAAGAATACAGAAGTTTTTTACGCCGCAGCAAGGGACTTGATGCGGGCGGACAGGCGCGAAATACGACGGGCAACCGTGTTGGCGTGAAGAACGCCCTTGCCAACCGCACGCTGCAGCTCAGGCTGTGCCGCGCGCAGCGCAACAGCAGCTTCGTCCTTCTTGCCGGTCGCGATGGCGACTTCGATCTTCTTCACGAAGGTGCGCACGCGGGACAGGCGGGCCGTGTTACGGGCGTTGCGGCGTTCGTTCTGACGGATGCGCTTGCGCGCGGATGCTGTATTGGCCATTGCTCTCAGTTCATCTGCATAAATCAGGTTACGGCGGTCCGCCACCCGATCGTTGCGGACATCCCATATCAGGCTGGCGATCTAGTCCACCCTGACCCCATTCGTCAAGACAAGTCTTTGCCTAAATCTTTTTCCACCCCCTGCTGCCGGGGGCAGAAAAAGCTGGAACGCCCGGACTGGGTGATCCGGATCACCCCATCGCATGACGGCGGGCCAGGGCAGTCGGGGCAACCTTCCCCTTCCCGCCCATACACGCGCCAGGCATGCTGGAAATAGCCCAGTTCCCCATCCGGTTGCACGTAATCACGCAGGCTTGAGCCTCCGGCTGCGATTGCTTCCTCCAGAACCGCGCGGATTTCGGTGGCAAGTTTCTCATACTGTTCGGCATTTATGTCCCCTGCCGCCTGCGCGGGGTGGATACGCGCGCGGAACAGGGCCTCGGACACATATATGTTGCCCAGCCCCGCCACGACGCGCTGGTCCAGCAGCAGGGCCTTGATGCTGGTGCGTCGCCGCCCTGCGCGCGCGGCCAGCCATGCGCCGTCAAACCGGTTGCCCAGCGGCTCCGGTCCCATGCCCGACAGCAGCCGGTGGGTTTCCACCGCCGTTACGGGCACCAGGTCGACCATGCCGAAACGCCGGGGGTCCACCAGCCCGCAGCGCGCGCCCTGCGCGGTCTCGATCACCAGATGTTCATGCCGTGCGGGTGGCTGGCCCCGTTCCATTTCCGTGGGACACGACAGCAGCACCCGGCCGGACATGCCCAGATGCAGCACCACGACCAGCCCGCCCGACAGCGTGATGAGGATATATTTCCCCCGGCGGGAGAATCCATCGATCCGCCGCCCCTGCAGCACCGTGGCCAGACCGGGCGGAAACGGCCATCGCAGGCCGGTATGGTGCGTGCTGGCACGGGAAATAGTGTGACCTTCAAGATGCACCCGCATCCCGCGCATCACAGTTTCGACTTCAGGTAGTTCCGGCATGGCCTCATCTGGGGTTATACCTGTTCATCATGACCGACATTAGCCAGCCATACCATCCCTCCCCTTCCGCAGGCCGTCCCGATGACCGCCAGGCGGATACCACCGATTTCGGCTTCCGCGACGTGCCGTTGCGCGAGAAGAAATCCCTGGTCCGGAATGTCTTTGACAGCGTGGCCTCCAAATACGACATCATGAATGATGTGATGTCGCTGGGCATTCACCGCGCATGGAAGAAGATTTTCGTCACCGAGCTCGCCCCTCACCCCGACCTGTCGCTGCTCGACCTTGCGGGCGGGACGGGGGATATTTCCTTCGGGTGGCTGCGCGGTGGTGGTGGCCCCGCCATCCTGTCCGACATCAATGTCAGCATGCTGACGGTAGGCCGCAACCGCGCGCTGGAACGCGGGCTTGTCTCCGGCCTCAACTTCATCGCTGTCGATGCCGAGGCCATACCGCTGGCCGACAATTCGGTCGATCGCGTCTCCATCGCCTTCGGCCTGCGCAACTGCACGGACAAACTGCAGGTGCTGCGTGAGGCACGGCGCATCCTGCGTCCGGGCGGCCGGTTCCTGTGCCTTGAATTTTCCCGCGTGCAGGTCGCGGCCTTCGCCCCGGTTTACGATGCATGGTCCTTCCACGTCCTGCCCCGCATGGGGGCCGCGATCGCGGGAGATCGTGAAAGCTACCAGTACCTGGCCGAAAGCATCCGCATGTTCCCCGATCAGGAAACGCTGGCAGACATGATGCGCGAAGCGGGCCTGGAACGCGTATCCTACCAGAACCTGTCCGGCGGGATCGCAGCCATCCATTCCGGCTGGAAAATCTGATGGAGGCTGGGGCGACCCGTTCTGTCCTACTGGTCGTGGGCGGTGGCATTGCTGCCTACAAGGCGCTGGAGCTGATTCGCAGGCTGCGCGAACATGGCCTGCGCGTGCGCACGGTGCTGACGGACGCAGGGGCACGATTCGTCACCCCCATGTCCATTCAGGCGCTGAGTGGCGAATGCGTTTTCAGCGACCTGTTTTCCCTGACCGATGAAAGTGAGATGGGGCATATCGCCCTGTCCCGCAGCAGCGACCTGATCGTGGTCTGCCCCGCCACCGCCGACCTGCTGGCCCGCATGGCGGCCGGACTGGCCAATGATCTGGCCACAACCGTGCTGCTGGCGACCGATACGCCGGTGCTGGTTGCCCCCGCCATGAACGTGCGCATGTGGACCCATGCCGCGACACAGGCCAACGTCGCGACATTACGTGCACGTGGCGTAACCTTCGTGGGGCCGGACTCCGGCCTCATGGCGTGCAACGAATCCGGTCCCGGACGTCTGGCTGAACCGGACAGCATCCTGTCCGCCATACTGCGCCTCCTGCATCCCGACCGGCCACTGGCGGGCCGCAGCGCACTGGTGACCGCAGGCCCCACGCACGAACCGATCGACCCCGTGCGCTATATCGCCAACCGCTCATCCGGAACGCAGGGGTACGCCATTGCCGCAGCCCTTGCGGCGGCGGGGGCGGATGTCACGCTGGTCAGTGGCCCCACCACCCTGCCCGACCCTGCCGGCATACGGACCGTGCGGGTGGAGACGGCACGCGACATGCTGGAAGCCTGCCGCGCGGCCCTGCCGTGCGACATTGCCGTCTGCACCGCCGCCGTGGCCGACTGGCATGTCGCCCCCGCGCCCCAGAAGATCAAGAAAACCGCAGGCGCGCCCCCGCCCGTGCTGCAACTGGCGCCCAATCCCGATATTCTGGCAACCCTCAGCCAGCCATCCCCCACGCGGCCGGGACTCGTCATCGGTTTCGCGGCGGAAACCGAACACGTCGTGCCGCATGCCACCGCCAAGCGCCTGCGCAAGGGCTGTGACTGGATCGTGGCCAATGATGTCAGTCCCGGCACCGGCATCATGGGCGGCACGGAAAACGAGGTCTGCCTGATCGATGCCACAGGCTGCGAACACTGGCCCCGGCTGGACAAGACGCAGGTCGCCCGGAAGCTGGTTGCGCGGATCGCCACATTCCTGCAAACGCCACACCCCAACCCTGAATAACCGGACCCCGCCATGACTTCCTCCCCCCTGCCCATCCAAGTCCGCCGCCTGGCCCATGCCCATGGCCTGCCGCTACCGGCCTACGCCACAGACGGGGCGGCCGGGATGGACCTGCTGGCAGCCGTGACCGAACCGATGACCATCGGGGCCGGTAGCCGCGCACTGGTTCCCACGGGGCTGTGTGTGGCACTGCCCCGGGGATACGAGATGCAGATCCGCCCGCGCTCCGGCCTTGCGCTGAAACATGGCATTACCCTGCCCAATGCGCCCGGCACGATTGATGAGGATTACCGGGGTGAAATCGGCATCATCGTCATGAATACAGGCGACGAACCCTTTGTGGTCGAACGTGGCATGCGCATTGCGCAGGCCGTTCTGGCCCCGGTCGTGCGCGGGACATGGGTTGAATATTCGGAACTGGAGGACACGGATCGCGGCACGGGTGGCTTTGGCAGCACGGGCACCGCAGGGTGACAGACAGCAGCCTGCCGGGGAACCTGCGGGTCCGCCCCAACATCGCGGACCTGCTGGGCCTGCTGGCGATCATGGCGGGGGCCGTCATCATCGCCACCGCCGGGCGCCACATGCTTGTGCCCATTCCCGCAAGCGAGGCGGGGACCATCCACCTCAATCCCGCATGGCTGCCCGCCTATGCCGTGCGGACCACGTTGCGCATGTTTGCGGCCCTTGCCGCGTCCCTGCTGTTTACCTTCACCTATGCCGTATGGGCCGCGAAAAGCAGGCGCGCGGGACAGGTGCTGATCCCGCTGCTGGATATCCTGCAGTCGGTGCCGATCCTCGGGTTCCTGACATTTACGGTGGTCTTTTTCCTTGGCCTGTTCCCCGGCCGGATGATGGGGGCGGAACTGGCCGCGATCTTCACCATTTTCACCAGTCAGGCATGGAACATGGCCTTTGCCATGTATCAGGCGCTACGCACCGTGCCGCCGGATCTGGAGGAAGCCGCCCTGTGCTTCGGCCTGACGCCGTGGCAGCGTTTCTGGCGGCTGGAAGTACCATTCGCCATTCCGTCGCTGGTCTGGAACACCATGATTTCCATGTCCGGCGGGTGGTTCATGGTCGTCTATTCCGAGACAATCACCGTGGGCAATACCGACATCGCCCTGCCAGGCATCGGATCGTATGTCGGCACCGCCATCGCGCATCGCG
>Ga0157365_10000751_pt1 | contig 13851 bp, 19 predicted proteins | sample AttsexASBM3_FD_111478 | JGI IMG/M metagenome (GOLD analysis project Ga0157365, IMG submission 111478) | Fungus gardens microbial communities from leaf cutter ant in Ribeirão Preto, State of São Paulo, Brazil - Atta sexdens ASBM3 | ecosystem: Host-associated > Fungi > Mycelium > Unclassified ... | reverse complement strand
TTCGAAGATCACACTGCCTATCCAATCATAACTGCAACAAACCTATGGTAGATTTTACTCTTTCTCTCTATTCTATGTAATTTTATACCCGCCATGTATGACACTTCTCGACTTCTACATTTACTGCAGACTTTCACTTCCACTTTCCATGTCGATACAGTCATTCCGTTGGGCCTCACGACCAATGCCAAAATCTTAGAGTTGCGATATAAAAAATTAAAAAGTGATCACGTGGAGATGCACTTGTTGATTGATTGCGCGTAATGTGTGAAACGCGAATTCAAAGTCCGCAAATCATGTCGGTTCAAAAGACGCGACTTGAGATTGCCTTACTCACAACCTTCTTCCTTGACGACCACCAGCTCAGCAATGCCGCCAAAGGTAAGTTGAGCCTCACATGAACACATTGGTTTTGGTTTATGAATGTGGATGTGAAACAGTCTGCTTCTACCGCTGCTAAGGCCCCTGCTTCTACTGCCTCCAAGGCACCAGTCAAGTCTGATGCTTCTAAGACTGCCAGCAAGAGTAAGGCTCCTGGTGGTGCGGAATCCGACAAAAAGAAACGCAAGAAGACGCGCAAGGAGACTTACAGCTCCTACATTTACAAGGGTTGGTCGACTCGGTTCATCATGTACCTATCTTCAGCCCTCATACTTTTGCAGTGCTCAAGCAGGTGCACCCTGACACTGGTATTTCCAACAAGGCCATGGCCATCCTCAACTCCTTTGTCAATGATATTTTCGAGCGCATCGCCACAGAGGCTTCCAGTATGTATGATACCCATTGATTACAACAATCCCTCACTCTTACCCTAGAACTTGCCTCATACTCTAAGAAATCAACCATTTCTTCTCGGGAGATTCAGACCAGCGTTCGCTTGATTCTTCCCGGTGAACTTTCTAAACATGCTATCTCTGAGGGTGAGGTTCCATGTTGTAGGCCTCGTTCAAAATCGCTGACTCCTTCTAGGTACGAAATCCGTCACTAAGTTTACTTCTGGTGGCAGATAAATGTAACGCTTTGTCATTTACATCTGCTTCACCTTTCGGATCGTCGAATGGAGACTAGACAAATAGGATATCGTGTCTTTATGTATATTAATTTAATCTATTCATGATATCTTTTGCTGGATATAATGTCTTGCCAACGAGTACGTCTGAAGCTGGAATGGGTGATTTGGTCTTTCTGTGTCAGTTTGCTTCAAGCTGATTTAGACATTTGTCGACACGATGCAAACCACTTAGGAAGCCGCCAAAATTGAGTCCTAGGAAATCGCCGAAGTCAATGTCACTGACATGTAATCACTGAATATCTGTCTTCAATTCACCAGGCTGATCTGATTTCAGGATTTCATTCCTACTTCTTGATTTATTTCACAACTTCAGACTTCAATTCCTATAGACATCTGTTTTTCTGCTAATGATTTAATTGTCAACACAAGCATGGCATTTGTGGGAAATTGACTAGTGACTCACCAAACAAGATGTTAGCTTGGATTATACATGAAATGTTCAAATACATGTTATACCCCGGTGCTTTTACATCCTCCCCATAGATGACTCTTGTCCAATCATAATTATGCATCCTCTTGCTAAGCACCTTCTAGTATAGTTCCACCAGTTTCTCTCGCTCTGTCATTCACCAAGGGTAATCCCAACTTAGCCCACCCCTGTATGAAAACCTTGTTTGATTACATAATCCTGCTTATTTTCTTTGGCCTCGCTTGGCTATGGTCAAGTTCAATTCTGGGAATCACAGATTGGTGTCATGGCTTCCTTCACTTCTCCACCAGGTACTCCAGTACCCTTGACACGTTACTCTTCAAGGGTGAGGCAAAGTCCTATATCCTCCCCTCGGAGGTCATCCAGATTGGTTACACCGACATCGACGCGTCTCAGCTCACCACCTATCAATGATCAGCAAAATACCTTCATGGATGTCGATGAGACAGTATTTATCAGGACAGAGAAAGGCGCTACACGAACATACAGTGAAAAAATATTCGCCAAGTCAGGCGAATTGACAATTTCTTCCTACGCCAGTCTACCTGTGGAAGTGAAGGAGGTACTCCGAAACGCCGGTATGGACCTTTATAACAATGATGATTATTAGTTTATTCTTCAAAGATGTCTTGGAAGCCTATAGTGGTGCTGTGGATACAGTCATCGGTTTCGCGCTTATAGTGTCTGTGCAGACATGTTTTGCGTGGCAGGTCAGGCTTACTTCAGTACACACTTAGCCGAAGCTTATCATCATCGTTCAGATCACTCGTGGAGCGCCGATTATGTGTTATATATTTCCGTGTCCTCAACGTGACGGTGACAGAGTCGCGGAACTACCTTTACATGCTTTCGTTCCTCAGGGTACAGACCGCGAGCCAGGACTCATTCTTGTCTCGGTTTATGGTGAAGTCCGGATATGGGACAGTGTGGGTGCTGGTCTAGCGGGTGGCAGAAACTTTACGACGATGGAGCTGGATTTGACGGAAGACGAGCATGTAACGAATCTTGTTCAATTTAATGTGAGTTGGACTTCTTCTCTGTCTGCCTTCCGATTCAATAACATATATCTGGTATGCAAGGCCAAAACATTTCTTATTGGCACATCTTCTGGACAGCTTTTGCGACTCATACTCACTCCGACTGGAGGCAAATATCTCCTGGTTTCACGACCCTTCTCCCGCCCTGTGCCTTCAAACTCCCTTTCTCGATTCATTCCTTCGTTCTTTGGCTCTTCAAATGTCGATCCTGTGGTTGTTACGAATGCATACGTTGGCTCTATTGCGCTTGGTAAACCCTCGGCTGCAGGCGGACATATCGTTTGGACTTTAGTTGGCGAGAGGATACAAAAGTGGGAATTGAAATCCGAGGGTTGGGAAGACCTGTTATCAGACATAAATGTCTTGACCTTGTTGGAGTCAGCTATCAGAGGTGCATTCGGGATTACAGATGAATTCTTAAATTTCGAGCTTATTGATGTTGGCTGTGAAAGGTGCGTTTTCTTTATTTGCAGATCTCGAGTACGTTTTATTGAAAGAATGGTAAAGTGAGGATAAGCTTGTGGTACTTGTGTCATATGTGCTCTCAGAAGAGGTTGCATTGACGACCAGCGAGCCTGAAAAGTGTCAGGTCTTTGTGCTGGCAAGATTATCGGCACAGAGAGATACATTCGCGATTGAAAGCATCAAGGCTGTTCCATATCAAAACGTGAGTAGGCGTTTTCCATGTCAATTGTTTGGAGCACTCATCTCTGGTACTAAGATCTCTGCTAGTGATTCACCACCTCGAATCCAGTTTTTGGCTGGTGGTGCTATCATCGTCGTACAATTTAGCAATGCGGTAGCTCTGGTTGCTCGAGGTATGCGTTTCCATCTCAGGTTGATATGTAGACCCTGAAGGCTCCTCAGATTCAGATTACCGGGACCAACTGGAACTCAAGTCTGCAGCCGACAGGATCCTCGGTGTTGGCGCATACGAAACCGACGGAACCTTGTTGATATCGACCGCTTCAATAATGATGAGAGTTACTCTGGACAAAGAGAAGATCAACACTTTTGATTTTCAGTAAGTGATTAGTGAATGCCTTTGGCTTTCATTAATGAAATTTCTAGGACTGGTCATACAAGCATTGCGAAACAAATAATAGTGCAAGCAATTGTCTACGGCACGCTGACCGAAGTAAGTTTACATACGTCTTTGAGAAGCGTCCTCACGTATCTTCCAACAGAATCCTCTTCGGTTTAGCTTTCCTCCTGAGATTCATGCAGAAAATCTGATGCAGGCGGCTGAACAGCTTAGCTCCGCTGTTCTTCGTTCAGGTACGGAAGTTGTGGTAATTGTTACATGTAACGCTATTTGACACATGTACAGCAACAGAAGTTATACGCAAGAATCACGACTTGACTTCACAATTGAACAATCGTAAAGAGTATCTGAACTCGTTGATTCAATTTATCAATGCCAATGCTGTCCTTGAAAAGGTGAGATATCTCGTCTATGATGTCGTGTCCTGTGAGTTCAATTTTTTCTCTCAGTTTTCTCGGACAAGTCTGCAGCAACTTCTTTCTGATGCTGAGAAAATGAATGCGGCTCATCAGCTATGGCTACATTACAATGATCTTTTCACGTAGGAAAATTTGACTTCACTTCTGTTGTTGTGTCAAACTGATTTTATGTAGAACCAATCCACAAATCAGCGTGTTGAATGATGCTGTACATGAGTTCATGTCAAACATTCACGAAGGCCCATACGAGGACGTCCTGCGAGCATTCTTCCGCCTACGAACTACTGACATCGGTAGGCTAATCAAAACAGTAAGAGATGCAGCAATCTCCGCCGCGCGCAGTACAGGTCACGATGTCACTCAAGTATTATTATTGGAAGCGGTCCTGATCGTAATAACCATTTTGCGTTCAGCCTTTGAGTACCGCATTGCCAATAAAAGTGTTTATGCAATTGAGCACCCTGTGATTAATCCGTGGACAAGTCGACCTTCGGTTATTGATGCAGTGATAGCATTGTTCGATGCGTCGGCAAAAGCAACAGAAAACCAAGAAGCCAATGGAGGAACACAGCAAAGACTCAGGCAACAGCTTCCGGAGCTTGCTGAGATTCTGCTCGCTTGTATCCAAGAGAGGCTACAATGGTTGGGCAGGTAAGCCATACGTGACTGAAAGCTGGAGCTGAAATTCTCAAAAATTAAAGCGGTCTAGCGGTTGACGAGCCTTCTGATCGGAAAGAACTGGAGCAGAGGTTTGCCCTACTCCAGACTGAAGTGCTAGAAACTCTCAGTATGCGTATCTATTTTGTCCGCTTTACAGTAGCTCATCCAAAACAGGGCGTTTTGGATATGAACCCGCTGCTTTTTCTCTAGGAGAAAAATACCGTGACTTTAGCTCTCTTGTAGCTCTTTGCAACTCCGGGACCGTCTATCCTCCTAATCAGAATCCCAATGCCGAGCGTATCCAGACCTATATTGACAAGTACCAGGAGGAGTTCACACGCGAGCTGTATCAATGGTATATCGAACACGGAGAATTGCGAGTGATGTTCTCTCAGGAAGACAAACAGGGTTATTTGAGTAACTTCTTTGCTGAGAAGCCTAATCCCGCAATCTCGTGGTTGGATGATATCGGCAAGGAGAGATTTGATGCTGCGAGCAGCACTCTTCTTCATGAGGCCCAGGGAACACAGAATCTAGAAGTAAAACATGTGAGTTGTGAGTCTCATGACGATTTGAGTTGTTTGTAAATGTCATTCTAGGTTATGTTGAGTCTTGGGAAATTGACACACATGGCCCAGGTATATGACAAAGGATTGTCACCAGATGAACAGATACTTGGCCGTGAGTGTCCAGTTCGCTTTTTTTTCCATCTCAGAGGAAGGGCTGAACAAGAATGTTAGGATTTCATGATGAGCTTGACTTGATCAGTGTGCACGAGAACGTGTCGGAAGAATTCAAATCGGTTCTGACAGGCGCACATGGACGTCGTCCTCTTGAGGACCAAGTTGACATCGTTGTGGCAAGTAAGGCTACCCAGTTGGCTGAGAGAAGAGGCATGCTATACGTGAGGAGTTATACTTCTGATTCGTGAGAAACCTTGAATTGACGTGAGAACAGGTATTCAAAAACTTTGTTCGCCAACTTTTACAAGGCAAAGTGCTGTCGGTAGAGGACATCGCTGATGTATTGACACTGAAGGACAATAAAGAGGCCCCGGAGGACTATGCTGTAGCTCTGCAGCTTGTTAGCCATGCCTCGGTAATTAGTATATATAAAAGTTGGGTATGATGGCTTACAGTTTTTTCAGACTCTCCCAGAGGCGCGCAAAAAGTCTGCTCTACGGACAATCTGGCGACGGGTGTATCTCCATGACAAGTAAGTTTCTCAGATGAGGAGCACAGAAACGGAAGCTGACTAGGCGCAGCTGGAATGATATACGCAAAACGGCGAACAGGTCTGACGCAGAGGTTGATGAGTCCTTGAAGAGCACTGCGCTGTATAGTGTCTTCTCCTACCAGCTGTCCAGGGATAAGGATGAAGATGTTGAGATGAAGCCTGACGAGGTGAAACCTGACGAAGCTCTTGAACTTTCACAGCCTGAAGAACTAGCGTTGAGATGGCCGGGGATGTCACCAGAACAACTGGGCATGATTATGAATGACTATGTTCAAGAGATGGATGCACTTGGTGAATATGATTTGAATGAGGAGTTGGTACTGAGAGTAAATGAGTTGGCTTCCCAGGATGCAGCCTTGGAACAGTAATAATACATTGACTAGTCATTGTGCAGTGTTTTTTTCATGTATCATTAATTGCTTGATATATTTCAATGCTAATACAGAATCAATCACTATATGATTATGTCTGATACAATAGATTCTAAAAAAAAGAGGAGGTATATAACCCATTGAAGAAGGGTATCAATATGAGAATACCTTCTGTGTCAATTGAACAGATAATCAGACAATCATCAAAGACACGAAATAGAGTTTGATTTTTTTTTAAATCAACAGTTTGTTTGTACAAATCTCGACAGTCTCGTTGGACACATGAAATGGGTGACATTATTGTTTTCCTGCTGGAGAAGACAAGAAACTGCTAATACGTGATGTCAATCTCTGATACAGAATGTGAAGTTCGAGAAGAACGAGCGTCCAATTACGACGACGCCATTCAACGGTATAAGCATTCATCCATTCTTTCTCTTGTATAGTCCATCGTTTATAGAATTCGGATAAAGCACTCTCTTTATCTATAGTTGTGGTCGATTCAGGGAGTGATAAAAGGATAGCATTTTTAGCTGCTTCGAAACGAGAATTGCTCTGAGGTCGAAGTGGTAAAGGATCGTGTATATCAAAGGAGGGAGAAGGACTCACCTCCAACCAGAACTTGTGATGGAACATATCTAGTTGCTGTCGTTGTAATCTAAATTGGAGTTCGAGATTGGATGCTTGGTTGTTACATGTCGTGCTGGAGAACTCGAAGAGAGAATAAGGATGGGGAGGGAGAGCTGGGGGTTGATGATCTGAGTGCGCATCCTCATAAATCACAGAACGCATGTTGGAAACAGGGTCTGGTGGCGCGACGCGGTGTCGCCGAGACGTTGAGGCATGGAACAAGCGGATTCGCACGATTGATGGGAAATGCATAACGTTCAGTATAAACGCTTGGTAAATATTTTGTCTGTCACACATTGTCACACAAACCTCGCTGTTAGGCATCACGCCAATCACGTCGTACTCAGGAATAGGTTCAGTCTCCACTTCGGCAGCAATGACAGCAGTATCAGACATTGTTTCTTGATAAATCCTTTATTTCTCTTATCGAGATCCAAACCGATTAAGGAATTTTATGTCTTTTATAATTTAGTTGCACAATCTCGGATGATGAGACCCTTAGGATGGTCCAGATGATCGCGGAGAATTGTATACAATACAGACTACGAAAAGACCTCCCAGAAAGATGCCTTTAACTGCTTGGGCGGAGGGAGACCAAGGTCGTTTGTGATGTCCTCAAACAAGCTAGGCTCGGATTGAGGTTGCTCAGTAGATGAAGGTGCAGTGGCAATGATATTCTCATCCTCGCGTAAATGTTGGAGGTTGTGGGTAGGGCCGTCACCTTGATGCGTGCTCAAACCACCAACGACGACTATTTTTGGGAGGAATTCAGAATTGACTGGAGAATGCTGATTTTGGAAGGAGACATTTTCCTGCATGTAGGGGACGAGGGGCTAAGGAAGTGATTCAGGGTTACTATAGCCTGAAAGGACGATGGACGGACCACATGGATGGGTGGTTCAGGCTCAGGCTGAGAGAGATCGGGCAGAGAGACGGTGAGGAGCTGGTGTTTTGGAGGAGGCGCAAGGGGAACTGTAGAGGGAGGCAGGCCGGGGCCGGGGGCTACGATGTGGGGGGAGTGTCTCGAGGCAGCGACATGGAATTGTTTTCGGAGAGACGCAGTGATCGTCTGGCGCAACATTGAGAATAGACACGTGACTTATTTTTGTGTCGCCTCGTGTGGACATCGTGGCACTGCAGTGATATTTCCCTTGAGCCAGTAAATGAGTATTGCCCCTAAGATATTCTTGTTCTGTCATGCTCCTCTCTCCTGCGTGCGCCCCTCCTTTCTTAGTCTCTCACTTATCTCCCAACATGCTCTTCTTCAACAGGTCCACTAGCGCCGGTCTCCCCCCCGCCCCAACTTTCTGGGGCAAGCTCAAACCTAAGAATAAAGAGGGTGATCTACGCCAGCAAGCAACTACACAAATGGCGATCGCCCGTCAGCGTCTAGTCACTCTCGTTTGTGGTGAACATGAGACCCTACATCTCGTAAGTTCTTACCCTGTATATTTCTTACTCGGTATATAATCTTATCTTGGCTGCACAGCTTCCGAATACATTCGCTGTCCGTATCTTGATCTTCCCTTTCCCTAAACTGTGTTTGACAATTTTCTCAGGAATTGGAGGATCTCGCTCGAAATTGGACGAAACCTCCGCCCGACGCCCAGTTCCATCTTCGCGTTCCGGTCGAATATGCTTCTCTGCATGCTGCCGTTAGTTACCAGATATTTCTCGTTTCAACATCGAACTGATGCATAACATAGCGATTGGTCGCAGGACTGTATATCTATGTATGTTCGGGTGTCCAGCGTATAAACTAATGGTACTGATCTTCGTCTCAGCTGACAGGCGAGGACTCGTTTCAAATCGCAATCATGGGTGTACAGGGCTTACGTGTAGAGATTGTCACCGATGCTCCTCCTCCACCCGATGAGCCTCCGTGAGTTATAATGACGATCACAAGCCTTGACCCACTGCTCATCAGCTATTTCTGTTTCAGTCCCCCACCGTGAGTATCAATCTTGCCTGAAATCAAGGCTTCTCTGATCTAACCAACTCACAAGACCACCGCCAGTACTTGAGATGCCGGCCACTTTCAATCTAGAACTTGTACCTGGTCAGAATGTTGCTCTCGAAGTATCCGTCGTATCCGACGAGCTTGACATGGCGAGAATGGACGATGGTACAGTTGTTGATGGACAATTTTGGGGGAAGCTAGATCTCGTTCACCAAGGTGATGACCACAAGCTCGAATTTCAGGGAACTCGATTGCCCCATGGTTCGGAGAATACTCCAGAAGCCATGTTTGATTCTCGAATGATTAGCCGCCTGGCCATTGCGTCAAAACCTCCAGTCGCCAGATGTCAATTGAGTGTTATCTGTCCAATCATCCAATATTGTGACCTCGTCCTGCAAACCTCTGCCTTTTGGAAGCTGAGCATGACATGGCCACCGGCAGAATCCCTCGATGGTGACCCTAACAAAGTCAAATTTTTTTGTCGTAGTCACCCAGGAGGAGCACTAGAGCATTTCGATAGCGAAACCGTGACAACTGCTTTATATTACGAAGCAACGTGAGTGTGTGCCAGTTTGAACTCAGCACGCTTGTTGAGATGAGGTTTAGCCCGGATGCATCTATGATTGAGCCGAATTCTTTTATTGCCCCACGAAACGGGTTCGCTATGCCGTTTAGGGACTTCCTGTTACATCTCAAGAATGTCTTGGACCAACTTGGGTTATCAATCCATGCCCGTACAAACTTTATCAAGTACGTCATTCTCTCAGAACGAGCTTCTTTGTTGATCATCGTCTCCCAGCAATAATATTGCTGCATGGTCTCTGCATAAGAATATCGCATACCGTTTTCTGAGTCCAGCAAAGATTGCAGCCGCAATTGACATAACTGTCGCAGCGGACCCCTGCGTCTTCACTCGGCTGTTTCTTATCTGGCGAGGCCTGACTGACGAGGAATCAGGCAATTTTGCTGGGGCTGGAGAAAAAGAGGCTAATGGATATAATTGGAGAGAGATTATTGGATGGTCTGAAGAGATGAAAGACCCAAATCTATTCCGTATCCTGGAGCTTTCCATCATGGAGGTCACATAGATCCTTTCATGGTTTGGTCCAGGCTCAGTCTTCTCAGCCCTGAACGCGGGTCTTCTTTCCGGTTCTCTTTATCCCCGCTGATGGAGACCAGATCTGCTACTTCTGACGCTATTTATCTCTAATACCACGGCCGAGGTGCACGCTTTATGCTTGAAGTCAACTTTACTATAATCCTTCATTCACCCTTTAGTAATCCTCTGTTGCTGCGCGCTGTACTGAAAGTATTAATTGTTGCTGCTTATTGTATACCTATATATATATATATATCAATTTCGACCATCGATCATTGTGTGATGTCACGCGTCTCTCAACCCAATACCTACTAAATAACTGAAGCGCCATGCCCAAGGACACCATCCTTGCAACACCGATACGTCGCTCAAAGCGCTTTCAACCTCTTGCGACACCTTCTGGAAAGTCCAGCACAAAACTCGACTGTTTTTGGACTTCGAGTCCCATCTACACACGAACCTTGAACACGGATCTAGATTTGCTCCAAGATGAGCGTGATGAACTCTCTGAAGACGACATATCCAACCTAGAAACGAGATTTTACGATGCTCTCGATATGGGTACTCAAAAATACAAAATATACAGGGGCGCAAAGAAACGTGTAAAGATTGAGGAGAAGAGGGAGGTTTATCAAGTTGGAGATACAATTCTCGTCGAGACGGATGTACTTTATAGAGTGAGGCGACCACCTAGTGTAGCAGTGATTGTCGCTATGTGGGAATGTAGAGACAAGAACGGAGTTGGGGAGGAAGTGGATTCGAACAAGATGAGGATTCGAGTACATTGGTTTTTGCGGCCGACGGAGATGGCTTCTATACGGGCGAAACGCAAACACGCACAGGTGCGTAAATCAAAAATACAAGTATCTTGCCACCAAAATGACGGATGATTGTTGATGGACAGAATGAGGTTTATTATGGACTCGAATCGAACGAGATCATCCTTCCTGAAGTGGTCGTCTCGCGTTGTACTGTTTTTGGCAAAAGTCAGCTTTTGAAAAGCATCAAACGCTCTCTTACGCAAAAGCGAAACGCTGGACAGCAGAATCCAGCTCATTGCTCTGACGACGAGAGCGATAACGAAGAAGAGGAAGACAGAGAAGAAGCTTTCTCTTGTAATTTGGCTGTGGACTCTTACCGTGGACTCTTTTATGACTTTCACTGGGATGCACATCGCAAGTCTGTTCTATCTCTCACAAAGCCCCCTCTCATTACGGATGACAATGAAGAGGACACGTCTTGGGGCAGTGGTATACCTTGGAATGTTGAAATAAAGGAATCAAAGAGAGGTAGTACTGGAAGGAAGCGGAAGCTTGAGGAGGAGTCTGACGATGACATCGAGTCAAAAGACGAATATCAAGCCTCGGAAGATGAAAAGGACGAAGAGGAACAGGAGGAACAGGAGGAAGACGTAGCGATGACTCTACAAACACCGAGCAAGAAATATGCTCGTCGGGACCCCTCAGGCGCATCCTCTCCTCGCAAATCGACTACAGCAACTCCACGCAAGCGCCCTTCCGCTGTGAAACCCCTTGCGCAACCAACACCTCATTCCAAGAAAGCAGCTGCCGCTCGAGGAAGAAAATTGGGGACTCAGCTCTCTCCTTCTAAAAAGAAACAGAAATTCACCATTCGACCACGGGCTTTTCCTTGTATCAATTGGAGCAGTTCGCAATCAAACTGGGGATTAAAAGATCCTTGGTTACGTGCAACGCACATGTTGCATGTTGGGAATCGACCTAATTCATTGCCCTGTAGAGATACGGAGTTTGACAACGTGCTGAGGTGTGTTGGTGAGTTACTAGAGGAAGGGAGTGGGGGCTGTGTTTGTAGGTGCACGATTTTGATAACTAGTGGTGCAGAAGAAGGCTGATGTTTTATGCTGAGCAGATATTTCCGGGGTTCCTGGCACAGGGAAAACCGCGACCGTACATTCGGTTATAACCGAACTCACGACGATGGCACAAGCTAATGTGAATCGATCTTTTGAACAACCTCTATTTATTGTTGATATTCCTACAGGAAACCAACCCTTTCACATTTGTTGAGATCAACGGTCTGCGATTACCAGAACCCACAGCAGCATACTGTCTACTCTGGGAAGCTGTGTCCGGCCATGATGTCTCAAGAGATGGCCATCTCACCATTTCGTCTAAGGAAAGCCTCAAGGCCCTTACTCGATATTTCAGTGGTGGTACAGGACGAGGTCCTGTAGGTCACGCATGGTGGGTATGGCTTCTTATATCCAACTGAATCGACAGTGAATTCATTACAGCATTGTGTTAATGGACGAACTAGACCAGTTAGTCACCAGTAAACAGGATGTTGTTTATAATTTCTTCAACTGGCCGACACTTGCTGGGAGCAAGCTCGTTGTCATCGCTGTCGCTAACACGATGGATTTACCAGAAAGGGTGATGACAGGACGAGTAAGAAGTCGATTGGGTTCGTCCAAATTTGGGGTTGAGCTAGTCAAAGACTAAGTCTTTCATCGGTGAACAGGGATGATACGAATCAATTTTCAGCCATATACCCGACTACAACTGGAGACCATTGTTCGTGCGCGGCTGACGTCTGCGAAAGAAGGTCTGGATGGAGAGAATATAGATGTAATTGAGGACAAGGCTATCACGATGGCGTCCATGAAGATTAGTGGTATCAGCGGTGACGCTCGAAGAGTATTAGATATATGCAGGTAAGAATTGGGTCTTCTTTATATAGACACAGTTTGAGGCTGATTTTTGAAATGGAAGACGGACAATCGAGCTTGCTCAGTCAGATAAAAGGTTGGCAACGATAAAAGATGTTCAGGAGGTATTCCGTGCCATGCAACACAATCCTGTAACGGCGTTTTTGAAGGATTGTAGCTTCCATGAACGCCTCATGCTTGCCTCGCTGGTGAAATGTATGAAACGTGAGGGTATTGAGGAAATTAAATGGGGAGAAGTAAGCGAGAAGCCAAGACTTGTCAGGTTTCATTTCTCATTTTATTTTTTGCAGATTTGTCACCAGCATTTAATATACATGGACGTTATACCCTCTGATTCAGATCCCAAGACAAGACCGACGATAAACGAATTGCTCATGGTACGTGATTCCCTATCGTCATCAAGGGCTATAGTTGTGGAGGAAGGAGCTATAGTAGCTCGAAAACATGAAGACGATCGGAGAGTATTGTTGAACATTGAGCAAGGTGAAGTAGAACGTGTTTTAAGCGATGTTGGAGGTAGTGCCTGGCGGAATATTCTGTGCTCATAATGATATCATAGTGATATCATATGGTTATATATTTCACGATAGTTAGACAAACGCCTATTGATTTGTGATACCATTAGAATACTGCTCATGACGCTATTATTTGATGCTCCGGAGAGCAGGTCAAGGTATGCGATGCAAGGTAGAACATGTCAACTTGTTGGCACAAATGGTCCTCCATAAAGATGGACTTCTGAAAACCTCAGCCTGTCAAGAATAATGGGCCAGCCACATAGATCACAATTGTTCGATCAATCTTGCCCAGAAACTGTTGGATATAGCTACGACAAGAGACCGCGGCAAACGCGCACTGGTTGTGTATCGATTCGGTACTGTAGGTATAGTAGATCGGAAACGCAACCATTGTGTCGATGAACAGATCATTCTGAGGTATGACAAACTCACAAACCTCGATGTACTCATGCGGTTGAGGGAGCTATGAAAAGGAGCTGAATTATGAGAAATTTGTAAAAAAAAATAGCGGCTATGCAAGAATAGAGATAGGAGGAAAAGCACATAAGGTCAATATAGATGTTTACAATGTGGATATCACTAATCGTGATTCGTCAAGCTGGCCAGAGCCTGGTCGGCATTATGAGCAATAAACTCGAATGGCACATAGCCTGGAGAGATATTA
>Ga0157365_10000750_pt1 | contig 13870 bp, 13 predicted proteins | sample AttsexASBM3_FD_111478 | JGI IMG/M metagenome (GOLD analysis project Ga0157365, IMG submission 111478) | Fungus gardens microbial communities from leaf cutter ant in Ribeirão Preto, State of São Paulo, Brazil - Atta sexdens ASBM3 | ecosystem: Host-associated > Fungi > Mycelium > Unclassified ... | reverse complement strand
GGGTGGCGCGCAGCGCGGGATGGCCCGCGCTCCAGTCCAGCCCGCGCATCCGGTGCTGGTAGCCGATCGCGGCCAGACGGCGCTGCAGCGCCGCGCGGCTGTATGTCGCCGACAGCGCGAACAACCAGGCCGCGACCGCGGCCGGGGCCGCCGGCAGCGGGTCGGTGTCGTGCGCGCGGCACCAGGCGCAGAACGTGCGCCAGTCATGGGCGTAGGCGCGCAGCGTCTCCGGGGCGTGCGCGTCGCGCGCGGCCGCCCGGGCCGCGTCGAGCGCCGCCTGCAGGCGGTCGGACGGCAGGTCGGGAACCGGGTCATCGGGCGGGTCGAGCAGCGCGGTCATTGTCACATTTTTTTATAAATGAGACTGGAGCCGTTAGTCATATCAGTAGGATAGGCGGTTTTTAACTGATGAGACTGTTCTTCAAAAAAGAGACTCAATGCTGCAATGCAGGCTAACACCTGACTGGGCGGCCACCTTCACCTCGATCCATTCAGCATGATAACCAGTCGTGATGAGACGCACTTTCATGGCCGCTCACGTGCGCTGACCAAGGTGTCGCGGACCGCAACGGTTTGCGCCGACTTACCGGACGCGGCTGCGCGGCAAAAATGAGAGGGATTGCGGCCTGTCTGCTTCTAGGCACGAACGCTCAGAAGCAGACGTCTCCGCCGATCCCGGCACGATTCACGGTCCGACGCGCCGAGGGGCGCGGAGGAGAAGAGACGCCTATGCACGATTGCGTTTCCGTCACGGGACACGCGCCGGGGACGCGCCGAGCCAGCGCGCGGTTGCGGTCAGATCGTCGCCGGTCAGGCCGTGCCCTGCGTCCTGCACGCGGTGCTCCACTTCGGCACCGCCGTCGCGCAGCACCCGCTCGAGCGCAATGCGCGACGAGGGCGGGATGATCGGGTCCCGCGCGCCCGACAGCATCAGCACGCGCGTTCCGGCCAGATCGGGCGCGGGCGGGGTGGCGAGCGGCGCCATCGCGCGTATTAGTACCCCGCCCGAGAGCAGGCCGGGATGCAGCAAGAGCAGCGCGGCCGCAATGTTCGCGCCGTTGGAAAATCCCAGCGCCGTGAAGCGCTCGCCCGGATGGGTGCGACGCCACTCGGTCACGAAGGACGCGAGATCGTCGGCGCGCGCGATGAGGTCGGCCTCGTCGAACACGCCCTCGGCGAGGCGGCGGAAGAAGCGCGGCATCCCGCGCTCCAGAACCTGCCCGCGAGGCGAGAGGATCTCCGACCCAGGCGAGACCCGCCGGGCGAGTGGGACCAGATCGCGCTCGTCGCCCCCCGTCCCGTGCAGGAGAAGCAGCGGCGGCGCGCCGGGCCTTGCGCCGGGTTCCGCGTAATGAATGAATGTCTGGGTCATGATCCGCCCCTCCCTGAGGCGCATGGTCCGGTCATCTGCCGGACGCGACGCCCGGCAGATATGGTCACGCCAGTTCCGGCAGGACGCGGGTGATCTCCGCGCGGTGCCGCTCCAGTGTGGGCGGCAGTTTCAGGGCCTCCCCAAGCGACGCCCGTGGCTCGTCCACATCGAAGCCCGGTGCGTCAGTCGCGATCTCGAACAGGACGCCGCCCGGCTCCCGGAAATAGACGGAGCGGAAATACTGCCGGTCGCGCTGCTCGGTCGTCGCAATCCCGTGACGCTCGCGCAGCACCGACGCCATCCGCGCCTGATCCGTATCGTCCGTCGCCCGAAAGGCAACGTGATGGACTGAGCCACGCCCGAGCCGCGCGGGGCCACCGCGCGCCTGTTCCAGATCGACGTGGGACGCTCCCGAGACGAGGCGCGTGACGTCGCCCTCCACCCCAGCCGTCTCGTAGCCGAACACGTCCGTCAGGATCGTGGCGGTAGCCTCGGTCGCGCCGAGTGTCAGACGCACGCCGACGATCGTCCTGATCGCGACCTCGACGGGGATGTCCGATGTCGTCCACGGCTCATCCGTAGTAGTCTCCGTCTCGACGAGGGCGAAGCGCATCCCGTCCGGGTCGCGAAAGCGCAGGATCGGAGCGCCGAAGGACGTCGTTTCCACGAGACCGGCCACATCATGGGCCGAGAGGCGCGCGCGCCACCAGCCGAGAGTGCCTTCCGGAATGCCGAGATGGGTCTCGCCGACCTCCCCCAGGCCGGCACGTCCGGCGGCGGCGTTCTCCCACGGGAAATAGGTCAGGATCGTGCCGGGGGTGCCGAGCGTGTCGCCGTAATAAAGGTGATAGGTGCCCGGATCGTCGAAATTGACAGTCTTCTTGACGAGGCGCTGGCCAAGGACATCGGTGTAGAATGCCAGGTTGCCGCGCGCGGCGCCGGACATTGCGGTGACGTGATGGATCGTATGGGTGTTCATGGACGGAAACTCCGTTGCCGGGGCCTTTCGTCCCGGTGTGATCATGAAAATATGCAATCCCCTTGCTATTTCCAGAACAACCCTATTGCATCCATGCAATATCGCGCTTGCGGTGGTCGAAGGCAGGAGAATGGGCGATGAACGTGACGGACCGGATCGCGAACTGGGACGATCTGCGCGTGCTCGACGCCATCGCGCGCGAGGGGAGCCTGCCCGCCGCCGCGTTCCGGCTCGGCATGAACCACTCGACCGTGTTCCGCAGGCTCGAACAGTTCGAGGCCCGCACCGGACGGCCCGTCTTCGAGCGCCATCGCGATGGCTACGTCCCCACGCCCTCGGGAGAGGCGATCGTAGCGCTGGCCGGGCGGATGGCGCAGGATCTCGACGCGCTCGCCCTTACCTTGGCGGGGCAGGACATGAAGCCGACGGGCGAGGTGCGGCTGGCGACGAGCGACGCGCTCCTGTCCGGGCTCGTCATGCCGGCACTCGCATCCTGCCGCGTGGCGCTGCCCGGCATACGGCTCGACATCGCCATCGACAACGCCGAAGCCAACCTCTCGCGTCGTGACGCCGACATCGCGGTGCGTGCAACCGACGCCCCGGCCGATACACTCGTGGGCAGACGAATCGCCCCCATCGCCTGGGCGCTCTACGGCCTGACGGGCGACGACCTTGCAGGCGGCCCGTTCGTTGCGCCCGGCGAGCGAATGGCGGCGATGTCGGTCGGGCGCCATGTGGCCGCGACGGTGCCGGTCGCGCGCATCGCCGCGCGCGTGGATACGGTGATGGGTCTGGCGCAGGCGATCGCCTCCGGCATGGGCTGCGGCTATCTTCCGTGTTTCGTGGGCGAGCGGACACCGGGGCTGCATCGCCTCGCACCGCCGGTGGACACGCTCGCCACCGATCTCTGGCTGCTGACCCATAGAGAGATGCGCCACGTGCCGCGCATCCGCGCGATGATAGACATCCTCGCTGAGCGCCTTCAGGCCGAGCGGGCGCTGATCGCCGGTCTTACCACGGAGACCCCCCCGCCATGACCAATATCCCGGCCGCCTTCCACAGCTATGCCCCGGGGGGAGGGGCATCGTCTCGCGCATGATCCGTTCATGCGATCGTCGGTCCGCGACCGATCGGCTGGATCGGCAGCGTCGACGGGATGGCGCTGCTTCCCTCGGACCTCGTGGCCGCGCCCCGCGTGGCCGACAGCCCCGTGCAGTTCGAGTGCCACGTCACGCAGTTCCTGCCACTCGTCGATGCCGAGGGCGGCCCGACCGTCGCCGAAATGACGTTCGCGGAGGTGGTGCGCGTTCATATCCGTGCCGATCTGGTGCGCGACGGCCGCTACGATGCGTATTCCCCCGGCGTCACTCTTCGCGGCGGGGGGCCTGCGGATTATCTCGAGGTCCGTCCGGATGCGGTGTTCAGGATCCATCGGCCGGGGTGAAGGGCGATCGTGCAAGATCATGCCGCGAGCCTCATTTTAGGAAATGATCCGCTTCTTCTTTTTCCGTTTTCCGATTTTTGCCACGACCGTAATGTTCCTCTCAGCGGCTGACTGCATCGGCGCCGCAGCCAACACGAGGACGTAATCATGAACACAATTTCCCTCCGCGACGTCGCCCTGTTTGTCGCCCGCTTCGGTCTCTCGCTCCTGTTCCTGACGATGGGCTGGGGCAAGCTCTCCGACTTCGGCGGCGCCACCGCCTACATGATGCAGGCCGGCGCGCCCCTTCCCGCCCTCTCCGCACTGGTCGCGATAATTGTCGAACTCGGCGCGGGTGCCGCATTGGTTGCAGGCGTGGCCGTTACCCCTGTCGCCTCGGCCCTCGCTCTCTACACGGTTGCAACCGGTCTGATCGGGCATCACTTCTGGACGTATGCGCCGGGCATGATGCGCTACGACATGACCATCCATTTCTACAAGAATATCTCGATCGCCGGCGGCCTCCTGGCTCTCGCCGCCGCCGGGGCAGGCCGCTATGCCCTCACGCTGCGTCGGACCCGCCTTCTCGCCGGTTGATCCTGCGTGCCAGCACCCGTTGAGCCCGGAATGGCGACGATCGTGGTGCCGACGCCGATACTTTTATAACGACGAGGATTCGGTCCGGCCGCTCGCAGCCACCGGCAATCCGGCTCCCAAGATGCTGCCAGCGCCTTGGTCTCTGGCGTTGGCAGGACCGTCTCTATCGCTGCGCCCAGGGGGCTCGCGCCAGTTCCCGCGCCAGATGGTCGATCAGGACCCGCACGCGCAGCGGTCGCAATGGACTGGCGGGCATGACCAGATGAAGCCCCAGCGGGCCGATCGACCAGTCCGGCATGGGGGTCACGAGCCGACCCTCGCGCAGCTCCCGCCAGACCATGAATTCCGGCTGGATAGCAAGGCCCTGGCCCGCCAGAAGCGCGGGCATTATCAGGTCGACGTTGTCGGACCAGACGCAGACCGGCGGCTCGACCGTTACCTCCCCAAACTGCGGATGTTGGAACCGCCACACCCCGCGCGCCGCGCTTCCAGTGTAGCCTAAAGCCCGATGCGCGGTCAGGTCGGTCGGATGTTTCGGCACGCCATGACGTTCGAAATAGGTCGGCGCGCCGACGAGCAGCAAGCGTATGGTGGAGAGGCGACGCGCCAGCATGGACGAATCATCGAGGGTCGCGATGCGCAGAGCCAGGTCGAACCCCTCGGCCACCAGGTCGACCTTGCGGTCGCTGAGAGCGAAGTCGACGATGATTTCTGGATAGGCCTCGAGAAAACCGGGCAGGGTCGCGCCGAGATAACCGATTCCGAACGAGAGCGGCGCGCTGACGCGAACCCGCCCGCGCGGCGTCAATGCCTGCTCCCCCGCCTCTTCCTCGATCGCCTCGCCTTCGCTGAGGATGCGTGCGGCCCGGGTGAGCGCCGCACGCCCGGCGTCGGTGAGGGAAACGCGCCGCGATGTGCGGGCGATCAGGGTCACGCCCAGTCGTGCCTCGAGCCTGCTGATCGCCTTGGAGACCGTCGGGTCCGACAAGCCGAACTCGCGCGCCGCGCGCGAGAACGAGCCGTGTTCGGCGACCTTGGCGAAGATCGCCCAGGCTTCGAGATCGGGAAGACGCCTGGTCATTTCAAGAAAGGATGAAATTCCAGCCTTTCCCTTTCGTCAAGTCCGATACCGGCGCATCTTCGGCGTGCCGGCGCGGCCCGCCCCGGTCCGGGGAGACGGGCGATGATCGTCGCCACCTCAGATCTTCCTCGAAACACATGATGACTGGATATCTGCCATGCCCACCATCACCACAACCGACGGGACGGAGATCTTCTACAAGGACTGGGGCGACAGGAACGCGCCGGTCATCATGTTCCACCACGGCTGGCCGCTCAGTTCCGATGACTGGGACGCGCAGATGATGGTCTTCGTCCAGAAGGGCTATCGCGTCATCGCCCATGACCGTCGCGGCCACGGACGCTCCAGCCAGTCGGCCACGGGCCATGACATGGACAGCTACGTTTCGGACGTGATCGCCCTGACCGACGCGCTGGACCTCAAGGACGCGGTGCATGTCGGCCACTCCACCGGCGGCGGCGAGGTCGCGCGCTACGTCGCGAAGGCGAAGCCGGGCCGCGTGAAGAAGGCCGTGCTGGTCAGCGCCGTCTCGCCCATCATGGTGAAGACCGACGCCAACCCCGATGGCGTGCCGATGGACGTCTTCGACATGGTGCGCGAGCAGACGGTGACCAACCGTTCGCAGTTCTATTACGACTTCACGCTCCCCTTCTTCGGCTACAACCGCGAGGGCGCGGAGGTGAAGGAAGCCGTCCGGCTGAACTGGTGGCGTCAGGGCATGATGGGCTCGGCGCTGGCGCATTATCACGGCATCAAGGCGTTTTCGGAGACGGACTTCACCGAGGATCTGAAGGCGATCGCCGTGCCGACGCTGGTGATGCACGGGGAGGACGATCAGGTCGTGCCCTTCGCCACCACCGGCAAGCTCGCCGCAGCGCTCGTGCCGGACGCCAGGCTCATCTCTTATCCCGGTTTCCCGCACGGCATGCCGGTCACCCACGCCGAGCGTATCAACGCCGACTTGCTCGCCTTCATCGAGGGCTGACCCCACGTGGTGTGCGGGGCCGCGCCCCCGCACGCAACCGTCCTGCCGGAAGCTATCGTCATGAGCGATAATATCCTGATCTTCTACGGCTCTTACCGGTCGGACCGGAAGGGGATCCGCTTCGCCGAATGGCTGGTCCGCGTCTTCGCCGAGCGCGGCGCGCAGGCCGAGCTGATCGATGCCAAGGCGCTCGATCTGCCGATCCTCGACCGGATGCACAAGGAATATCCTCCGGGAGAGGCACCCGAGGCGATGGAGGCGCTGGCCGAAAAGATCAGGGTGGCCGACGCCTTCGTCTTCATCACCGGCGAATACAACTGGGGTGTGCAGCCGGGTCTGAAGAACCTGACCGACCATTTCCCCGAGGAATGGTTCTGGCGCCCGGCTGCGATCGTCAGCTATTCCGCCGGCCGGTTCGCCGGGGCGCGCGCGAACCTTGCCTGGCACGGTATCCTGTCGGAAATGGGCATGGTGGTCGTCTCCAGCACCCTCGCTGTCGGCGACATCGGCCACGTCTTCGACGGGGCGGGGGAGCCCGCGGGCGAGAGCGGCGGGGCGCTCGCCCGCGCCTTTCCGCGCTTCGCGGACGATCTCGCCTGGTGGACCGAAGCTGCCTGCGCGCAGCGTGCCCGCACGCCTTCCCCTTACTGACCCGATCTCCGTCTGGTGCTGTATCGGGAGAGGGCCGAGCCGCGCGGGGCTTTTCCCACGACGATCAGGCCCGCGTCTGACCGCAATGAACCGCACCGGCTTCGACGAAGGCCAGTGCTCGCAAGGTACGAGGCATGTCCGCTTCAAGGAAGTGTAGGGGTGTGTCTAGCGTCCGCAAGGAAGGCGGAGGCGGTCATCGCCGACATACTTTCAGACGGAAACGTTCGATTTGCCCTCATGACAGCTGCAACGCCCCACTACCCACGAAACAGTTTGTATTATATGCTCCAGAGGGTTTTCTCACGAGGTCAGGTCGTATGTTTTGGATCACCAGACGCAAGGCTCTGACCGTCAGCGCTGCAGGGTTGGCACTGACAGGCAGAGTAGCGGCTGCCGATGGCGATGAGCCGCTTCTCAACCCATGCGCCCTACAAGGTGATCTTGACGCGATCTGGTCGACACTGCTGGAGGTCTCGCCCGATCCCTTCCAGTCGTCGGACAGGCAGGGCGTTACAGATCTTTTTCACCACGCACGGTCGCGGATCACTTCTCCCATCACCGCCAGGGAGGCTTGGCTGGCGATATCGCCAGTCCTGGGGGCGTTGAATGACGGACATGTGGCGGTTGGCTTTCCGGGAGCGCTCAACGAGGCCCCCCATCGCTTTCCTCTCAGCTTCGCCGTCGACCAACCTACGGGTCATCTTCTTGTAGACTATGACCGAACCGGCACGGTGGCGGCTGGCAGTCACGTCATTGCTATCGAAGGCGTCTCCGCAGGCGACTATCTACGCACGACCATGCGGGCGTTCGGCGGTCAAACACCGGTCTTGACCCGATCGCGCGTGTCGGGCGCCGGGGCCTGGACGTCGATCGCCCTGTTCGGCGTCAAGCCGACCTATCATGTACGATGGCGTGATCAGGCTGGCGTCGAGCGCAACTCGGCAATCTCCACGTTTAGTATCAAGCCGGGCCAGCATTCAGGCGAGCCGTATGAGTTTCGCTGGGTCGCTCCGGGCGTAGGTCTCATCGATTACCGCCGATGCGAGGATCTTTCCCGGTTTCATGCCTTCCTCGACGAGACCTTCAAACAGCTCCAGTCGAACGGCGCACGGGCCCTCGTGATCGATATCCGCCACAACTCCGGCGGCAACAGTACCCTCAATAACCTGCTCTGGTGCTACGCTCAGGCACGCCCCTTCAAGCAATTCGGTGGAAAGATCGTACGTTCGAACGCCATGCTGAAGGCAGCGTATGGCGAGGAGAAATACGTGCGTTATTATGGCCACGAGGCGTGGCAAGCGAGGGATGGCGTGGTCATCTCTTCGGCCGAGACTGCGACTTCGGGTCTTGTCGTGCCCGGTCCTCTTGCCGTCCGCTTCGCGGGACCTGTCTATCTTCTAATCTCACCGCGCACATTTTCATCGGGTATGGCATGCGCTCTTGCGGCCAAGGATTATGGCCTCGCCACGATCGTCGGGCAGGAAACAGGCGAGCCCGCTGTCGGGACGGGTGAGTTATTCAAGTTCGTCACACCGAATACGGGCTTTCCGGTCTATCTGACCACCGCGCTCTTTCTGGCTCCGAAGCCTCACCCCACGGGGCAAGGCGTCGTACCGGACGTGATTGTTCCAGCTAACATGGTGGCAGCGCAGGTGGTGGGGCAAGATCCGGTTCTCGAAAAAGCCCTCGCCCTGATCGGAGGGTAGAGACGCCATACGCGTTCATCATTCGATCAAAGCTCCATCTCTGACGTCCGCTTACGGGAAAGGTGATGACGCCGATCTTCGTCCGGGATGACGGCGGAAGCGTTCGTCACAGCATAGAGGCCCTGAGCCACTCGCGCAGCTTCGACCACCGCCGCCGACAGTGCGAACCGCGATCGCCAGTGCTCGCTTTTGACCCACCAACACGACGAGCTTCCGCCCGCGCGTAACCCCGGTGTAAAGCCGGTTGCGCGCCAGCATGGCGTAATGCTGCGTGACGATCGGGATCACCACGACCGGATATTCTGATCCCTGGCTTTTGTGGATCGTCGTCGCGTAGGCGAGCACCAGCTCGTCCAGTTCGCCAAAACCGTAGAAAACCTCACGGCCTTCAAAAGCGACCGTCAGCTCTCCCTCATCGACATCGATGCTCGCGATCGCTTCGAGATCGCCGTTGTAGACCTCCCGTTCAGCGAACCGCGCGCGAGGTCCCGACGCCGTTGCTGTGCAGGAACAGTATGATCTCGCGGATCACCTTCTGATCGGCCCAGCCGGACACGATCCTCTCGGCCCGCTTCGGGCCGATACCGGTCACCTCGCGCAGCCGGCCCGGCTCCTGCTCGATCAGATCGAGCACCGCTTCACCGAACGCCCGCACCACCTTTTTCGCGTATACGGGGCCGATGCCGCCGATCATGCCCGAGCCGAGATAGCGTTCGATGCCCTCGATCGTGGTCGGCGGGCTGGCCCTGACAAACTCGGCCCTGAACTGCAGGCCGTGGGTATGATCGTTGAACCAGCGGCCAGCCATCTGCACGAACTCTCCGGCCACGATCATGGCCGCGTTGTCCGACCACCGTGACGAGGTCGCGCTGCCCGCGTATCTTGACCCGCAAGACGCAAAAGCGTTCTCGGGGTTGTGGAACGTCACCCGCTCCACGAGGCCGGACAAAGCCTCCGCGGGCGGCGTCTCGTGCGTCCCCTCGCTTACCACGCGATCCTCGCCAACATGGTAGCACCCGATGCAGCCATCTGGAGACTATAGCATAGAGTGCTACAGGCCCGAGCGATCAGAAGAACGAAATCGCAAGAGAGCCCTGCGCCTAGAAGTTCCACCAAAGCAAATTATTGGAAAATCCCCGACGCAATTATTGTGTCGGTTCCGATCTGTTCTGCACTATGGTGTTGAGGCAGACGACGAGGTTGTGATGCCGACCACCGTTTCCACTGGCCCTGCTATACCGTTGACGGTCTCCGACCAGGAGTGGGCCCAGGCGGTGCACCGTGAGCGGATCCTGCGGCCATTGCTGCGCGAGAAGCTGACGCAATCCACGGTCGAACGTCTGCAATTCGAGCTGGAACTGTCGCGCGCCCAGATTTTCCGCCTGCTGAAGGCTTTCCGCGCCACACCGGTGACGCAAAGCCTGCTGCTCAAACCTCGTGGCACCAAGGCCGGTGCGACCCGGCTGACACCGGAGCTTGAGCACCTGATCGCGACCAGGCTGCGCAAGCGGCATCTGCAGCGCGAGAAGCCGACGATTGCCGCCACCCACAAGCAGATCGTGCGAGACTGCCAAACCGAGCGTCTCCCGCGTCCCTCGTTGACGGCGATCCGGTCGCGTGTGCACGTCCTTCCGGAACGGGAACTCATGGTCGCCCGGGAAGGCAGCAAGGCTGCGAGAGCGCGGCTGGATCCCGTGATGCCCGGACCGGTTGCCAAGTTGCCGCTGGATCGGGTCCAGATCGACCACACCTTGGTCGATGTCCATCTGGTTGATTCCGTCCATCGCCTTCCTATCGGACGACCCTGGCTGACACTTCTGCTCGACACGGCGACGCGCATGGTGCTGGGGCTGTCCCTGACGCTGGACGCACCATCGAGCGCCGGGGTGGCCATGGCCCTGTCGCATGCCGTCCGCCCCAAGCAGCGCTGGCTCGAGAACCGCTCCATCACGCTGGACTGGCCAGCCTGTGGCATCCCGCGGGAATTGCATCTCGACAACGCGGCAGAAGTCACGTCGGTCGCCATGCGACGGGGCTGCGACCAGTATGGCATCGCGCTGCGCCATCGGCCGGTCGGTAAACCGCACTACGGCGGACACATCGAGCGACTGATGGGGACGCTGATGGGCCGGTTGCAGGCCCTTCCTGGCACCGCATTTTCCAATGTCGTGGCCCGAGGCGACTATCCCTCCGAATCCAAAGCCATACTGTCGCTGGCAGAATTGGAACGCGTCATTGCCCTCGAAATCTTGGGGCCGTATCATAACGAGGTCCATAATACTCTGGGTGAGCCCCCGATCGCCGCTTGGACCCGCGGCATCGTCCAGCGGACGCCCGTCCTGCCAGCGGACCAGGCTGCGTTCCATTTCGATTTTCTACCCTGCGCGGAACGGACGGTGCAGCGTCACGGCATCGCCCTGTTCGGCATCACGTATTTTGACCGCGCCCTGTCCTGCCTGATCAGCCAGAACGCTACCCAATATCTGGTTCGGTTCGATCCAAACGACCTCAGCGCCATTTTCGTGCTGATGCCGAACCAGGACTATCTGCGCGTTCCCTATGCGCAGCTGGGCCACCCCCCGGTTTCGCTGTGGGAATACAAAGCAACGCGCAAACTCTTGCGCACCATCGGACGGCAGTCGGTGAACGAGACCGCGATCTTCGAAGCGATCGACGGCCAGCGCCAGGCCATCGCCGACGCGGCGCGCCGCACGAAAAGTGCCCGTCGTCGGCAGGCGCGACAGCAGGACGGAGCCGCCCGGAGATCACCGTCGATCCCGGCGAAAAGCTCGCAAGATACCTATGACGACGAGGTGGCGAATGTGCCGACCGTTCGGCAGGAAGATGCCTGGCGGATGGAGGATTGGCCATGACTACGGTCGACACCAGCCATCTCAGCCCTGCCGCGCAGGGCCTGCTCGACAAGACCGATGACATCCGGATCAAAGCGATTCAGCGCAAGCGTTGGATCGCGCATGAGCCGGCCCGGATCCTGCTGGAGGTCATGCGGCAGATCCTGCAGCAACCGAGGGGCGACCGCATGGCCGGCCTGTTCCTGACTGCAGAATCCGGCATGGGCAAGACGACATTGGTGAAGAAGTTCGTGGGCCTCAATGGACCGCGACATCGTATTGACGGCAATCCCAGCCACCACCCTGTGGTCTACGTGCTGATGCCGGAAAAGCTCGGCAGTTCACAGTTTTTCATCGAGATCCTGCGCACTCTTGGAGCGCCAGTCTCGACCGAGCGTCGCGTCAGTCGGGCGCACCATCGCGAAACGGTGCTGCGTCTTCTGGCGGAACTGCGCACCAAGGTTCTAATCGTTGATGAGATCAATTCGGCCAAGGCCAACAGCGCCAACGAACAGCGTGAGTTTTTGCAGTTGCTGCGCTATCTTTCCAATCAGCTTGGCATCGCCATTCTGTGCACCGGCATCGCCGAGTCCGAGTTCGTGTTGTACGCCGAGCCGCAATTGCGTAGCCGCATGCATCATCTGGTGCTGCCCCGGTGGACCGCCGATGATGAATTGCAGCTGTTCGTCAATCTTCTGGTGCAGAGCTACCCGCTGCGGCGGCCGTCGCCAGTGCAGAGCGCCGGCATCTGCCGCCTGCTGATTGATCGAACCGGCGGGATCACAAAGGCCATTCTCGAAGGCCTCGAATATGCTGCCATCCTGGCCATCCAGGAAGGGCGGGAGCGCATCGATCTCGACCTGCTGCGTCAGGAAGCCGTTTGGACGCCTTTTGCGCCTGCGGTCCGCATTCCAAGCCGCATGCTCAGACAGCGCGCCGACGTGCCATTATGAAACGGGGCCGCCCGCGTCGGTATCCGATCGTCACCGCCCCCTTGCCCAGTGAAGCCATGACGTCATGGCTCAGCCGTCTGGGCGCACGCTACGGCCTGACCGCCCATCTGATGATCAAGACCCTGCTGCGGGAGGAGATCGTCAGCCGCCAGATGAGCGAATGGGCAGACTGGTTGCCATGGAATGCGCTGGACGAGCAAATGATGACTGTTGCCGGACTGGATCGCGTGCAACTTACCCTGCTTCGGGGCCCCGGCGCCCACAAGCGTTGTCCGTCGGCCTGGGCGCGGCACGAGACGGTCTGGTGCCCGTTCTGCGTGGCGGCGGATCTTGAGGCGCATGACGAGATCTACATTCGGCGCGACTGGCGTCACGGCGCCACGGTGATTTGCCCGATCCATCAGTGCCTGCTGACATCCACCTGCCCCAAATGTTGCTCCACAGCCCGGCCGATTGCCTGGCTCGGGCGCTTACGCTTGTGGTGCTCCGGATGTGCGACCACGCTCGACAAGGTGCTGCGCGCGCGTCGTATCCCGATGTGGCCCTACAATGCACCGGATCAAATCGGCCGCTGCCGCAACATCTCGTTCGGGCCGGACGCGGTCACCGAACTACTTCGCATCCAGTCTGACGTCATGACCACTTATTGCGGCGATCTCTCCGTGTTGCCATGGGATCCGGGAGAGGATCCCATGCGGGGTCTCGAACGCCTGCGCAGACTCTGTCACGAACTGACTCGCGTCGTCGGCGAAGCCAACTGGATCTCGGCACGACAACGCCCCTTCTACCAGGATCTCAATGCGTGGCAGGCTCAATGGGGTTTGGGGGCACTTCCGGTCCCGGTCGCAGCAGTCTTGCTCCTGATCACCGCCGCTGTCCTGTCGCCGGAACCGTACCCCGTCGATGCGGTCCGTTGGATCGTTGCTAAAGTCTCCAGCCACGTGGCGCTCCGTCCCGTAACGGCCGACACCTTGCTGATGCAAATGGGGTTTGATCCCGTACGAACCCGATATGGAGATCGACCGGTCAAAGCCGAAACGATTTTCGCATTGCTATTCTTTCGGGAGTAAGCACGTGGCAAGGGCCAGAGCCTACTGCCTTATGCGATAGGAATTTCCTGAGCGGTCGCCGGACGCTCCACGGTGATTGATGCCCAGTCCATGTCCTGCGCCAGCACCAGGTCCCCCTGCTTCGCCATTTCCAGACTGGCACTGAACGCGCTGGCCCGCATCGCCCGCGGCCGCAACCACGCCCACGTGTCGGACGCCGCG
>Ga0157365_10000749_pt1 | contig 13871 bp, 16 predicted proteins | sample AttsexASBM3_FD_111478 | JGI IMG/M metagenome (GOLD analysis project Ga0157365, IMG submission 111478) | Fungus gardens microbial communities from leaf cutter ant in Ribeirão Preto, State of São Paulo, Brazil - Atta sexdens ASBM3 | ecosystem: Host-associated > Fungi > Mycelium > Unclassified ... | reverse complement strand
TGCTCGAGCTGCTTTAGGTAACACCTAATTGCTATGGTTTCCACGTGACTCACGAATTTTCAGCATTACGGGAATTCAACATCCCAAGCATAATTTTGTCAGATTAGGGCGCTCAGAAGACTACATTGTAAGGCAATTCATTTCTCTCATTTCTGTTTGGGCTCATATCCAAATAGAGACGCGATGACTATGTTGCCTCTTCCCATTTTGCGACCTGCAATAGTGAGTGATCCAGCTCTTGTCAGTTTTCGTCTACTCATTTTTCTAGTTTGCACGAAACGCATACATGGTGTCCGCTACAAGTGTATGCACGCTGATTGCCCAGACTTTGACCTCTGCAGCATGTGCGAAAGCCATCCAATCGCCTTACATCCCGACAGTCACCCACTGCTGAAGTTGAAGACGCCTGAGAGTGTTATTCCCCAAGTCGGTCATTATAAGCATCCTGCTTCCGCCGTTGTCGCCAACAGAAGTCGTGAATCTATGTCCATTCAGAACACCCCTCGTTCCCCTGATCAGCTTGCAAGTGGATCATTTATCTGGGGATTTAGGCATGGACCATCTGAATCGGGAAACTTTGACAAACAAAGGCCTCTGGGTCGACCGATGCTTGTCCCTCGCCTGGATGAAATTTCACCCCCGATTAGTTGCACTGTTCCTGCTCCTGCGCAGGGGGCACGTCCTCTCCCTGTCCCGCCTCGATCCTCCGGGTCGTTCCGAGTTGGTGATTCTATAAATGAAGCGCACGTTGCACCAGGTGTTCGAGAGAACGGCGGCCGACAGACTCCTGTGAGGGATCACGGGGGTGATGTTGGTTCCCCCGAGAGTGCGGTCTGGCCTTGTAACGTTGGACTTGAGCGCCTTATGAAAACTGTTTCTATTGCTGAGTCCCCGCCGATGGGTGAGGAAACATTGTTGAAGCCACCGTCTTACGGGGTAACACCGGCGATGGAAGCCAAATCTTCGCCGGCTGCGAACATGTCGCGACAAACGTTGGCAATGTTATTGAGTGGTTATGGAAGCACCGAATCAGAGGAAAAACCTTGTGTGATGGAGTCACGAGCGTTGTCTCCCGTGCCTGTAGATGATGATGATGATGAACCTCCCAAGCTCAGTGCCAAGTTTATCGAAGATTTGACAGTGTCAGACGGGCAAGTTTTCCCTCCTGGGGCTGAGTTTGTGAAATGTTGGAGGATGGAGAATGATTGTGGGGATGAATGGCCTGAGGGGACGGAGTTGGTTTATATAGCTGGTGAGACGCTGGGTGTGCAGAGAGACGGTGCCGTGCACGTTGGTGCTGTCAAGCGTGGTATGGAAGTTGAAATATGGACAGGGGAGTTAAAGGTACGGATGCAATATAAACTCAAATTGAAACAGGCTGGCTGACAAAGTCAGGCCCCTGAGGTGGCTGGACGCTACGTCAGTTATTGGAGGCTTCGAGATGGAGACGGAAGGTTGTTTGGTGATAGCATTTGGATTGAGTGAGTTTGATTTTATCTTGTGCATCGATCGAGAATTCGGGATCTGATGGGAAATTTTGATAAAGTATTGTGGTTACGGATGCTCAATCAAGTTCAGAGTGTGACAAGTCAATTGCATCGTCGCTTGTTGTCATGCCTCGGCCGAGTGTGACGGGGAGACAAGGATCGTTGTGTGTGGCATCGAGGGCTAATTCAGAGACAGATTCACTTGTGAGTATTCCATCTTCGGATGAAGGAGTCTGGGAACAGATTGGGACGTCAGTGGGAGGATCTGAGAGGAATGGGCAGATGAATGATTTTGTGGTAGTTTATGATGATCAGTCATCGTCGTCGGAGTAAATGTACAAATAGGATTTATTATATTCAAGCAGGTTTGAGAATGATGACAGCATCTGTACCAACTACCTGAGTATCGGCGTGTCGAAAGAAGGGGCTCTGGAAGGGAGAGGTTTAGCAGGGATTGTGAAGAGAAGGGAAAGGACAGACGCCAATAGGAGTGGAGTATGCAACGCCGTCTGCACCGACGAGAGTTGGGGCTATGGTGATGATGAGGGTATGGACCAGAGCAGCTTGCAAAAAGGAGTCGATGATGCGGGCACCGCCTTCTACCATGAGGGATTTGATTCCGAGGTGGCGGAGTTTGAGAAGGACCTCGGGGAGAGAAAGCACTGTGGAGGAATAAGAGAGGGAGAGAGAGGAGAGGAGAAGAGTATACTGGTCTGAGAGGGAGTGAGCTCGATGATTAAAGCGCCTGCTCGGGAGAGTGTATCACGTCGGAGTTGCCAAGGGGCACGGTCAAACAGCGGGGGAGAGCAGATAACCCAGGGCTGACGACCGGTGTTGGCAGCATAATTTTGCAGAAGCCTCGCGTTGGGAGAGAAACGGAGAGCGGGGTCAAGGACGATAGGGATGGGAGAGGGGGCAGATGAGGGGAGAAGACGGGCTGTATCAAGGTTAGATGGAGAAGGAAAGAGATGAGAAATGACCGACTATTGAGCTGGGGGTCGTCGTTGATGGCAGTGCGGACGCCGACGAGGATGGCATCGTGGAGGGAGCGGATGTGGTGGGTCATGAGGATGGAATCTGGGCAGCTGAGGGACAGCTGCTTGCCGTGAGCGCCAGCAATCTTTGCGTCGAGGGACTGGGCAAAGGAAAGACAGACATGGGGGCAATTGGCAGGAGAAGGCTGTTGGAGATGCGCGAGCGCGGAGGCGAGGAAATGCATGGGAAGGACACGTGACGCGAACGTGACATGAGAATATAAAGGGAAGGAGAGTGCGTGAGCCCGAGAAATGGGAAGGGCACGTGACGCGAACGTGACATGGGAATATAAAGGGAAGGAGAGTGCGTGAGCCCGAGAAATGCTCCTCTTCCCCCCCACCCCCAGGAAACTCCGCAAACACCCCCCAGTAACTTCCACACCGCCCGTCCTCGCTCCCATCGTCCTCCACAACGGTCCTCTCCTCGACCTCGACCACATCTTTCTCGATCCTCAGCCCTCCCGCAGACTCACAAAGCGCCGCATTCCCCACGACCATTCCCTTCCTTCCTCTTCTTCTGCTGCCGCGGCTGCCGCTGCTGCTACAGGGAACCCTGCTACCAACATCTCAGCCACCTCTCAGGTCGCCTCCCATCCAACTCCCCACCGCTCTCACAGCGATCCCACACGCCGCAGCATTATCAAAAAACTCAGCTTGCGTTCTCCAAGCTTTTCCTCTCCCCCTGCCCCTTCCTCCTTCAGCAGATGGTCAAGACGCAGATCTCCGCCCCCTCACTCAGCGCCTCTCCTCCCCCTCGTCAGGGCCACCTCCCCCTTTATCGTCGACATGGTATGTTCACTATTATCATCTCTCTACCTCCCTCTTCACGTCTTCCTACCAGCCTCGCGCTACAACCTTTATGCTCGACTCTGACTCCTCCAATCCTTCCTCACCCACCGATACCCTCGCTTCTTACCCCCTCTCTCACTCCACGCATCGCAGATACACGTTTGCCATGGCCATGACCAACGATGACATCACAGACGAGACTCTTGTCGAGCAGCTAGAACGCATCCGCTTGCGCAAAAACCACCTCGATCAACTTGACGACTTCTGGGATCTCGACCACCTCTTGTTCCGTAGTCTCCAATCCTCGTTTCCTTCTCTGCCTGATTCAACATCCACCCACCAATGGCACACCGCCCGCAGGCTCCTGCTCACCTGCCGTGAGCTCCTTCGCACAGAACGCCATTATCTCGTTTCCCTGCAAGCCCTTTTGTCGTCTCAGACCCACGGCTCTCCCCCACCCTTGATGTTGACTTACGTAGACCAGCTCGTCAAGCTCAGCCAGTCTTATCTCGCTTCCATGCTCTCAGATCCCAGCTCCTCTGGTGTTGCTACCGCTTTCTTGCACGTCGAACAGCCCATGGGTAACGTGTTTGTTCGCTGGTGCAGTGTCGTTGGCCTCTGGTTTGACAACACCAAAGACAATTCAAGACCCTGTTCAAGAAAACTCACCAAACCGTGTAAATGTCTGAATGATGAACTTAAGGACCCTGAGCAGGATGAGCACGACCAGGATGAGCACGAAGATGACCTGTTGGCTGGTAGCCGCCTCAAGATCAATTCTTGGCGCCGCAGTCTGGCTTCATTGACAGATCTGGCTACCAACACTCAGAAAAAAGACAAAACCTTGCTTCTTCAACCGCCCATAAATGACAAACCCAAAAAGCCATCCATACGTGATTTGAACATTCTTCCGCCACAGAGGATCATGAGATATGTCTTGCTCTACCGAGGTCTATCCTTTCATTTGTTATCTGACCATCACTCTGACTCCTTTTGACACAGACTTGCTCACGCATACCCCTTCAACTTCTCCTTCCCATGACCTTGTTCAACGTGCCGCTGATGCAGCTCTCCGGATCGCCCAAAAGTGTGATCGTGCGCAGACCAACTCGGCTTTCATTGTCAATACCCCTCACAAAGTTCCTAAACCTGCTGTCGCCCCGGCGCTTTCTGTATCTGCTTGATTATCGTCCATCTCACATCATCGTCTATATTTGTTGTCACTCTTGGCATCCCCTCTTTTGTTCGCTTCTTTTCCTATGCTCATAGCTGTATTATTAGGCTCCATTGACTCTCAGGATCATTACATATATACAATACCTCATTTTTTTCGGTCATCGCAATAGCCGAGTATAAATACACATGCTTTACACGTGGAATACGCTAGTTTCTGGAGCGGGGACTTGGCCCAAGTGGAAGAAATGCTAGTTCTTGTATTTAACATGATCGTCATCATCATTATCGCTGCCATTACCAATACTACTGCTTTCCTCAAAAAGTTGACAAAGACGAGAATGTGGAAAGATATGGCGACTGGGTAAAATTCCTCCTAGTCTTGTTTGAATGTGATTTTCTCCAACAGAAGACGCTCTCCTACGGCGTTGTGGTAATACCAAGACAGGAGCAGCAGGAGTAGTCACCTCACTATCGCCATGTCGATCACGTTTAGGAGCGGGAACAGGGGCCTGAGGGGACGAAAAAGACAGTGAATTTCGAGATGTTTCGCGTGGATTGGACTGGGACCTCCTATGCAAATTCCATGCTCGACTCGTGTTCTTATTATTGGAGAGACAGGTCCGAGATTGCATACCCTCCTCTTCTTCTTCTTCATCCTCTTCCTCCACTTTCCGAGACGGTGATGGGCACCCATGTTTACGAATCGCACTGGATAGCGGTTTCCTCTCAGCCATCAACTTCGGTCCCACTGTTTTCTTCACAATCTGAATCAACTTGACTTTCTTTCCTTGACTTGGGTGTAACATGTGAGGAGAACACGTGAACGTATGGGGTACAAGGATCTTTTCACCGTCCACAACCTTGCCAGTTTGTTCCGCACGTCGATCTTCAACAGAGTAATCAAATTGCCAATAAAGTTTAGCAGCAGCATCGAGTCCTTGATTAACCTCAGCCTTATCATTCAAAGTAAGCGACGACGCTAGCATCACAGTCGGCGATGCAATCTCGGTTCCATGGACAGTATACATTCCACTAGGTTTTAGACTGAGGTAGGCCTGACGAGAAAGGAAATCGCGACTCTCGTCTCCGTTGATAATCAGTCGCCTTAAAATAGGCAGCCCGTCAAGTGGTGCATAGTGAAACCGAAAGACCTCTCTGGTAGCGGGTACAAACGTGATCAAATCCACCTTGATAGTTCCAATTTCTGCGAGGTGACATCTCGTGAGTTTCGTAGGCTTAAACAGAGGTTGCACCGTTCGAAATCCCTCTTGATCAATCAACAGAGACAAAGTCACGTTTTCAAGCCAAGAATAGTGTTGTAGGTAACCTCGTGAGGCGATTGTACATGAAGGGGAGACGTACGACGTGAACGGAGGAGACCTATACAGGAGCTTTTGTGCCGCCACCGCCGCCGAAACTTGGCTGTCGGGAGAAATGCTAACTGTTGAGCCTATTATTCCACACTCGGTTGCAACTCCATCCCGTTGTCGAGTCATAGTAAGAGTCTGAATCATCGCCGTATCTCCGACAGCATTGAAACCAGGGGATTCTTTTCTGTATTTCGGTGACCCACAAGTACGGTATATCGCAGGCCTCCGTGAAAGAGATGAAGTCGAAGCCAGTGTCGAGACACCCAAAGTACTTGAATTCTCTCTCACGCCAAGTTCTATGGAATTCATCTCTTCCGAACAAGTCCCGTCTGTGAAAATGCTGTAGGTCAGTGACAACGCTACTCATAGTCCAACAAGGGCGAAACAAGATCTGGACCTTGTGTGGCGGACAATGAACTATCCCCTTTTGAGAAGCTCGAGACCGAACCTACGGTAGTCGACAAGCTCAAGTTTTGTGACGGCACACCAACCCCAGCGGGATCTTGTGGAGATGTACCTTTGAAGCCGGCAAGATCATCAGAACTTTGTTCCAACGGAACGGAAGCTTCGACCCTATCTTTTGTCAATGCGGATGAAATTAAAGGGTGGTCCCATTGAGATGCGCCTATCCACGAATCTCCGTTGCACGCAAGTGTATCTCGAATAAAACCCCCAGCGGCGGTATTCGAAGACCAGCATAGTGAAAGTCTGTGCTTGTCGCTTCCACGTACAGAACACTCGAAAGTATCCAGCGTGTGATCCAGGTCTTCACGAGAGACTTTGAATGAAAGTCCACGTCCGTCCAGAGCATGGGCAGAAATGAGTAAAGTTGGTTTAGAAAGGTCAAACTCCCAGCTGCGTGGGCTAGAATGGGGGGGCATAAGATGTGAGTCATGCTGTTCGTCAAAAGGTACCGCTGTTGGGAAAGAATTATTGACTAATAAAATAGGAATTTCTCCGGATGTAATGGATGTAGATAAGTCGGAAGGAGACAAAATTGGAGAAGGAGGTATAAGCTCAAGAAGAGCGATGAGACTGGGAGATGACGGGGGTGGGCGAATAGATTGGCTGAGCCTTGTTGCCATTACTATGCTTATTTGTACAACTAACCTGGTATCGCAGAAGAGAGGAAACCTTGGATGACAGCGGATGGAAAGGGAAAAACAACGGCACGATGCTTATAAATAACTCAGCTACAGTCGTAGTCTAAATGCATGCGAATATCAGGTTAGAGCTCAATCTCGCCGGCGAGGACGAGTTGTTTTACTTTCTGCTGCTTGCTTTTTAGAAGGGCCCTATTCTTCAACACACAGTAGTCGCCAAACTCATTTTGAAGTTGCCAGGTTTCCCCTGGTAGCCAGAGTGTTCGGGTCAGGCGGGAAGAGAACCTCGGATCCAAGAATGGTTCACATATCGCCCGCTCCCAGATTCCGGAGTCAGCTACAAATCGAGGCTCCAAGGACGATTCAACAGGATGTAGGGGGTAGTCGAGGTCGATCAGATAGTCACAAGTTTCGGGTTGGACCTGTGTACGATGCAACGTTAAATGTAATATACGCATATAGCCTGAAGTTACGCACATAACGTGAGGCATCTTCTTTGTTTAGGTCATTAACATCCGCTGGAACATAACTGGTCTCCGGTCTGGGCCACCACGAAGCATTGAATGCATTGGAATTAGCGGCCTCGTTGAAATGCCGAGGCAATTGCCCGCGGAAATCACTCTTGATGAACTCAACTTGAATCCCTGTGGGTACCAGATAATGGCCGGTGAAGCGATGCCACTCTTTCCCAAGACAGAGAATGAGGTTGAAATGCTTTATAGGAGTGAGGTCTATGGGTGGCTTGTCGTCTTCTTGAGTTTCGGGTGGGAAAACGGGAAGAAGGCCTGTACTGTTCAGAAGCTGGGGTAACTCAATCCCTCCGAATTTGGACAATACTGAGAGTGGAGCATGATAGTATACCCACTGTGCACGAATACGGCACAATGATAAGAACGCTGCTCCTACAATGAGAGATAGGGTGAAGTTACGGAATATTAAAGTTCGTGATGCCTAAGAAGGGTCAATAGATGGATCTAATGGATTAGCTTCACTCACCTGATAAGGAGACTTGGTAGCTTTGATGAATACAACTTCCATCCAACCCCGCATAAGATATAACGTCACAGCCGCATTAAAGCAAAGGAGAGGATAAGCTGGGAACATGAACCGCTCTTCCTTGTGAGCTTGTGTGGTCAGGATGGCTAACCATAGATAGAAAGGTGCAAGACGGAGAGTGAGGAGGGTGAAAGGTGAGCTTTGTTCAGCAGTTGCGTTAGCGAAACCCAGGCGCTTGCGATCAATAATATAAGTGATGGACAATGCAGGTACCGAGAGCAGGGCGAGCGGGAGTAGATAATTGAAGTTGAGAAGCAGGTTGCTGATGTAAAAGTGCCAAGGGGACGTTCCATAAAGATTGGGACCTCGTCCTACACCGCCAAAAACATTATACTTGACAATATTCCAGGGTACGATTGTCAGTTTACCATAAGCCACAGAGTCAATGCCAATTACGGGCACCTTACAACAAGTCATAGGTAAGTTTGAGAGATAGTGGTGGTCAAACACATACAAAGATCAAACTTGCGGCTGCTGCAAATGTTATAAATCTTGCCCATCGTTGTGTCAGCCATGAGCCCCTAGCTTGTGGCGCTACTCTATCACCGCCGTGCAAAAAGAGCTCTTCAAACACAAAAGGTATAGAGATAGCCAAGGCAAATGGCCACCCAACGATGGCACCAAGGGCGAAAAACAGAATGGCTCCGAGGGTACGTCTTCGATTACTTAGTGTTGCTGGCTCTAGAGCATAAGAAAATGCGAAGGCCGTCGTGTACATTGCAAACGAAGAAGGCAAGAAAGCTGAGGAGCCCTGTCAGCAATATGCAAAAACCGAATTGTAGAATTTTACACGTGGATGCATTCCACATCCCAGCGCTCGGAAGCATCATGAAGAAAAGATAACGGCCAACTCGCTCGTTGATTTTGGATACTACCGTGCGGTAGAATGTGCATTCGGCGACGGTAGAGATTCCCGCAAGGAACCAGCGAACAGCAAAAAATACAGGTCTCTAATAGTATTATGTACTATGAGCTCAAAATGGATGGATCCCGGGATATTTGATCATACCTTGTTGGGGCCCAAAAGTAAGCTGGCGAATTTTGCAGGTAAGAGATGGAAGAGGATATAGGCCCAGCTTCTGATGCCATACTGAGGAGTAACCTCCCAGGTCTGGAATCCGTATCCGCGATGAAGAAAATGAAGGGGCTCCCAAAAGTTATAAACTATGGGGAAAGTCAGCTGAAAGTTAGTTGAGGCTCCAGAGGAATATGACATGACCTTCATCACAATCGTCGATATTGGAATACATCGCCCCCAGAACACGTACTAGAAGCATGATACGAATGGCAACGGAGAAGCTCGGAGTCCATGGCCGACGCTGTGCCCTGGAACGAGTTCAAACATGCACCTCGGTGAGTCCCGAGGTTACGCACCTACGAAGTCGATCCTGGAGGATTCCTGTATGTCGTGGCTCTCGTTTGGATTCAGAGTGACGAAAGCGCAGTGTTTGAAAGTTGGACGCCATTTCAAAGGTTTTGGGAAACCTTTGGAGGGAGTATGCAAATCTCACCGCAATGCTCACCTGGCACAAATGCGGAAGGTTAGTTACATAAGCAAGTTAACTGGAATATGCCGAGATGGCATCCCAGAAACATGCAGATCTCAGGTACGTTTACACTCAGTAGTTCCCAGTCAGCCCCCACTTGAAAGACTAGGCTGCATAAGCCAGCCAGGCTGCTATGACCTCACTGGGCCTATCAGAAGAAATCGGCCGATTAAGGAGAATGCAGGTGAGTATGCTTGCTCGCGCAAACGAGCTTAAAACGCCAGATAGCCATTGGTGTATGAGATCTTAGAAGACGAGGAGAAGTTACGGTGGGATCGAGGCTGGATGCTCGGATACATGCGGCGAAGAGTCGGGAGTGGATGAATTAGCGGGGAAAGAAGAATCTGACGTAGAAAAGGACTTTTTTTGCGACTGTCTACTTGATTAGGAAGTAGGACTGCTTCTTTCAGAGGAGGGGAAACGTCTGTTTGTATCACCCACCCACTTGCTTCTTAATAACAACTCTCTTTCCCTTTCCTTCCCTCCTCTTCTTGTGTTTTCCATCATCCCCTCCCGCTCTCTTGCCTCCCCCATGGATGCTGTAAGTGTGACTGCAGACCACTTTATCTATGTTACTCAAGTCTACTTTTGTGGTGAGTACTGATAAATAAATTTTCTGGTCAGATTAACCTTACCAGTGATTCTTTCTTACCAGCAATGTGTAAGGCATCTCGCCTTTCTGTTCCTCTAGTGCTAACAGCTTTCTAGATGCTGTAGTCCTCTGGGACTGGCTCATCAGTCTGCCCAGGGAATATCGTTTCGTGAGTTTATGCGTTGTATTGGAAAATCAATTTTTTCTCACCACGAATGCGCGCAGATATGGAAGACACGCTGGACTCCTGTCAAAGTGGCTTACCTCTTTTGCAGGTGAGTCAATACGGTCCCTGTGTAACGCGTTTTTCCCGACAAGTCGACAGATATTGGGTCATTACAGTAATCCCATACATTCTGTACTGCTTCGTTGCCGATCACCCAAAGACAACCTGCGAGAGAATCTACAAAGTTCGTCCTCGATCTTTTTCTGGCGCATATACTCATACATGTCATAGATTCCAGTGGCACTTGCCATGTGGAATCAAGTGGGATCTGAATGTGTGTTAAACCTCTTATCATCTTGATATATATTTATATTGAATATCTGTCTCAGCTGTGCTTCTCATCCGCACCTATGCCTTTTTCAGTCGCAATCTCTACGTCCTTTGGTTTTTACTTTCAGCTTTGGCTGGGGTAGTTGCCTATCAGCTTTACGTCGATACGACTCAGATGCTCCGTAAGGTTGTATCTCATTCAAGAAGCCATATCATATTGATTATACATAGTTCTTCCTTTCATTCGTCCACCCTTCGTAAGTAATGACAACTACGCGAATCCTGGGTTCTGAACTCTTTTTCAGGACAAGGGACCCTGTTTCCCCATGTCAAAGCCTCATTCGGCACAACTACTTGGTATGTGTCAAAATGTCTTCTTTTCTTTTGGAAGTCTAAACCGTCTTTAGGATTTTTTGTAAGCATCACATTTCATCCGTTGTTGGAACTTTTATAAATGATGCATAGATTGCACCGCTCCTTTTCGACACAGTCATTACTTTCATGACCGTCTGGAAGGCTTTTACCATCAAAAGGCGCAACGGTGGACCAAACAGTCGGTTGATTCAAACTTTTTTACGAGAGGGTAGGAGTCTTCCCCAAGTTCTTTCTCACCTGATTAATTGAGATTAATCAAAGGTGTTTTTTACTACATCCTGATTTCAATTGCAAACCTAGTAAGAGTAGTATCTAAATCAGTCTACATGATTTCTCAGCCTATATCACAGATCAATGGAGTTTTCTACCTCCAGTAAGACATTCCCATCGTATCTCAGCATTCAAACTGACCTGTCATATCAAAGACCTCGTCAGGTTATCTCTGCTATCAACATTCCGCTCAGTGTTATGTTGGGTCCTGTTCTAGCTTGTCGTCTGGTATGTATATCGACCAGCAAATGTTTTCAAACCTCTTAGCACATAGCAGATCCTAGATCTCAGAGAACGTGGCTCAGAGACAGTCGCTCATTCGGACGGCACAGGGATGGGAGCATTTACAACCAAGTCTGTTTCTCAGCAAGACTCCCCGTTCACCCCACCAAACCCACGAAACAAGAACATGAACGGTCGATATCGAAACCGAGGAACTAATAGTGCCATCAATACCAACGTTATGTTTACAACCCTAGGTACCATTCCTCCTGAAACAGAAGTCGATGTCGAACGTGATGGTATGGAGATGGAAGACATACATCTTGGCTTGAATCTTCATCTTGGCAACCTCAACACTGCTATCGGCGGCGAAGACGGTGAGCCAATCCCAGAAAATGAGAGTAACGGCGGAAGCCCAGCTCCTGCCTACAATTCGCTCGAGATTGGATACAGGGGTCCTGGAGGTATGAGCGTTGAAAGTGGAGTAGGCGGGATTAGAGTTAATGTTGAAAAGGCCACATCTGAAAGGTGACCATGAAGACATCATGTTTCCAGCCAGGACATTTTCTCAGATATCAAATCCGAGCTGGTTCCGGCAAAACAAGATTTTTGATTTTCTTCCTTGGTAATGTGTTTTTGTGTAGCGCTATCCCTTTCGCTCTTCCGCTTTCCATATCTTATATCGTTTTCGTCGCATTCTTACTCTACAAATTCCCTCCTTGACAAAGGATAAACCATAACTTTTCAGCACCATGTTCAAGTCAAGATTTTGTACATTGTAACTGCATTCATGCCAATCAAAGTTTTTCCAGAGTGTGTCCATAGTTCCGTCTAGCCCGTGATTCTGAACGAGAACGGGGACAGTCACATGGTGACTTCTATTTTGGGATAACCAGGTCCTGAGCTTTCGCACGTCATCCTTTTTTTTCCATTGCTACCATCACTATCTATTCACCGGATGCCATACCCTCTTATACTCCTCGACGTTCCTTCTGAGATTCTTCTCTACATTTGTAAATTTCTCTTACAATATCTGAGATTGCTAACTAGACCATTACCATTTGCTTAGGCTCATATCTCGATTTGCCGGACTTGGCTGCTTTAGCTCAGGCAATCCCTTCCTTGAGAGCTATCACGACAGACCCAGTCCTTCACATACAACGACTGCGCGTTGTCTACCCATCTCGCATCGAACATTCTTTGTTTGGTACGAGTCCCTCTGGACACGGCTTTCGGCCCTCCATAGGAGACCTCGTTCAACGAGGAGTAATGCGTGGACTTAACATTGAACGACGCTGGAGATTGGGTGCTTATCTTTATTCGCATGACGTGAGTCATGGTTTTTTCCAGGTATATGGTCTTGAATCAAGTTACTCATACGTATAGTCAATCCTTCAATATGAACGAGGACGCACTCTGGCCAAGCGACATGTTAGCCGTTTGGTCTCTGTTCAACTGAGGAAGCGGAAACCATCTCCTGAGAGCGCGTATAGATCCCTTTATGAGGCTCTCATCTTTCCAGATATTGAATCGTCTTCGACCGGCATATCGAGGAAGCTTTTGCCTATTGTTCGGCGACTGAAATGGTGCCTCCGTCGTGACCAGTTGGCCAGAAACTTCAAGATAGGACCTTATGTCAACTTTAGTGACAGAACTGCCTTCTGGACTTGGCTGGAGGGCAAAGGCCGAGGTATTGTGCAGGATGGAGAAAGACTTAGGCTGGCAATATGTCCTGATCTGAAAAAAAACATCCGTTTCTACGAGTCGATTGGTGCTACCGTTGCCTAGACACTTGCGTCGCCGTTGGAAGCAGTCGTTGTACACTGATGGTCTCTCTGTATTGTTACGTATTCCTCTCTTCCTTCTTGTTGAAAGCGTCTCAGACCTACACTGTTATCCTTCTCCACGATTGAGCCAGGTCAGTAGTCTATCGCAGGCTACGTTACAGGGCATTGCACTACCGCATTTTGGCCCCAAGATGCCGAAGAGGTCTGAGATCAATCTGAGATCCAGAAGACGAGACTAAGTATATTGTAAGGGAAATAACAAGTTGGAATCTTTGATAGGGGAACAGATGGTAATCTTTGCAGATCTCATTGGACATGATAGCTGGTGGTTATGACCAGTATCAAGCAGTTGTTTACATGCGTCTGACAACTCTTAGACAGTATTCTCAAACATAAAAGTTGCATTACGCATCTAAGATCCAGAAGACGAAACTGGACCTTAGGGATACACAGTATACTACTTAAATTTAGATACGACATAAGTACGCGCATATTTACTGTAAATTCCAAGACTGTGGAACACTCGAGATATAAAGCGGATGTTGCGACGCAGAAAATAGACGACCC